>Ga0210388_10003683_pt1 | contig 11976 bp, 8 predicted proteins | sample IncBWC19OmetaG_FD_155485 | JGI IMG/M metagenome (GOLD analysis project Ga0210388, IMG submission 155485) | Forest soil microbial communities from Barre Woods Harvard Forest LTER site, Petersham, Massachusetts, United States - Inc-BW-C-19-O ... | reverse complement strand
CTTCGTCGAGCGCGGCGGCGCCGTCATCTGGCGCGGGCCGATGGTCCACAAGCTGCTGCAGCAGTTCATCGAGGACGTGCACTGGGGCGAGCTCGACTACTTGATCGTCGACCTGCCCCCCGGGACCGGCGACGCCCAGCTCTCGCTGTCGCAGCTCCTGCCGATCACGGGTGCGGTGATGGTGACGACGCCCCAGGAGGTGTCGGTGATCGACGTCGAGAAGGCGCTGTCGATGTGGACGCGCGTCGAGGTGCCGGTGCTGGGCCTGGTCGAGAACATGAGCGGCTTCGTCTGCCCGAGCTGCGGCCACCACGAGGAGATCTTCCTGCGCGGCGGCGGCCGCAAGCTGGCCGAGCGCGCCGGCTTGAAGTTCCTGGGCGAGATCCCGCTCGAGCCGTCCATCAGCCGCGCCGGCGACGAGGGGACGCCCGTCGTCATCCGTGACCCGAAGTCCAAGGTCGCGGAGATCTTCGCCCGCATCGCCTCCGACATCGCCTGTCAGCTCTCCGTGAAGAACAGCCCGTCGCCGGAGAGCGGCAAGCGCGCAGCTCGAAGCTGACCCTGATTCGCTGACCGTCACAACATCCGCCGACGTCAGAGCGACCGCAGGTCGCGAGTCTTCCCCCGGGAGGCGGGCTCCGCCGCGCCGGCTCACTCTACAAATGGGGGCACGTGGGGGGACGCAGTCCCCCCGCGCTTCCTATCTCCACTCGCCTTCGATCCAGACCTGACGCCCTTCGCGGCGCTCCCAGTGGCCGGCGCGCCACATGCGGCCGCGGCGCTCGTGCTCCCAGCGACCGGGGACCCACATATAACGTCCGCCGCGCCATTCGTGCGCGCCGGGGATCCAGACCCAACCCGGACGCGGCGCGGGCATCACCTCCACCTGCGGCGGCGGAGGGGGCGGCGGCTCGACGTACTGAGGTTGCGGCGGGGGCATGGGCGCGGGCGGCGGGCCGGCCTCGACCCATTCGCCCTGAACCCAGATCTGACGCCCGTCGCGCCTCTCCCAGTGCGGGGCGCGCCACATGCGACCGCGGTGCTCGTGCTCCCAGCGGCCGGGGACCCAGACGTAACGGCGGCCGCGCCACTCGTGAAAGCCGGGGATCCAGACCCACCCGGCGCGGGGCGGCGGGACGGCCTCAACCTGCGGCGGCGGGGGCTCGGGATACCCGGCCTGCGCGACCAGCGCCGGCGCGGGGGCGACCGCGCGGCGCGAGGGCGACGCGGACGGAGAGAGGACGGTGGCAACGAGGGCGAGCGAGAGATTGATGGCTATCATGGGGGGAGTTTACCGCCTATCGGACGTCTGGCCGCGTAACCTTAATCACCCGAAAAACCGGTCCAAACGGCGCGGACGACCCACGCCACCGGTCACGGCTTCGAGAGAAAGCGCGCGAGGATCGTCTTCACGCCGGCGCCCGCGAACTTCATCGTCACCTTGAGATCGGCGCCGGTCCCCTGCCAGGCGCGCACCTCGCCGATGCCGAAGGATGGGTGGCGGAGCTTGGCGCCGACCTGCAGACCGGGGCTGGCGGCGGAATCGTCGGTGTCGTACTCGACCACGATCTCGCCCGGCTTCGATCGTGGGGCCGCCGCGCGGGGCGCTGCCGCTCGCTGCGCCGCCGGTCGCCCCGGCGGCAGGTGCGCGAACTCGGAGCGCTGGTCATAGACTGGCGCGTCGTCGCGGCTCCAGCGGCCGCCCCAGGGACCGCGCCCTTCGCTCGAGCCGTAGGCGCTGTACTCGGGCGGGCGCGCGGTGATGATCTGCTCGACTCCTTCGAGCGGAAGGTCGCGCAGGAAGCGGCTGGGGATGCCGGGGAGCTCCTGCCCCGAGAGCCGGCGCCGGCGCACCCGCGACAGGTGCAGCAGCGTGCGGGCGCGGGTGACCGCCACGTAGCAGAGGCGGCGCTCCTCTTCGACGGCCGAGTCGTCGTCGACGCTGCGGGCGTGCGGGAAGATCCGCTCCTCGAGGCCGGTGAGGAACACCACCGGGAACTCCAGCCCCTTGGCGGTGTGGACCGTCATCAGCGAGACGGCGCCCTTTTCGGGATCGTAGCCGTCGACGTCGGAGGCGAGCGCCACCCGCTCGAGGAATCCGTACAGCGTCGGTGGCGGGTCTAGGGCCTCGCGCTCGTACTCGCGCATCTGCGCCACGAGCTCGAGCAGGTTCTCGATCCGCCCCTCGGCCTCCAGCGTCGCCTCGCCCGCCAGCGCGTCGCGGTAGCCACTCTCCTCGAGCACCTTCTCGGCCAGCGAGGCCGGGCCGAGACCGGCGCCCTCGACCCGCAGCTTGCGCATCAACTCGACGAAGGCCGCCACCTTCTTGCGCGGCCCCGAGCCCAGCAGCTGGTCGTCGGTCGAGACCAGCTCCAGCGTCTGCCAGGCCGAGATCTTGCGCTCGTAGATCAGATCGCCGATCCGATCGGTGGTGGTCGAGCCGATCCCGCGCGCCGGGACGTTGATGATCCGCTGCAGCGCCAGCCCGTCGTCCGGGTTGGCGATGGCGCGCAGATAGCTGATCAGGTTCTTGATCTCGGCGCGGTCGAAGAAGCGCGTGCCGCCGACGACGGCATAGGGCAGATCGCGCGCGCGGAGCGCGTCTTCCAGCACGCGCGACTGGGCGTTGGTCCGGTAGAAGACGGCGAAGTCGCGCGGCGCCAGCGTGGTCGACAGCGCCTCTTCGATCCGGGAGGCGACGAACTCGGCCTCGTCGCGCTCCGTCTCCCCTTCGAACACGATCAGCGGATCGCCGTCGCCCGACTCCGTGAAGAGGCGCTTGGGGCGCCGCTCGCTGTTCTTCTCGATGATGGCGTTGGCGGCGCGCAGGATGTTGCCGGTGGAGCGGTAGTTCTGCTCCAGCTTCACCACGAACGCCCCCGGGTGATCGCGCTCGAAGTCGAGGATGTTGCGGATATCGGCGCCCCGCCAGCGGTAGATCGACTGGTCCTCGTCGCCGACGACGGTGATGCTGCCGGTTTGCCGCGACAGGAGCTGGACCAGCCGGTACTGCACGCTGTTGGTGTCCTGGAACTCGTCGACCAGGACGTGGTCGAAGCGCTGGGCGATCTCCAGCGCCGCGGGTGTCTGGCTGGCGCAGAGCTGCAGCGTCTTCATCAGCAGGCCACCAAAGTCGGTGGCGTTGGCCGCCGCCAGCCGCTCCTCGTAGAGCTTGTAGGCCTTGCCGATGACGTCGTCGAAGTAGTCGTCCGAATTGAACGAATCCGCCGTGGTCCCGTTGTTCTTGGCGCGGTCGATCGCCGACAGCACCTGCCGCACCGGGAACATCCGCTCGGGGACCTTGAGGTCGGTGAGCACCCGGCCGAGGAGGCGCTTCTGATCGTCGTCGTCGTAGATGACGAAGTCCTTGCGCAGCCCGACCGCCTCGCCCCACTGGCGCAGGATGCGCGCCGAGATGGCGTGGAAGGTCCCCACCCAGAGGCCGCGGCTGCCGACCCGCATCCGCTCCCAGAGCAGCTTGTCGACCCGCTCGCGCAGCTCGCCGGCCGCCTTGTTGGTGAAGGTGACGGCGACGATGCGGCGCGGGTCGGCGCCGGTGGCCACCAGCCGCGCCAAACGGTAGGTGATGACCCGCGTCTTGCCCGAGCCGGCGCCGGCCACCACCACCATCGGACCGGGCGGGTGCAGCACCGCCTCCAGCTGCGCCGGGTTCAGCTCGCGCGCCAGCACCTCGGGCGAAAATGGCGCGGGGCGCTTCTCGGTCGGCTCGGGCGCGGCGGGGGCGGCTTCCATCCGCGCCTACTCTGTCAAATCGGGGCGCGCGAGGCGATCCCCGATTTCGGGTTTCGGCTTGGCGGCGCGCGCCGGTTACGACGCGCGGCTGGTGATCCCGCGGTGGCGGAGCAGATCGGCAATCTTGGCGATCACCTCGGCCTCGGGCTCGGTCCCGGTGATGCGCAGGTCGCAGGCCATGGTGCTCGAGCCGCTGGGGTCGACGTCGATGAGCAGCATCGGCGCGTCGGGGGCCAGCGCCTGCACGGCGGTGGCGTCGGCCAGGCCAATGGCGTTGGTGGTCGAGACGACGATGAGGCCTGCGTTCAACAACAGGTGCGCGACCTCGCCGAACCGGCGCACCAGCTCGGACTGCGCGGCGTCGACCCACAGGTCGTGATCGACGCCGAGGAGCACGTTCTGGCCGTCGAGCATGTAGACGTTGCGGCCAGCCTCGAAGAGCGCCTTTTCGAGCGCGCGCGCGTGGGTGTGCTTGCCGGTGCCGGCCTTCCCCACGAACATGATCAGCGCCGAACGGTGGCCGTGGCGCGCGGCGCGGTCGGCGCCGGTGACGCCCCCCGGCACCCAGTTGAAGTCACGTACGCGCGCCTCGGCCCGCAGGTCCTTGAGCTCGTCGGAGACGGCGGCGGTGATGATCCCGCCACCCGCCACGTCGTACCCGTCGACGATCACGAACCGTCCGGTCGCCTCGCAGTCGGCGGTCAGATCGAAGGCCACCGGCTGGCGCAGCTCCAGGACCACGTCGGCCACGTCGTTCCGGCCGACCTCGTCCTTCTCCAATCGATGATCGAGCTGGCTGGCGTCGATGACCTTGTTGATCTTCTGCAGCTGCACCGGCAGCGCCGCCGTGCCGAGCTTGATCTTGTAGTCGCGCCCGCGGACCAGCGGCTTCTTGCCGAGCCAGATGAGGTTGGTGCGGATCCGCGTGGAGACCTGCGGGGGCTTCTCGACGTGGCTCATCACCTCGCCGCGGGTCACGTAGATCTCCTCGGAGAGGGCGAACCCGGTCGACCAGCCGGCGTCGACGCTGGTGCGGGGCGCGGTGTTGAACCCCTCGATGCTCTTGATGGTGGAGATCTTGTTCGACGGCGAGAAGACCACCTTGTCGCCGACCGCCACCTTCCCGGCCTCGATCCGCCCGGCGAAGATCCGGCGATCGTCGCCGTGCTCGGTGAACTTGTAGACCGCCTGCAGCGGCATCCGCAGCGGCTGATCGTTCTTGGACGGCGCCTTGGGGAGCGCGTCGAGCAGCTCGAGCAGCGTCGGGCCGTCGTACCAGGGGGTCTCCTTGCCCCGGGTGGCCAGGTTCACGCCGGCGACGGCGGCCACCGGCACGAACTGCCGCGGGCTGACCGCGCCGATTCCCTCCAGGAACGCCCGGTACTCGGCCTCGATCTTCTTGAAGTGGTCCTGGTCGTACTTGACCAGGTCCATCTTGTTCACGCAGACGACCACCTGCCGGATGCCGAGCATCGACAGGATGTAGCCGTGGCGGCGGCTGTTCTCGCGGACGCCTTCCTTGGCGTCGATCACCAGCACAGCCGCCTCGGCCCGGGCAGCGCCCGAGATCATGTTCTTCAGGAACTCGATGTGCCCCGGGGCGTCGATGATGATGTAGTCGCGCGTCTTGCTCTTGAAGAAGCAGCGCGCGGTGTCGATGGTGATCCCCTGGTCCTGCTCGTCGGAGAGCGCGTCCAGGAGGAACGCGTACTCGAACGGCTTGCCGGTCCGCTCGCACTCGCGCCGCACCGACTCCAGCTTCCCTTGTGGCAAGGCGCCGGTGTCGGCCAGGAGGCGCCCGACCACCGTGCTCTTGCCATGGTCGACGTGCCCGACGATGACGACGTTGAAGGTATCTCGCTGAGGTTGTTCGGCCATGGGCGTCGCGGGGCGATTTATCACATGTACCCCTTGCGGCGCAGCTCCTCGAGGCCGTGCTTGCCATCCTGCAAGCGGCCCGAGCGCTCGGCGATGTTCCGCAGCGAGCCGCTCTTGAGCTCGGTGATGATGTCGTCCACATTTTTGGACGTGCTCTTGATGGGCGACTGACAGGGGCCGCAGCCGAGGCTGCGGTAACGCGTCCCCGATCCCTGGTCGTAGTAGAGCGACACCGTCGGGATGTTCTCCCGCTTGATGTACTCCCAGATGTTCAGCTCGGTCCAATCGAGCAGCGGATGGATGCGCACGTGCGTCCCGGGCGCGAAGTCGGTCTTGAACTGGTTCCAGAACTCGGGCGGCTGATCGCCGACGTCCCAGTCGTCGTTCTTGTCGCGCGGCGAGAAGTAACGCTCCTTCGAGCGGCTCCCCTCTTCATCGGCGCGCGCGCCGACGATGACGCCGGTGTAGGGGGCGTGGTCGGGATCGACCTCGTACTTGCCGGTCTTGAGGTTCATCCGCATCCGCTCGCCGGTGCCGTGCAGCGTGGCGGCCAGCGCGCCGCTCTTGAGCTTGCCGCAGCACTCGGTGCGCGCGGTCGCCTGCTCCTCCGCGGTCATCTTCGGATTTGCCTTCAGCTTCTCGGGGAAGGTGTCCTTGGCGGCCAACGCGACCTTGTTCTGGCCGACGATCATCTGGAGCTTGTACTCCATGGCCAGACGGTCGCGATAAGCGATCATCTCGGGGAGCTTGTAGCTGGTGTCGATGTGGACCAGCGGGAACGGGATGTGGCCGAAGAAGGCCTTGCGGGCCAGCCAGAGCAGAACCGTCGAGTCCTTCCCGATCGACCACAACATGCAGAGCCGCTCGAAGTGACGGAACGCTTCCCGGAAGATGTAGACGCTTTGCTGTTCGAGCTGCTCCAGGTGATCCATGAAACTCCTATCCTGACACAGTGACGGTCGGGCCGTCAGCTGGCTCAGTTCGGAGCCGCCAAAAGCTCGCGCTCTGCTTCCCGCAGCGTCTGCTTCCAATCGGGATCTCCGGGAACAGCCGCGACAGCCTTCCGGTAGAGCCTCACCGCGTCGCCGATCCGGCCCAGGCGCCGCAGATGATCGCCGTAATCGACCAGCGTCTGGTGGCACCCTTCGCGATCGTGCTGCAGGGCCGCCTGGAACAGCTCCGACGCCCGCGAGGTGTTGCCCGCGAAGCCATGCTCCAGCGCCGCCTGGTGCAGCGCCCAGTGGTCGTCGGGCTCGAACGCCAGCGCCAGATCGTAAGCCTCCGCCGCGTCGATGTGGCGCTCCATCTCGGCGTAGATGTCGCCGCGGATCGCCGCGATGAAGAAGGGATCGCCGCCCCGACTCCCCGCCTCGCCGATCGCCTCCAGCGCCTCCAGCGTCCGCCCTTGCTCGAGCAGCACCTGCGCCAGCTTGGCGTAGCCGAGCCCATAGGTGGCATCCATCGCCACGACCTGGCGAAAGGCCGCTTCGCCCTCTTTGAGCCGCCCCGCTTCGAGCTCCGCGTCGCCGAGCTCGCGCCAGCCGTCGACCAGCGCCGGGTTGAGCTCGATCGCCCGCTTGGCGACCGCCGCCGCGTCGGGCGCCCGCACGGCGTTGAGCGCCTCGGCGAGAAAAGCCTGCGCCGCGCCGAGCTCGGCCAGCGCCGGCAGCGCAGCGACCGCCCGCGCATCTCGCGCCGCCTGAGCCGACCGCCCCGCCTCGAGCTCCTCGCGCGCGGCCTGCAGGCGGCCGAGCCCTTCGCGCAGCGCCGGGGTCGGTGACCGCAGCTTGGCCAGATCGCGATCCAGCGGATCGAGCGCCGCCACGATCCGAACCGCCAGCGCCCCGACGTTAGAAATGGGGCCGCTGAAGGACTTGCCGGCTCCCTTTTCGCCCGCCTCCGTCTCCGACGGCTCGGCGAGCGCGGCCAGCGCTTCACCTCGCCAGAACGCCGCCGTGGCCACCGTCGCCTCGCCGAGGAGCGCGCGCGCCGCGGCGACCGCGGCCGTGTCGCCCCGCTCCGCCGCCAGCACCGAGACCAGCGCCGCCGCGTCGAGGCGCGCATCGTCGTCGCGCGCGCCGATCGGCTCCAGCGCGATCGCGTCGCTGAAGGCCCGCAGCGCCCCCTCTGGATCGCCGGCGCGCACCGCGCGCATCCCGATCGCCAGCATCAGCGCCGGGGTGGGTGGGGTGGCCGCACGCAGCGCCGCGGCCAGCGTCGCGTCGATCCCGCCCGCCCGCCCTTCCGGCTCCAGCAGCTCGGCGAAGTCGAGCCAGTGATCGGCCAGCCCCGGATCGCGATGGCAGCGCGCCTCGCACAGGGAGATCGCCGATTCGCCGGGCACGCCGACCGAGGCCAGCTCGGCGCAGAGAACGTGCAGGAAGCGCAAGCACGAGGTCCCCACCCGATCGACCCCCTGCTCCGTCACCTCGACCACCGGCCATTCGCCGTCGCCGCTCGCCTCCTCGGCGTCGAGCGCGTAGTGGCGTCCCGCCCGATCGACGATCGGCCACAGCCCAGCGGGCCAGTGCGAGATCCCCGGCGTCCGGCGCGCGCCCGAAACGCGCGCCACCGCCTCATCCATCGTCAGGAGCCGCGTCTCGGGGCCCAGCAGGCCGCCGTCGTGCGCGGCGATGAAGGCCGCCAGCCCAGGCGGGGGCGCCATTCCCATGACGGCCTGGAACCGGGCCAGCCCATCCGGCGGGGCGCCCCGAAACAGGAGCCGCGTCTCGGGGCCCAGCAGACCGCCGTCGTGCGCGGCGATGAAGGCCGCCAGCCCAGGCGGGGGCGCCATTCCCATGACGGCCTGGAACCGGGCCAGCCCATCCGGCGGGGCGCCCCGAAACAGGACCGCGTCCGGCAGGGCTGAGACCACCCGCTCGATTTCCCCGATCAGCGTGCGGGCGGGCTCCTTCATGTCGACGGTTTAGTCCGCCATCTCCTTACAATCAAGCCCGGCAAGAGCCGACCCAACCGGTAGCCTCCGAAACCGACCTTCAGCTCGGTGCGTCTTCCAGGGCCGGGCGGATCGCACGCTAGTCCCCGCAAAATGGGGCTTTCAAGCTGCTTTCGAAAAAACCCGGTAGTTGTTTGTAGCCCATCATCCAAAAAAAAAGCTCGCTCAAGTCGGCCGGACCATGAGAAACTTGAGTAGGTTTTCGCCGCGACCACCATGGGAAGAATCCTTCTATGCGACGATGAAGAGTCCCTGTGCCGTAGCCTGGGGCGCATCCTGCGCGCGGCGGGTCATGAAGTTGTCACGCAAAACGGTGAAGAGGGTCTGGCCCGGCTGCGCCAGGAGCGGTTCGACCTCATCCTGACCGATATCCGTATGCCGGACGTCAGTGGGTTCGACATCCTGGCTGCGGCGCGCCTGCACGCTCCCGGTACCCCGGTCATCGCCATGAGCGGCAGCGCCGAGATCCCCGACGCAGTGCGCGCGATGCACGCCGGCGCGCGCGACTTTCTGATCAAGCCGTTCGAGACTCGCACGCTCGAGGAGTCCGTGGCGGCGCTGCTCAAGCCGGCTCCTCCCGAGCCGGAGCCCGACGCGCTCGCCTGGCGCGACAAGCATGCCCCCTGGCTGCTCGGCAACGACCCCAGCATGCTGCCCGCGCTGGGCCTGCTCGCCCAGGTGGCCGACACCGGCTGCACGGTTTTGATCACCGGCGCCTCGGGGACGGGCAAGGAGCTGGTCGCGCGCTCGCTGCACGCCGGCTCGGCGCGCAAGAACAAACCGTTCGTGGCGGTCAACTGCGCCGCCATCCCCTCGAACCTGGTCGAGTCGGAGCTGTTCGGTCACGCCAAGGGATCGTTCACCGGCGCCTCGAGCGCGCGCACCGGCCGGTTCGCGCAGGCCGACACCGGGACGATCTTCCTCGACGAGATCGGCGAGATGGAGATCGGCGTCCAGGCCAAGCTGCTGCGCCTCATTCAGGACGGCGAGCTCTACCCCGTCGGCGAAGAGACCCCCACCCACGTCGACGTCCGCATCCTGGCCGCCACCAACCGGAACCTGGAACGCGAGGTCGCCGCCGGAAAGTTCCGCGCCGATCTCTACTGGCGCCTCAACGTCATCCCGGTCGAGCTGCCGTCGCTGCGCGAGCGGCCGGGCGACATCGCGGCGCTGGCCGACCATTTCCTGCGCCGGTCCAACGAGCGCAACAAGCGAGCGGTCCTCGGCTTCGAGCCCACGGCGATGGCCGCGCTCGAGGCCTACCAGTGGCCCGGCAACATCCGCGAGCTGGAGAACGTGGTCGAGCGGTTGGTGATCGTCAAAGGCAAGGGGACGATCACGATGACCGACCTGCCCAAAGAGGTCCGCGCGCCGCGCGCCCTGACGCCCGGCAAAGGAAACCCCATCCCCGATCTCCCGGAGGACGGGACCGATCTGCGCGCCATGCTGGAGGCGGTCGAGGCCCGCATGATCGGCGAGGCGCTGGAGCGCACGGGCGGCAACAAGAACCGCGCCGCCGAGCTGCTGGGCCTGAACCGCACCACGCTGGTCGAGAAGCTCCGCCGCAAGCGCGTCGCCTAGGGCGCCCGCATGAGGGGTAGCGCGCTAAGCTGCGTCCCGTGAACGTTCAGCTGTTCGGGACCAAGAAGTGCCCGGAGACGCGCAAGGCCGAGCGATGGTTCAAGGAGCGGCGGGTCACCCTGCACGTCGTCGACCTCGCGCAAAAAGGGATGGCGCCTGGAGAGCTGCGCAACGTCGCCGCGCGCGCCGGCGGCTGGGAGGCGCTGATCGATCGCGAAGGAAAGCGTTACGTCGACAAGGGACTCAAGTACGCGGCGCCGACCGGCCCGCGCGTCGAGCAGGCGCTGGTCGACGATCCGCTGCTGCTGCGCACGCCGATCGTCAGGTCCGAGGGGCGCGCGACCGTCGGCTTCGTGCCGGACGTCTGGAAGACCTGGCTGTAGGCTCAGGGTGTGGGTGTGGACGAGCTGCTTTGCCGGGCGATCGCCGAGCGGCGTCTGATCGCCTTCTCGCTCGACGAGCAGCCTCGCGTCGCCGAGCCCCACGACTTCGGAGTCATCGACGGAGAGAAGAAACTCTTCTTCTACCAAGTCGGCGGCACGAGCCGGTCCGGCCGCCCGCTCGGATGGCGGTGGGCGGTGGTGGCGCGAATCGCGGGACTGCGCCTCCTCGACGATCGTTTCCCCGGCCCGCGTGCAACCCCGTCCGGACGGCACCAGCGCTGGGACGTCCTCTATGCCAGCGTTTCGCGTCCCGCGACCGGCGGCCTCGGCGCTACGCGATCGTGACCAAGAGTTAACTTCCTCTCGACGCAGGCTCGTTTAGTGTCGAGCTTAGAAAAACGCAGCATCCGGTGGAGCCGAACGGGGACGAGGATGGTCGAGGTAGGCGAGGCCTCACCCGGTGTGCGTTCTAAAGAAAAGCGTGGGCAGTCGGATCATCGCGGGAGTGGGTGGCTTCCGTCTTCGCGTATCGAGATTCTCGTCGCGAAGGCCCTTTGGGCGGAGAAAAAATCCGGTGCCCACGCTTCCGCTATCTACGTAGACTCGGCGGGTGAGCGCGAAGGCTCGGCGCATCCTGTTGGCGATCGCCTTAGCGGCGATCGCTCTCGAGCCGTTTTTGTACGTCCGCACGTTTGCTGGCGACGCGCAGGTTCATCTGGTGTTTGCCGAGAGCGCCTCGCATGGGCACTTCTTCGAGTTCAACCCGGGCGAACGGGTGTCGGGAGAGACGAGCCCCGGATACATGCTCGTCGGCGCTGCGCTTTTTCGTTGCTTGCCCGCGCGCTGGGTGCCGGTTGCGCTCAAAGCTCTCGGGCTTTTGAACTGGTACCTGCTTTGCTCGCTGGTCTATCGGGTCGCAGTAAGGCTGTTCGCCGAGAAGGATCGCCGCGAACGCTTTTGGCCGGGAGTCGCGGCGATCGCTGCGGCGTTCATCCCCGGATCCGTCTACAACGCGAATGTCGGCATGGAAAATGGGCTGTTCGCAGCCGCCGTCTGGCTCTGGATCGATCTCGTTACGAAATGGCGCTGGTTCGAGCGGTCGGAGACACCTACCCGCGCCGGCGATTGGTCGATCGGTCAGGAAGTGGCGCTGTCGACCTTGCTTGGACTCGCGTGCTGGTTGCGGCCGGAGGGGCTCGTGATGCTCGCACTCGCCCATGCCATCCGGTACGCGAAGGCGCGGCCCCCCCTACGAGTCTGGCTCGTGGGTCTCCTGGTCGCGGCGGCGATTGGGCTCGCGAGCATTGTTTTTCAATTCGCCTTCACCGGCGATCTCGTCGCGACCTCCATTCTTTCTCGTCGCGTCCTGACGATGCGGAGATCGCTGCCTCTGGGACCCTTGGCGATCGAGCCGGCGTTCGCAGC
>Ga0210388_10003681_pt1 | contig 11983 bp, 12 predicted proteins | sample IncBWC19OmetaG_FD_155485 | JGI IMG/M metagenome (GOLD analysis project Ga0210388, IMG submission 155485) | Forest soil microbial communities from Barre Woods Harvard Forest LTER site, Petersham, Massachusetts, United States - Inc-BW-C-19-O ... | reverse complement strand
TCAAACGTCGCGGCGTAAAGGATCGTATCCTCGGTGCCAACGAACGCCGAAAGCTGGGCTTCCAGCGCCTTATGGATGTCCTGCGTGCCGCAGATGAAGCGAACGGAGCTGAGACCATGGCCGTGACTGAGCGCGGTGCTACAGGCGCCTTGTATGACGGTCGCGTGGGAGGAGAGCCCCAGATAGTTATTGGCACACAGGTTGATGACCTCGCCCCCTCCCTGCGTGCGAATCGTCGGTCCTTGCGGCGTCGTGATGATTCGCTCGCTCTTGCGCAGGCCTTCCTGGTCGAGCATTACGAGCTGGTCCTGAATGTGCCGATAGAATGTATCTGTCACAGCGGTCCCTCAAGATTGATGTTGGTATACCGGGCACTTTTCAGCGTGTGGGAAACGTGGCGGGGCAGATCTTCATCGCGCCGCGCATAGGTCCCGGTCGACCACTCCGGCTATCGATGCGGCCGTCGCTGCGGAAAGTGTCCAGCCCAGATGCCCATGCCCCGTGTTGTAGTAGATCCCGCGCCGTCCACCACGGCCGACTCGCGGCATCATGCTCGGCATCATTGGGCGTAGACCTGCCCACGGGATGACCGTGGCGGTGCTCATCTTGGGGAAGAGGCGGCGGGACCAGCGAATGAGAGGGGCGATCCGGTCCGCCCGTATGTCCAGGCTATAGCCGTTGAGTTCCGCCGTACCCGCGACTCGGAAGCGGTCACGACCGAGCCGGCTCGTGACGATCTTGGCTGCCTCATCCAGAAGGCTAACGGTCGGTGCCCCGGACTGGCTGATCGGATCGTCCAGGCACACGGTGATCGAGTACCCCTTGACCGGGTAAATGTTGACCCTGTCTCCCAGCATCGAGGCGAGGTTACGGCTGGCGACACCAGCGCAGACGATCACTGCATCGGCTGTGATGGGGCGCTGTTCCTCGCCTGTCTCGCTATTAGTTGCCCGCACGACCAAGGAGCCATTAGTGTCGATGCCGGTAACCGTGCTGCCGAGCCGAAAGGTGGCCCCATGGCGGACACAGGCATCGGCAAGGCCGCGAGTGAATTTGCGAATGTCCCCGGTAGCATCCGATGGCGTGAAAAAGCCGCCATAGAACTTCGGTTCCAGGGTGGGTTCTATGGCGCCAATTTCCTCCTGCGTAACCGCATGGCGCTCCAAGCCCCCTTGGCGCAGCAGTTCATTGGCCCGCGCAGCGCCGTCGAAGGACTTCTTGTCGTGGTAAAGGTGGAGGATTCCCCGCCTTTCCAGATCGAAGTGGATCTGTTCCCGCTCGGCGATCTCAAAGAGGTACTTCCGAGCTTCGATGGCAAGCCGGACAGTCTCAATCGTATTCGACCGATAATTCCGGATGCCTGCGATAAATTCGGCGAGCCAGCTGTACTTGTGGTAGCTAGGCCCAGGGTTCAGCAGCAGTGGGGCCTGGGCGCTGAACATCCACTTCAGTCCCTTGACGATAGTGCCCCAGGAGTTCCAGACCTCGGCATTGCTGGCGGATAGCTGGCCGCCGTTGGCGTATGAAGTTTCCATTGAGGCATAGGGGTGACGATCTATGACGGTCACGGCATAGCCCTGCCGAATGAGGGCGTAGGCAGTTGTCACGCCGGTTATTCCCGCACCAATGACGACGACACGTGAAGCAGACACAGAAGGACTCCTGAAAGCCAGCGACTGGCTTGTGGCCCGCTCTGTCCTTTGCGCCTGAGATTGTTATTCCGTCGGCGAGCACCTTGAGGTGCCACTCTTCAGAGGTTTGCGACACGCGGTCCTTTTGCCTGAGAGTTTCCGGGGCGTTGCTCCTTCGGCGTCGGAGAGGTCCGATCTCTCCCGCGTGTCGTCAGATTGCTATTAAGGTGATTTGAGTCGGTTATGTCCGGGATGGGCGGTTGGGATTGGCTACATGTCTTGACAGTGATTAAGAGCGTCGAAACGGGAGAAATGGATACGCCCGGAGACAGAATAATCGCCGCTCCTGATGCATACCCCTGAATCCCAATCCCAAATCAGGGTTCCAAGGCCATCTATGATTTGACTATCTTTCGCAGACTTGCGACGCGAAACCTACGCGGCCACCTGATGCCCGTAACAAGCGGGCTGCCGCTCGCCAAGGATGGCCTGCAGCTCTCGTCTTCAATCCCTTGTGGAGACGCTGTGGCGGCGGACTGCTGCGTCGAGAGCAGCAGGAGGAGAGGAAGGGCGGGCTTGCTTAAGCTTGCAGCGTATCACGTCGTGCTCGCCGTCAAGGACGAGCGCGGCGGACGCGCTCGCCGCCCTCGGCGGTCTTCGATCCTTGACCGCTGCGCGCGTCGTGAATGACCCGAGACGGGCAAACCCGCCCAAGAATCTCGGAGCTTCATCATGTCATACGAATCTCACACCTTTGGAACCTTGTACGTCCGTGACCATGCCGACTTTCGGCCGGCGACTCCGCAGGAGTTGATTGCAGCCGCGCGAGTTGCGATCGCGCACCGATTTCGTCGAGGCAGCTGCCTTGAGTCTCCGGGTGCCGTGCGGGACTACCTGCGGTTGTCGCTCACGGAACTTGAACACGAAGTTTTCTGCATGATCGCCCTGGATTCCCGTCACCGTCTGATTGCTCACCTGCAGCTGTTCCGAGGCACGATCGATGGCAGCTCGGTCCATCCGCGGGAGGTGGTGAAGGAAGCACTGAAGCACAACGCTGCTGCTGTAATTTTTGCGCATAACCACCCATCCGGCCTAACCTTACCGTCGCAGGCGGACGAGCTCATCACTCAACGTTTGAAAGATGCGCTAGCGCTGATCGATGTCCGTGTCCTGGACCACTTGATCGTCGGCTGCGAGGGCATCACATCCTTTGCGGAACGCGGACTTTTGTAGCCGCCACCGCAGCTCATCATTTTGATGTCATCCCCGGACGTCATTCCATTGGCGTTCGGGGATGATTTCCGTTGGTCAAAGCAGGCCCGCACCGTAGCCGGATGAGGAAGGGGCGGGATTACCTGGATGTCTTCAGCGTATCACGCCGTGCTCGCCGTCCAGGACGAGCGCGCGGACGCACTCGCCGCCTGCGGCGGTCTTCGATCCTTGACGGCTGCGCGCGCCGTGATGGAACCGGGTCGGGCAATCCCGCCCAAGATCATCTCGGAGTTTCGATCATGAATACCAACGTTAGCTTGTCCTTTCCGTCGCATGCCAGTGCGTTCGATCGCGGCCTTTCCATGGAGACCATCCGCGAACTTGCCCCGGCAGTATTCGCGGTGTCGGCACATGAGCGGATGAGCCTGAAGTACACCTTTATTCCTACAGAGAGGGTTTTAGCGGGCCTAATGAGCGCCGGTTTCGTGCCGGTCGAGGCCCGTCAGACGCGGGCACGATCTGCCAGTCCATTGCATGCCCGGCACATCGTGCGGCTGCGGCGCCGGTTCGAGACGGTGCAGCTAAAGGGGTCGGTGCCGGAGGTCGTGTTCCTCAATAGCCATGACGGGTCCAGCGCCTATCAGCTGCGGATGGGGATCTTCCGCGTCGTGTGCACGAATGGGCTGATCGTTTCCCACGGGGCCTTCCCGGCCTACTGCGTATCGCATCGCGGCAACGTGGTCGAGGAGGTGGTCGCCGGGGCACTCAAGCTCTCAGAGGAGTTCGAGGACCTGGCAGCAGAGGTCGAACGGATGGAGCAACGGCGTCTGCTCAAGGACGAGCAAGTGCAGTTTGCCGCAAAGGCGCTGGCGCTGCGGTTCCCGGATCTGGCACAAGCGGGGATGCAGCCGTCGCAACTTCTGAACTGCCGGCGGCTCGAGGACACCGGGGATGACCTCTGGAGGGTCTTGAATCGGTGCCAGGAAGGTTTGCTGCGCGGGGGCCTGAGCCGTCGTGCCGAGAGCGGTCGGCTGACACGGACGCGCCGGATTTCCTCGATCGCGGCCGACGTGCGACTGAACAGCCAGCTGTGGGACCTTGCAATGGAGGTACTGGCGGCCTGAAAGCCAGAGCGGGGGGAGGGCGTCGGATCTGGCGCTCTCTCCCCTTTTTTGCTCGCCCGCTGGGCTGAGGCCCTTACGACCGATGCCAGTGCACATTTACGATACAGGGCACCTGGCCCAGCTTGGCCGCAATTAGCATTACGGTTTCCTCGGGCAGACCTGCAAGGTCGACCTGCACGTGCAGCGTGCCGGTCGTCGCCAGCTCTGCCACGACTCGGCGCGGCACGATATTGAGATTTTGGAAGCGCTCGAGGACTCGAGCCAGAGCACCGGGGTCGGCGTCAGCGGCGACCCGCAGGCGAAACAGCGGCCAATCTGAAGAAGACATGAACCCGATTCCTTGTACGTCTGGTAACACACTCGCACACGACCATGACCCGACCCTCGGTGAGAGCCGGGTAGGTAATGAGCGCGGTGTTGCGTACGGATGGGTTCATTCGAGGCGACAGTATAGCAAGGGCCGCCGCACGGGGCAGCGATTGCCGCAGTAGCGGGGGGGGGGATGTGTCGGTGTTCCGAAATCCGTGAACTGGCTGTCAGCCCAAGCCTAGCGAATGCAACGACTTAGCTCGCCGCAGTTTGTGCTGAAATCGTGAACTGGCGTGGAAATGTTCCGAAATCGCGTACTGACCGGCACTGGCAAAGGGCTCGACGAAATTGATCACCGGACTCAGAGGGACTCAGGCCCAGGACGCGCCAAGAGGCAACTCGTAACTGCTGTACTCCAAATGCACGACGCGTCGGTGGTCGGAATTTCGCGACTTGGCAGAGGAATGGAGTACGAGGGGATGAATGATCACCGCGTCCCCTGCTGATACGACGCAGGCCTCTGGCGTTGAGTTCATCACGACTCGATTGATTTCATTCTGGGTCAATATGCCTAGGCGGTGTGATTTTGGGATAACCGATAGGCAGCCTCTTTCCTCGTCCGCATCATCAACGTGCAAGCGGATCGTCACCATGCTATCGAGCACATCGCGTGGTGGCTGTACGTGATGTACGCCATCTTTCTGAGTCCAAGATCCCCATCCGTCGATCTCGACTCGTTTGTTCAACGTGACGGTCCGATCTTGGTGCCAAGCCACAAACCAGTTCCGCTCCCCGGTTTTGTCAAAGAACAGCGCCCGGACAAGCCGAGGAGTCTTGCCGAGCAACGAGGCGGCGATTGATAGCACGGAGGCGTCCGCCGCGACTTGCGCTATGGATCGAAATTTCTTCTCCAGATTGCGGATCCCTGTTCGGCGCAGAATCTCATGATCAACGCTGACTTCCTCTTGAATGCGCACGATCTCCCGTGAGCGGAGAACGGCGGATCGGATCTCAACACCATCGGTTGCGAAAGTCAGACCCATCTCAATCCTTGCCCTGGTCCGGCGAAAAGACTCTCGCCGCTATGACACCTTTGATATCGCCTATGGCGACCAGCAATGGCTCGACGCCGCGGCGACCACTTAACTGTAGGTGAATTCCTCGTGCGTCGTTTTCAGCCACTGTGTTGGACTGCTCCACGGCAAGTACTTGGATCGTATACCCACGCCCAGCGCACATCTGCATGACCTTCTCCACAGCGCCTTTGCCGGGGATGTATTGCACGTGAATCTCGGCACGCTCGGACAGAATGCGCTTGGCCAACGGCGTGTACCCATAGACGACCAGAAAATGCTCGGCGGTGACGAATAGCGCAAGGAGAGGGAGGCCTGCGCCGCACGCCATGCCAACCGCTGCTGTTAGCCAGATGATCGCGGCGGTCGTCAGTCCACGGACGATATCGCGTTGCACAAAGATGAGTCCACCTCCGATGAAGCCGATGCCAGACACGATTTGCGCGGCCACTCGCGAAGGATCTAAAACGACCTCGTACTTCACGATGGTATCGCCGAAGCCGTACTTGGAAACCAGCATGATCAGCGCGGCGGCGACTCCCACCAGGGTATGGGTGCGCAGTCCGGCACTCTTTGCGCGGAATTCACGCTCCAAACCGATTAGAGAGGAGAGCACTAGGGCAAGCAGCAGTTCGCCAAATTGCAGCCACGACTGGCCTTGTGGCTCGGCGTAGAAGAAATCCAGAAGACGCATAGCTCGCTCCTTGAAAGTACCTCTGTATCACGGGTGTTTGTGTCAGGGAGATATAGTCAAGACAACTGGGAGCACTGATTCCCTGCGTGGCTTCGGCTGGACAATTGGGGGAGGCGTGTGCCGAAATCGCCTACTCAGTAGCATTACAGTTTGTGCGGCGAATTCGGGCCACTCACAGGCGAAGGCGGTTTCGCTGCTTCAAATAAGCCAATATCACCCCGGCGACGAAGGCCAGACCGACATTCCACATTGAAAAAGCCGCAGTGACGAGGGTGATAAATCGTTCTTCCTTGTGCTTGCTGAAGTCGCAGGACCCAAGCGCCAATTGAGCACCCGTGAGGAACAAGATCACGCCGAGAACTGCTCGTGGAAATAGCTCAAGGATGGTGCTGACGGAGGTGCTTAGGAAGAAGGCTACGAGCAGAAGGATCGTCCCTAAAATAATCGGCGCGCCGCCGGTCTTTGCTCCGAAGGCGACGTGCCCCGCCATCCCGCCCGCACCGTGGCACATCGGAATGCCGCCGCAAGCGGAGCCCACCAAATTCATAAGACCGGTCGAAGTCGCCACCTGATTTTCCGTAACCGGACGGTCCGGGAAGACCCTATTGTTTTCCTCCGTTATTGCGATCACTGCATTGCCCAGCGTCAAGGGCAATTGTGGGAGAGCCAATAGTGCGGCGCCGATCGCCAAGTCCTTCCACGTGATATGAAACAGCGCCATCGACGGCAGACGAAATTGAATCTTCAGCCCCGCCAGCGAATTCAACAGGTCGGGGCTCTTCGCTATACCACATGCAACACCAAAAAGGAGCAGCAGAAACATAACGGGCACGACCTTGTTTTTCAGCAGCAGTACCGTCCCGATCATGGCTATGCTCGCAATGAGCCAGCCGCTGCTCATCATCTTGATGCCCTCAAGCATGAAGCCCATGCCGAGGCCCAAAACGATACCGACAACGACGGGCCGAGGAGCCCATCGACCAATGCGATGTGCGGCGCCGGTGGGACCCAACAGCAACCAGGCTAGCCCGGTGACGAGCCCGGCGCCGTAGATCGCGCCTTGTGTGATTGTTGCTGTTTGTGCGGCTTGCGTTGCGGCCACAGCGCCAATGGCCTTCATGGGCTGCACTGGGAATGGTGTTTTGTAGTACAGGCCGCTCGCGAGCATCGCGGCACCCAGTGAAAAGAGCACCCCAAATGGGTCCACTTTGACGACCGCGATATAGGCGACAACAAAGGGTATGAGCGTGCCCAGATCGCCGAAGGCGCCGGCCCACTCCATCCGATCAAAGCGGTTAGGGGCGTTCACTTCACCCAAATCAAAAGTACGACCTATGATTTTCGCCGGCATGGCAGACGCGGCACTGCGGCATTTGGCCACAAACCCCTCGTTCCACGGTCCGATAAGGGCAGCGTGTCCTTAGTCTACCAAGCGTTGTACATTCTTGGTATAACGATTGCGGTGATGAGGTCTGAGGCGAGGAATCATGAAGCAAGCGCACTTGATTCGATTCCGGATTGACTTTACGGAAAGCTCAAATCTTGGACCCGGCAAGATTGCCTTGCTGGAGGGTATCCGAGAATTTGGGTCGCTTTCGGAGGCAGCGCGACGGACGGGTATTAGCTACCGGCGGGCGTGGCTGTTGCTCGATAGCTTAAATAAATCGTTCGACGCACCAGCATCGGTGAATAGTACCGGCGGCCGTGGGGGTAGAAGGATTGAGGTGACGCCCTTCGGAGTTCTGCTGATAGAGCGCTATCGCGAGGTGGAGCGAAAGCTAAACGAGGTTGCGGGCGGGTGTCTCGAGGAGATTAGGAAACACGTGAAGCGCGGTAGTCACAAATCCACGCGCAAGGTACCTGTCTCCAAGAAGCATCTAAAAGGCGCCTAAACGGCCCAGGCCGCGGAATGTTTTTCTGATGCCGGACAATACTTCCGCTTTTCACCTCCTCCTCACCGCGGACCCGACTCTCTTCTCGATTGTTGGGCTTTCGCTCGCGGTCAGCGTCACTGCAGCCGTACTTGCGTCGTTCATCGGTATGCCGCTGGGAGCTTTGGTTGCGCTCACGCGGTTTCGCGGCCGTGTATTCGTCATAGTCGTGATGAACGCGCTCATGGGCTTGCCACCTGTCATTGTGGGTTTGGCCGTCTATCTCAGCCTCTCCCGTTCGGGTCCATTGGGCTCATGGGGGCTGCTCTTTACGCCATCGGCCATGGTGATTGCGCAAACGATTCTGGTGACGCCGATCATTGCGGCACTCACACGCCAAACCATCGAAGATCTTTGGCTTGAATACCGAGATGAGTTCGCTGCCATGGACATCGGCGCGTTACAACGCATCTCAACTCTCTTATGGGATGGCAGGTTCTCCCTGGTGACAGCACTACTCGCCGGCTTTGGCCGGGCCGCCGCGGAAGTCGGGGCCATTATTATCGTGGGCGGCAATATTGAGGGCTTTACCCGCACCATGACGACAGCGATTGCGTTGGAGACTTCGAAAGGGAATCTTCCCCTCGCGGTCGGGTTAGGCGTCATCTTGATGGGGATTGTCGTGTTGGTGAGCGGCCTCGCCTGGGGTCTGCGTCGCGCTGGCGAGCGGTTTGCCGGATGAATACCAATGTGGACTCTTCGGACCTGCCCATCGAGTTCTCGAAGGTGAATATCGATACGGACAATCATGCAATTCTACGTCAAGTGTCGCTGGTGATAGGGGCGGGTGCCCCGACGGTTTTTATCGGCCCGAACGGCTCGGGAAAGACGACACTTCTGCGCGCGGCCATGGGATTGGTTACCGCGTCCAGCGGCCAAATTACTTGGGGCCAGGCTATAGAATCGCCTCCCCTGCGCCGCGCGATCGTCTTTCAGCGCCCCGTCATGCTTCGTCGCAGCGTCCTCGGCAACCTTCACTACGCCCTCGCATCAGCTGAGGTGCCCCGACGAGAACGCCAACGTCGCGCCATGGAACTATTGTCGCTCGTGGATCTCGAGGGCCTGGGAGACCGCCCAGCCCGGCGGCTGTCTAGCGGCGAGCAGCAGCGCTTGGCGATTGCACGTGCTCTCGCTCGTAAGCCGCGGTTGTTGTTCCTTGATGAACCGACCGCCAGTCTGGATCCCGCGGCCACGAAGGGGATTGAAGAATTAGTACGCTCTGTGAGCGCGAGTGGCGTGAAGGTCGTCATGGCCACGCACGACTTGGGGGAGGCGCGACGCCTCGCCGGTGACATCGTGCTGTTGCACCGAGGGACGATAGTCGAGCGAGCAGCGGTGGACCAATTCTTTAGCGCGCCGGCGACTAAGGAAGCGCAAGCGTTCCTCGCTGGTGAGCTATTATTCTAGAAAGTACGGAGAGGGCTATGAACAAGTTGCGTGGAATCCTTTGGGCTCATGCCTTCGTACTTCTCATTGCGCTATTAGGCCCTGCCTCAAACGCGACTGCGGCGGATCAGTCGATCGTTGTCGCTTCTACCACGTCCACGCAGGACTCAGGCTTCTTTGACTATATCTTGCCGATTGTGAAAAAACGAACAGGCATTACCGTGAAGGTCATCGCACAGGGCACGGGTCAAGCACTGGATACCGGCCGGCGGGGTGATGCGGATGTGGTCTTTGTACACGCTAAAGCGGCCGAACTGGAATTTCTCGCCCAGGGTGAAAGCCTGAAACGATACCCCGTCATGTACAACGATTTTGTGCTGATTGGACCCAAGGCAGATCCTGCGGGAGTAAAGGGATTGAATGATATCCGCCAGGCGCTTACGTCAATCAAAGACAAGAGCTCTCCTTTCATCTCACGCGGCGATCGTTCTGGAACTCACATAGCGGAACTCGCCCTATGGAAGGAGGCGGGAATCGACATCGAACAGGCGCGAGGCGCCTGGTACAAGTCGATCGGGCAGGGGATGGGTGCTGCGCTCAATGTCGCCAGCGCAAGCGGCGCCTATGTGCTCTCAGATCGCGCCACGTGGATTCATTTCAAGAATAAGGATGACCTGGAGATCGTGGTCCAGGGCGACAAGCGCCTCTTCAATCAGTACGGCATCATGCTGGTGAATCCGCAGAAGCATCCGACGGTGAAGAAGGCTTTGGGCCAGAAATTCATTGACTACCTGATTTCACCCGTGGGGCAACGGGATATTGCACATTATAAGGTCAACGGACAGCAGCTGTTCTATCCGGATGCCAATGATCCCAATGCGTAGAAGGAAGAAATATATGAGACGTCTTTGGTTAGCATCGTTGGTGGCCGTTTTGTCGACCTCGGTCGTTTTTGCTGCCGATACGCCCACTGTGCGACTGCATTCCGCGGGAAGCCTGCGCGCCGCGATGACCGACCTTGCGGCAGCCTATACCGCTGCCTACGGCGCCTCGGTCGTGCCAGTCTATGGGGCCTCCGGGTCCCTTGGCGATCGACTCGCCAAAGGCGAAGCGGGTGATGTATTCACATCGGCCGACATGGGTTACCCCGAGGCGCTCACGAAAGCGGGTATCTCAGGTCCGACGGTGCTCTTCGCGCGCAATCACTTGTGCGCAATCTTCCGACCAGGCGTGTTGGCGACGCCGGGAACCGTTCTTGCCACGCTGCTGAAATCAGATGTCAAAATCGGAACGTCATCTCCCGATAATGATCCGGGCGGTGCGTACGCCTGGGCGGTTTTCAAACGGGCGGACGGTGTCCGGCCTGGAAGCCGGCAGAAGCTGGAGGCCAAGGCCTTAAGGATGGGAGACCCTCAGGGGCCACTCAGCGTTCCACCTAACACCAATAACGCCATGGTATGGCTGTTCCAACAGAAGAAACTCGATGCGGTTCTTTCTTACTGTACCAACGGACATGCGGCCGCGGAGCTACTGCCTGGCATCAACACGGTCGAGCTGCCACCGGAGTTGGCCGTTTCCGCGGGCTACGGTTTGACGGTTCTCAAGGGCGCAAATCAGGACCAGGGTGCGCGGTTTGCACTCTTCATTCTCTCACCGACCGGTCAGAGGATCCTTGCAGAGCATGGATTTGAGGCACCCCTGCGACCCTGACCATGGCCTCTAACACCCGCTACCAGCTGTGAGAGTTCGGGCGCGGTCCTTCCTCGATCTGGGGCAAAGTGCGTCGCTCGGACGAAGCCTGGCAGTCGTGAGGCCAACGAGGTTGAGCCGGATATTCGATGAGGGCGCCTTGGCAAGCTTCTCTAGCTGCGCTTCAGTTTTCCCCCTAACCACGCTTCCTATCCGGCCACCACTTGTTCCGAGATCGTGAACTCACTTCGCGTATCTTCGCGCCGGTTCGGGGATCCCGGCACCTGTGACAGATCGGCATGTACCCTTCTATTGGAGGCTGCTCACCAACGTAATAGGCGTGGTCCGGCAATCGCTCCGAGAAGGGCGCAAAGGGCGATTGGGCCGCCGTACCACAGCGCCGCGAACGTAACGGAGAGCCCAGCCTGGTGGATTACAACCGCAGCCGCCGCCAATCCGCCCGCCACCAAGCCGGCGATTGCCCCAGTGAGTACAAGATGTGTCGGAGCTGCTTTGCGTAGTCCCCAGATCAGCGCGCCGAAGGGAATCGCCGCGAATATCGGAATACAGACGAGGCAGGTCCCCCACGATCCCACGTCCATGATAAGGCTCCTCGCGGCGCGATTCGGTGTACCGAGTGTTGCAATCAGCGCACCGATCACGACGAGGAGCAGCAAGCCCAGGAGGAGGAGTGGTCCGCGTTGAGAGTATTCGGGTCGCCCAGACCTAAACAGCATGCGGGCGCCGGCACCGGAGAAGCCCAATGTAAATACCAGCGCGATCGACATGAAGCCCCAATGTGCTTCACCGTCCTTATCTGTGGACATGTTAAGCGCGGCCCATCCCAAGCAGATCGCACCGACCACACCGACTGCAACCGTGAGCGCCACCAGCATTGTGTTACGCAGCTCGTTGGCGTTGACGGGCTCTAGAT
>Ga0210388_10003680_pt1 | contig 11983 bp, 12 predicted proteins | sample IncBWC19OmetaG_FD_155485 | JGI IMG/M metagenome (GOLD analysis project Ga0210388, IMG submission 155485) | Forest soil microbial communities from Barre Woods Harvard Forest LTER site, Petersham, Massachusetts, United States - Inc-BW-C-19-O ... | reverse complement strand
GGTTAACTGCTCCTGCAGACCCCAAGCGATAGAGCAATAGCCACGTCGCTGCCGAGCCCGAGTACATGACCTATGCCGACCAACCCGGCCTCTTGAACGCCCAGTCCCGCAGGCGCGATGAAAATCAGGCTTCTCGCTGCACCCGTGAAGCTTTCCAGCGCGAGTGCGCCCGGTCGCTTGTCTTCCTCCCGCATCGAGCGAAACGATAGTTCCCGCCAACCCAGTCGACCGAAGAAGGCAGCGCTGTCGATCGCATCTCCGCGACGCAATTTCAGCCGTGCGCGTCCCGAGCAGGGCGACAACCAGAACCCGTGTTTTCGCACGAGCTGCTGTGATCGCTTTCCCAGCGGGGAGCGGGGCGTGTCACCGTCGCGAGAAGGCCGGGCACGCGTCTATGAACGTGGACATTCCGTACCAGGATTCGATCTTTCTCAAATCCTGCCTGCTGGAGAGCTGCGGACAGTTCAGCAGCTCCATAAAGGCGATGAGTCTCGGGGCCCGCAAACTTCCAGTGCCGCATGGTCGTGGCATCCGTGGCATAAATGGAAACCCTTCCGCCGGGACGAAGCACCCGCCGGATTTCGCCGAGCAGGGCGGGCGCGTCCTTCCAGAAATAAATAACATTGACCGCGAGCAGTTTGTCGATGGCGCAATCAGGAAACGGCAGGTGTTCGAACCCGGCTTCATACAGGATGACGCGGCCCTCGCGGATCGCCCGCCGGTTTCTCCTGCAAGCTTGTCCGAGCATGACGGGCGACTGGTCTATCCCGTACACCATGCCCGCAAAGGCCTGCGAGGCCATTGCATCAATGGCGTGTCCGGGTCCGAAGCCCAGCTCGAGCACCGTATCGCAGGGATCGATTCGTAGCGCATTGATGGCAAGTTGGTTTGGCTTGGCGTTTGCCACGCTCATCACCCTTCCAATGAAGCGACCGGTAAAGCCGCTTGGGTTCTGGAGCTGCCGGCCAATGGTGTGCCAGATTGACATGGCGGTCACTCCTTCGCGCTCTATGTCAAGCGCCGGAGCGGCTGCCGATTTTAGCCAGCAGCGTTCTGACTTCGGCGCGCCGTCCGGCATCCCAAACCGCTCGATTGGGGTCGTGCGGAGCGCTGAGAGCATGGGTCAGGACCGCTCGGGCCTTGTCGTTCTCACCCCGTTTGATGAGGAAGTCGCCATAGAAGAAATTGGCATCCAGACCGTCAGGGCGCTTGGCCAGAGCGGTCTCCAGGTAGCGCCGTGCCTTGTCGACATTCCCGAAGCCCATTGGAAAACCGGGCACTCGATAGTAGATGACCCCGAGGCTCATGGCGACGGCACCGTCAGGCCCCGGACCGCCGATGGCTTCGGCCTTTTCGAACAACTTGCGGGCGGTACTGGCAAAACCGAGCTTATGAATGATCGGGGCTACCGCGGCTTGCTCGCTGGCGATGATCCCATCCCATAAAAGGGGCTCGACCTCGCCGGGATAACGCGCCACGGTCGCATCGGCTTGCTTGGAAAGCGCATCGAGTTCCTTGAGCTTCTCATCCCTGTCGTTGACCTCGTATTTGACATGCGCCCACCCGTCGTCGAGGTGCCGGACGTCGGCATTCATGGCCGCGTGGTCAGCGGCTCGCGCCCCACCGCTCAGGCAGAACGCGATGCTCAAAAGGCAGGCGAGACTGATTTTGCGGGAAGGCGGCAGCGGGCAAACGCTAAAGTTCTTCATGACGTGAAACTCTTCCTGACTCCAGCGGTTTGTGATCTCAAGACTGTGTCGACCAAGCGCGGTACCAGCGCATTGGCGCGGACGAAAAATCGCTCGTTAAATCCGATAAAGACGTCCTTTTCGCGGTTGACGATCGCCCGAACGATCCGACATGCGACGTTCTCCGGGTCGTCCAGGCTCATCTTTGCTGTCCGCGCAAAGCGTAGGACTTCCGCGGTAGTCGTCGCGCTCTTCACAGCGCGCGGGGCGATATAGGTGACGTCAACACCCGATCCATATACCTCCCGGCGCAGCGCCTCGCTGAATGCCCGCAGGCCCCCCTTGGCGCTCGAATAGGTGACGAAATGGGGATAGTTGATGGAACCGAAAATCGATCCGACGTTGACGATGTGTCCGGTGCCGCGGAACTTCATCGCCGGCACAATGGATTGCGTCAACAATACGGGCGCAAGGAGGTTGACCATGAAGCTCGCTTGCACGTGCTCGCTCGATTCCTGCTCGAAGGGCCCGAAAAATTGAGTGCCGGCCATGTTGATCAGAATGTCAGGGGGCTCCGCCACGAGCGCCGCGGCTATGTGGGTTACACCTGTGGCCGTCGACAAATCCCCTTTCAGGAATCGGCCGGCCACCAGCTCCGGCGGTCGCCGTCCGACCACCAGCACGTTGGCTCCCTGGGCCGTCAGTTCTTTGGCCACAAAGGTACCGATGCCTCTGGTCCCTCCGGTCAGGACAACTCTCTTGCCCTCAAGCGACATGGGCATTCTCCGGTGTATGAGGAATGCTTCGGAAAACATCGCCATATAGCCTGTATATGGCCTTCGCCATGTGCGTAATCGCGGCCCGGTCGCGCGGTTCTGCGACGCGGGACATCAGGTTCTGAAGAAAGCGCAAATGATCGACGTCGACGGAACCATGGGAAAGCAGGTAACGGAAACAGGTTTGGGGCAGCTCGAGCGCCTCCATCAGCGTGCGTGCGCCACGCGTTGCGAGCTGCTCACTCGTCGACTCGAGAACAAACACCATGCCGAGAAAGCCGACCGGATTGATGCGGCCGACATAGTCGTACGCATAAGCGACCATCATTTCCGTCGCGAATCGCGGCACTCCATTCCGCACAGCCTCCGCGTTACCGCCGGCCTGTGCTATGTCCTCCAGAATCCACTCTTCGTGGCCGGTCTCTTCGGCGATGTACTGTTCCAATGCCTCTCTTAACCACTCCTGGTCGGGCAGTGACCGGTCGAAGGCCAATCGCATGAGACTCACCGTATGCCTGACGTGGTGGAAGGCTTCCGCGAGATAATGAAGATAGGTTGAGCGCGAAATCCGGCCCGCCAGACCGTCCCTGATCTGGGGCGCGCTGAGCATCGCAGCCCGCTCCGGGGCCGTGGCCGCGACCAGCGCATCAAAGAAAGTCACGTACTGTCCGGGTTGCTCCAGACATACGGCCATCAGGCGCGCAAAATCGTGCGCGATGGTTGCCCGGCGAATGCGGCCATTTCCGGTCAGCTGTCGGTTGGCGACCGTGAAGGGCGCAACCCGGGTCCAATGTTTGATCACTGCATACTCGGGCAGGGTCAGATTGGTCTGGGCAACCGCGTTGGAAATCTCCACGTCATTGACGCCTACGGCGGGAACGATCAGCGCGCCGAGTGCCGGGGCCGCGTCACCGAACACCATCGTTTGCGCGATTTCGGGTCGCGACAGGAGTTCGCTCTCCACCCATTCGGGAGCTATGTTGCGGCCGAATGCTGTGATGATTACGTTGGTTTTTCGACCGTCAATGAAGAGGTACCCCTCCTTGTCGAGGCGGCCGATATCACCCGTGGCTAACACATCCGAAGCCGGTCCCTGGCCGAGGTAACCCAGGAGAGCTGGGCGCTTGATCAGAATCTCCCCGTCTGCCGCAAGCTCGAGTCGGGTCCCTGGTAATGGCCGGCCGACACTTCCCAGCCGGTTGTGACCCGGTGTATTGAGCGCAACTACCGACGCAGTCTCGGTCAGTCCGTAACCTTGGAAGACCGGAAGCTGTTGCCTCTCGCATTGTCGCAGTAGCTGCACGGAAACCCGGGCGCCCCCGACTGCCAGCAGTTTCAGGGAGGGTAGTGACAGCGCGTCGCGCTCGAGTGCTTCCGACAAGCCGCGCAGAATCTCCGGCACGACGATAGCACTCGTTGCGTCACAGTCTCGAAGAGTGCGCGCCAGCACGGAGTAGTCCGGGGAAAAGCTCTTGCCGAATCCTATGGTCGAAAGCGGGGGTACGTGATAGCAACCACCGGCAAGCAATGTCGGGTACAGACCGGCAACATTCTCGAGGAGAACGGCGAGCGGGAGCACGGCGCAGTGAATGCCCGCGTATTCGCGTCCTACACTTTCGAGCACGGCGTTGGCCACGTTTTCCAGACCTGACTGTGATACGCAGACACCCTTCGACCGATCGGTGGTTCCGGAGGTGTAGGTTATCTTGGCTGTATCCCGCGGCAATTCGACCGAGGCGGCGGCATGGGAGTAAGGAAAAATCGTCTGGCCGAACATGCTCACCGGATTTGGGCAGTCGTAGCCCGGTAGCGAACGATCGCAGACCAACATCCCCGCCCCGGATTCCGAGAGTGCGTGGCGGCGTTGCGCCTCCGTAAAAAAGAGAGGTATCGGAACGACCGGAACTCGCAGTTTGACCAGGGATAACTCGAGAACCACCCATGCGAGACAATTGTCCATGCAAAGGGCAACAGGCGCGTCGGTGGGAAGAATCGCGGTGAGCGATTCCGCCCATTCTTCCGTCTTCCGCCATAGTGCCTCATAGGTCAGCGACACTCGGCCATCGGTCAGAGCGATGCTTTGCGCAAGTTCATGCGCATGCTCCGAGACGGCATCCAGGACTGATTTCATCGGATGTCCTCTACCGCTGGCGGGCGCCGGGAGATGAGATATCCGAGATCGGCGTTATGCCGGGCGGGCAGATACGACTCGAGCCGGGCGAAGGCGGGCTGGATACGCCCAGCAATCACCTTCGGATCGCAGCGGTAGTAACTTCCCCATGATGCTCCATCATCCTCGAGGGCTGAGGGGTCGGCGGATGCCAATTCCAGAAACTCTATTCCGAGGCGTGTGAAGGTTCGACGCAGTGTGCTCGTGCCAGTCACCACCGCATGGACGAGATTCCGTTGCCGCAGAAATGCCGCGAGAGCCACGAACAGGAATACCGACGCGCCTCGGCCTGCCGAAGTCAGGTTGCCAATCTCCACAATCGACTCCCGATCGACGGGAGTGCCGCTCGCAGCTCCGATGGCCTCCTCCGCGGGCGTTCGCAGATATTGCTCGAGGAACAATGGCCCCTGAGTCGCCAGGCGAAATCCGACCGCCGCGAGAACCTTACCCTGTGAATCGTAAACGCTCATCAGGTTGGGATAGTGCCGCTGGATCTCCGCGCCGAAATGTCGCTGATACGTTTCCTCGATGAAGCGCTCGACTTGATCACGGTCGGGTTGAGAGCACTGTGTGACGCAAATCCCCGATGGTAATAGGGCGGTAAGTCTTCGTACGCGCTGTGCGTCCATGAAGAGCGTTCCAGTGACTTTCGTGTCGGACTTGAACTCGATCTGGAGCATGTCGGCCTCGTGAAGTCGGATACTGTCGATCCTAATGTGCGGTGTTAGACGGTTGATGTGCGCTTCGTGTCGCGGAGGTTGCAATGTGCAGGAATTGAAATATAACGAGGCGAAGGAGGGCCGCCGGCCTCTGTTAGAACGGCCGCCCTCGGGGCAGCCTGGATCGATTCCAAATTCGCGTGCCGTCCGAACTTGTCCTCCGCACCGGCGTATACTCTGTATTGCAAAGTAAACTGGCAATCGAATGCGCACTGCTTACTTTTTGCTAACACTTTTCAGGCGAGGCTCATAAACTCTGCATTACAAAGTACACTGCATCACAATCTGGCGGCAAGTACTTTTTGGTCGGAAGGGTGCGATTGGACCATTGGAGAGGAGCCTCTCGTTGCGGATCCGGTCGGGTCTGTGCCACGCGTGGGATGGGACTCTCAACTTGCGACCGAGTTCCAGGAGTAAGTCGGATCGCTGCACGCTCGCGGCGCTCGTCGGCGCACAGAACTAACGCGCCCTGGCGTAGCTACCCCAGCGTTTTTTTTGGGTCGTCAGCGCGATGACCGGCCGCATGCTAACGTGGAGTCAGAAGCAATGTGTCCGGCGGGCGGGTGAAGGTCGAGTCGCGTGAATCCCTTCCATGAGTTGTCGAGCATCGGGTTCACGAAGTCGAAGCGACCTCATGGCAGAACCCAATGGCGGACACCCTGTTCTTCCAGAAACTCCTCTGCCCGCGCGCCGTGTAGCATGGCCAGCGTGGCCAGCAGTCCGGCCTTGGTGCAACTGTTGGCCGCAACGGTGACCGAGCGCGGTCCGTCCCTCGTCGGCCACACCGTGCGTGGATGCAGATTCGCGCTATGGCGGAGGCCGTCTTTCGCGAGATACCGACGCGCCCCGCCGCTCGTCACAAGCGCGCCGCGGTCTACATCTAGCAGCAAAGATGGCTGCTTTTCGGAACCGTGGCGCCCGATATCCACTCGCCAGGAACCGTCTTCGGGTGCGCAATTGGCGCGCAAGACGCCGCCAAAATCTATGAGGAATGGAGCCGATCGATGCGCCAACAGCAAATCGTAGACGCGGTCGACTGCGTACTCTTTACCAATCCCGCCGAAGTCCAACGCCCCTCCTGCGGCCGCGAGTAGTCGAGGCGGGCATTCCTTGAGAGCTTCCTGGCGCGGCCGCGCTAGCATTCGTTCGACGGCTAGGCCGGAACCACGATGAGCATCGATCCGACGGGGGACACTGTCATTGCGGTCGTGGCCGAATTTCCTTTCCACCCGCCGGGCCTCCTGTGCAGCCAGCGCGCCCAGTTCGATTGCCATGAAGAGATCCGCCGACGCTAAAAGTATCTGGCACGCTGTGGCCAAGGCGGTGAAGTGAACGGCAAGGAGATGCTTGCCGCGCGTTTCCACGCAGAGCGGCTCTACGATCTCATCTATCTGGTCCGCGGACACGTTCTCACTCTCTTTGAGGAATGCGCTCGGGGTCGCCATTCAACATGAAGCAGATCTGTTTCGAGCTCCCGGGTCCGAATCGAATCAGGGGAGGCAGGGCGGCGTGACCGGATGCTCATCCGAGGCTGCTGCATCACGCAGCACGTATCGAACTCGCTGTCGAACTTTGCAACGCAAAGTAAACTGATGTCAAGCTCGATTGAACTCGGCGTCGCATTTGCAGAAGACACGCAGCGCGCATCAGGGCGGTGCATGTCGAGGCAGGTCGGTCCGGTGCCTGTCCCAATGTCAGATGGGTCTGATAACGCTAATCATTTGCACTTGGGCCGCGCGGCTCGCGCTGTTTGGATGCAACGCTTCTTGCATTAGACAAACGACAACTTTGCGATGTAAAGTAAACACGGCGCGGACTAGTGCGAAGTTCTCGTTCAAGCAGAATTGACAGGCCATGCGTATGCGTCTCCTTTTGTTCGAGGACAACCGGCATCTATCGACCGACATAGGCGATGTTCTGGAGTCTTTGGGAAATACCCTCGAGTATGCCAGTGACGAGACACAGGGCCTGCGGCTCGCGAGCAGCGATGGATACGACGCCGTTCTCGTTGGCTTGAGCGTGCCGGGCTCGGATGGGTTGACGCTCTGCCGGCGCCTTCGTGTCAGTGCACGGCCGGACATTCCGATCGTGATGCTGGGAAGTTGCGATACAGAGGCTGATAAGCTCCACGGATTCGACGCCGGGGCCGACGACTATCTGACGAAGCCCTTTTCCCCGCACGAGCTGCACGCGCGGCTCAAGGTTCTCGTTCGCCGGGCGCGCGGCTTCGGAGAAGCCCTGCAGGTTGCCGATCTGACATTCAGTCCCCGGACGTTACTCACCCAGCGCGGCTCTCGGCCCATAGCGCTACCCCGGATCGCGATGCACATTCTCGAGCAGCTCATGCGAGCATCACCGGGTGTGGTTACCCGAGAGCAGATCGAGCGCACCGTCTGGGGTGACGATCCCCCAGGGAGCGACGCCGCAATTCGCGGACATATTCTCATCATTCGTAATGCAATCGATTCTGAGTCTGAGCCGAAGCTGCTGCACACCGTGCATGGCATCGGTTATCGTCTTGGCATCCGCTGATTGAGCAAGCCGACTCTTGATGGGGCTGCATTGTCGCGTCTCCATCAGAGAGGTCGAGGCCGAGAGAGTTCCCGCTGCGCCATTGGCGGTGCGCTGCGGCGCGATGCCGCGTATCATTTGCGTCGCCAATCGTGTTGGTCAGGAGTGACAGATGGACCGTGGGCGAACGAGAAGAGCGCACCTGAAGTCCGTGGCGATGCTCATGTGCGGTTGGCTTTGGGTCAGCGACGGTAGCGCCCAGGCGCCGCCCGCTGCAGTCAGCTCGCAGCCGGACTACCATCCGAGTATGGGCGATCTGATGACCATGGCCATTCAGCCACGTCATACCAAGCTCGGGCAGGCAGGCCGGATTGGAAACTGGGTCTATGCTGAGTACGAGTTGAGCGAGCTCCGCAACGCGTTTTCGCGCCTCGCTCGTACGATTCCTACCTACCGGAATGCGGATATGACGGTTCTGATAGGGGCAATGACCACGCAGCCGCTGCAGTCAGTCGAAGATTCGATTCGCGGAAAGGACGCGGCCCGATTCAAAGCGGCGTACGCGCAGCTGACGGCTGCATGCAATGCCTGCCACGTCAGCCAAGACCACGCAATGGTCGTCATTAGTGTCCCAAACGGCGACGCCTATCCCGACCAGGACTTCAGCAGCCCCCGACATTGAGCATCAGCCGCGCTTCCTAAACAGGCGCGCCTACTTGAAGTCGGCGCGCCTGTGTATTTTCTCGAGGACGATGAAGGAGGCCACGGCGTCAGCGATCCGCTCACCCGACCCGATGTCATGGCCGCGCGGTTGACATTTCTCATCGCTGCGTTGATGCGTTGACGGGCTGTTTGCCGTAACGCAAGCGAGGCGTGGCGGCCGGTGCTACGCCATATATTGACGGATCTGGTCGTGATGAAAGATACTTGTCAACTGATGCCGGTCCACCGGCATCGCCGGGTGGTGTGGGGCGGCTGATTTTCCGCAAGGGTGGGGCCATGACCGCGACGTATCTGCGCAACAATTGGTACCAGGCCGCCTGGGCCAGCGAGCTGAGTGATGCTCCACTGGCGCGCACGCTCCTGGACGAGCCCATTGTTTTCTTTCGGACCGGCGCGGGGATCGCGGCGCTCCAGGACCGCTGCCCGCACCGCTTCGCGCCGCTTTCAGCCGGGCGCTTCGAAGGGGGCACCGTGAGGTGTGGCTACCATGGCTTGACTTTCGACGGGTCGGGCCGCTGCGTTCACAACCCTTATGGCCCCATCACCGAGCCTATGAAGGTGCGCTCCTATCCGGTGGCGGAACGACACAGCGCCATCTGGATCTGGATGGGCGCCCAGGAGCGGGCGGACGAGGCCCTCATTCCGGATGTGAGTTTTATCGATAGAACGCCGCCGACGGCCCGTTCTTATTACTACATCCCGACGGCGGCGAACTATCAGCTCGCTACCGACAATATCATGGACCTCACCCATGCCGATTACCTCCACCGCGACTCCCTTGGAGGGGTGATTACAGATGCCCAGGCGCGAGTGTTCAAGCGCGATGGGCGGATCGTGGCCGAGTGGATCAATCTCGGCTGCGCGGCCCCGGGTTTGTTTCAGAACAAGGTGCCTTCGCCTGCAAAATGTGACTATTGGATCGAGGTCGCCTGGCAAGCTCCCGCGGTCATGTTCCTGGCCACCGCCGTCGTGCCGCAGGGACAGCCGCGCCAGCCCGCCGACGAAATTCGTGTTCTGCACAATATGACCCCGGAAACGGCGCGCTCGACTCACTATTTCGCGTGCGGAACGCGTGCCTTCCGGGTTGAGGATGTCGAGGTCACCAAACGGTCTCAGACTGCGGTCAGACATGCCTTCATGAACGAAGACAAGCCGATGCTGGAGGCGCAGCAACGGCGCATGGGTGAGGCGGATTTCTGGTCGCTGCGGCCTGTCATCCTTCCGGGTGATGCGGCGGCCATCAGAGTTCGGCGTGAGCTGGCGAAGCTCATCGAGACTGAGGGAAAGAGCGCCGGTGGCGAAGGAGCTCTTAACCCGGGTGCGAGTTGAGAGTCTCCAACCAACGCCCGAGCCATTCTCGCGCGGCATCGTCAGGGTACGTCGGCGAGCGGCTGTCGTTCTCGAGCCGCTCGCCAATTCGGCGCGCGCCGAACGAGGAAAGCAGCTCGTCAAAGCGTTTGCCGCCGAAACAAAACGTGTTGGGATAAATCGAATCCCCGAGGGCGACCACCCCATAGTCCATGGCGGGAAGCCTTTACCTGGCGCCGCTTGTTTGGAAGAGACATCGAGAACACTCATGGCTAACAGTCCCACGCGGTTGATGGAACCCAACGACTTTGTCCGGCTCAGGCAGTACAGGTGGCAATCGAGAAGCGAGCTGGATTCTCAGCGGAACGAGTTTATCGCAGCGTGGCGCAAAGCAGCGCAGACCGCGACCGACACCGGTGTGATATATCGGGAACTGTGCGAGAAGGTGCCGGAGTCATCGACGACAGCCTCGGGCGATGCGCCGCAACTCCAATGCCAGTTCCTGGAATATATCTTGCTCTCGCCCGATTCCGACCCCGAAAGAGTCGCCAGGGTCTCTACCGGTGTACTGTCCAGTTGTGAAGTGTCGGAAAGTCTGCATCGAGTCAGCTCCAGAATACTCAAGGGTGCGGCGGCAACTGCAAGCCAGATCGTGAAGTACAAGCTTTTCGGAATCACCGCTACCCCGGCGGCCCGACATGGACTTCTGATGAGTTGGCCAGCCCATACGCGCGCGCTGCTCGATCGGTCGCTGGTCGACTCTACCGCACTGTACGAGTGCTGGGATGTCAACGGCAGCTACACGGCATTCGAGCGGGCAGAATTGCCGGGATCGGCAGGTGAATCCTCGGATGCGGGCGATCCGCCACGACGGGTGCCGATCCCTCGCCCCGACGTGCCGGCCGTAAACACGGATGAGGGTGTATTCCGAATCATTGCGAGTGTGGAAAGACCGCGTAGTCCGGCCCGTCAGTCAATGATGGCGGTGCGCTTTCACCAGTTTGGCGGCCCGGAGGTGTTGGTGTATGAACAAATGCCACGCCCGCGGCCCGGGCCTCGGCAAGTACTCATTCGCGTGGCAGCGGTCGCGATAAATCATTTGGATTGCCTGATGCGCGCCGGGACAGTCCAGCGCGGATTTCCGGCCTGGTTTCCGGATATTCCGGGCCACACGCTTGCCGGAACCGTTGCAGAGCTGGGTCCCGGCTGCGCGCGGAGGAAAATCGGCGAGCAGGTCTACGCAACCGTCGGCCCGTTGATTCGTCGCGCCTATGCGGAGTATGTGGTTGCCGCCGAGTCCTTTTTCCATCCGAAGCCCGGAAGTATGAGTTTTGCCGAGGCATCCGTGGCTGCGTCGGTTTTTGCGACGGCGCACGCGGCGCTATTCACGCGCAAGCCGTTGAAATCCGGGGATCGGATTCTGATCCATGGCGCTTCGGGCGCCGTTGGCACCTACGCCGTCCAAATGGCCAAGGATGTGGGTGCGTTCGTGATTGGAACCGCGTCGGCGCGCAACCACGGCGCGCTCAAAGCGCTCGGCGCGGATAAGGTCATCGACTACAACACTGAGCGTTTCGAAGAGGTGTGTGGACCGGTCGATTTCGTGCTCGACTGCATGGGTGGAGACACCCGAGAACGATCGTGGGCCCTGATAGCGCCTGGTGGCGCACTGGCGACGTTAGTCAGTCCACCGCCCGATGAGGGCAGGGCCGCGCAACTCGGAGTGGAGGCGTTCATGGTATTCGGGCATCCCGATGTCGGTTCGATCATGGCGGACATGAGTGAACGCCACGAGCGGGGCAGGTTGCGGCCTCCCGCGATTGCCGCGACCTTTCCCCTGCGAGACGCGGCCGCGGCGCATGCTTACATGCAGACGCAGTCGGTGCCCGGGCGTGTTGTGCTGACCGTCGGTTCAGAAGCGGCAGCGAGCTGACGGGAGCCACTATGACAATCGTTAAAGAGTTTCTCGATTGTTTTCCGTTCACCGACGTTCCGCGAACGATCGAGCGGGATGAACACCTGTTGCTCGGCGCCCCTTTGCCGTCGCCGATGGGTCGGCCGAAGGCGTACGAGCCGCTGCAAGCTGTA
>Ga0210388_10003679_pt1 | contig 11983 bp, 16 predicted proteins | sample IncBWC19OmetaG_FD_155485 | JGI IMG/M metagenome (GOLD analysis project Ga0210388, IMG submission 155485) | Forest soil microbial communities from Barre Woods Harvard Forest LTER site, Petersham, Massachusetts, United States - Inc-BW-C-19-O ... | reverse complement strand
TCTGACTCGGAGTTATCACTACGTGGACTCGCAGAGGCACATCAGCCCGCGCGTCTCGTTGGCGTAGCCTCGATCTGCTGAAGCCACTGTTCGAGAGATTCCTGGCGGAACAGAAGTCTGCGGCCAATGCGGACGGAAGGAAGGTGAGGAACATCCCGCACCTTGCCGTTGATAACATTCGAGAGATGCGAGCGTGAACATCTAACGAATCTTGCGGCTTCGGCGAGATTGAGCACTCGGGAAGTTGATGTCGGAGTCATGGATTCACCAGCCAGCGCTGAGTTTCGCTCTTCAAACTAGGTTTCTGCCGGTAGGATCGCCATCGCCATGGATGGTCCGGATATCGAAGCTTTTTTCAAGTGCCCGGCGCGCCTGGGCGAACGGATCTCGGATAGGTTGGTCGACCACGTGTGGTGGCTCTGGCGGTGCTTCGTGCATCGGTCCCGGCGCTTGTGATGCACCGCCAATTTGTCCAACGAAAGCGTCTAGCGCTTGTGCCCTGCGATTAGCTTCTTCTCTATGGCGGAATCGTCTTTTGTAGGAACTCAAAGTAGCTCGCGACACAACTACACCCTCCTCCTCAAGCCAATCACGAACACTCTTCAGACTCTGACCATCGGCCAGGGCTCCCTCAATCTCCCGCCACAGTGCTCGAATCTGTCCAGCTTTGGTGCGCGGCTTTTCCTCGCGCCGCGCGGCGAGGCGGTTACGGGCCTGCGTGACCCATTTCCCGCTTCGCTTATCCGAGTCATTTGCTTCCGTCCGCACCGTCATGAGGTCGGCCCGCCTCCGTTGAAGCGGTTCCTACCACTAGGGGAATGGCGAGGGGATTTTGGGACAGTTACTCCACGTTCAAAATGCGGCAGATTGTGGCGTTATGTGGCGTTTTCGTGGCAGGTGGCACGCGTGAGGCACTTGGTGGCAAAAGGTGGCGTATTGCGGCACGGTCCCCCACTCCCAGCAAACACTTTCCACCAACAAACACGGGTAGTGGAACATAAAGGCAGACGAGTTGGTTGTTTTGGTTTGTAGACTACTGATTCACGGATACTTTACTCGTCAGCCACCTCCGAGTCTTCGTCCGTCACTCGTCGGACGCCCTCCTTTTTTCGCTCCAGTGTTGTCCCAAGGGCCCTGTTCCATCTCCTCTGAAGGTGGAGGGACGACCGATGCCGAGACGAACGATCCGACTTACCGCCGCCATCGATGAACGGATAGACTCCGTCGCGAAGATCCGAGGCTACTCCAGTCCGAGCGCCTTCATTCGGGCGGCGATTAAGAGAGAACTAGCCGAGCAGACGGAGGGAATCGGTTCTAGCGCGGAGCAGATTGTCGGATGCTTCAGGGGGGTCCAGCAGGATGTTCGCCGGCTTGAACGGGCGCAACAGGCGCTGTTCGCTTTAGTCGATAGCCTGGCGAAGGCCTTCCTCACGTGTGTACCCGAGCCACGAGGGGCAGCAATGGAGCCAGCCCTTGCGGAAGCACGTAACCGCCACTCCCGGCTGCTCAATGCTGCGGGCCAGGCGATGCTCAGCGACTCGATCGCGGCGATGGAGGAGCTGATCAGCCGTGGGGAAAAATAAAGACAAAGGGCGGGAGTTCCGGCTTAGACCACGGAAGCCGGCGGCACGAGGCGAACGCCGAGTCTACGCGTCGGCTTACAGGATCATCATGCATCACGCGCGCATGAGCGGTGTGCGGAGACGTCGCGTGGTTGGGTTCGGCACGGCCACGGCGCACACTCGCCCTTACTCCCAGCGGTGTGCCGTGCGGGTTTTGTATTCAAAGAATACCAGTAGAGGGCAGTGGCGAGCCCACGGGCGCTACGTTGCCCGCGAGAGTGCCACTCACGAGGGTGATCCAAGGACCGTTGCGTTTAGTACCAGCCAAGAAGCGATCGACATCGCTACGCGGCTCGAAGACTGGCAGAAGGCGAGGGATGAGCGAATGTGGAAGTTGATCGTGTCCCCCGAGTTTGGCGATCGAGTGGACCTGAAACGATTGACTCGCGATCTGATGTCAGAGATGCAGGCGGACCTCGGCACGCCGCTCGAATGGATCGCGGTGGCGCACTACAACACTGAGCACCCGCATATACATATCGCACTGCGAGGTGTCGGAGCAGAAGGACGGTCGGTTCGGCTCAGCCGGGATTACATCAGCGGCGGCATTCGCGAAGTCGCCGAGAATCTCTGCACGCGGCAACTTGGGTATCGCACAGAGTTCGATGCAGCAGAGACACAGCGAAGAGAAGTCCACCAGTACCGCTATACATCACTTGATCGCATGATCCAGCGCGATGCCGACAATAGCCGCGAGCCAGGCTCCCAATATTTCATTGTCACGAAGGACCCAAGCCGAGCCGGACTGGGTTCAAGGATATCGCTTACGGAGCGGCGTGCAGCAGAGCGGCTGATGGTTCTAGCATCGATGGGGCTGGCCGAGTCTGCTGGCCCCAAGACATGGCGAGTAAGGCGGGACTTCGAAACTCTACTACGCGCCATGCAGCGAAGCGCCGACCACCAAAAGACTTTGGTAGCGCACGGAGCATTGATGTCCGATGACCGGCTGCCGCTAGTGGTCCTCGACTTTCGCGAGCTGACAACAGTGGAAGGCAGGATCTTGGTGCACGGAGAGGAGGAGTCCTCGGGACGCGCCTACCTGATGCTGGAGGGAACGGACGCGCGAGTCCACCACGTCTACTATACGCCAGAAATGGAAGCGGCGCGGAATCGCGGCGGGTTACAAACTAACGCGTTTGTTCGGCTTCGAAAGCTATTTTCGGGTGGGCGACGGGCGCTGCAAATCGACGAGTTGGGTGATGCAGAGTCGATCTTACGCAGCACGCTCCACCTTCGTGAGACCGCGCAAAAACTGATCCGGCGAGGAATCATGCCGAAAGATAACGGTTGGCATGGATGGCTTGGTCGCTATCAAAAGGCGCTTGAGGAGACCGGCACGACGCTCGAACGCCAACGCGTCACGAAGGAAGCCCAGGTCAAGAAGAAACAAGACCTTGGCCGCTAGCCAGCACGTGGATCGACCGTCTACAGTGGCGCAAGAACGACGGTTGGCTAGGGTTGATTGCGAATCGGCGCGGCATTTGGGAGGTGAAATCGGTCGCAGATATCGAAAGTTAGAACTCCAAAGGTTGGCGGACGAGATGGCACGAAAAGTGTCGTCGTCCGAAAATATTCGATGCCGACTTAGTATGAAGAATGTTACGTGGGTTTCACGCGATTGACATTGTTGCGAGAGCAGCGGCACCGAATAGTTCCGGACCACAGGAGAGCTGGATAACTCGGCCGCCGCCCTGGTTACGTCGGTGCGAAAGGGCGGCCCCTGACCACCAGAATCGGGCCGAGCAGTTCGTGCTAATCTGCTATCTGCGCGTCCGTTAGCGACTCGATGGTGCCGAAGAGGCCGTAGCCGGCGTTCTTAACGATCACGTCGATCTTGCCGCGGCATACTCAATATCTTGCTGGCCGGCGTGACCGCTAGCGTGATGAGCAGGAATCCAGCGCCCAATCGCCGGTCGCGTGGGTGATCAACTCGATGGGATCAGCTCCCAGGTCCTGCTTCCACGCGCGCCAGCCGAGCGCCGCCAACGGCAGCAAGCAGACCAGGAACGCGCACGCCTTCGTCCATTTGCTTGCCCCGGATACCATTCACGATTAGAAGTTCTTTCGGAGGTCCATCCCGGCATAAAGGCCGGCTACCTGATCCGCGTAGCCGTTGAACTTCAACGTGGGACGCTTGAGAAACTCCCCGAGGCGTCGTTCTTTCGCCTGGCTCCAGCGAGGATGATCCACTTCGGGATTCACATTGGAGTAGAAGCCGTATTCACTAGGCCCCGCAATGTTCCAGGTAGTCGGAGGTTGCTTTTCGACGAACCGAATCTTGACAATCGACTTGATGCTCTTGAAGCCGTACTTCCAGGGAACCACCAGGCGAATCGGCGCGCCGTTCTGATTTGGCAGCACCTCTCCATACAGGCCCACGCACAGGAGCGCGAGCGGATGCATGGCTTCATCGATTCGCAGGCCCTCAACGTATGGGAATTGAATGCCTGCGTAGCGCCCCTGCGGCATCTGTTTGGGATCGTAGAGGCTTTGGAACGCTACGTACTTGGCGCTCGAAAGCGGGTTCGCAGCCTTAATCAGCGCGTTCAGCGGAAACCCGATCCAAGGCACTACGATCGACCATGCTTCGACGCACCGGTGTCTGTAGATTCGCTCTTCGAGCGGCGCGATTTTGAGAATACTGTCGAGATCGAGCAGTTGGGGCTTCGAGACAGCGCCTTCGATGGCGACCGTCCAAGGGATGGTGCGAAAGTTCTTCGCGTTATGCGCAGGATCGCTCTTCGCGGTCCCGAACTCGTAGAAGTTGTTGTAGCTGGTCACACCCTCATACGGAGTCGGCTTCTCCGTTGTGCTGAACGGGCTTTTCACTGCATTGAGTTTTGAATTCGCCATTGCGGCGCTCCCGAGGGCGCCGCAAGCTACCGATGCGAGAAAACCACGGCGGTTCAGGTAAACGCTCTTGGCCGTGACCGATGAATAGGGAAGGTCCGAAATTTTCCAGTTTATGCTCATGGTCTCAGTGAAGTCTCTCTAGAGTTTCTGCTCCGCCACACCGAGCACGTGTCCCGACTTGGGGTCCTGAATGAACGCGACGATCCGCGATCCGTTCGGCCCCGGCGGAACCGAAACCGAGAAGTCTTTCGAGGAGGCGCTGTCGAGATCGACGGTGCCCACCTGTTTGAGGAGTCTCGTAACGGCGACGTGCGCCAACAACCGCCCGGCGTTTTCTCCGCGGGCTACGTGGGACTCCACGCGGTTGTCGGCGATTGCCACGTATAAGACAGCTCGCCCGCCTCTGAAACTCTGGTCGGCTTGCAACTGGATCTGCGCAGCGATCAGGTCGCCGTCGCGAGTAACGTTCGAGATCTCGATTGGAATCTTACGCTCTCGAATCGCCTTCTGGATTGCCGATGACGCTGCTCGCCCATCGCTGCCCACGAAGCCGAATCGTCCGTCCACTACCAGTTGGGGCGTGTACACGCCGTCGAAATTGTATTTATTTGTGTAGTCCTGCTGACGGGCAGTAAACTGAGATGAAGAAAAGGGGTCCTTCCAGCCTTCGCCGTTCCAGTAGTCCACGTGTTCGCTCAACACGATGAGGTCGGCGCCGACCACCGGTTGCTTCTGGTCGAGAATTTCAAGCAAGCGGTCGGCGGGCGGACAACTGGAGCAACCCTCTGACGTAAAGAGCTCCAAGAGCACCGGTACGCGGGCTGCTCGGTCGTCGTCGGCCGCGCAAGTCATGGCTCCGGCGGATAAGCACAATGCCGCCGTGAACAAACTCAGGCTTTTCATGATGTCCTTCCATTCACCAGTTCGTCGAAGGGGTATCGAAAGTTACGCCACCGGCCGGTGCTGTAGCCTACGAACATGAAGATTTACTTCGGATTCACCGTGGCGGGCGACCGGTCAAGTATCGACGCAGCGCGCAAAGTCGTGCATCAACTAGAGGAAATGGGACACGAAGTGTTGACTCGCCACCTGGTCAGCGACAATGCCTGGGAAGCGGATCGATCGGTCAGCCCCCAGGACGTGTACCGGCGCGATATGGCTTGGCTCGGGCAGTGTGAGGTTTTCATTGCTGAGGTTTCCGGGTCGTCCTTTGGCTTGGGATTCGAAACCGGATATGTGCTGGGTGCGACCAGCAAGAAAGTTGTCCTGCTCTATCGCCGTGATGTGGAACAGAGGGTATCCCTACTGATCACCGGAAACACGCACCCGAACTGCACCTTGATGCCGTACGCCAACGTCGAGGAAATCATGCGGTTCGTAACTTGCAACATTTAACACCACCATTAGAGTGGCGTGACCATTTCGATCGCCGCAGCGAAGTATTGGCAGAGGCCTCGATCAGTACCGGCTCGAGCAAAGGCGTGAAGAGGAGCAGCAACGTGACCTGTCGAGATATGGATGATGTTATCGGCTCGTGGTCTGGTGATTCCGTCCTCGAGGCGGAACACGCCAAACACCTAACCCACTGCGGGCGCTGCCGCGCGCTGACGGTGGTGCTGGATAACACCGACGTCGGGTTCCACCTGTCAGAGAGACTGTTGCGGCGGGTGCAGGCTGGCATCTTGGAGGATCTCAAACCGGTTCGACCTTTGCCCCCGCCCCGCATCCTTCTTTTGGCGAGCGCGATTGTTTTTCTATCCGTGGTCGTTGCCGGCGCTCTTCTACTCGGAACGACCGGCTGGCACGTGCTGAATATGCTACAGAGGACCGTCGTGTTTGTGACGCTCGCTGCCAGCGCCGCTCTCCTGGCTAATTCCATGGTCCGGCAGATGGTGCCTGGAAGCAAACACGCATTCGCTCCCGCTACGCTGCCAATCGCGATTCTAATCGCACTCATGTTGCTGATCGTTGCCACGTTTCGTTCGCAGCGGGAATCGGCTTTTGTTCTGGGCGGCCTGGCGTGCATGAAAAACGGCCTTTTATTTTCGGTTCCGGCGGCATTCCTGTTATGGCTTATCCTGCGGCGCGGCGCCCTCCTGCTACCCAAACTCATTGGCGCGGCCGCAGGGGGATTGGCCGGTCTGAGCGGTCTCAGCGTGCTGGAAGTCAATTGTCCCAACTTGAATGTATTTCACACTCTGGTCTGGCATGGGGGTGTGGTGGTAATCGGCTCGCTAGGAGGCGTCCTGGTGGGCGGCGCCGTGGAATCCATCCAACGGCGGCGTGATCAGAAGTCATTCTAAAGCTTTCGGCCCTCCAGATTGAGAAGACTCTGCTGAAGGCGCTTGCGGGCGCGGCTGAGGTGTAACATCACGGTTCCTAAAGGTATTCTTGTGATACTCGCGATCTCGAGGTAGGAGAGCTCTTCGAGTTCTCGCAGCACCAACAGCTCAGTGATACTCCAGCGGCAATTCCGCCAGCCCTTCCCTGATCAACTAAAGCATTCTCCTTCTCGAAGCCAAGACCGTTGAAACAAACCTCCCCAGTTTTTGATTTTTCTGTTTGACCGTAACTCTTGGGCGCAGTTCGCGAAGTATGAGTTGACGGTGTGGTCACCCGTGCAGTCGAGCGATGAATCGTCAGCTGTGCGGGTCAACCCACCGATCACGTCACACGAGGAGATAAATACACATGAAGATTCGCAAACATTCACTGGCGCTCACCGCGGCCTTCACCGGCTTGTTGGGCGGCACGATGGCCCGTTTGAACGCTGCCCCAGCGTCGGAAAGCTCCAACCCGACGGCGTCCTCGCTCGCTGGAAAGCTTTCAACCACTTCCGCCGACAAAAAGGATAAACATGCCTGCGAAGGCAAGAACTCCTGCAAAGGCAAAGGCGGTTGCAAGTCCAGCGACAACGGTTGCAAGGGCAAGAATTCCTGCAAAGGGAAGGGCGGCTGCGCAACTGACGGTTCCAAGAAGCAGTAACAACGGTGGGTCGAGCGCTAAAAGGCTCGACCCTAAAGGTCCACTGGCATGCCCGCAAATCGATTCAACGCGTTCACCGACTACGGCATTGGGATTGGATTGCGGATCCCGCACTACCAACACATCTTCGAAAAGAAGCCCGTTGTCGATTGGTTTGAGATCATCTCGGAAAACTACATGGTGGACGGAGGGCGTCCGCTGGCGACTCTCGACCGGATCCTCCAGCGCTATCGAGTGGTACAGCACGGAGTTTCCATGTATTTCGGCTCAGCGGAGCGTCTGAACCGGGAGCATCTGCGACGGCTGAAAACGCTCGTTAAACGCACCAAAACCCCCTGGCTCTCGGACCACCTCTGCTGGGGCAGCGCGGATGGCACCTATAGCCATGACCTGCTTCCCATGCCGTACACGTTCGAAGCCGCGAAGATCACGGCGCGCAACATTCGCGACGCCCGCGATTACCTGGAAGTCCCGATCGCCGTTGAAAACGTAAGCAGCTACGCGGAATTTCACATATCGGAAATGACCGAATGGGAGTTCCTGAACGAAGTGGTAGAACGCGCTGATTGCGGGATTCTGTTGGACGTGAATAACATCTACGTATCCTCGCGAAATCATGATTTCGACCCCTACGACTATCTCAAGAGTGTTCCCGCCGACCGCGTGGCGCAGATCCACATAGCCGGCCATTCCAAATTTCAGAAGTACATCCTCGATACCCACGATCATCCGGTGATCGATCCGGTCTGGAAAATGTACGATCATGCCATTCGCCGAATCGGCCCCACGGCCACTCTGCTTGAGTGGGACGACAAGATTCCCTCCTTCGACGAAGTTCATGCGGAGGCGCGCAAGGCGGAGAAGTACCTCCACGCTCCTAATCTGGTGGCGTTATGACGCTTCTCGAAGTACAACGGCGCATGGCACATGCGATCCTCAAGCCGCTCACCGGCTCCGATCGAATCGCTCCGAAAACGGACGCTGCGTTTATCAAGCCGAACGATCGACTCACCGCCGTCGAACGCCTGGAAATCTACAGCCGCAGCTACTGGTTCCGCGTTCTCGATTCTCTCTATGACGATTTCCCGGGTTTACGCATGGTGCTCGGGCAGCGAGCCTTCCGTAGGCTCTCTCGCGCCTATCTCGGGGAGTGTCCTTCCCGGTCATTCACGCTGCGCAACCTGGGTTCGCGTTTGGAAGATTGGCTGCGGTGCAATCCGCAGTATGCCGGCACTCGCCACGCACTGGCGCTCGATATGGTGCGGCTGGAATGGGCCCACATCGAAGCGTTCGACAACGCGGCCGAGAAGGTGCTTGGCCCCGAAGATCTGTTGGAGCTCGGCCCCCGCTTTCGTGCGGCCTTACAGCCCTACATTCGATTGCTTGCGTTGCAATATCCCGTGGACGACTTGCGGATTCAGGTGAACCGGGCGTCGGATGAGCGCGGAGCCGCGAGCAACGCCCCTCTGAAGCAAAAGCATCACGACATGACGAAGCGCGTGAGTCTGTCGAACCGGGAACAGATCTTCCTCGCCGTCCACAGGCGGGATTTCATGGTTTACTACCGGCGAATCGAGGCGGAGGAGTATCGCCTGCTCAGCGCGCTCCGTGACGGACAGCCCATCGCCAGGGCAATCCGTTGCGCATTCGAAGACAGTTTCGCGTCCGCCGGGGAACAGCAGTCAACGCTCGAAAAGTGGTTCGCAGTTTGGGCCGAATTGGGGTGGTTATGCCCACCGGCCAGACCGAAGAGAGAAAGGTTTACTCAATGAGACAGTTCTTGGAAACGTATTACCGCCTGTTGATTCGCGTGGGGTCGAGCCTGCAATCTCCGTTTCTGCTCGCCGTGCGCCTGTACTGGGGCTGGCAGTTCATCGAGACCGGTTGGGGGAAGCTGACCGATATTGGGAAAGTAATTGGCTTCTTCACCGATCTGGGCATACCCGCGCCTGTGTTTAACGCGTACTTTGTATCGGGTCTTGAATTTGGAGGAGGTCTTCTACTCGTTCTGGGGCTTGGCTCGCGCTTAATTGCGCTGCCTCTCGTCGTCGACATGCTTGTAGCCTATATCACGGCCGACCGCGAAGCGCTGTTCTCCATCCTATCGAATCCAGACAAGTTCATGGGCGCGGCTCCGTTTACCTTTCTGATCGCGTCTATCATGGTGTTGATCTTTGGCGCGGGAAAGATTGCGGTGGATGCTCTGCTCACGCGCCGGTTCTCTGGCCGCCAGATCCGTCGATCTGTCAGCGGGGGATCGACGGTGGCCGTTCAGCACTAAGCACTTGCGCGCTAAAGACATACAAGCCGGATCTCAGCGTCTGTATCTTGGCGCACAGCGGCCAAAGCCGGGGCAATGGCAAACAGGACTCACCATAATGTCAAATTTGTAATAGACAGGAATATTCGGAGCCCTCAACAGTATGGATTGATGATGTCCGACTCGCCGGGAGTCTCCAAAGAAATGTTGCATCCGAGCGTAACTCCGCCGGTGGCTGGGGCGAATAATCCACAGATGGAGTGTAGTGTCCAGGATAACGTGACACCCCAGCAATCGTTTGGCGACCTGGATCGTTGGATGGAGCGCTACCAACAAGCTGATCCTGAAGCTCCGGCGGTGTTGGTTGGCGCCATTAGCCCCGCTTTGCTTCGATTCTTCATGAGCCAGGTGGCGAGCCGGGAACAGGCTGATGACCTACTGCAGGAAACGTGGTTGCGGATACATCGCGTTCGGCACACTTATCGTCCCGGTGAGCCGGTCCTGCCTTGGATATATGCCATCGCCAGGCGGGTGCGCGTGGACGGCTACCGGCGGACGCGACGCATTACGCTGCACGAGATTGCGATGGAGTTGCTGCCGGAGCGGCCGGCGCCGGTCCGGGATCGAAACCTTGGGCCCGCGTTCGATACACTTGTCGCAGCCTTGCCGGAAGCGCAGCGCGAAGTAGTTACGATGTTGAAGGTAGGAGGCTTAACTCTTGAAGAAGTTGCCCGTGCCACATCATCTACGGTGGGCGCCGTCAAACAGAAAGCACACCGCGCTTACGAGCGTCTGCGCGACTTACTCCAATCAGGAGAGGGAGCGAAGGGAGCCGCTTAATGAACTGCGATGACCTGGCCAGGGCTCTCAGCGAGAAGCCGCAGTTACCGCTCGAAGCCCAAGAACACCTGAAGAGTTGTAGACGCTGCAAGGAACTCGTCAACGCGGTCAATATGCCGGCTGCCATGGAAGCGCCTTCACCCGCAACTCTGCAACAGATCGCGGAAGGCATCGCGATTAACTTGCGCCCGGTGAGCCCAGTGGCTCCTGCGGGCTATTTTTTCGCAGCTTTTTCAGGCATCTTTGTGTTCATCGTAGCTCTTTTTGTCCATCGCATGGGAGCGTTGGCCATCGCCGTAATGACCCCGCTCGAAACCGTCGCGATTCTTACCGCATTGGCTGTCAGTACTGGTCTATTGGCTTACTCGCTGGTGCATCAAATGATACCCGGCAGCCACTACAGAATTTCTCCGAGACTGCTGCCTGTAGGCATCGCAGTGTCGTTGACGATCGTGATCGCAGTGTTGTTCCAGTTTCAGCATGAGCAAAATTTCTGGGGACACGCATGGCCTTGTATCCGGGTGGGCACCCCAATTGGAGTGCTGGCCGCCGTTCCGTTTTGGCTGATCTTGCGCCGAGGCGCCATCCTTTCTCCGGGCATGACAGGAGCGACCACCGGGTTGCTCGCAGGGCTGGTTGGGACCAGTGTGCTCGAGATTCACTGCCCTAATCTGGATGCATGGCACATTCTGGTATCGCACCTCGGCATAGCAATGCTATGCGCTTTGGCTGGCCTGATCATTGGATTGGCAGTCGAAGTCAAGGGCCACGCCTCTACAACTCGAATCATAAAGGAGACTTAGCATGAAGACTATAAAACTAATTGTGGCTTATCCACAGCCCAAGGACGCCGCTGCTTTCGAAAAGATCTATCTGGAAGAGCACGTACCGATGGCGATCGCGAATCTCGGGGGAAAAACCAAGATCGTTGCCACAAAGGTGCTGCAATCGCCGCAAGGTCAACCGCAGTTCTACCGCATCGCGGAGATTCATTTTCCATCCATGGAAGCGCTTCAGCAGTGCGCAGCGTCTGCCGGAGGCAAGGCGACATTGGCCAATGCGGCAAAGATATCGTCGGGCGGGCCTCCCGTGATCATGATCGCCGAAGAAGACACATTCACGTTCTGAGCAGCGAGCGGTTTGCATGGCAAAGAGATCTCTCGTCGAAGTGGTGATCTGGGCGCTCCCGATAGCAGCACTGCACGGCCAGAGCATCAAACCGGACCGGAGGTGGGTCAGCCGGTACCTGCTTTCTCGGCGCCCGACCAAGCGGGCCGCAACCAGACTCTCAAATCGATCATGGGTCCGAAAGGGGCCATGCTCGTGTTCTTCCGGTCCGCGGATTGGTGACCGTTCTGCAAGATCCAGCTCGTCGAGCTGGAACAGCATCTGGACGCGATCCGGCAGCACGGCCTCGGTGTAG
>Ga0210388_10003678_pt1 | contig 11987 bp, 14 predicted proteins | sample IncBWC19OmetaG_FD_155485 | JGI IMG/M metagenome (GOLD analysis project Ga0210388, IMG submission 155485) | Forest soil microbial communities from Barre Woods Harvard Forest LTER site, Petersham, Massachusetts, United States - Inc-BW-C-19-O ... | reverse complement strand
ACTGTGAGGAAGAGGGAGGCGCGCAGGAAAGCGGGAAAGACCGGTTGCTGGTCGAGGAGGAAAGAGCCTGTCGCGATGAAAAGTCCAAGACACATGCGCCAGAGGTGACGCGTGATTCGCTTTCGACCAGAAAAACCACTTCGGGCTAGCATCCGAATGTCTCCAGAGGCGGCGAGCAGGAGGACAACGCCGAAGAAGAAGCTCATGCCTGTGGGAATGCCGGGGTCCGTCGCGGCAGGGTTAAGGAGGTAGCGAATGCCGAGCGTCACGACGGCGACTGCTCCGCCGAGCAACGAGAAGTGCGGCCCAATCAGGCGGGCCCAAGTTCCTGCGACGGCCGACGAGCCAGGCAGTGGAGATCATGTGAAAAGGTGATGATGCTGCCGACGATGTTGCCGTGTTGCGACTTAATGATGGCGAGACAGAAGGCGCTTGAAGCCAGGGTAAGCATCGCGACGGTGAAGGGCGTCGCTACGCAGGTTTTGACAAAGGTCACCCAAGAAACAAATCCGCTATCTCAAAAGATTTGACGCATACGACGCCTTCGGTCTGTGGGGGGGCGATGAATTTGAGGCTTAACAAACCCACGACCTCTGCCGATCTGCGGGAGAGGACTGCCGCTTTTCGTTCGCCAGAGCCGAGATATATTCGCAATATGTTCGATTACGGATGTCGATTTTGATATCGGATTCGCACCAGCAATGGGGCAGTCGAAGAGGTCGAGTGGACAGAGGTCGCGGGTTCGAGCCCCGTCGTCCCCGCCACACACTCCAAATGACTTAGGAGTAAATGGCAACAGAATGTGACAGTCGATTCAGGGCCCGATAAAGGTCCAATAAGCCCGCTACTGCACAGCTTGCGGGTATTTTGTGAGCAATCTGTAGACCTCACCTTGTTTTGCGGTGGTTTGTGCGGCACATGGTTTAATGAGGCGAAGCCGCATGGAGCAGTCGGCGAAGTGGCGAGGGCTATTTTTGGAACAGCTCTCAAGCGGGCAAACGATGGCAGCATTCTGTCGTGACCGCGGGATTCGTGATTCACAGTTCTACGATTGGAAGAAGCGAGTTCGCGAGGGCGAAGCGGCGGAGTTTGTAGAAGTGAAAGTGAAGGCGTCGAGCGACCAACGAACGTTGGCGTCGGAGCGTTATCCCGCGATTGAGATTCGGCAGAACAAGGGGCGCAGCCTTTTAGTCGGGCCGGTATTCGATGTGGGTCATCTGCGTGCATTGGTGGCAGTCCTGAAGACGGAAGCATGATCGGTCTGCCGAGCCTGCATGCGTTGGATCATTCGCAAGATCCGCGCATCTGGCTGGCGGCTGAGGCCACGGACATGCGCTGTAGTTTTGATCGCCTCGCGGAGCGAGTGAGGTCGGTGATCGGCTAGGACCCTTCCGGGAACAGTCTGTTCGTGTTCCGCTCGCGTCGTGGAGACAGGTTGAAGATTCTGACCTTGGATCGCGACGGATTTGTTCTGTGGTACAAGCGTCCTGAGGCGGGAGTTTTCAAGCTAGCTGCAGGAGCGCGTTCGATTGAGTTACGTGCAAGCGAACTGGCGATGTTCCTTGATGGGATCGATATGTCGAAGTTGAAGCGTGTGCCACGCTATGAACGCTCAGCCGGAACCAAAAAAATCAACGTGCAGAGAGCTAATGCGTGAGGTAACTTGCGAGGCTCGACTTACGTGCAATATGTGAGTGGACAACGCAGCCAATCTTGTTGCTCTGCCCGATGGCGGCCAGGCGCTAAAAGCTATGCTGCGCACGCTGATCGAGGAGCGCGACGAGGAGAAGCGGCGTGCGGACCAGGAAACTCGGCGGAGCGACGAATTGCATGTCGAGATGTTGCGTCTGCAGCTTGAGTTGGAGCGATACAAGAAGTGGTACTACGGTCCTCGCGCCGATCGTCTTCAAACGTCCGCCGATCTGGCGCAGTTGCTTCTGAACTTCGCCGAGGAGATGGATCGGAAGCCGGTTAATCCGGACGATCTTCCATCTCGCAGTGAAGCGCAGGAAGAACTTCGATGCGTAAAGCGTCGTAAAGGACGGCGCAATGTTGCCAACTTCGAAAGTCTTCCTGTAACTACCCAGGTCCACGAGTTGAACGCGTCTCAGCGTGCCTGCCCCTGCTGCGGCATCGAGCGCAAGGAGATCGGCGCGGACGAAAGCTGGCAGGTGGAATATCTTTCCGGCCACTTCGAACGCATCCATCATGTGCGCAAGAAGTACGCCTGCACGGGCCGCGAGAGCAACGGCAATAACCCTCAGATGGAGACGGTCCACATGGCTCGAAAATGCCTGTACTCATCACACAGTCCCAATCCTCACATTTCGAAACACATCCATGTTGAATTCCTCTTAGCTAGAGTATTGCTTCGGTTGCATCAGGCTCGCGAGTTGTTCAGGTGGTACCGGCCGGCTGAAAAAGTTTCCCTGCGCCTCGTCACAATCGTGTTCCCACAGAAACTCCAGATCTTCGGCCGTCTCAACGCCTTGAGCAATGACTCGAAGTTTCAGGCTTCGACCCATGCCGATGATTGATCTCACGATGGTCGTTCCGTCGGGGACGGTGGTGATCTGACGGACGAACGAACGGTCGATCTTGAGGGCGTCGAGAGGCAATTTCTGCAAACTGCTCAAGTTGGAGTTGCCAGTTCCGAAGTTATCCACTGACACCTGCACTCCTCGATCTTTGAGGGCCTTAAGAACGAACGCTGTCCGCTCGGGATTCGTCCACAGGACACTCTCGGTTACGTCCAGTTCCAGGGACCCTGGATCTAAGCCCGTTGCGCCGAGAATTGCGAAGAGGTCATCCAGAAAGTCCTCGCTCTGAAACTGCGTTCCTGCGACGTTGACGGCCATCGTTTTTGCGGGTATTCTGACCAGAATCCGGCTCAAGGAGATGAAGCTATCGATTGATGATTTTGGCACCGGCTATGCCATGATGCGACAGCTCAAGAAAATACCTGCGACAGAACTGAAGATCGACAAGTCATTCGTTCAGGAAATGACCCTCAATGTCAGAGACCGAATCATGGTTCAGAAAACCATTGAAATGGGCCACGATCTCACGATGCACATGATCGCCGAAGGAGTAGAGACGGGAGAGCAACTGGATCTCCTACGGTCGTTCGGCTGTGACAGTGCTCAGGGATATCTTTTTAGCCGCCCTGTTCCTGCGGAGGAAATGGTGACTTGGCTGAAAACGTACAGCGGCGAGCTTGTTCATTCTTGTATGCACAGTGGGGAGTTGTTCCCTTGGCCGCCGCTGTAGGAGCCGCCCACAAAATGTGGGAGGGATAGCTCAATTGTGCAACTTCAATGGGAGCAGTCAACGGAAAGATGTGGTCATGAAACACAACATAATCACGGGAATGAGTCGTGGAAAGCAGATGATTTATCGGTATAACGGTGATCCAAGTAGCGACGAAGTCGTGTCTGATAGAACCGGCAGGATGCCGTTATGTTGGGTCGGGGAAATGCTAAGAAGGAACGGAAAGGAGTGGCTAGTGGCTTGCATAAGGTACGACTTGGATATGGTGAGGTCGGCTCGCGCAGTAGCAATTCATCGCATCTTCCTGACGGACAAATTCTAGCACCGCACCTCCTTGGCGTTCATCAGCTGTTGCTGGCCACCACCGTCTGAAACTTAGGCCTTAACCATCCCTGAAAAGGGCGATAGCCTCTTCTTCTAGATATGGGGGAATCTATGACAACTGAATACGAAACCGATTTTCAGCGGCTTGCAGAGTATAGCGCCGACGTCATCTGCCGGTCGGGAGTAGATATGCGGTGGAGGTATGTCTCTCCCTCCTCATTCGCGGTTCTTGGGTGGACACCGGAAGAGATGATCGATATGGAAGCATTTGCGCTGATATATCCCGAAGATCTTCCTGGGCTCATCGCGACGGCGACTCGGAATTTTGCTCCAGGTGTAGAACCCGAGAGAGCCGCGGTGCGGATGCGGAAGAAGGATGGAACTCTTGTCTGGATTGAATTTACCGCCCGAGTGGTGCGCAATCCTTCTACGGGTGAAGCGGACGAGGCCGTCGTCACGATGCGCGACATTTCAGAACGCAAGACGCTGGAAGAAAAGCTCTCCGCCCTGGCGCTCACGGATGGCTTGACGAAGCTTGCAAACCGGCGCGCTTTTGATGAAGCACTTGATCGCGAGTGGAAGAGAACCCTGCGCGAGGGATCTCAGATTTCTTTGCTGCTTCTGGATCTCGATCATTTCAAGGAATTGAATGACCGGTACGGGCACCAGGTAGGAGATGATTGCCTGCGTGCGGTCGCCGCGACCGTCTTGACAGCGGTGCGAACTACTGACATCGCAGCGCGCTATGGCGGAGAAGAGATCGCAATCATTCTACCCTCAACCGATACGGCAGGTGCAGTTGCGGTTGCAGAAAAAGTGCGGTCTGCCGTTGAGGCTCTCCAAATTACGCATGAGGGAAATCCAGAAGGCAGTGGCTGGGTCACTGTCAGTCTTGGAGTGGCCACTGCTCTCTCGCGACAGGGTGGAACGATGCGGATGCCTGAGAGCCTGCTCCTGGCGGCGGACAATGCGCTCTATAAAGCTAAGCGAGAGGGCCGAAATCGTGTAGCAACGGCACTGCTTGTAGCTTTTAAGGAACTCTAGAAAGGGGGTGCCCGCTCGAAGTGATCAAGGTCCTCTTCTGTTTCTTCAAGTGTCAGACTTTCCTCAGATGCTCATTGGGCCTTTCCAATGCGATGCAGGGATGCCTGCGCGATTTCCTGTTGGGCTGCGACGGGTCCTTAATTTTAGGAGAATGGCGGCATCCCAAAGGCGGCCCAGAGCTTACCAAAACTATAAATGCTGCTCTAACACACGAAAGCCCCTCGTGGCCGAGGGGCTCCGTCGCGGATTAGGAAAGTGGAAAGGTGTTGCAGTAAATCCACCCTATACCCAAATGCGCATACCAGGAAGTTACGAAAGTAGTGAAAACACGGTCAATCAAATAGCTAATTCCTAGATATTGATACCAAAGAATTCAGTCGGGGTTCAGGCTGATCGCGATGGGTGATTCTCATGGTTGCGTTGCCTTTCTGCCAATTTGGACTACTAGCTCTCAGACCCAGATTCGCAAAGTACCCTAACCAAATCAGTAGCTTAGGTGATCACATTCGCGTGCGTCGCATGGACCTCCAGCTCCTCCAAATGCAGGTATCGGCTGGAATGCTCTACGCAGCTCTGATGACCGTGCCCGAGGGTGCGGCAATGAAAGCAATCCATGCAGCGCAGAATGCGGTCGCGGCTCATGATTAACGTACTCAGCGATGACCCCTCTGGGTCCATCAACCGACCATAGTTGTAGAGTTTGCTGGTCACAAGCGCCTACCATCGATACAAGACCAATCTTTCCTGCGATGCGGGTCTTTGGAGCCACAATGAAACATTGGGCCCTTCGGCTCTTCTCGATTGACGGTAGAAGAATTCTATTGCTCGCATCCGTCATCCTTCTGCTCGCATTTGGCGGAGTACAACTCAGTCAACTCGTTTCTGCAAATATGCTGCGCACCGACGCGCAATCTACTATAAGCGCCTGGGCCGGAAGTCTGACGGAGAGTGCCGATGATATTCCTGCGATCATTGCGGGTGCGGCTCCGTCGCCCAGAAGTTACCAACTTCTAAAAGATGCAACCCAAATGGGAGACATCTACCGCTACAAAATATTGGACAGGATGGGTCATACCGTCTACTTATCCGAGCGGGCGAGTTATCCTTCGGTGGCGAAAGCCACTGCGCACAGTCCATCGAAAAGAATCGGCGAGAAGATACTCTCAGGCGGAACTTTTACCGACACAGGTGTCGGCAATTCGTCCGATAATCCACACTATTTCGCTGAGTGCTATCTTCCGCTGAAGCAAAATGGAGCCGTCATCGGAATTTTAGACGTATACATCGATCAAACGGCCGATCATGCCCTCTATCAACGATCCTTCCTCTTTACCGAAAGCATCATCGCCATCGCAGTCTTGCTCGCGGGTGGGATACCGGGATTTATGGTCTATCGCAAGATGCGAGACCACCGACAGGCCCAGGCAGAGGCTTTGTTCCTCGCCGAGCATGACAGCCTGACCGGTCTTGCGAACCGAAAGATGCTGGCGGAAACAGCAAACAGCGCGCTGGCCTGGAGTCGTCGCAACAATAGTTACGTTGCGGCTCTCGTGATCGATCTGGATCGCTTCAAGGAGATCAACGACACCTTCGGGCACAGTGTCGGAGATGAAGCCCTGAAAATAGTTGCGACGCGCTTAAAATCTGCCATTCGAGCAGAGGATATGGTGGCTCGGTTTGGGGGAGACGAATTCGTCGTGCTGCAAGTAGGAATGAATCAGCCCGACGGAGCCACGTATCTGGCCACGCGCCTCCTAAAACTCCTTGCGGAGCCCTGTGAGATCAATGGACTACAACTTGTCTGCGCGGCAAGTATTGGCGTTGCGATCTCGCCGACGGACACTGACGACTGGGATGGACTGCTTTCCCGCGCCGATATCGCCCTTTACAGAGCCAAGGGCGGCGGTCGAGGCAATGCGTCGTTCTTCGAGACCGGAATGGACGCCATGTTCCGCGAACGTCGTCGGCTCGAAGCAGACCTGCGCCGCGCGATGGATACGAGCGCATTTCACTTGGCCTTCCAGCCACTTATTGATTTTAAAGGGGGAGAGCTCGTTGGATTTGAGGCGCTGTTACGGTGGCCGGAGGGCTGGGAACCGCAATCACCGGCTACATTCATTCCCATCGCCGAAGAAGCCGGCCTCATCGTGCCAATCGGTGCCTGGGTACTGAAGACCGCTTGTAACGAGGCTGCGGCTTGGGCAAAACCGCTGACGATAGCGGTCAACCTATCCCCGCTTCAGTTTAGTCATGGAGATATTGTGGCCGTCGTCGACGAGGTACTGAAGTCCTCTGGCCTCGACCCATGCCGACTGGAACTTGAAGTGACTGAGAGCCTTTGGCTACAAAACACCGAAACCGTGCTCGATCAGCTTGCTCGGCTTCGGTCCAGGGGAATCGCCATTGCACTGGATGACTTCGGTACAGGGTATTCAAGCCTGTCCTATCTCTGGAAGTTTCCATTCGACAAAGTCAAAGTCGATCGTTCATTCGTTACTCAAATGGAGATTGATCCAAAGGCCGCAGCCATCGTGGATACGGTCGTGGCACTGGGCAGAGCGCTTGACCTTACCATTACCGCTGAAGGCGTTGAGACGCCGGAACAGGCAAGAGCACTCAAGGACGCCGGATGCGATCAAGGGCAGGGGTACTTATTTGGCCGTCCGCTCTCTGCCGCCGCAGCCATTGAGTTAATTAACTCAAGTGACTCGACAGCGCCGTATCACTCTATCAGCCGCCCTATAGCGAATTAGGCAGCTCCTGCTTGTTCGAGCTGATGGGCCCCGGTATTTCTGAACCGAACTGGATGTTAGTCTTCGGCGAGAACTTAGCCTGAAACGGGCGGAGGATTTTGCTGATGAAGAAGAAGCGATTCAGTGTAGAGCAGATCGTCGGGGTGCTGAAACAGGCCGAGGTAGGCGTGCCGGTGGTTGAGTTGATTCGTAAGGCGGGGATCAGTGAGCAGACGTTTTACCGTTGGAAGGCGAAGTACGTCGGCCTGGAGGTGGACCAGGTTCGCCAGATGAAGCAACTGCAAGAAGAGAACATGCGGCTGAAGCAGTTGGTGGCGGAATTGACGCTGGACAAGCCGATGCTCCAGGACGTGCTCTCAAAAAAATGGTAAAGCCCTCGCGGCGTGGGCCGATGGTGGAGCACCTGGCCGGCAACTACCGGGTTAGTGAGCGGCGAGCCTGCCAGGTACTGTGTGTGGCAAGGGCCACATATCGGTATCGAAGTCACCTTGATCCACGTCTTGAGTTGCGGATGCGCATCCGCGAGATCGCTCAGTCGAGAGTGCGCTATGGGTACCGTAAGATCCGTGCACTGTTGAACCGCGAGGGCTGGGATGTTGGCAAATACCTGGTGTACCGGTTGTACAAGGAGGAAGGGCTGACGCTAAAGAAGATGCGGCCACAGCGGAAACGCAAGGCTGTGAAGCATCGCGAAGAACGATTCCTGGCTAATGGTCCGAATCAGGCATGGAGCATCGACTTCGTCGCGGATCAGTTGCAGGATGGGCGCCGCTTCCGTGCGCTTACGATCGTGGATGTTTTCACACGGGAAGGGGTGGCCATCGAAGTTGGACAGAGCCTGAAGGGTGGCGACGTAGTGAGAACGATGAACCAGCTAAAGAACAAACGGGGAGTACCGAAGCTGCTGTTCTGCGACAACGGAAGCGAGTTCACAAGTCAAGCAATGGATCTGTGGGCTTATCAGAATGGAGTAAAGATCGACTTCTCGCGGCCGGGGAAGCCTACCGACAACGCCTTCGTGGAATCGTTCAATGGAACCTTCCGTGCCGAATGTCTGGATGCCCACTGGTTCACAGACCTCAACGAAGCAAGGAGGCTTATAGAAGCTTGGCGAACGGAATACAATGAGAGTCGTCCTCACCGATCCCTCGGGGAGAGGACGCCAAGCGAGTTCGCCAGCCAGGTCGCGGCTAGCCGCGACCTGGCTGAAACCAAAAACAGCCGATGACTAACTCTCGGCTTGGTACAGAAATACTGGTCCCTTCACCGCCGCGCTACACTAACAATCTCGCCAGTACAAAAGATCGGGCAGGCCAATCCGAGCGCAGCATCTTTGTAGTAACGTACTGGTTGATCAATGACTACGTTAACAACATTAATTCATCGCAATTGTTAAGGAAGCAATTGCCGCCTGGACCCGTTTCCGCGAGGGAGGGGCCAGCAGGCAATTCAAACATCGGTCCCATGAACGGTTGCTGCAACAGACGAATTTGCCACCGTAACGAGAGGAATAGTGAAATGCGAAATTCGAACGTGGTAAAGATTGTCGCTTGCCTGATCCTTGGAATCTGCGCGCAGATTCCTGCAACTTCCCAAACGGCTGATTCTACTCTGGACCGAGCCGATGCAAGGGTGATTCCCTCCGGCTTGCTGGGACCGTTCGACGACCAAGACCATTACGCCATACCGGGGCGACCAGTTTTGCGGCATCACCTCATGCTGCCGGCTTCTGCGCCGGCGAACCTCGGCCAGCCACGCATAAAACCAAAGCTGCGCGCCGCGGTGGAACCTCGACCCAACGCGGTGAACACCGGGGGCGGAATCGTTTATGTCTGCGACTCAAACGTGCCAACCTCCACCTGCACCTATCTGAATACGACGGTGGCCGGCTACTACAACAACATATTCACAAACGCCAATGCCAACATCTACATCAAGTTCGGCACTACAGGGCTCGGCGGGAGCACTGGGTATATCAATCTGGTTCACTACACGCCTTACGTCACTGACTTGACCAACAAAGCAGTCAAGAGCTCGAACCAAGCCTCCGCAATATCCGCGATCACCACCTACGCGGCCCCGGCCTACGGGACCCAAAACATTGTGGGGATCTCCGTGGCTCTCGGCACGGCCTACGGTTTCACGGGATTGCTCGGGATCAACGCTGCCGAGACAGCATCGTGCACGCCTTACACCTCCGGTTGCTACAACGAAGTGATTACCGTTGCCAATGCCGCGTCACAGGCAAGTGGGGGATTCACCCTGTATTACGACGATCAGGGTGGAACCGAGGCAGCAAACCAATACGACTTCTACGCCGTGGTGCAACACGAGACAGACGAAGTACTCGGAACATCCTCGTGCATTTCTACCCAAAATTCTTCAGGACTGAGCGACGATTGCGATGGACCCGTCAGCGGCAGCAACGGTATTCCCTCGGTGGTAGACCTGTTGCGTTATTCGAGCCCTGCAACACTGGCCCTCGACACAACGCCGAGCACAACCGCCGGGCAATACTACTCGTTTGACGGAGGAGTCCATTACGGCGTAGGCGGGGATGGCAATGATCCAAAGGTCTACAACACATTGGACAATGGCGACGACTTCGCCGATTACATTTCCAGCTCTCCCGATTGCGGGACCAACCAAGCGGTTCAGGATGCGGAAGGCTGCCCGGGCGAAGATGCAGGCCTCACCATTTTGAATGACGGCCAATCGGAAATTACCATCCTCAATACAGATGGATTTGACATTCCCGAGGCCGCCATATCCTCGCCTACGCCGGGAAGCACCCTTTCCGGCTCAAGCGCGACCTTTACCTGGTCAGCCGTCTCCGGCGCAAGTGATTACTGGGTGTATGTTGGTACCACCGGCATCGGCTCTTCCGATGTTTTCGCGAACTCCAGCGCTATAACCGCGACCTCCCAGGCCGTCACCGGGCTGCCCACAAGCGGGAAAATCTACGTCCGGGTCTATTCGTATGTGGGTGGATTTTGGACGTCAACCGACTTCACCTACACCGGGGGCACTGCCGGCTCAGGCCTGACCATTACGCGTTCGCCCACGTCTCTGACCTTCGCTTCCACGACCGTGGGTTCGACGACTGCGGCGCAATTGGTGACGATCAAGAATACCGGCACAGGGACTGTGAACCTGACCTCGGAAACGATCACCGGCGGCCAAGCCACTTCGTTCATCAAATCCGCCACCACTTGCGGGGCCAGTCTGGCTGCGGCCGCAAGCTGCACCGTCTCGGTGGAGTTCAAACCCGCCACCACCGGCACCCTGAGCTCCACCCTGTCGATCGCCGATAACGCCACCGGCTCACCGCAAACCGTGACCCTCATGGGCACTGGCGCGAGCTCGGGGGGGAACACGGCAGCCGCGCTAACGTCACCCATGCCGGGCAGCACTCTTGCTGGGGGTCCAGTCACGTTTACCTGGTCAGCTGGAACCGGAGCCACCGGATATGCCCTTTGGATTGGCAGCACGGGAGCAGGTTCTGACAATCTTTACTACTCCGGCGAAAAGGCGTCGACAGTCACTTCGTTGGCGGTCAGCGGGCTGCCGGTCAACGGAGAGACGATCTACGTGCGCCTGATCACTTATTACGCCAGCAGCAGCACGTTTGCCAGTTACACCTATACGTCGGCGACGGGGGCAGTGCTAAAGACGCCGGCGCCTGGCAGTACTCTGACCGGTTCCGGCGTTACGTTCAGTTGGACGGCTGGTGTTGGCGCGACTGGGTATGCTCTCTGGATTGGCAACTCTGCAACGGATGCGGACAATCTTTACTACTCCGGCGAGAAGGCCTCGACAGTCACTTCGCTGGCGGTCAGCGGGCTGCCCACGAATGGGGAGACGCTCTACGTCCGTTTGATCACGTATTACGGCAGCAGCAGCTCGTATATCAATTACACCTATAAGGCGGCGGCGGGAGCGGCGCTGACGACGCCGACGCCTGGCAGCACGCTGGCCGGTTCCAGCGTTACTTTCAGTTGGACGGCCGGTGTTAACGCGACTGGGTATGCTCTGTGGATTGGCAACTCTCCGACGAATGCGGACAATCTGTACTACTCGGGTGAGAAAGCGCCAACCGTAACTTCACTGACTGTGAACGGGCTGCCGACGAACGGGGAGACAATCTACGTGCGTTTGATCACCTATTACGGCAGCAGCAGCGCGTATATCAATTACACCTACACGGCAGCGCCGGCCGTCTCGACTCTTTCGATCACGAGCACTGCGTTCAATCCGTCAACGGCGACAGTCGGAACAGGATACTCGGCACAGCAAGCCATGGCGGCAACGGGTGGCACGACGCCCTACAGTTGGTCGGTAAGCGGCCAGCCCAACGGCATGTCGATGAATGCCTCGACCGGGGCTCTTTACGGCACGCCGACGGTCTCCGGCCCGTTCAACATCACCGTCACAGTTCAGGACAGCGGCAATCCGCAACAGACGGCCTCGAAGCTGTTGACACTTACCGTAGCGCCGGCCGTCTCGACTCTTTCGATCACGAGCACTGCGTTCAATCCGTCAACGGCGACAGTCGGAACAGGATACTCGGCACAGCAAGCCATGGCGGCAACGGGT
>Ga0210388_10003677_pt1 | contig 11988 bp, 9 predicted proteins | sample IncBWC19OmetaG_FD_155485 | JGI IMG/M metagenome (GOLD analysis project Ga0210388, IMG submission 155485) | Forest soil microbial communities from Barre Woods Harvard Forest LTER site, Petersham, Massachusetts, United States - Inc-BW-C-19-O ... | reverse complement strand
TCGAACGCGTGCCCGCCATGATCCGCGCCGAAGGCGGCGTCGCCCGCATGGCGAATCCCAAGCTCATCAAGGAAATCATCGCCTCCGTCTCCATCCCCGTGATGGCCAAGGCCCGCATCGGCCACTTCGCCGAAGCCCAGATCCTCCAGCATCTTGGCGTCGACTTCATCGATGAGTCCGAAGTCCTCACCCCCGCTGACGAAGCCCACCACATCGACAAGCACGCCTTCAAGACTCCCTTCGTCTGCGGCGCGCGCGACCTCGGCGAAGCCCTCCGCCGCATCGCCGAAGGCGCAGCCATGATCCGCACCAAGGGCGAGGCCGGCACCGGAGACGTCGTTCACGCCGTTAAGCACATGCGCCAGATCGTCCTCGGGATGAGGGCCCTCACCGTTCTCAGCGAGCAGGAGCTTTACGTCGCCGCCAAGGAGCACAAGGCTCCCTACGAGCTCATCCGGATGGTCGCCAAGACCGGCAAGCTGCCCGTCCCCAACTTCTCCGCCGGAGGCATCGCCACTCCCGCCGACGCGGCCCTCATGATGCAGCTCGGAGCCGAGTCCGTCTTCGTCGGATCGGGCATCTTCATGAAGGAGCGCGCCACGCCGCTCGACGTTGAGCTCAATAAGAAGGGCGAGCTGAACAATCCCGAAGAGCGTGCCGAAGCCGAATCCCGCGCCAAGGCCATCGTCATCGCCACGACTCACTTCGACGACCCAAAGATTCTCTCCGACGCCAGCGAGCAGGTCATCGGCTCCATGAAGGGCCTCGCCGTAGCCAGCATCGAAGAGAGCCAGCTCCTCCAGACCCGCGGTTGGTAAGAAGTCGTTCAGGCAATCGCGTCTTTGATGCCGCAGTGAAAATAGATGGGGAAAGACTGCAATCTTGCCGGAACCGAATCCGTTGACTGACGAAGCCAGGAAGCCGCGCATCGGAGTCCTCGCCATCCAGGGCGACTTCGACGCGCACGCGATCGCCCTGCGCGAAGCAGGAGCGGAACCAGTCCTCGTCCGCAAGGCCGACCAGCTCTCCGACGTCGAAGGGCTCATTATCCCCGGCGGCGAATCCACCACCTTTCTGAAATTCCTCGAGCGCGACGGCTTCCTCCACGCCCTCGAAGACTTCGTTCGCACCAAACCCACCTTCGGCACCTGCGCCGGATGCATTCTGCTGGCGAAAGAAGTTACGCGTCCCGCCCAGCAAAGCCTCGGAGTCCTCGACATCGCCGTCGAGCGCAACGCCTACGGCCGCCAGATCGACAGCGTCATTGAAACCTCGCCCACCGCCCTCGAAGGCGGCCCAATGGAGCTGGTCTACATCCGCGCCCCGCGCATCGTAAAAGCCGGCCCCGGAGTCAAAGTCCTGGCCGGACGTGAAGGCTTCCCCGTCCTCGTCGAGCAGAACCACATCATGGCCGCTACCTTCCACCCCGAGCTCTCCACCGATCGGCGCATCCATCAGCGCTTCGTCGAACTCGTCCGCAGCCGCGCAGCCATCAAGGCCTGAGGCGTCCACCTACGATGCTTGCGCCAGCCCTCCTACCCGCCGGCGCAACCCTGTGCCTCTTCCGAATGCCGCCCAACGCATCCCTGCACGGCATAGCCACAGACGGACTCATGCGATGGAACCTCATCGCGCTCCTCGCCTGCTTCACGGCGGCGCACCTATGGCTGGTCGTCGCCATCTTCCTCAGAAAGCAAAGCACCGCAAACGCTGTCATATCTCAACAAAAAAAGAACAACATCGTTCCCAACGCAGCCGGGAAATCCCAGCAGGCTCAACCGCCCGCGCCTCACCACGCGTTCAGCCTCCAATGGCTGCTACTCCCAATCCTCTGCGCCATGTACATCTGGATGGCCGTCACCGCGCAGCATCTCTGGGCCGCCGACCGCTTTGAAGGACCATCCCCCGGAGCCATGCAGGTCGAAGTCGTCGGCCAGCAGTTCGTGTGGTACTTCCGCTATCCCGGCCAGGACGCAGCCTTCGGCATCACCCGCCCATCGCTGGTCAACGCCGCCACCGGCAATCCTCTCGGCCTCGATCCCCAGGACCCGCGCGGCAACGATGACCTCGTCGCCAGCGAGCTCGTCCTTCCTGTCGGACGCGAAGTCGATCTCCGCCTCCGCTCCCTCGACGTCATCCACGGCTTCTTCATCCCCGCCATGCGCCTCAAGCAGAACGCCGTTCCCGGACTCGTCCTCCACGTCCACTTCACGCCCATCGCCGTCGGGATCTATCCCATCCTTTGCAGCCAGGTCTGCGGATCGGGTCACGCCCGCATGCAGGCCGAGCTGCGCGTCGTCTCACCCTCCGCATATCAGGACTGGCTGAAGGCAAAAGAGCAGCAGCATCAGCAGGAAGCCGCACAATGATGAAGCGCATCTTCACCACCAGCCACCGCGTTATCGGAGCTCACTACCTGCAGCTCTCGCTCACCGCGGTAGCCGTAGGAACGCTGCTCTCGCTCCTCATGCGCATCCACCGCGTCTGGCCGGACACCCCGCTTCCCTTCTACGGCATCCTCAAGCCCGAAGACTATCTCGCCCTCGTCACCATGCACGGGACGCTGATGATCTTCTTCGTCCTCACCACCGCCCCGCAGAGCGGATTCGCCAATCTCGTCCTTCCCGCCCAGATCGGCGCCCGGCAGATGGCCTTCCCGCGCCTCAACGCCGCCGCCTTCTGGCTCGCCGTTGCTGCATTCGTCATCCTCATCAGCGCCTTCTTCGTTCCCCAGGGCGCGCCCATCTCGGGATGGACCAGCTACCCCCCGTTCAGCGCCATCGCCGCCGCCGGACCCGGCCAGGGCGCCGGCATGGATCTCTGGCTCGTCAGCATCGGCGTCTTCTGTCTCTCGTCCTGGCTCAGCTCCGTCAACATGCTGGCCACCATCCTCACCGAACGCTGCCCCGGAATGACCTGGACCCGTCTGCCCATGACCGTCTGGGCCTGGCTCGTCACTTCTATCCTCACGCTGCTCGTCTTCTCAGTCCTGCTCGCCGCCATCGTCCTGCTCTACTCCGACCGCCACTTCGGCTCCAGCTTCTTCGTCCCCCTCGGCGACATCGTCAACGGACACATCGTCGGACGCGGTGACGGCTCGCCGCTATTATGGCTGCATCTCTTCTGGTTCTTTGGCCATCCCGAGGTTTATATCGCGGTCCTTCCCGGAATGGGACTCGCAACCTCCCTCTTCGCCAACTTCACCCGCCGAAACGTCCCTGGCTACCGCACCATGGCCGCCATGCTCGTCCTCATCGGACTCCTCGGCCTCGCCGTCTGGGGACACCACATGTTCGTCAGCGGCATGAACCCTTACGCGGGCACCGCCTTCGCCCTCACCACCATGGCCATTGCCGTTCCCAGCACCGTCGAAGTCCTCGGCTGGCTCACCCTGCTCTCCTACGGAGGCCTGCGCCTCAAAACGCCGATGCTCTTCGCCCTCGGCTTCCTCTCGTTTTTCATCGCCGGAGGCCTCACCGGTCCCATCCTCGCCCAGCCCGCCCTCGACAGTTATCTGCACAACACCTTCTTTGTTGTCGCGCACTTCCATCTGGTCATGGCCATGGCCGGCGTATTCTCCATCTTCGCCGGAGTCTATTACTGGTTCCCGCTTCTCACCGGCCGCCTCATGAATGAGACCCTGGGCAAGGTCCATTTCTGGATCAGCCTCATCGCCGCCTACGGAACCTTCTTCCCCATGCACCTTACCGGTCTCGCCGGCGAGCCGCGCCATTACGAGCGCCTCAGCGGACCCATCGCCTCCTTTTCCGCGATACTTCCCGCTGAGCGAGGCATCACATACTCAGCGCTGCTGCTTGCTGCCGCACAACTTCTTTTTCTCTGGAATTTCATTTCCAGCGCTCGCCGCGGTCAACGGGCGGAGTCTAATCCGTGGCAGGCAACAACGCTCGAATGGGCCCCGGAAGGATTCGCTGTCAGGGTCGAACATGGTCCGTACGACTACTCTGTTCCATCCGGCGAAGCGAAGTTTATTCCGCAGTGGGAAGCGGCATCAAAACAGGAGTAAGCTGTTGCCACAGGGAGCTGGATCATGCCCGCAACCTTCACACGCCATCCCGTCGAGATCGAACGCAAAGACACCGGAATCGGCGGCAAACCGCCCCTCGACCGGCGACCGACAGGCGGCGGAGGCGACGGCGATAATTGGGACAATCGCCCGTCAGGCCGGCGTGGCCCCCGCGAGCTGCTCAGCCGATACCGCCTCGGCGTAATCTTCGCCCTCGCCGGCGATCTCATGTTCTTCGTGGCTCTTGTCAGCGCCTTCTTCGTCCGCCAGAGCGCCGGCCACTTCGACGCCCGCGAGAATTACGTCTCCGACTGGCATCCGCTCGCTGTTCCGCCCATCCTCTGGATCAACACCGCCATCCTCCTGCTCAGCAGCATCACCGCCGAGATGGCCCGCCGCCAGCTCTTCCGGGAGATCGATGTCATGGAAGAATGGCTCGGGCTGGGACGCCCTGCCGTCAAGCGCGCCGCACCTTGGCTCATCGCAACGGTGGTCCTGGGGAGCCTCTTCCTCGTCGGCCAGTGGATCGCGTGGGATCAGCTTGTCGTCGCCGGCTTCCGCTTCGATTCGCCCGACCCCAGCAGCCATTTCTTCTACCTCATCACCGGAACTCACGGACTCCACCTCGTCCTCGGCATCCTCGGCCTGGTCGGAGCCCTCATCGGCCTCTTCACGCTGCGCCGCATCGAGCTCCGCCAGATCGTCGTCGACTGTACCGCCTGGTACTGGCACACCATGGGCGTCTTCTGGATCTTCCTCTTCGCCCTGCTGGTCCTTTTCCAATAGCGCAGTTGCGCAATCCCGGCTCATTAAGCCGAAGCCCGCTCCAGAAGCTTCTTCAGCACCGTTTGAATACTAATCGTTCCCTTCCGCGATCCAGCCTCGCCGCCCTCAAACTCGATCCAGCCTTCGTTGAATCCATCCAGCATCCGAATCCGGGGCATGGGATTCTTCATTCCCTGCGCCCGGAACAGCGGCTCCCAGCTCTCACGCGGGACCACCTCCATCTTCACCGTGCGTCCCAATAGCGCCGAAAACACCTGGGCAATCTGATTCGGCGTAATCCGCTCCGCGGACTCCAGCTCGACAACCCTGTGCCCATCCACCGGCTCCTGAATCAATTCCGCGGCCAGACGCCCGATATCTTCAGTAGCCACCATCGGCACCGGCTTATCCAGCGGCTGCAGAAAGCTCGGAATCACGCCGCTCTTCATCGCCGGAGCAACATCCCAGCTCGCATTCTCCATGAACCATCCTGGCCGCAGAAATGTAATCGGCACCGTCACCTCGCGTAGTGCCGTTTCGATGATCGTGTGCTGCGACAACAGGTTCGACTCCGCAGCCTGCGCTCCGATCGTGGAGAGATAAACCGCCCGCGTCGGACGCGCAGCCTCAAGCGCCGTTCGCAGAGAAGCCGCCCGGGCGTGTGCCTCGGGAAAGCCCGGTGCCGGATCGAAAGTCGGCGGCACCAGGATGAAAACTCCCTCGGCTCCCTGAAACGCCGCCTCAAGCGCGGCAGCGTCGTCAATGTCCGCGACAGCGACTTCGCATCCCAGCGCCGCCCAAGCCTCGCCTTTCTGCGCATCGCGCACCACGGCTCGAACGGATTTCCCCTCCGCCAGAAGCCTCCGCGCCAGCTCCCCGCCCACATTTCCCGTAATTCCAGTGATTGCAAACATCGCTCATCTCCTCCCACTTCAAAATCTCGTGCGCTTATAAGATGGAAACGATATCGCGAAGCATTCATGCATCAATACATCACACTTATGACACGAAGGCATCGCTGACGCCATTCGACAGCGCTACTCTCGGAGTTCAGGATTTACTCAAGGAAGGGCGTCTCATCGAACTTTTTCCGGATTGGCCGAGCGAGACGTTCCCGCTCTAAGCGCTTTACCCATCGCGGCATCAGCCGCCCGCCAGGCTGCGCGCCTCATCGATTTTCTGCTTGAGATAAGAAAGACAGCCTTATGCGCATCTCTCAACGGCTGACAAGCGCAGGCTGTTTCGCGGCATTCTTCGTCGCGCCAACCTGCACCACCGTCACCTTGCCGTCCGTATTGATCTCGTCGCCGGTGGCATTCGTCGTGTTTCGCGGAGCCGCAGGCCGTTCCAGGTCCGCATACCCTGTCGCGCTTCCGATGAACAACAGGTCCGTCTCCACCCAATCCCGCTCGCGGTCAATATGCGGATCGATCCGATGCGTCCACTTCGTCCCGCCTCGTCCCGTGTCGATAGCAATATCGTGCGTCGCCGCGCCCACCCACACCTCCTGCCCCTCATATGTCGTCGTCAGCTTCCAGATGCGGATGTGATGGCGCTTCGCAAACGTGTCGAGCGATTTCTGAAACACGAGGTCCGGCGAACGTCCCTCGATCAGCAGCGACGAAACCGGAGCGTTCGAATAACCCGCCTGACGCATCGTCGCCTGCGCTGTCTTCAGCGCCGACTTGATGGTCAGCGCGTCTGCCTCATACCATCCAGCCTCATTGAATGCCGAGACAAGCTGCTCCCGCGATCCCAGGAACATAAGATTCACCACATCGGACGGAGTTCCCTGCGCCGTATGCGTCCGCATCGGTGCGCTCCGCACCAACGTCGTCAGCTCCGGAGTCGCCTGCAGCTGTGGCCATCCCTCCCACCCATCCTTCTCCTTCAGCGAAGACGGGCGCACCACCTGCACCTGCATATCGGTTCCGGAAGGCAGTTGAATCTCCCGGCGGATCGACAATCCGTAAACGCTCTGAATACCCTTGATCGTGTATCCCGCAATCGGATTGATCGCCGATGCCGCTGCCATGATGATCGAAATCTTCGTCGTCGCATGCGGTTGAATAATGCCAAGAATCTCGTTGCTGCGAATCGTCTCCCGCGCGTTATCGACATCGATCACCCGCGCATACAGCGGCGAAACCTGACCATCCTTGAACTGAATGTTCGAAAAGTCGATCACCACCCGCGGCCGCGAATATTTATCCGGAGCCTTCTGCGCAAACAAAATCGTGCCCGTAACCTTGGTTCCCGGAGCTGCCAGCAGTTCTCCCGGCTTGCACGCCAGTTGCTCCCCGTTCTTGCACACCGGATACGTAACCGTCCCCTCCACCGGATCGCCGGTGCGCGACCGATCGCTGTAGACCGGCCCGTTCAATCGGATACTCATCGTCGCTCCCGGCAGCAGATCGGCCTTGATCAACGACCCATCAGCCAGATCAGGGGCTGGCCCGCGAATGTTCGAGACCTTCGATCCTCGAACGGAGCTTCCAACCGGTTTCGAAGCCGACACCCGCACCATCGACGCCGGACCCTCCGGCTCATCGCAACTGTTCTCCTGATGGACGAACCGAAACGATGCCGTCAAAAAGCCGCTGGTGGCATTGTTCTCAATCAGCAGCGTCTGCATTTCATAGTTCGGCGAATACAGCAGGTAATCGAGCGCCGTGTCCTGATAAATATCTTCGTGGTTGAGATCCACCCCGCGTGAAATCAGCTCGTCCGCGATCCCCTCATAGGCGACGACAATCTTCGGCTTGCTCGCGTAGCTCGACCCAAAGATCGCCCAGTGCAGCGCCGTACGCCCGTCCTTGTCCGTGGCCTTCACATCCGCACCGCCATCCAGCAGCGCCTTGGCTTCGGCCAGCCGCGCCAGCGTGGGCTGCTCCTTGGTCTCGCGCGTCGCCGCGTAAAGCTTCTGAATCAGCGGCGAAGACTGCGAGACATCAAGCTGCACCGCAGCCGGAGCAAGCTCTTCGTCCATCGGCTCCGCTTCCTGCGTGGAGGCATCCGTCTGCTGCGCATCGCTCTGATCGGCGGACGCCGGCACAGCCGCCTGATCCTTGGGACTCTTCGATTGCGCATGCGCAAACATCGCAAAGTTGAGCAGGACACACAGCAAAACGGTCGTGCTTCGGGCCATGAAAGACTCCTGACATAAATTTCCCGGGGGCACCTGCGGCAGCATGGGCAAACGACTTCGGCAGCGCGTTCAGCACGCGAACAAGAAGGATGGAGCGTGAAGGAAAAGGATCGCAGCGCTCGCTGCCAGGGGAGACCAACAAGGTATCCGACAAAAGGCAAGGTGACAAGCAGAACAACGTGAGTCGAGACCCAGCCAACAAACGACGCGCCGCTTCAGTAGACTGAAAGAAGGCGAAGGTCAATCGATGAATAGAGCCCAACGCGCAGCCAGAGCGCTCACGATCACGTTGCTGCTAAGCCTGCCCCTCGCAGCGCACGCACAGGGCTGTAGCCTATGCCGCGACACCACCGCCGGATCAGCGCCCAAAGCACGCCAGGGACTGCGCCGGGGCATCCTGATCCTCGGAATCCCCGCCGGAGCCATCTTCCTCGCAACGCTCCTCATAGCCCGCCGAATCCAGCCAAGAGAAGAATGAAGCCCGCGCCACGCGAACCTAAATAGAGGATCGACGTCACTGAAAAACAAATGTCATCCTGAGCGGAACGTAGCGCAAAGAAACAAATTTCATCCTGAGCAAAACGTAGCGCAAAAAAAACAAATGTCATCTTGAGCGGTGCGCGTAGCGAAGTCGAAAAACAAATGTCATCCTGAGCGAAGCGCAGCGCAAAAACAGATGTCATCCTAAGCGGAGCGTAGCGCAAAAAAAACAGATGTCATCCTGAGCGAAGTTCGCAAAGCGAACGCAGTCGAAGGACCTGCGTTTCGCTTTCACCGCCACGATCGCCATCAACCAAACACGCTCAGCAGCTCAAGAAATCCGCAACTCACTCCCCGCTGCTAACCGCCTGAGCCGACGACCCACCCGGAACCGCCACCGAAGCCACGCCCAGAATCGGTCCGCCGCGCCCCTGCTCCACAAACACCACCAGATGCCAGCCGCTTCCCGGCACCGCATCCGGCAGAGCCACCGTCAGCCGCCCGGAATAGCTCTCCCCGCCCTTGATCTTCGCCGCCTGCAAAAAGCTCCGCGCAATCTGAACATGTCGCAGCGTGCGTCCGCCGTTCTCGCCATTCGACACGTGCCTCGTGCCTTCGTCCTGCGCCACAACCACAAACAGCTGCGACCCCGACTTCACGGCGCCTGTCTGCACGGAAAAGCTCACCTGCCGATTCGCTCCCACCATCAGATCCGCAACGCTCACCGGCACGCGGACATCGTTCGCCGCCTGAGCAATCGCCTTCACCGCCGCCCGCCCATCGTTGCCCACAAACTCGTATCTCCCGCCCACCACCATCTGCGGCGTGTAGCTGCTGCTCAGGCGCATCCGGTCTACGTAATCCGCCTGTCGCGTCGTCGACTGGTCCAGCGAAAACGGATCGTGCCATCCCCCGTTGTTCCAATAGGTCACATGCTCGGAGAGGACCACCACATCCGGCACCTTCTGCGCAATCTGCGCCAGCAGATCGTCCGCCGGAGGACAGCTCGAGCAGCCCTCCGACGTAAACAGCTCCACCAGCACCGGACTCCCCGTTCCAGCAGCGCTCACCGAAACCAGGCCGCCCCCGCCCCCGAGCCCAGTCCTGAGCAGCGCATAACCCCAGGCAATCACCGCCACCACCGTCAATCCAGTGGCAACCCGCCACGCCCAATGTCGCACGTCAGAAATCTCCTTACCTCTGAGACGCAATCGGCCCGGCTTCGGTTACTCGATTACAAGGATGACCAGCCTCAGCGCAAGCTCACGGCAGCTTCTTCACCGATTTACACACTCCGTCACCGCCCGCCTTTTCAATAAAATCCGGGTCCAGCCGATCGCTCGATCGCCCCTCATAAGGCGCGACCGAAATGCACCGGCATCCCGCATCAGCAAGCGAAACGTTCTTCAGCACATATTCCGAGGACACCGACTTCACCAGCATCTGCTGCGAAGTCATCGGCTCGCTGCTCAGCGAATACGAGTCCTTCACCGAATATCCCATCCCGCTGAACGCCGGAAAAATTCCGTAGTTATCCTGCAGCCATTTCGCCAGCGGCGCATTGTCGGCGTCGTAAAGCCGTCCCGCATAATCGAAGGTCCGAGCCAGCGATGTCGGCACCGCCGTCATCGGAGGATCGCTGAAGCCCTTCGCGTAGCAGGCCACCTGCGTCGCAGCGTCTGCCGGATGCGCACTGCACGCATTCGTATCCACCGGAACATCGCGCTGGATCGCCAGAAACACATTGGGCCACGTCGCCAGCACCGCATCCACCTTCTCTGGCTGCAGGGGCTTGCAGCGCATCGCCACCAGCACATTCTTGTCGTTATTTACCAGCCCCGAAAAGGGTGGCAGATCTTCAAGCTTGAGCGGCGGGACATACAGCGGCGTAGCCGTAGTGAACGCGCGCAACGCTCCGGGCCGCGACAGGCTCGTCACCGGAACCCCCGCCGGAAGAAAACTGACTCTTAGATAATCGTTAGGCAGAACCTCACGTACCGAATCGACCGTAACCACCGGCGCCACTGCCAATGCAGGAGCCGTTGCTACGTTGACGCGATGACCGGCGCAGCCCGACACCAGCAGCACAGCGCTGGCGCAAGCAAGGGGGAGAGTAAGACGCATCGAGAGCCTCCACAAAGTTCCATCAATGTCTCGGATTCGGACCGGCAAGGGGCAACGGATAACGAGTGACGCGCCCGCCGGGCCAACGCCATCATCCCTGCTTCCCCACAGGCTGTCAATCGGTGAAATGCTTAATAACTCTTCGGATAACTTCGCCCTCGGCGATCGTCGCACCCTGCACCATCCGTGGGTCTTTGCCTGGCAACAATCCGTATACTCTGCCAGTGCGGGAAAGCAGCATCTGATGAGTTACGCACCGAACGCGCCGGTTAGCACAAAGAGGAACTCTGCATGAAAAAGCTCTTGCCGCTGTGCCTCATTCTCCTGGGTTGCACCCTTCCAGCCATTGCCCTGCAAAACGCTCCCACCTCCGAGCCCGGAACCAAACCCGAAACTCCCGCGCCCGCCCCCATAGGCGACATTCGGCATATTCAGCTAGACGCGGTCGTAACCGACAAATCCGGAAAGCCGGTCCCCGGCCTCCAGCAGCAGGACTTCACCCTCCTCGACAACAAGCTGCCGCAGAAGATTCTCTCTTTTCAGGAAGTCGCACCGGGCAGCACGCAGGAACCCCCAACGGAAGTCATCCTCCTCATTGACACCGTCAACACCGGGTTTTCAAGCGTCTCCTACGAGCGCTCCCAGATCGTGAAATATCTGCAGCAGAACGGCGGGAAAGTCGCGCATCCCACCTCGCTCATCTTCTTCTCCGACCAGGACAGCCAGGTGCAGACCCGCCCCACACAGGACAGCGCCGCCCTGATCGCCGAGTTCGATAAGAACCAGACCGCCCTCCGCACCATCCGCCGGTCCCAGGGATTCTACGGCGCCGAAGACCGCCTCGATCTCTCCATTCGCACCCTCGGCAATCTGGCACTGTATGAAATGGGCAAACCCGGCAGGAAAGTCCTCGTATGGATCAGCCCCGGCTGGCCCATCCTCTCAGGACCCCGCGTCGAGCTGAGCAACCGAGAGCAGCAGCAGCTCTACAACACGATCGTGTCCATGTCCACAGCCCTGCGTCGCGCCCGCATCACCCTCTCCAGCATCGATCCGCTCGGCACCGCGGACTCCGGCGGTTTCAGAACCTTTTACTACGAGGAATTCCTCAAAGGGGTTCGAAAAACGAACGGTGTTCTGCCCGGAAACCTCGCCCTCCAGGTACTCGCCGTACAAAGCGGCGGACGCGTCTTCAACTCCAGCAACGACATCACCGGTGAAATCGAAAGCGCCGTCGCCGACGCCGGCGATTACTACGTCGTCTCCTTCGAAGCGGCTCCCGCCGATCAGCCGAAGGAATACCATAGCCTCGAGATGAAGGTGGACAAGCCGGGCCTCACCGTCCGCACCCGCACCGGCTACTACGCTCAGCCCTGATAGCATCGATCGATGCCGAAGAGCGGGATCAAGCCCAGGAACTCGCTGCTATGGCTCTTCGAGCCTT
>Ga0210388_10003676_pt1 | contig 11988 bp, 12 predicted proteins | sample IncBWC19OmetaG_FD_155485 | JGI IMG/M metagenome (GOLD analysis project Ga0210388, IMG submission 155485) | Forest soil microbial communities from Barre Woods Harvard Forest LTER site, Petersham, Massachusetts, United States - Inc-BW-C-19-O ... | reverse complement strand
ACGCTTCTTCGCGCATCGTTGGCGCCGGAAGGCTCAGTCCGAGCCTCTGAATCTCTAAGTCGGACGCATGATCTCTGGTGGTTAGCAGACCGCATTCAGAGCAGACATGTTCTCTGTCCGAGAGTTTCTTGGGATGATCTGCGCCGCACGGACATCTTTGACGTGTACCCCGCGGGTTTACTTGAACGAACCGCCTACCAGCGTGTTCGGCTTTGTAATTCTGGCACTTCCTCAGCTCAGGCCGCGCGCTAGAAGGCAAAAACGCCGGTCGAAATAGCTTATCCGGTTCCTCTACTTTTTCAGCTGCGCCTCGATGGCCGAAACCACTTCGGGCGAATCCGGCGTGACCGGCGGCTCGAACCGCTCGACGACCTTGCCGTTGCGGTCGACCAGGAACTTCGTGAAATTCCACTTGATGTCGCCCGCAAGCGTAGGATTCGCGTCTTTCGTGAGGAAGCTGTACAGGGGAGCCTGATCGTCACCCTTCACGGAAATTTTTCCGTACACGGGGAACGTCACGTTGTATTTCCCGTTGCAGAATTTCGCGATCTCTTCGTTCGTTCCCGGCTCCTGCCCCGCGAAATTGTTCGCCGGGAAGCCAATGATCACGAAGCCCTGGTCCTTGTACTTTTCGTAGATCGATTCCAGCGCGGAGTACTGAGGAGTGAAGCCACAACGGCTCGCGACGTTGACCACCAACACGACTTTGCCCTTGTAGTCGGCCAGCGGCGCGTCCTTGCCGTTGAGCAGCGGAAGCGTGAAATCGTAAATGCTTTTCGGCGCCGCATAGGCGCTCGCGACCATCATCACAGCGAATACCCCCGCCAGAAAATAGCTTAGAAACTCCGTCCGCCGCAAACTTTTCATGTCGATCTCCTCGAAAATGTCCCGCACGCGTGCGTGGGACGAAGCTTGCCACGTCCACAAAGCTTATGGCTGGCGCACAGGCCAGTCAAGTCTCGCGGCGGCGCCAATGGTAAACTGGCCGCACGCTTATGGACGAGACTGCAATCTATTCAATGATCGGCGAGGACGGTTTCATCCGTCTGGTGGCGGCGTTCTACCGGCAAGTACCGGATGACGCGATTCTGGGGAAGATGTATCCGCCCGACGAGCTTGCGGCGGCGGAGAAACGGCTGGGCGATTTCTTGATTTATCGGTTCGGGGGGCCGCAAAGGTATATCGAGGAGCGCGGCCACCCGCGGCTGCGGGCGCGGCATATGCCGTTTCAGATCGATCGCGCAGCGCGGGACAACTGGATGCGGCTGATGAACAATGCTTTAGCGGAGGCCGCGTTGCCGAACGAAGCCGAACAATACCTCCGTGCGTTCTTCGATCAGATGGCGACTTTCATGGTCAACCAGTGAAGCGGGACGCTCTGTTGGTGCATCCGATTCGGTGTAGGTGGTATAGTTGCATCAAGCACGGAATGGGGCCCAGCGGGCCCGCGACAAAGGAGCGGCGATGTTTCCAGACATTATGGTGCAGGGCATGCGCGACGAACTCACGCGGGTTGGCTTCCAGGAGCTTCGCACGCCCGACGACGTGGATGGCACGCTGAAGGACGAAAAACGCACCGTGCTGGTCGTCGTGAACTCCGTTTGCGGATGCGCTGCGGGCAAGGCGCGCCCGGCGATCGCTCGCGCCATCGCGAACAAGAATCGCCCGGAAGTCCTCACTACCGTCTTCGCCGGACAGGATCCCGAAGCCACGGCGCAGGCGCGGAAATATTTTCTACCCTATCCTCCGTCGTCTCCCTCCATCGCGCTGATGCGCGACGGCAAGCTCGCCTTCATGATGGAACGCCGCGACATCGAAAGCAGCGATCCGTTCACGATCGCCGCCGTCCTAACCCGCGCCTTCGACCAGTTCTGCGCCCCGGCGAAAGCCGCAGCCAACCAATAAGCCGCCGACAATTTTCACTGCAGAGCTGCGATCGCCGGTGCGCTGCTGCTCAAGACAAGCAGGATTGCTTGGCAGGCGCGCGAAACCTACTGTTGCTGTTTGCGGTTACGGAAGGCAAGTTCGTCGAGGACTTGGCCGTTGGGCAGCGTGAGCGAAATGAAGAGGCCGCCTTTTTCTCCACTGCGCAGTGGCCAGATGATCACCGAAATTTTATCGCCGGGCTTGACGCTGTTGGAGTGCCATCCCTGGCGTGCGAGGTTGTTGGGGCTGTTCAGCTCGATACTCCACTTGTCGACGCTGCCGTTTTCATTCGGCACGTCCAGCTCGATCCAGCTGTGCGGATTCGTCCACTGAAAATCCTCGACCGTGCCCACGATGGTGGTTTCTTTGTTGCGGTCAAACATGGCGAACGAGTGGTGGGCGCGCGCGGAGCCGGCCATCAGGAAGAAAACCGCGGAGAGACACGCGAATTGAAGTTTTCTCACTGCCCCACCCCCGAATCCAATTTCTAAATCCACGGCCGCGGCGCGAATTCCCGTCTCCCGCGCGGCGCCACCCACGCTGCTTGCATAAAGTACTATAATGCCCGCCGGAATTTAAGAGTTTGTTTCATGCCGAAGGATGGACGGGCGTGCGTCCGAGGACTTCCTCTTATTTTCACGGGCGCTCCGTTTCGAAATGGGGGAAGCATGAAATTCCTTAGGGGATCGATCCTTGCGTTCGCAGCATTCCTTTGTCTGAGCGCCGGATGCCCTGGACAAAACACGCCGCCAAACCCACCCGGCGACCTGAAGGTGGGACGCTACGCGAACATCGAATCGCTGAAAGCGCTGCCCGATTGGTCCGGAATTTGGACCTACGATTTCGGTCCGCCGTCCGGTGTGACACCCGAGCAACCGTCGCTCACGCCCGCGGCGGCTGCGGAATTGAAAACGCTGATGGACGAAGAGGCGAAAAACGAAGAGCCCCCCACGGAAAGCGCGAACTGCGTTCCGCCGGGTATGCCCACGATCATGTCGCAGCCGTATGACGTCGAATTTCTGTTCACGCCCGGCCGCGTGACAATCATTCAGGAAGCCTACATGCAGGTGCGACGCGTCTTCACCGACGGCCGCAGCCATCCCGCCGACGTCGATCCCACGTTCAACGGCAATTCCATCGGCCACTGGGAGGGGGATACGCTTGTGATCGACACCGTGGGTCTGGGCCACAAGCTTCCGCTCGGCTTCAATCGTCTGAACCACGGCCCGAATCTGCACGTCGTGGAGCGCATCCATCTGACCACACCCGACAAAATGGAAGACGAAATGACGCTCACCGACCCCGACGTCCTGGCCAAGCCCTGGCACGTGGTGCGCAGCTACACGCGCCACCGCGATCTCGATCAGCTCGAATACATCTGCGAGGAAAACAACCGCAATCCGGTCGACAACACCGGACACGTCTCAACGATTCTCCGCCACTGATGCCAGCTGGGCACCTCGAACGCACTTCGCGCTTCTGGATACACGCCACAAACTCCGTTGCCCGCGCATGCCTCTCCGCTGCGATAGAATGGCAACACGGTGGATGAAAGATTTTATCGCGCAACGATGAAGATTGGCGGCGGCACCATGCTGGGCCGCTTGGCGTTTGCGTTCCTGCTGATCTGTGCGATCGCATTCGGCGCGGCCGTCGGCCTGCTGTTCGTCTATTCAAGCGACCTGCCTGAAATCCACGCGCTGGAGAATTATCGCCCGGTGATCGTCACTGAGCTGTACGCAGACGACGGGCAGTCCGTCGGCACCTTCGCGCTGCAGCGCCGCATCCTGCTCACCTACAGTCAGATTCCGCCCGTGCTGCGCGACGCAATCATCACCACGGAAGACCAGCATTTCGAGCAGCACTGGGGCGTGGATTTCCCGCGCGTGCTGGAAGCAGCCTGGCGCGATATCGTGAGCCACCGCGTTGCCGAAGGCGCCAGCACGCTGACCATGCAGCTGGCCGGCGGCCTTTTCCTGAATCGCAGCGACCGCAGCATGCACCGCAAGCTGCAGGAAACGATGCTCGCGCTGCAAATCGAGCGGCACTACACCAAAGAACAGATTTTTACGATGTACTGCAATCAGATCTACCTCGGCTCCGGCAACTACGGATTCGAAGCTGCCTCGGAATACTATTTCAGCAAGCCAGTGGGCCAGCTGACGCTCGCCGAAGCAGCCACGCTCGCCGCGATCATTCGCGGCCCCATCTATTCGCCCATCATCCATCCCGACCGCGCCCGCAACCGCCGCAATCTGGTGCTCTCGCTGATGGCCCATGACGGCAAGGTTTCGCAAGCCGCGGCTGACGCCGCCGAAAAGCTGCCTCTTGGCCTGCACGTCGAATCGCTGCGCAACGATCTGGCTCCCTATTTCGTGGAAGAAATTCGCCAGTATCTCGAGCACACCTACGGTACTGCGGCCGTTCACGAGCAGGGACTGCGCGCGTACACCACCCTCAATGTGGACATGCAAAAGGCTGCCGACCGGGCGGTTCGCGACGGGCTGCACGCCTACGATCGGCGCCACGGCTGGCGCGGAAATCTCCCCAATATCCTGCGCGACAATCTGGGCACGCTGGACAATTATCAGAATGACGACTGGAAAGTGCCGATCCAGAAGGGCGATTTCGTCACGGGGCTCGTGACGTCCGTCCAGCCGACGTTCGCTTACATCAAAATCGGCCCGTACCGGGCGCTGCTGACGCCACAGGATTTCGCCTGGACCGGACACAAAACCGCCGCCGAGATTTTGCAAACGGGCGATCTGGTGACCGTGCAGATCAAGGAGCTCAACGGAACCGCAGCCGAGGTCGAGCTCGAGCAGGCTCCCATCGCGCAGGCGGGACTCGTCGCTATCGACAACGCCACCGGGGGAATCAAAGCCCTGGTCGGCGGCTACGATTTCGAGGATTCGAAATTCGACCGCGCGACGCAGGCCATGCGGCAAACCGGCAGCTCGTTCAAGGTGTACGTGTACGCCGAAGCTTTGGCGCAGGGCGCCTCGCCGTTTGACACGGTGCTCGACGAACCCGTCACGTATCACACCGGAAGCCAGGATTATTCGCCTCACAACTACGACGAGAAATTCGAAGGCCGCATTACGCTGCGCCGCGCGCTGGCCGATTCACGAAACGTGCCGGCAGTGCGCCTGCTCGACAAAGTCGGCATCGAGAATACCATCGAGCTGGCGCGGAAATTCGGGCTGCAGAGCCCGCTGCCGCCGGTCTTGCCGCTCGCGCTCGGCGCCGCGGACCTGACGCTGCTCGAACACACATCCGGGTTCACGGTCTTCCCGGACGACGGAATTCACATCGAGCCGCACTATCTGCGCCGCGTCACGTCGTATGACGGAGTCGTGATGGAGGATCAGCGCCCGACCGTAACCGACGTGATTCCTCCCGAAGTGGCGCGCACGATGGTGGCGATGCTCGAGGAGGTTGTGCAATTCGGCACCGGCGTGCGCGCGAAGGAAATTGGGCGACCATCGGGCGGCAAGACAGGCACGACCAACGATTTCACCGACGCTTGGTACATTGGCTTCACTCCGCAGATTACCTGCGGCGTGTGGGTGGGCAACGACGCGCACGTTTCACTCGGCAAGAAGGAAACCGGCGCCCGCGCGGCGCTGCCGATCTGGATCGAGTTCATGCAGCAGGCCATGCAGGGCATGCCGGTCGAGCAATTTCAAAACGTGGTTTCGCTCGAAAAACAGGCCGGCGAGCACCCGGTGCAGGTCGATACACCGGACACCGCGCCTCCCGCTGATGCCGCCGAGCAAGGCCTGGCGCCTTCAGCCGCTCCGGCAGCACCGTCGCCGGCAAAACCCCAGCAGTAGTGTGCGTAGCGCCGAAAGGATGGTGGCGCTACGAGAATGGGTCCCAACCGAGCGGTGCGAGTCGCGTCGCGTGTCCTTTCTCGTCGACGAGTCTGATGCTGCCGCCGCGCACGATCTCGCCGATCGCGGTGCAATTCCCGAATTCTGGCGCGCTCCGAAGCCGCTTCAGCTTCCTCCGCGCTACCGTGAACAGCAGCTCGTAATCTTCTCCGCCGTGAAGCGCCAGGCGCAGTGGGTCGAGCGGCTTGCCGCGCAGCACTCGTGTCGCCGCAGCGGGAATTCTCACGCACGGAATCCGCTCGGCAGCCAGCTTTGCGCCGACGCCGCTTGCCCCGCATAAACGCGCAAGATCGGTCGAAAGCCCGTCGGAAATATCCATCATTGCCGAAGCCACGCAATGTCGCGCGAGCCAACCGCCGAGCTCGATCCGAATCTGCGGGTAGAGATGTGGCTTGAGCAGCGGGGCGAGCGACTTGGCAGCGCGCCCGCGCGCCTCCATCAGCGCAAGCCCCAGCGCCGCCCGTCCCAGCCGCCCGCTGACATAGATCAGGTCGCCGGGCCGAGCTCCCGATCGCGTTACGGCGAGGCCCCGTCCAACCTCGCCAATCACCGTAATACTCATCGAGACCCGGTCGCTCCGAGTGGTATCCCCGCCGGCCAGCCGCATGCCAAACTCCCGCGCCGCCCGGCCCATCCCACGCAAGAAGCGGTCGAGCCATTCCCCCCTGAACCCGGAGGGCAGCGCCAGCGTCAGCAGGAAAAACCGGGCCTCGGCACCCATCGCCGCCAGATCGCTCGTAGCGCGGGCCAGCGCCTTGTAGCCCACCGAATCGGGCGGATAGCTCTCGGCACGGAAATGGATCCCGTCCACGAGTGCGTCGCAGCTCAAAACCCACTCATCGCGTCTGCCTGCCGCGAGTACGGCGGCATCGTCGCCAATCCCAAGCCGCATTCCGGTTTGAGTTTGGGCACCGTGGCGCGCGCCTCGAACGGACGGCACGGCCTTCGCAATCCTTTCGATCAATCGGCCTTCCTGATTCAAACCCTGTCCTTCCGTACAGTTGTGAAGCGTTCCGCCGTTAGGGTAAAGTAACCGCTAGGCGGCTCCTAGTCCAGATCGCTCGGCCAGGATCCCCGGACCGGCGGCCTGTGGAAAACGTCGGATGAGCGGTTGACGCCATCGACGACGGTGGCTACAATCGGGCGGGTTTCGGACCAAGGCTCTCGGTTCAGACTCATGATTGCAAGATTCTGAGGAATACGGCCAATCGTTGCAAGGGGCGGGCGGTTGGACTGCCGAAGTAAGTAAGCACCAAGCGGAAGAAAAACGATGAAGGGTAAGCCTTCTTACACGTTTTTTATTGCGTCCAACACCACCGGCGGGATGCGACGGGTGCGTTTGCCCTGGTACGTCCTGCATCTGGTGGCCGTGCTCGCAGTGGTCGGCGGCATCACCGTCGCCGCGGGCATGGGATCCTACTCCCGCATGCTCTGGAAAGCCACGAGTTACAATTCTCTGCGCCGCGAACAGGACAACCTGAAGCAGCAGTACGTGCAGCTGCAAACACAGGTCAAGGACACCAATCAGCGCTTGAATTCGCTGCAGTCGCTGGCCGGCGAAGTCGCCATGGCCTACGGCATCAACCGTTTCCGGCAGACTCCGTTCGGCTTGACCGACTCCGCTCCCGTGGCTGACGACGGCGCCGCGTTCCAGAATTCAGTCGACGAGTTCAGCTATTTGCAGAAAAACGTGACCGCCGTATCCATGTCCGGCAGCGGCATGCGGCTGCTTCCCGCGGCTCAGCTGAGCACGCTTGGGATTATTCCTTCGCTCTGGCCCGTGGTTGGGCAGATTACCGGTCACTTCGGCGAGCGGCTTGACCCGTTCTCGGGTGAAGGCGCGTTCCACGCCGGTCTCGATATTGCTTCGCACTATGGCGACGCGGTACGCGCCACCGCCGACGGTGTGATCGAGGAAGTTGACGAGCGCGCCGGTTATGGACGCCTGATCGTGATCGACCACGGATTTGGCGTGACCACCTGGTACGGACATCTTTCCGGTTTCAACGTGCAGAGCGGCATGCATGTCAAGTCGGGCGATGTGATCGGCTATGAAGGCAACAGCGGCCGCGCGACCGGGCCGCACGTTCACTACGAAGTCCGTATCTACAACACGCCGGTAAATCCCTGGCGCTACCTGCGGAACGTTAACCCGACTCCCGCCGACAAAGTAGCCAGCGCCGCGACCCCCGCCGTAAACGGCGACTAATTTTCTCCCTGCTTTTCTCGGCTCCGTCCGTCGATCTTGCTTCCTTCGCGATTTCTGCTCCGACTCTGTGTATTGGTTTGCTTTTCGAGCGGTTTACAACTACCGCTCTCCCCCGATTGTGTTGACCTCAATTGTCAGCTAGAGTCGATTCCTCTTCACCGGCGACGCATGATCTTCAACAGCTGGGACTACTACCTCCTCTTCCTGATCCCGAGCGCCATACTTTGCCGCGCGGCAAGCCCGGAGCGCCGGCCGTGGGTGATCTTTCTGAGTGGCGGCCTCTTCTTCACGTATTTCTCGTACACGCAATTCGGCGGCATCGCCGGAGCCGCCTGCCTCGCTATTTTCCTGTGGGAATCTTTCGTCAGCCGCTTCTACAAGCCGGCGTCGTGGATGTGCTGGTTCGGAGTCACGCAGACGGTGGTGTTTCTGGTCCTGTTCAAGTACCGAAATTTTCTTACCGGCCTCGTCTGGCACGACGCGGCGCACAACCCTCTGTTCTGGCGAAACGCATTCCTGCCACTGGGGATTTCGTTTTTCACGTTCGAGTTCGTTCACTATGCGGTGGATCGATACAAGAACGAAACCGAGGAAGGCACGGTCACGGAGTACCTCGCGTTCATTTTGTTTTTTCCCACCATGGTCGCCGGGCCGATCAAGCGCTACCAGGACTTCCTGCCGAAGCTCCGCGGCATTTCCCGCGCATGGGTGATCGACTGGCAGCGCGGCGTCACGCGCATTCTCACCGGCCTGGTCAAGAAATTCGCGGTCGCCGATGTCCTCACCGCTTACACCAATCACCTGAACTCAGCCGACATCCGATACGCCTATCGCCCCATCCTGCTGCTCTGGCTTTTCGCGTACGGCATCAAGATCTACGCTGATTTTTCGGCCTACTCCGATATCGCCATCGGTTCGGCGCGCCTGTTCGGCATTCGTGTGCCGGAGAATTTCGACTGGCCGTATCTGCGCACCAACATCACGGAATTCTGGCGGCACTGGCACATGTCGCTCACCAGCTGGCTGATCGATTACATTTATATCCCGCTCGGAGGATCGCGGCGCGCCGCCGGCCAGGTGTACGCAAACATTCTGGTGACGATGCTCGTCAGCGGCATCTGGCACGGCGCGGGCGTCAATTTCATCGTGTGGGGATTGCTGCACGGCATGATGCTCGTCATACGGCGCATGTGGCGGCAGATTCGTCCTCTGGCGGCAGACGCACGGCCGCCCCTGTGGTCGCAGCTTGGATCGTGGTTCCTCACCTATGTGGCCGTAAATTTTGCGTGGGCGTTTTTCTGTATGGACGTCCACACCGCGGTCTATTTTTTCCGGAGACTGTTGATTGGATAATGCGATGACCATTCTCGACTGGCTGAAACATGCTTTCGACTACATGGGCGGCGTGCAGGACGACCCGCCCGTCGGTTTTCCGATTCGCGTGGACCATTGGTGGTTTTGGGCAATCTGGTGGGCGGCGTTGGCGCTCGCCATCTACGTGTTCTCGGGCCAGAGCTCAAAGTTCATCTATATCGATTTCTGAAAAGAAAAAGGGGCTTTAGGCTCAAAGGCTGGAATATTGGACGCACCGAAGCGCATTTTCATTCTTGCTCTTGCGGGAATCGTGCTGACGCTGGCCGCGCTGGATCGCGAGGTCGCGCGGCTGTCGTGGAACACGATTCCCCGCTGGACGACGGGACGAGTGCGCCAATCCACCAGCGCGCAAACCATCGCGCTCGGCAATTCCCTGATCGGCGTGGGCTTCAACGAGACATCGTTCGACGAGGGCATGGGCGTTGACAAGCCGCGGGGCTCGATCAACCTTGCAATGGGAGGATCCAGCGGCGTCGAGCAGCTGCTGATGCTGCGTTACGCCCTGCAGCAGGGCCTGCGCCCGCGAACGGTAATCTTCGGCTTCTTCGATTTCACACTCACGCACCCGCTCGAATACTCGACACGCGACCTGATCGGGAATCGCGCGATGCTTTATTACATGGAGCCGGAGTATGCGCGCCGCTACTACCATCTTTCACCGCACGATCGCGCGGAATTCGAAATCATGCGCCACTTTGAACTGTTCGAGGACCGCGGCACAGTCTGGGAGCGCGTCGAACTATTTCGCCGTGCCCTGGCACAGGAGGGCATGCCTCCGGAAAAATCGAATTCGATGGGCCGCTCGGTCGATTTCGCCATGCTGGAATATCCCAGCGCGTCGGAGTTCATCGCGGAATGCGGGCGCGCCAGCCGCAATCCGCTGATTCCGTCAATCCGCGAAATCGCGCTGCAAGCAGAAGCGGCCGGCGCAAATGTCTATTTCGTCGAAATGCCCATGCCGCCCGATCACGTGCACATGTTTTACGACCAGCCGCAATGGTCGGCGGGATATCGCGCGCATCTCCGGCAAATGCTCGGCGGAATCGGCGCCCATTACGTTGACGCCAGCCATTGGCTGCCCGACGAGAATTCTTTCGAGGATCCTTTGCACCTCACCTACGCGGGCGCGCAGGAGTTCAGCCGGCACCTGGGTGAATTTTTGCGGCAAATCGAGTCGGAAGAAACGAACAATTAATCCGCGTGGCTGACAGAGGCAGAGGATTCCGGCAGGGTCGGGCCGGTTCGCTTCCGCTTGCCCACGAAACCACCGACTGTAACGATCAGCGCGAGCGGCAGGAATATCAGACCATCGCGAATCAACTCCATGATTCCGATCTGAGCGCCCTGGCCGAAACATCCGCAGCTGATCGTCAGCCCGCGCCGGTAAGCCGAATACATCGCCAGAATGAATGCGCAGATCAGCGCTGTCGACAGCAATCCCGAAAATCGCATGCCATATCCGCTCAACAGCCACAGCCCCAGAAACAGTTCAAAGGGCGGCAGGAAATGCGCAAACGGGCTCACCGCCCACGGCGGCAGCATTTCATAGGAATCCACGCCGATCGCGAACATCGAAAGCGACGTGCGGACCGAACCCAGCGTCCGCGGCATTCCAGGCTGCGGCTTCATCTTCGCGTAAGCGGCGAACAGAAAAATCGCCGCCAGCGCCACGCGCGCAGCGATCAGTAGAATTCGTCCGAGCCTGCGTCGTGTATCGTTGCTCATTGGGGAGATTTGCGGAGCTACTGGCTCAGCAGCGAATCGAAAAATTGTTTCAGGATCGGCCAGCTGACAACACCCGAGCCGGCCGGCAATCTGTGACCCTTGTAGCTGATCACGTACGTCGGCGTGCCGGTAACAGGAATCTGATTGCCGAGCGCTCGATCCGCCTCGATATAGAGATCGACCGCACAGGAATCGCCCGACCCCGCTTGGCTCCCCAGCGCGAAGCTCGCCGATTTTACCGCCGCTGGCGCGCCCAGCCCGCAGCTGCGCATTTGCGCTTCAACCTTCTTGAATTCGGTCGGGGACATAGCTCCGGCCACATACTTTCCGATGTCGCCATCGGCCGCCCAGGATTCTTGATGGTCATACAGCGCCGCCTCCACGTTCTGAAACTGGCCCACCCGGGCCGACGCGTTCAGCCAGCGCGCCGCTTCATATCCGTACTTGTGCATCGGCAGCGGAAAATCGTGATGAATCAGGTAGACTTTGCCGGCCGCCACGTAGTCGGAAATCATCGGGCGCAGCGTTTCTTCGAACAATCGCTTGCACGTGGGACATTCATAGTCCGTGAAGACTTCCATGGTGATCGGAGCGCTGCTCAATCCATACGTTTTCGCCGGCGCGCCGAGCACCTGAGCCGGTCTCGCGATCGGTTTGGCCGTAGAAGTCGCCGGCTTCGCAGGCGTGGCCGATTTCGCGCCCGATGTTGCCGGCGCCGTATTCGACTGCCCAGCCGATGGCCGTGCACCAGCCGTCATGCTCGCCGACAAGCAAACCACGAGAGCGACCAACAGCACCCCATTGCCCGTCCTGTCAGGTGCCTTCACAGCGCTCCTATGCCACTCATTTGCGCCAAAA
>Ga0210388_10003675_pt1 | contig 11990 bp, 10 predicted proteins | sample IncBWC19OmetaG_FD_155485 | JGI IMG/M metagenome (GOLD analysis project Ga0210388, IMG submission 155485) | Forest soil microbial communities from Barre Woods Harvard Forest LTER site, Petersham, Massachusetts, United States - Inc-BW-C-19-O ... | reverse complement strand
CGAATACCAGCGTCTCTACAAGGAAGCGGAAGAGCATCCGGAGGATTTCTGGGCGAATATCGCCCGGGAACTGCACTGGTTCAAGAAATGGGATCGAGTGCTGGAGTGGAAGCTGCCATTTGCCCAATGGTTTGTCGGCGGCGAGCTTAATATCTCGTACAACTGTCTCGACCGCCATGTAGCGACGTGGCGCAGGAACAAAGCGGCCATTCTGTGGGAAGGCGAGCCGGGCGATTCGCGAACGCTCACCTATCAGCAGCTGCTCCATGAAGTATCGAAATGCGCGAATGTGCTGAAATCGCTCGGCGTGAAAAAGGGCGACCGCGTGGCCATTTATATGGGCATGGTGCCCGAGCTTCCCATCGCCCTGCTGGCCTGCGCCCGTATTGGCGCGCCGCACACCGTGGTGTTCGGCGGATTTTCGTCGCAGGCGCTGATCGATCGTATCAACGATTGTGGAGCGTCGGCGGTGATCACGCAGGATTCGAGCTACCGCCGCGGCGCGGAAGTGAAATTGAAGGAATCCGTCGATCACGCGTTGCCGCAATGCCCCACGGTGAAGAGCGTTCTGGTGTATCGGCGCACTGGCTCCGCGGTCACCATGGAACCAGGCCGCGATCACTGGTGGCATGAGTTGATGGAAAACGCTTCCACCGAGTGCCTGGCCGAGCCGCTGGATTCCGAGCATCCGTTGTACCTGCTCTATACTTCCGGAACTACTGGAAAGCCCAAAGGCATCCTGCACACTACAGGTGGATACGCGGTAGGAACATACATAACTTCGAAATGGGTTTTCGATCTTCGCGAAGAAGACACGTTCTGGTGTACCGCGGATATCGGGTGGGTCACCGGCCATAGCTACGTGGTTTATGGGCCGCTTCAAAACGGCGCGACCACGGTGATGTATGAAGGCGCGCCCACGTGGCCGGAGGCAGATCGCTTCTGGCGAATTGTAGAAAAATATCAGGTGAGCATCTTCTATACGGCGCCCACCGCGATTCGCGCCTTCATGCGGCTGGGTGAGCAGTGGCCGCGCAAACATGAGATGCGGAGCCTGCGGCTGCTGGGCAGCGTGGGCGAGCCTATCAATCCGGAAGCATGGATGTGGTATCGCGAAGTGATTGGCCGTAAACGCTGCCCCATCGTCGACACCTGGTGGCAAACCGAGACCGGCGCCATCCTGATTACGCCGCTGCCCGGCGCCATCGCCACCAAGCCTGGTTCGGCCACTCGGCCGTTTCCGGGAATCGTGGTCGATGTTGTGAATCGCGAAGGCCAATCCGTGCCCACCGGCGCGGGCGGATTTCTGGTGATCAAACGTCCTTGGCCTTCGATGTTGCGGAACATTTACGGCGATCCCGAAAGATACAAGGAACAATATTGGTCGCAGATTCCTGGAGTCTATTTCGCTGGAGACGGAGCGCGCATCGATCAGGACGGCTACATCTGGCTGATGGGACGCGTGGACGACGTGCTGAACGTGGCCGGCCACCGGTTAAGCACCATGGAGATCGAGTCGGCGCTGGTGGCAAATCCCGTGGTGGCTGAGGCCGCCGTGGTGGGGCGTCCGGATGAGATCAAAGGCCAGGCTGTTTCGGCGTTCGTAACGTTGAAGGCCGGCCAGATTCCGAGCGACGAGTTGAAAAATCAATTACGGCAGTGGGTGGCGAAAGAGATCGGCCCCATCGCCAAGCCCGACGATATCCGGTTCACCGACGCGCTTCCCAAGACGCGCAGCGGAAAAATCATGCGGCGCCTGCTGCGCGAGATCGCAACCAATGGAGAAGTAAAAGGCGACACCACAACACTGGAAGATTTTTCGGTGCTTACTAAGTTATCGGCCGAGGAATAATCGCCTGACTGTGGCAAACTAACCGTATGGCAAAAGTTTCCTTTGCTGCTGATATCCTTCCGCTGTTCAGCCAGACAACGGACATACCGCACATGGCGCGGGGGGGTGTAATGCTGGCCGAGTACAACTATATGTCGGTGCCCGCTAATGCCCAACTGATTTTGGACCGTATGGACGGAACCACGCTTCCCATCATGCCGCCCCCACCGGCCGAGCCGTGGTCGAAGGACAAGATCGCGCTCTTCAAGGCCTGGATGGCCGGCGGCTATCAACCTTGAGAATTGATCGACGCAGCGAAGTAGCTCAGCAAATCGCGGCGCTCGCGCGCCAGCTTCTTCAACCGTTCGTAGTCGCCTGCCAATTGGCATAGCTGCGGAAGCGTTGGACAAACCAGTTGCTCGCCGGCCGTATTGCTCAAATAATCGAGCGAAATTTGGATGGCTTGCCCATAGCGCTTCAAGCGTGTCAACAGCGCCACCAGCACCTGTGCAGGCGCGGTTCCGGTTACGCTTGGATCGGAGGCACGCACTTTTGAAACGAAATGTTCGACGCAGGCGTCGACGTTCTCACCGGCCAAAGCGCTGAGGTAGGCGGCATGATCCACATAGACATCGTCGAAGGGCGGATCCGCGCGGTATTTGAACTGCGGCGAGAGATGCTTGCCGTATTCGCATAACTCAATTGCCAGGCGCAAGGCATCGATATCGGCCAGGTCGAGAGCGAAGCGGATTACCGAGACCAGGTGCGACGTATCCACGTAATAATCGAGATCGCCGAACAGCCAGTCGCGTCCAGCGATGAGCTCTGGAACGCTGTGGGACATCGCCGTGTCCTGCCTTCGCGCGATTGCACGCCGCAGGCTCTCCACCAGCTCGCGATGCAGCGTGCGAACCAGCAGAATAATGCACTGCTCCCGGCTTTCGCGATCCACGTACTGTTCGAAGTAAGTTATCGCCCGGCAGATGCCGTAACGCTCCAGCAGCAGCTCGAAACCCTTTCGGGGATGGACTCGCTCTTCGAGAGCTATTTGAATAACGGCATCCTCGGCAGACTCAAGCTTCTCGATCGCCGCCTGCACCGGCTCCCGATCGCCAACGGCACGGAAGTACGGCCACGCGCGCGGGATATCGCCGTCGGCGAGGAATAGAGACGCAGCCTCACGAGCCGCCCGGGCTAGTGCGTCTTCGTAGGCATCGCGCTGGCCTGCGGGGATGTCGTCAATTCCGTCCACGCGAAGCGGCGGAAGGCCCATTTTGTGACGCTGCTCGATGACTCGCGCTTCGAACAGCAGGGGATAATTCTTGTCCTCACGCAGCTTTTGGGTCAACAGATCGAATCCGGATTCCGTTCCGCCCAAGCGCGTGGCCTGTTCGATCAAGTCAAAAATATCTTCGCTCATGAGAGATTCACGGATTTTCAAGCACCCAAAACCGAGCCGCGACCGCAACGGAGCGCTACCACGATCTAGCAACGCTCCCTTACGGTCGCGGCTCAGTTTTTCCAGGCGCGGGATACGCCAACCAGAAACGAGAAATCAGGAACAGGCTACCCGCCAATCGCATACATCGGCCGCGGAGGCGCCACAAATTGGGGCGAATTGATCTCATGCCCCAGCCACTTCTTATGCACCGTGCCGCGTATTGTGGCGGCGATCTCTTGGTCCGAAGCGCCCGAGCGCAGCAGCCCTTTCACGTCCGTTTCTTCGATCGCAAACAGGCAATACCGCAGCTTGCCATCGCTGGTGAGCCGGATTCGATTGCAGTTCAGGCAGAACGGCCGGCTCACGGACGCGATGAATCCGACGGTTCCCAGGCCATCCGCATAGCGATATTCGGTAGCCGGCGCGCGCGCGTCGCGGTCCGGGATTTCGATCAGAGGGGCAATCTCACGCGACAAGGTCTGGATGATTTCAGCGGCCGTCAGGACGTTGCCGCGAGACCAAAGCCCTTGGGCATCCAAAGGCATGAACTCGATGAAGCGGATCTCCATGCCATGCTCGCGCCCGAAATGGGCCAGCGGCACAATATCCGGTTCCACCAGGTTCTTCACCGCGACGGCATTGATTTTGATGGGCCCGAATCCCATCCGGCGCGCTACATCAATGCCCTCCAGAACCTGGTGCAGCTCATCGCGTCGCGTGATGCGCAGAAAACGGTCGCGGTCCAGCGTGTCCAGGTGGACGTTAAGCCGCCGTAATCCCGCTGCATACAAAGACTCCGCGTGTTTAGCCAACAATACGCCATTAGTGGTGAGCGCCAGATCCTTAATGCCCGGAATGTCGGAAAGCATGCGGATCAATACCGGAAGACCTTTGCGCACCAGAGGCTCACCCCCGGTCACTCTCACCTTAGTGACGCCGAGTGAGACTGCCACACGGACGAAGCGTTGAATCTCCTCGAAAGTCAGGATTTCCGAATGCGGCATGTACTCCACGCCCTCTTCCGGCATGCAGTAGAAGCACCGCACGTTGCAGCGGTCCGTAATACTGATCCGAAGATTGTCGTGGATGCGCCCGAAAGTGTCTATCAGGGAGTTAGTCACGTCACGCAACTTGTAATCCCATTCTAACAGGCGTACACTGAGCTTACCCGCGTTCGCCGTTCGAAATTCTATTAGAGGTTTGCATGTCCCGCCCGTTCTTTTTTTGTTTCGTACTAACTCTCGCTATTTTTGGCGTTTCCAAAGCATCTATTCTTACTTGCAATGAAAGCGCCGTGCCGCCCATAGTCAAGGGAGAAGGCATCACTGAGCGCACCGGCGATATCGCTCTTAACTGCACCGGAGGCGCGCCGGGCGCCATCGTCAACGGCAATCTTTCCATCTTCCTGAATGTCAATATCACCAACCGTTTGATCGGTAGCACCTTCACCGGCGTAATTCTTACTATTGATAACGGCTCCGGCCCTCAACCTATCAACATGCAGCCCACCATCGGTGGGCCCAGTACGCTGATATACAACGGCCTCAACTTTGCGTTATCCTCAACCGGCGCGGCCACGATACGCATTCAGAACATCCGCGCAGCCGCCAGTGAGTTAGGTCTAAGTCCTAACTCGGTGATCCAGGCATTTCTGGGATTCAATTCAAGCCTGGTCTCCATCACCAATAGCGTGTTCACCGTTGGAACGCCTTTGCGGGGCCTGTACGCGGGATTCTCCAGTGCCCTGGTTTGCGCCCAGCACGGATCGCCGCTCCCGGCCAACATCAATAGCGTCGCTAGCTTTATAGCTTCGAACGCGTCCTTCGAATCCACGCGGTTGACGGAAGGCTTCGCCGACGCATTCGATCCACGCGGTGCGTGGGAAAGTCTGAACGCGGATACCGGGACGCGCTTTTTGGTTACCTACTCGGGATTCCCGGCGGGAGCGCAATTGTTCGTACCAATGGTAGTGGCTGGATCGGATGCCGTGAAGCCTACCGCCGGGGGCGATCTGGGCGTACCGGCTTCCGGGGGCCAATATTCTCCAGGCGGCGCCGGATCGCTGCTGCTGGCTCTGGTGCAAGGTACGGACGCGAATGGCGCAGGTGGCTCGCCAATGTACACGCCAGGAGCGCTGGGTTCCGGCACCGTGACCTTCGATTCCATGAGCCCGGTGGCTCTCAACAATGGAACAGGATTTGTGGTTTATGAGGTTGTGGACGCGAATCCGAACGTGCAGGAGAGCGCGCAGTTTCCAACTTACCTGGGTCTGGCGCCGAACGGCAGCGCCACGCCCTCCCTCACCACCGAAACCGTTTCGCTCGCTCCCGTCTCCACCGTTTTGGAAGCAACTGCGAAAGATCCGATTCCACGGTTCGTGGCTCTGACGCCGCCTTCCGATTGCAGCATCATCGGCGATTGCGGCGCAGCTTACAATCCACAATTGTATGTAAATACCGCGCCGATCAATCTCACCGCGCCGTCTAACGGGAACACCCAGTCGGCTTATACCGAAGTGAACAACACCGGCGGAGGTCACTTAGAGTGGACCGCCACAGTCACTTACACCAGCGGCTCCGGCTGGCTGACGTTGTATCCCGACAGCGGCATCGACAACACCACTATTCTCATTTATGCGTCGCCGGCGAATCTTACGCCCGGGACGTACCAAGCCACCCTGACAGTAACCGGCGCACCGCAGCCGGGCTCCGCCTCAGTCCCCATCACGTTTGTAGTTACAGCGCCAGCCACTGCTTCGGCCGTGCCTACTGTTTCGAGCGTCGTCAACGGCGCGTCCTTCGCCGCCGGGCCGGCGGTTCCCGGATCAATCGCCTCGCTGTTGGGCGTCGATCTCTCAGGAAAGAAGGTGGCTGTGACATTTGGCGGTTTGCCCGCGCAAGTTCTGTTCGGCAACGACACGCAGATCAATGTAGTGGTCCCCAACGGGCTCGGCAACATCACATCGTCGCAATTGGTGGTGGTAGTGGACGGGGCGTCCAGCCTTACCCAGCCTGTCTCCGTAGCGCAATTCGACCCCGGCATCTTCGGGGGCGGAATATTGAACCAGGATGGAGAGCTCAACGGTCAAAGTCATCCTGCTAAGGCCGGCAGCATTCTGCAGATCTACGCGACCGGCTTATCCTCCGGCGGAGCGATTACTGCCCGTGTGAATGGGAACGTAGTCGACCCACTCTACGGTGGACCGGCTCCCGGCTTGACGGGCGTGCAGCAGGTGAACATCCAGCTACCGGATAATCTGGCGGGTGCGACAGCTCAGGTTTCGGTGTGCGGTGGAATTGCCGGCGCGCCTGCTCAGGCAGTATGCAGCCCGGCGGTGAAGGTGGCCATCACGCAATAATCTTCCGGCCCGCGAATGAACGCACGTTGCAATTCAGTATGCGCGTTCATTCGCAGCCCATGCAGCTTCCCGAACTAGCGAGCGGTGCGAAAACGAACCACGCCCACCATTGCCAATCCTGTTCCCAGTAAGAATAGGAACATCGTCGGCTCTGGAGTTGCGGTCGCAGCAACCACGTCGCCTTGAATCGACGTCTGACCGACCGGATTCCCATCCGTCGGGGCTTGCAGGCCCAGAGAGGGATTCAGAACCTGATAGGTTACATTTTCACCACCGCCGCTGATAACCACGCCTGGCAGGGTCCCGAAACCGGTAGTTGTATTGTTCGGGCTGAACAGAATGGTCGCACCGGATTGGCTCGTGGACAGATCGCCGCTAATGTCGCCATTCGGCAACGTCCCAGCCGCGCCCGGAGGCGTGGAATTCACATTGATCGTAAGCAACAGTCCGCTGACGTCCACATTGGTTCCCGTACCGGTAGTATCGATGTTTCCGAGGTTGATGATACTGGGCGAAACCACCCCCGCGCCGGAGCCCGTGTTGTAATCAAACGTCAGTCCGCCGACGGTTACCGACGTGGTTGTGTTCTGAGTGCAGCCGGCGACGCCGTTACAGCTCAGAGTGGAGCCGGTGGTGTTGTAATTGACGGTAAGGTCAGCTGATGCGGTAGCTGCCATCAGCGCCGCTAGTCCAAAAATCAAGATTACCTTCTTCAAGTAGTTTCTCCTATCGAGCTATGCGGCTCTTTTTGAGTCCCGGCCCGTTGGACTAGTGTATCCCATCAGGCTGCCCAAACGCACGGCTCCATGAATTCAACGTAATATTACTTACCGTTCATAGGAGAAACCAGTGAGAACAGCCTCCTAGTCCAACCGGATGTAGGAGGCTATCTCATGAATATGAAACAAACTCTTCTAGCTGGAGTGATGCTGGCGTCCTCCGCGCTTACCGCGTGCGCGTCACAAGCGTACGTTGCTTATCAGGTTCCTCCGCCCCCGGTTGCGCCCTATGCGGTGGGAGCGGTAGGCTACGCGCCCGGACCGGGATTTGTGTGGGTGGACGGATTTTGGGACTTGCGCGGCGGCCGCTGGGTGTGGGCGCCGGGTGCGTGGCGGCGGCCGCCTCATGGACACGCCGTTTGGGAGCGATCGTATTGGGAACCGCATGGCCATTCTTACCGCTTCCATCGCGGATACTGGCGATAATGTAGTGGATGGCTGGCCAAGAATACGACGCGGTGCTGATTCTCTCGTTCGGGGGACCGGAGCAGCCGGACGAGGTGCTGCCGTTTCTCGAGAATGTGCTGCGCGGACGCAATATCCCGCGCGAGCGCATGCTCGAAGTGGCTGAGCATTACTATCACTTCGGCGGAAAGAGCCCCATCAACGATCAGAACCGCGAGTTGATCGCGGGCTTGCGCGATGAACTGGAGCACAACGGGCCGCGCCTTCCAATTTACTGGGGTAATCGCAATTGGCATCCATTTGTAGCCGACACTCTGCGCCAGATGCAAGCAGACGGAATTCGACGCGCGCTGGCTTTTGCAACTTCGGTGTTCAGCTCGTACTCCGGATGCCGGCAATATCTGGAAGACATCCAAAAGGCGCGCGCGGAAGTGGGCCTGGGCGCGCCGGAAGTAGACAAACTGCGTACGTTCTACAATCATCCGCTGTTCATCGAAGCTTTTTCGGAGCGGGTCCGCGCGGCGCTGGATCAACTCCCTGGCGCGCAAGTAATTTATACGGCACACAGCGTTCCGCGGGCGATGTCCGAATCCAGCGACTATGAGCAACAGCTGAACGAAGCGTGCCGATTGGTCTCGGAGCGGTTAGGCATCCCGGCGTGGCGGCTGGTGTATCAGAGCCGCAGCGGTGCGCCGGGGCAACCGTGGCTTGAGCCGGACATCGGCGACGTACTGCGCGAAATGGAGCCTGGCACAGATGTCGTGGTGGCGCCGATCGGGTTCATTTCAGATCACATGGAAGTGTTGTACGACCTGGATACCGAGGCACGCGCCATTTCGGAACATCGGAAACTGCGGATGGTGCGCGCCGCTACGGTGGGCGTGCACCCGAAATTCCTGGCGATGATCCGGGAACTGATTCGCGAACGCACCGGGGAAAGCGCAGCGCGGGCTATCGGGAAATACGGACCGCATCAGGATGTTTGTGGCGCCGAATGTTGTCCCGCGCCAGTCCGCCGTGGGGCAGGTTGCTAACCTGCGCGCCGATTGCCAATCGGCGCTCGGGCGGGTTGACAACCCGCCGCAGGATGCCATCCTGCCCCACAAGCGCTACGTTCTGGATTTTCTCAACAACGGAATCACAAGCAACCCAGCCACAACAGCGCAGATTGCCGCACCTTCCCACGCCAGGTTCATAATGGCCCGCCTGGTAGTATGCTCCGCCAGCCAGATTTGCCATGCGTCGGGCAAACGCGCGCTGCCGGCGAACGCCAGCAGAACTCCCAGAAACGAGAAACGCAAAATCGTTTTTACCACGCCGGCCGAGAGAGTGCGAGCCAGCAAAGCGCTTAAAGTTCCCACCGCCGCGCAAGCCGCCAGGCTGCATACCAGGATGGCTGCAAATAGCTGGCCCGGGGGCGCGATCAACGATCCGTGCCAATAGGAGATGTTGATGGTGGCCAGCCCGGTGGCGAGTACCAGCACCGTGATCCCCCAGCCGAAGCCGATCAGTACTATTAGCCTGCTCAGAAGGGCGCCCCGCGATTCCAGATCCTTTACTCCGGCGAACGATTCCGCCGCTGCCGGCGCCACGAAGAGAACTGCCAGGAATCCGTAGGCCGCCAACATTCGGGGATCGAGAAACGTAAAACCTTTGTACCAGGGAACCAGAATTCCGAACGCCAACACCGTGAAAAGTATGATCAGGGCCTGTTTAGCCATCCGTCGCCGAACCAGTATACCGTGCTGGTGGTGGTACCCTAACAGTACGGAGCCGCAACCCTGTACCTTACAGCATATAGGGCGATTTTGTAACCGGCGGTGTCATAATCCTTACCGTTCGGTTGGTCGATAAACAAGAGTATGTTCGACAGGCGTGTGGAACCCCGGATGTTATGTGCGGACATGGTGGATGTCCAATGGAAGGACAAGTCCGGCCGCATCCGGAAGGGCGTCGCGAACCTGGAGGACATCTCGTTATCAGGAGCCTGCCTGCAGTACGATCAGCCCATCCCCTTGCAGACTGATCTCAGAATCAATCATCCCAAGGGCGAATTGCTGGGCAAGGTGCGCTATTGCGTGTATCGGGAGATCGGGTATTTCCTGGGAATTGAGTTTGAGCCGGGCTGCCGTTGGTCCGAACAGCAATTCAAGCCGCAGCATATGTTAGACCCGCGGCGTCTGGTTCTCCGGACCGTGAATCGGATCACGAAGCTGGCCAACTGACACGCTTTAGCAAGCAGGCCCTCCCTATATAATTCAATTTGCCCCCCGCTTCCACGCGTACCGGCGTCCAAGGACTGTTTGTCGCCGCCATAACTCCCCGGCGCGCACAAGAATATTCCATCGATCTTGGCGCCACGCTGGAACTGATCGATTTTCTGGGCGAAACCGGCCCGGCAGGCATCGCCCTGCTTGGCTCCACGGGCGAGTTCGTGCACTTTGCGTTGGATGACCGGCGCCACATGGTGAACTTCGCCGCCAAACGCAGCCGTGTTCCGCTGCTGGTGAACGTTTCCCATTCCACCTTGGACGGCGCAGTGGAGCTGGCGCGCGAAGCTGCCCGCGCGGGAGTGGCCGGCGTACTGCTGATGCCTCCGCACTACTATCGGCACACTCAGCAGGAGACTCTTAGTTTCTATCTGGCCTATGCCGACGCCATTGACGGCATGATTGCGACATACCTTTACAACATTCCAACATTCACCAGCGAAATCTCGAGTTCCACCGCCGCCGCGTTGCTGTCGAGCGGAAGCTTCTTGGGAATCAAAGACTCGAGCGGGAGCCTGGAATATTTCCCCGCGCTGCGGGAACAAACCGCCGGCACGCCATTCACGTTCCTGTCCGGGCAGGAACGCATCTATGTCCAACAGCGGCGCGCGGGAGCGCAGGGCGCGGTCTCTGGTGTGGCATCCGCGCTGCCCGAGCTCATGGTGGCCTTGGACCAAGCCATCGTATCCGGAGACCAGCTGCGCTGCCAGCTCTTGGAAGCTCGCATGTTGGAGTTTCTGCTCTGGGCCGACTTGCTTCCGTGGCCGGCGGCCGCAAAAGAAGCCCTCAAACAACGTAAGCTCAAGAGCGGTGCGCTAGCCACGCCTCTCGGCGCGGAGGGCGACCGCAAGCTGGCCGAGTTTGCCGAGTGGTTTCGCGACTGGCTGCCAACCGTCTTGCGCGAATGCCGGAGGACCAAATGACGAACGACGAATTTCGACGCTACAGCCATCAAGTGGTGGACTGGATGGCCGATTATCTCGAGAACATCCGGGATTATCCGGTGCTGTCCAAGGCGCGGCCCGGCGATCTGGTAGACCGGCTGCCGCGCTCCGCCCCCGAACAGGGCGAGCCTATGGATGCGATTCTGGAAGATTTCGAGCAATCCATCCTGCCCGCCGTGACGCACTGGAATCATCCACGCTTCCTTGCGTATTTCGCCATTTCCGGCTCTCCGCCGGGTATTCTCGGCGAGATGCTGACCGCGACGCTTAACGTCAATGGAATGCTCTGGAAGAGCTCTCCAGCGGTTACGGAGCTGGAGCAAGTGACGCTCAGTTGGCTGCGCCAATGGATGGGTTTGCCGCAGGAATTGTTCGGCATCATTTACGACACCGCCTCCATGGCCAGCATGCACGCCATTGCCGCGGCGCGCGAGATGGCGGATCCGGAAGTGCGAACGCGCGGAAATAGCGGACGCTTGACCATGTACACTTCCGAGCAGTCCCATTCTTCCATCGAGAAAGGCGCCATCACGCTCGGTATCGGCCAGCAGAACGTCCGCCAAATCCCCGTGGACGAAAATTTCCGCATGCGAGTGGACTTGTTACGCGAGCGCATGGAGGCAGACCGGCGGGCCGGCCACCAGCCGTTCCTGGTGGTAGCGACGGTTGGAACCACTTCGACATCCAGCATCGACCCCGTGCCCGCCATTGCCGATGTCGCCGAAGAGTTCGGTGCGTGGCTGCATGTGGACGCGGCTTATGGCGGTGCGGCCGCCGTGGTGCCGGAGCTGCGCGGCATCCTGGACGGCGCGGAGCGTGCTCATTCGCTGGTGGTCAATCCGCACAAGTGGCTGTTCACTCCCATAGACCTCAGCGTTTTCTACACCAGCCGGCCGGAAATCCTGCGCCGGGCGTTTTCGCTGGTGCCGGAATACCTGAAGACCGGCGAGGACCCCCGTGCC
>Ga0210388_10003674_pt1 | contig 11990 bp, 10 predicted proteins | sample IncBWC19OmetaG_FD_155485 | JGI IMG/M metagenome (GOLD analysis project Ga0210388, IMG submission 155485) | Forest soil microbial communities from Barre Woods Harvard Forest LTER site, Petersham, Massachusetts, United States - Inc-BW-C-19-O ... | reverse complement strand
AAGGCGGCGGAGAACGTGAGCGCCGCGAGGGCGAGCTTCTTCAGGGTCGACATCGTCACTGGCTCCTTGTGCTTGCGAGAAAGTTGCGGCCCTCTTAGTAGCTTTTCGCCCGGGTGGCTAGGGGCGCGCGCGGCTTAATCGGGCCGGGACCGATTCAGAAGCCCGCGCCGGCCGCGTGGGCGGCGCCTGCGCCGTGGCTCTTGGCGTCGGCTTCGTTCTCGTCGTGCTCGGTCGCCAGCGTGATGTAGATCGACGTCAGCAGGCAGAAGACCAGCACCTGGACGATGCAGATCAGGGTGCCGAGGATCAGCACGGGGATCGGCAAGAAGAGGGCGACCATGCCGAGCATGATCGTCACGAGCAGGTGGTCGACCGCCATGTTGAGCATGAGACGAATGCTCAGCGTCAGGGGGCGGATGAAGAGCGAGAACGTCTCGACGACGAAGAGCAGCAGGTTGACCGGCACGTAGGGCCACCCCAGCCAGGGGCCGAACAGGTGCTTCACGTACCCGAGGCCGCCCTCTTTGAAGCCGTAGTAGTTGAACATGATGAACACGAGGGCGGCGCAGCCCAGCGTGATGTTCCAGTTCGACGTGGGCGGCGTGAAGCCGGGGATCAGGCCCAGGGCGTTGCTGAGGACGATGAAGACCGAGAGCGCGCCGATGAGCGGGAAGTACTGCTTCGCGCGCTTCGGGCCCATCATGTCCTTCATCATTCCGTACCAGTAACCGATCCACACCTCGAAGATGGTGCGGAGGGTCAGCCGGGTCTCGGGGATGACGGCGCTGTCTTGATTGGCGATCGCGGGCTGCACGAGCACCGCGAGAAGCAGCACCAGCAGCATGACGGCGACGCTGGCGGCGAGGGGTTCGGCGGCGTGGGCGTCGACCGGCTGGTGGCCGAGGAAGCTCTCGCCGAACATGCTCATGTTCCTTCCCAGCGCGGGGAACATGGCGAGGAGATAGGTGAAAAAGGACGTGTGCTCGGGCATGGGGATTCAGCCGCCGTCGCTCTCGGGCGGCGGCCTTCTATCGCTCACGAGCGAGCCGATGGCAATCCCGATCGGCAGAGCACCGAACCCGACGAGCATCGGCAAAGGGGAGACGATGCCGTGACGCATGAGCAGCCATGCGAGCGCCAGCAGCCCGAACATCTTCAGGACGGCGAGGAGCGCCCAGCCCGCCCGGCTCTGCGCCTCCGCTCCCGGACGGTCGTCGGGGAGGAGGGACGTCACGATCCGGGCGAGAAGCCAGAGGTTGCCTGCGGCGAGACCCGCGCCCGCCGCGACCGAGACCGCGGCACCGAGGCCAGCAAACGCGAGAGCACAGAGCGCAAGCGTCGCGCCCGTGATCGAGACGGCACGGATCGACGTCCGGAGCCGCGCGTCGAACCGGACGGGAGGCACTTCAGCTCGGGGGGCCATTTTTCCCGCGGTCATCGTCCTCTTTGTGCACCCACGACTCGTCGACCGTCCAGCGGCTCGCTTCGGGATCCTTCGCTTCGGCTCGTTCGATGTCGCGCTGCATGCCGTTCGCGGTCCGGATCAGGTTGCGAAAGCCGACCACGACCCCGATGACGAAGCCGACGCCGGCGCCCACGTCGCCGTGGTTCCAGTAGCGTCCGTCCAGCCAGTGGCCGATCGCGGCCGGGATGAGGATCGTGAGCACGAGCTCGAACCCCACGCTCCCGTACCGACCGACCTCCATCCACGGCTTGGCCATCGCTCTCCGCTGCTCTCCTCGGGACCGTATCTATGGGGCCAGGGAGGGCCCGGGTCCAATCCGGCTCATCGTCCGATGCGGGCGACCTGGGAGGCCCGCTGCCGCAGGACGTCCTCGAGGAGCGGGTAGAGGGCCGCGAACGCCCGGGCGCGGTGGCTCAGGCGGTTCTTCTCGTGCTCGCCCAGCTCCGCCATCGTCTGGTCGGTTCCGGCGACGACGAACAGCGGATCGTAGCCGAAGCCCCCCGAGCCTCGCGGCGCGCGGATCACGGTGCCCTCGCACTCGCCGGCGACGGTGCGCGGCTCGCCGCCGTGCGTGAAGGGGTCGACCAGGGCCAGGACGCAGCGGAAGCGAGCGCGATACCCCTCGTCTCCAGCTCCGCCGTCTCCGCCCCCCGGAGGAGGCCGACTCCTGCCGCTGGCGCTCGCACGGCTCGCGGGGATCTCGCCGCTCATCGGGTCGCTGAGGGCAGCGAGCGCCGCGAGCAACGCGGCGTTGTTCTCCGCGTCCGTCGCGCGCTCGTGGGCGAAGCGCGCGCTGCGGACGCCCGGCCGGCCGTCGAGCGCGTCGACCTCGAGCCCGGAGTCGTCGGCGACGGTGAGCATCATGGTGGCGCGGGCCACGGCGCGCGCCTTCTTGATGGCGTTCTCGGCAAATGTCGCCCCGTCCTCGATGACCAGCGGCGGCGCGGCCAGCACCTCCGAGACGCCCAGGACCTGGACCGGCAACGCGGCGAGCAGCGCCCGCAGCTCTTCGAGCTTGCCGCGGTTGCCGGTGGCGACGACCAGGGTGTCTCGCTGAACGCTCATCCGGCCTCCCTCACTTCGTCACGCAGAGAGCGCGGCGAGGTGGACCCCCGCGGCGGCGAGGACGGCGCGCTGTTCGCGCGCGAGCTTCTCGATCCCGGCGAGGGCGAGATCGACCATCGCGTCCACGTCGCGTCGCGGAACCGGATCGCCCTCGGCGGTCCCCTGCACTTCCACGATCTTGCCCGTCGCCGTGGCGACGACGTTCAGATCGACGCGAGCCTTCGAGTCCTCGAGGTAGCAGAGATCGAGCGCCAGCCCGGTCCCGTCGAGGAATCCGACGCTCGTCGCCGCGACCGGCTCGCGCAGGGCGCGAACCCCGACCTTCGCCAGCGCGAGCGCGAGCGCGACGAAGCCGCCCGTCACCGACGCCGTTCGGGTCCCGCCGTCGGCCTCGAGGACGTCGCAGTCGACCGTGATCGTGCGCGCCCCCAGCTTGCGCATGTCGACCGCCGCGCGGAGCGCACGGCCGACGAGCCGCTGGATCTCTTGCGTGCGGCCGCCCAGACCCTTGCCGCGGCCGTCGCGGTCCTGCCGCCGCGGGTTGGCGCGCGGGTGCATCTGGTACTCGGCCGTGAGCCATCCCTGCCCTTTACCCTCGAGGAAGGCGGGGACCTTCTCGTCGACGGACGCCGTGCAGAGCACGACCGTCCCGCCGGCGCGGTAGAGCACCGAGCCCTCGGAGGGGCGGTGGAAGTTCGGGGTCATCTCGACCGGGCGGAGGGTGTCGAGGGCGCGGCCGTCGGGGCGGGGCATGAGGGCGGGAGGTTTATCACACGCTGGCCGCGCCGGGAGCGGCCCAGACGCTCTTGGCCGGGGCGATCGGCAGCGTCACGCGAAAGCGAGTGCCCCCGCCCTCCCGGGGCTGACAGGTGACGCTCCCGCCGTGCGACTCCACGATGTGACGCGTGATCGCGAGGCCGAGGCCCGTCCCCTCGCCCTTGGTCGAGAAGAAGGGGTCGAACACGCGCGCGCGGATCGACTCGGGGACGCCTCCGCCCCGGTCGTCGACGTCGACGACCACGCTCATCCCCTCGGCCGCGACGCGCACGTCGATGGGCCCCCCGGAGGGCATGGCCTCGCGCGCGTTCCGGAGGAGGTTGAGGAGCGCTTGCCGGAGCTGCGCGTCGTCGAACAGCGCGGGCGGCAGCCTGGGGGCCACGTAGAGGTCGACCGTGCACCCGGCGCTCTCGATCTCGAGGCGCGCGAAGCCGACGACGTCGCCGACGACCGTCGCGACGTCCTCGGCCTCCATGCGGGGCTGCGGGAGCCGGGCCACGCGGAGATACTCTTCGCTCAGGTGCTCGAGCCGCTGGACCTCGCGCTGGATCGCCGCGAGCAGGCTCTTGACCTCCGCTCGGTCGGCGCCGAGATCGCTCGCGATCTCCTCCTCGAGCATCTCGACGTTGAGGCCCATCGCGGAGAGCGGGTTGCGGATCTCGTGGGTCACGTGCGCGGCCATGTTCCCGATCGCGGCGAGTCGCTCGTTGGAGAGCGCGAGCTGCTGGGCGTGCGAGAGGCCCGACACCATCTTCTCGAACGCCCCTTCGAGCTGCCCGATCTCGTCGTCGCCCGGCGCGACCTGCCGCGGGGTCAGGTCGCCGCCCGCCACGGCCTGCGCCCGCGCCGTGACGCGAGCGAGCGGCGCGAGCAGCCTCCGCACGTGCAGCGAGACGACGACCCCGACGGCGAGGGTCAACGCCGCGAGGACGGCCAGGGCCCAGATCGAGCGGAGCTCGCGATCGCGCGCTGCCGAGGACAGCTCGTCGATCGATCCTCCGACCCGACCCGCCAGGACGCGCAGGTGCCGGTCCGCGTCGTGCTCGACGGCGCCGAGCGACACGATCGCGCTGTTCACGCCGTCGCGATCGCCGCTCGCGATCGCGGCGAAGAGGCGCTCGAACAGGGCGGGATCGGCCTCGAGGCCCGCCTCGATCGCGTCCAGGTCCGTCGCCAGCTCCGCAGCCAGAGCGCGCGTCGCCTCGCTGCCCACGGCGGGGAGGGTCTGCGTCAGAGCGACCCGGGTCTCGACGAACATCGTGCGCCGCGCCCCCACCAGGGTCTCGAGCAGGATGCGCGTCGAGCCGGGCTCTCTCTCGTCGGGGATGCCGTCGACGAGGGTGGACAGCGTGGTCTGGGCAGCCCGGAGCTGCGCGAGACGCATGGCGACGGGCACGTAGCCGCGCCCGAGCTCGACGCTGTCTTCGGCCGCGCGCCGCTGGGCGGCGATGCCGCCCCCGAGGGTGACCGCGAAGGCGACCAGGGTGATCGCGAAGGATGCCAGGACGCGACGGGCGATGCTCGATCGGGGTCGCGCGGCCGGACGGGACGCATTCACGGCGTCGGCGAGCGTAGCTCGGGTCGCGCCGAGCGCGCGATCCAGGTGACCAGGTCGTCCACGACGACGCCCGTCCCCGCGGCCCGGCGCCGCAGCGCGATGAGGCTCGAAGCGCACGCGGTCACCACGCGCCCGCCACCGGCCTGGCCGTGCGCCTGCAGCCGCGTGTCGGCGATGGCGCGGGCGACGCCCGGCATCGTGGAGGGGAGGAGCCCTCCGGCGCCCGAGCACAAGGCACGCTCGCGTCGATCGGGGAGCTCGTCCGGAGCGCGACCGAGGGCCCGCGTCAGGACGAGGCGGGGCGCTTCGTAGATGCCCAGTCCGCGCCCGAGCTGACAGGGGTCGTGCCAGCGGACAGGCTCGTCGTCGTCGCGCCGCGCGATCACGGAGAGCCTGTCGAGCGCGCGCGCCGCCGCCTCGGCGAGGGTCTCGACCTGGGGCTTGAGCGCAACGCCCGCTTCGGCGTAGCGGCGGGCAAGGGCGAGCGCGCAGCCCGCGTCGGCGACCCACACGCGATCGCGGTTCTCGAGGGACCTTGCCATGTCGCGAGCCTGCTGCGCGAACCCGCGAGCATCGCCCGCGAGCAGGAGCGGGAGCCCGCAGCAGCCCTCGACCAGGGCGATGGGGCGCCCGGCGAGAGCCGCCGCGGCATCCACCGCGTCGCGCGCCTCGTGCCTGGCCGCACGGAGATAGCCGCAGCCCACGAGGAGCGCGTCGCTCGCTGCCGGCCGCACGCTCGGATGGGCCGCGAGCGCCCGGGCGGCAGCGCGCGTCCGAGCGTCATGGCGCGTGAAGCGCGCGACCGCCCGTCGCGCTCCGACGGGAGCGACGCCCGTCTGCGCGAGGGCGTCCCGCGCGTCGAGGAGCACGTCGGCGACGACGTTGCGGTGATCGCACGACTCGCGACACGCGTAGCAGCCGGTGCACGCCCAGGCCGGGGCGGCGTGCGAGCTGCTCACGGGCACGTCCCCGTGAGCGGCCAGCCAGGCCGCGCTCATCTTGCCCCAGGGCGTGATGGTCTCCCGGGGCTCCGCGTTGGAGACCGGGCACGCGCTCCGGCAGAGCTTCGGGCAGAAGACGCACTTCTCGAGCGCGTCGCGCCGGGGCTCGAGCACCGGCAGGGCGCGCATCGGTCGAAGCGCCGGGCGCGTCATTCGGCGCGCCGCGCGTCAGCGATACGTGAACTGCAGGTCGTGATCGCAGATGCGGAAGACGTCGCCCTCGGCGATCTGCTTGCGCGCGATCCGCTGGCCGTTGATCGCGACCCCGTTGGTGGAGCCCATGTCGACCATGAAGTAGACGCCGTTCTGGAACTCGATCATCGCGTGCTGGCGCGAGACGTTCGGGTCTTTGAGCGTCAGATCGCTCGACTGCTTGCCGCGCCCGATGACGAACCGGTCCTTCGTCACCGAATGGCGCTCGCCGTTGTAGACGAGCGTGAGGTGGCCGTGTCCCGGCAGCCCGTTGGTGCTCGGAGCGAACGAGGGGCGGCCCGGCGAAGTGCTGCCGCCGCGCGGAAGGGGAGGGGGCACGCTGCGCGTCGCCGGCAAGGGCGGCGGAGGCGCCGAGCGCGGGAGCGGCGGCATCGAAGACGCCGCGGCGGATCGGCCCGGCGGGGGCGGAACCGGGAGAGCGCTCCGGGGGGGCGGCAGCGCCGCCTGACGCGGAGGCGTCGGGGGGGGGGGCAGGGGGCCGGGGGGCGGCAGGCCCGCCGACAGCTTCGGCGAGGAAGGCATCGGCGACGGGGGCGCGGTCGGAGCCGCGATGGCTCCGGACGACGAGGCATCGACGCCTCTGCCCGACGACGGATGAGGCGTTCGCGAAGCGCCGTAGCTGCGCTGCCGCGCATACTGCTTCATCGCCTCGTTGACGAGATAGTCCACGCTGCACTCGAGCTCGCGCGCCATCTGCTCGAACGTCTCCCACAGGACGTCGCGACATTGGAACGTGCGGGCGCTCTTCTTGTTCGGATCCGCGCTCATCGCTTGTCGCCGTTACCCTTTGCGGCAAATGAAGGGCCGCTTGCGCCGCCCTCTGCCGGAGATTCTCGGAGCTAAGCTAACGCCCAACGAACTTTTTGCCCAGCGCGCCGCACGTCTCATTACTGCAGCGACGGCTCGATGCACCATCGGATGAATTCGCCGACGGTGGTGACGGTCTTGGTCTCTTTGTCCTGCGATCCAGGCGCTTTCGGTACGTCGCACTGCCATCCGCACTGGTCGGCCGGGTCGCATTTGGGCACCGGAGTCTTGTCCTCTTCGAATGCGCCGAGCGCACTCGCATCGGATTTTTTTCCTGCGAAGTAAGAACCGGCGGCCGTCAGCTTGCCGCCAAGCGTTCCCCCCTGAAGATAGCGCGTCAGGACGTCGCGGGGCTTGGGCCCCCCTTGCGGGTCCATGGCCATGATGAGCGACCCGTAAGCGATCGGCTCGCTGAGAGCCATCTTCGCCTTGTCGTTCTGGGGCAGATGCTGCATGAAATCAGGCACATCCTTGGTCGTGATGGTCTTGAGGATCATGCGGGCGGCGTCGAGCCGGACCTGCCACTTCTTGTCGAAGAGCGCGTAGAGCTTCGGGAGGATCATGTCCTTGGGCAGCTCGCCCAGCCGAGCCATCGCCACTGCGCGGACGGAGTCCGGGTTCGAGTCGTCCGTGAGGATGTCCAGGATGATGCTCACGTCCCCGGGGACGCTCTTGTCGACCCGGTTCTCGAGCGCCGCCAGAGCGTTCGTTCGGCTCTTCTCGCTGCTGCCCTTGTCGTGGGCGTACGCGAGGCAAAAGTCCACCGCCGGCCGCCCGCCGACGCGCTTCATGTTGGTGAAGACCTTCTCGAGCTCCTGGTCCTGATACTGCTTGAGCTGGTCGCTGACCTGCTGCGGGGTCGCGCTGATCTTGGCCTTCTGGTTGGCCTCGACGACGAGCGCCCGCTGCTTCTCGATCCAGTCGGTCGACGCGATGTGCTTGCCGACCGTGACAAGCGCGTCACTGGCGCGACGCTTCGTGTCATCGTCGCCGATGTCGGCCACGAGGGAGCAGGCCCGGTCGACCTTGGTGGAGGTCTCGTTGATCGAGCTCGGGAGCGTCTTGACGCTCGACGCCCCGATGAAGCGCATGATCTGCTCGACGCCGAACTGCTGGTTGCTGTTGTCGATCCGGTCCTCGAAGTCGGTCTGCACCCACTGCGACAGCGCGGCGATGAGGCTGGCCTTGGTGGCCTCGTTGCTCGCGAGCGGCGGTTCGTGCGAGAGGAGGGCGAAGGCTCCGTCCTTGTAGGGGATACTGGGGTCGGGCTGGACGACGGCGCCCTCCCCGGGCGGCGGCGGCGGCGGCACCAGCATCTGCTCGATGAGCTTGGGGGCGATGCCGTCCACGATGCGCCGGCGCGCGTCGTCCCCGAGCACCGCAATCGCGCCGGGACCTTTGCCCTCGGGCGTGTCGTAGCCCAGGATCGCGTACTCCAGGCCGATGCGCTTGCCGTTCCGCGGGCGCATGCGAATGAGCGACAGCGCCGCCTCTTCCCGGAGGGGCCACGCGTACTTGTCGTGGGCGACGATAGCGTAGAGCTTCTCCGGGCCGTTCTCGGTCGTCTCCCAGCGGTGAGCGTCCGATTCGCTGACGGCGCAGCCGCCAATGCCGGCCGCCGTCCCGCAGATCGCCACCGCACCCAGGGTGAGCGTCAGCGTCATGGTCGGGAGAGTCCGTCCGCGCGTCCACGCCATGCCAACGAGCCGCTGTCGCATCGTGCCCTTCTTCTCCTCTTCTTGCTCGTGGAGCCACCGCGCCCAAGGAACCCGGGAAGCGAACCCCGGGGAGCGGCCTGGGCTCCGAGGACACGATGCTACGCCGCCGGACGGGCGAGCGGGAATTGTTTCGGGAAGTTGGCCCCTGCGGTTGGGCATCGTAGCTTCCGTGTGGGACAACGTAGGCGATGATTCTTCCCCGCACGGTCCCCTACCCGCGTGAACCGCGCGAGCGGGGCTCTCCATCGCGAGCGGAGGGCTTCTCGCAACCGTCGCGTCTGCCGAGTCTGCCGAGCATGCCCAACCTGCCGAACGCTCCGATGACCATGCCCGCCAACACGCGCATGCCCACGATCCTCGGCCGGGGCGCCGCAGCCTATGGCCGCACGCGCGAAGTCGCGGCGCTCGTGCTCTGGACGCTCGCGCTCTTTTTCGCGCTCGCGCTCGCGTCGTACCAGGGCGACCCCTCCGGGTCGGCGGGCGCGGTGACGCCGGCGGGCCCCGACTGGGTGGGGCCGGTCGGCGCCTTCGGCGCGCGAGGCCTCGTTTCGCTCGTGGGCCTCGTCAGCTGGGCTCTTCCGCTCGAGCTCATGCTCATGGGCATCCCTCTGGTGCGCGGCAAGGAGAGTCCGGCCACGGCGGGGCGCATCGCGGGTGATCTGCTCCTCGCCGTCGTGACGGCCGCGCTCGTGCAGGTCGGGAGTCCGGGTCGAACCGCGTTCGGGACCCATCCGGCGGGGGGCATCGTCGGCGAGCTGTTCGGCGAGCTCGGGCGGTCGCTCTTCTCGACCGCGGGCTCGTTTCTGGTCGGGTTCGCGTGCCTCGGCCTCATCCTCATCGGTCGGGCTGCGTTCTCGTTCATCGCCTTCGCTCGGCTGGTCGCCCGGGTCGCGTCTCGCACGGCGGCGTGGATCGCGGGAGCTTCGAAGGCCGTGCGCGAGGCGTGGCGCCAGGCGCGCGCGCTCGAGCGAGAGCGGACGGCGATCGCGCGCATCGCGAGCGAGCCGAACATCGATACGTCCCCGCGCGACGAGGCCATCGTGGCCGCGCTGCCCTTCGATTTCGAGGAGGGCGTCGTCGACGCTCTCATCGCGCCGCCCTTCGATCGCGGCCCGGCGGAGGTCGACGACGCGCCCCCGGCAGCCCCTGCCAAGCGTCGTTCGAGACGGCCCGGCTCGACCGTCTCCTCGCCGTCCTCCTCGTCTTCCGCCCCGCCGCCCTCGCCGTCGGCGTCCGTCGCGGAGCCGGTGGCCTCCCCGGTCGCTGCGCCCGACGCAGAACCGGCGCGCGCGACCGACGCTTCCGAGGAAGCGGCCGCCGCGCCGGAGCTCGTCCCCCCTCCGGAGGCCGCACCTCCAGGCGAGCCCATCGCGGCGGTCGCGGGCGAAGAGGGCGCCCTTCGCACGAAGCGCGTCCGCAAGGCGCCGACGATCGTGGACACGTCGGCGGCGCTCGAGAAGGAGAAGGCCGACGCTCGCGAGCTGGCGAAGCCCGCCTCCGCGTTCCGTTTGCCGGGCGTCGAGCTCCTCGTGGCCGAGAAGGTCGACCCGACCCTCTCCATCGATCGCGAAAAGCTCCTCTCGAACGCGCAGACGCTCATCGAGACGCTCGCCCACTACGGCGTCCAGGGCAAGGTGGAGGACATCCTTCCCGGGCCCACGGTGACGACCTACGAAGTGTCACCCGCGGCGGGCACGAAGGTCTCGAAGGTGGCGGGCCTGGCCGACGACCTGGCGCTCGCGCTCGCGCGCAAGGTGCGCATCGTCGCGCCGATCCCGGGCAAGAACCGCATCGGCTTCGAGCTACCCAACGACCGTCGGGTGAAGGTCGTCCTTCGCGATCTCGTCGAGGACCGGCGCTTCCAGACCCTCGACGTTCCCTTGCCGACCGTCCTCGGTCGCGACATCCTCGGCAACCCCGTCTACGCCGACCTCGCGAGCATGCCCCACGTCATCGTCGCGGGGGCGACGGGCGCCGGCAAGAGCGTCGGGCTCAACGTGATGCTCGTGTCGATGCTCTACCGGCGCTCGCCCGACGAGCTGCGCCTCCTCATGATCGATCCCAAGGTCGTCGAGCTCGCGCCCTTCGATCGCATCCCTCACATGCTCTTGCCGGTCGTGACCGACATGAAGCAGGCCGCCACGGCGCTCAAGTGGGCCGTCGACGAGATGGAGCGGCGATACCAGGTCTTCGCCGACGCGGGCACCAAGAACATCGCCACCTACAACGCGTGGGTCGGTCGCGTGGCGACGGGCGAGGCGAAGAACCCGAACCAGCGCGTCGTGCTGGGGAAGGACCACAACGGGTTGCCGGACGAGGTCCTCGCGGAGAAGGGCAGCGACGAGGGGTACGTGCCCCTGCCGGAGAAGCTGCCGTGGATCGTCATCGTGGTCGACGAGTTCGCGGACCTCATGATGCAGCAGGGCAAGGAGGTCGAGTCGGCCGTCGCTCGGCTCGCGCAGAAGGCGCGCGCCGCCGGCATGCACGTCATCCTCGCGACGCAGCGGCCGAGCACGGACGTCATCACCGGCACCATCAAGGCGAACTTCCCGACGCGCATCGCGTACCGGGTGGCGCAGCGGGTCGATTCGCGGACGATCCTCGACGAGCAGGGCGCCGAGCACCTGCTGGGCATGGGCGACATGCTCATCAGGCTGAACGGCACCGGCGAGACGAAGCGAGTCCAGTGCCCCTGGGTGAGCGAGGAAGAGGTGCAGCGCGTGACGGACTGCCTGCGCGCGCAGGGGGAGCCCGTCTACGACGACAACATCCTCAAGCCCCGCGACGACGAGGAGGCCGCGGCCGACGAGGGCGACGCCGAGCAGGATCCTCTCTACGACGACGCGGTCCGCCTCGTCGCGGACACCCGCCGCTGCTCGACCTCCTGGCTGCAGCGCAAGCTCGGCCTCGGCTACAACCGCGCGGCCCGCATCGTCGAGATGATGGAGCGGCGCGGACTGGTAGGCCCGGCGAACGGCGCCAAGGATCGCGAAGTCCTGATCGATCCGATCTAGCACTACTGCGCGAGGTCGACGTTGGGGGAGAGGATCGCCAAGACGCCAGGGCGCCAGCTCAGGCTCAGTCCTTGGCGCCTTTGCGTCTTGGCGATCCTCTCCCTTCCCTCGGCCGGTCGGGCCCGGAAACACCGAGGAAATGCTCAACTCAAGCAAATTCGACGAACGCGACCGGCAGGCTATGATTGGCCGGCACGTGTCGCGGACCGACGAGAAAGGGCCCGGCGCCTGGCCCGGCGAGGGAAGCTTGGCGAACGAACCGGTTCCAGAGTCCGGCGCGGATCGGGTGTCTTCGGTGGAGCCACTGAGATCGCGTTCGCAACCTCCGCAATCCGCAGATGCGTGCCCGTTCGTCTACGACGAGGCCCAGCG
>Ga0210388_10003673_pt1 | contig 11992 bp, 7 predicted proteins | sample IncBWC19OmetaG_FD_155485 | JGI IMG/M metagenome (GOLD analysis project Ga0210388, IMG submission 155485) | Forest soil microbial communities from Barre Woods Harvard Forest LTER site, Petersham, Massachusetts, United States - Inc-BW-C-19-O ... | reverse complement strand
GCACGCTCGGCGGCAGCAGCCATACTTGTTCCGGATTATATTCCACGTATCGGCTCACTCCATTAAGTCGTCAGCCAACGGCCAGACGTTACCGTTTTCACACAGACTCGTCAGTGAGGGGACATGGTCAGGTCTTCATACAGCTGCTTCTGACGTTCTGCAATTACTTCCCAGCCAAATGTGCGTTCTACCGTTTGCCGCGCGGCGCGTTCCATGGCCTGTCTCCGCGCCGGATTTTCTAGCAAGTCGAGAATCGCTCTCGCCATTTCGGCTCCAGTATTCGCGATCAGTACGTCTGTGCCTGGATTGAGATCCAGTCCATTAATCCCAGCCGGCGTGCTGACCACGGCTTTGCCCATGGCCATAGCCTCCATGATCTTGATATTGGTGCCGGCGGAAGCCACCAGCGGGGCCACTACCACCGTGGCGCGCTGGTAAGCCGGACGCACGTCCGCTACATAGTCCTGGATCTCGATGCCGCGCTGCGCGAGATCCGGCTGGACGCGGTCGTGATAGCGATCCAGGTAATACTGATGCCGGGCGCCCGCGATGATGTGGAGGGTTGCGCCAGCGGCCTTCAATAGCGGCCAAGCCTCGCGCAGGAAGAAATCCACCGCCAGGACATTAGGAAGGTGTGCGAACGATCCGATGAACAACAAACGGAGCGCTTCTGGCTGGCCCTCCAATGGACGAAACCGATCGAGATCCACTCCATTCGGAAGAGTCACGACACGACACGCAACCTGCGCGTTCCCGGATACCAAAGCGCGGTCCTTCTCCGACATGGTGACCACGCGATCCACTTGACGCCAGGCATCGGTCTCAAAACAAATCCAGCGCGCCAACTGCCGGCGCAGCTCCCAATCGTCGCCTTGCTCCAGCAGCTGCTGGTAAAGATCCAGCGTGACATCGTGCTCCACCAGGATAGTTTTGGCCGGCACGCAATCGGGCGCATATTGGGCCATTTGAGTGAACTCGAGCTGCGCCAACGCGGGTTTCCATTTGCGAACTGTCTGGCGCAGAGCGGCATGGAATGCCGGTGAATCGAACTCTTCGACGATATCGGGCCGGCTGGTGGAAGGCAGCAGGTGGGTGCCGGGGCGCTTCACTAGAACGACTTCGGAGCAAATTTCGAGCAGCTCCGCGGGCGCCTCGCGCGAATCGGGGGCGAACGAGACCAGCACCTGGTCATAATGCTGGGCGGCGCGGCACATGAGATTGTACATTCGGACTGCGCCGCCATGAGCCAACGGGAAAGGCAGATATGGAGTGGCGATAAGAATTACTCGCTTGTGGCGTGGCGCGCAGCCAGGAACCACCGTGACGGCGCCGCTCGCGATGGCCAAGATATGATCATCGGGGACCACCGGTTCTGGAACGCGAGTTAACCAGAACGGCGCGCGCCAGGCTTGGGCTAACGCCCATCGCGCGGCCTGGTTGGCGTTGGTCTTGCCGCTCAGAAGATTGAGCCGTTTGATTGCGTCATGCCATAGGCGGCGAAAGACGCGCCGGTCAGCGGTGGCGCGCACGAGAAATCGCAGATAGTTCAGTTCCAGAATCCGTTCCAGGAATTCGGGGGTGAAGTAGCGCGAGGTGGTGGCGCGGTGCCGGTGCACCACGCGAGCCCCGGCGACAAAAACGGACGGCCAACCCTGTTGCCAGCCGCGGAATCCGAGATCGAGATCCTCCACATAAGCGGGTTCGTACATCTCATCGAAGCCGCCCAATTGGAGGAGCTTCCGTGCGTCGAAGAGCGAACAGCCGCCGCTTCCATAAAGCACGTAGCTGAGGTTTTCGCGGGCGAAGGGCAGGTCGCAGCGCACTGGGAAATCGAGGGGCTGGCGCTCGGACGCCGGGGTCATGACGGCCTTTCCGGTTTCTTCACGGCGCGCGCCCTCCGGGAAAAAGATCTGCGCCGTGGCCGAGAACAGGTCCGGAACCTCGTGGAAGGCCGCACTGAGCGAGGAGAAAAACTCGGGTTCCACCTGCATGTCGTTATTCAGCAAGCAGACTTGCGCGTAACGGGCTTTTCGGATTCCGGCGTTGGCGGCGAGCGCAAATGATAAAGACGACGGCGACAATTCCAGCACCACGCCGGGATATTCGCTCCGCAGGAAATCTGCTGTTCCATCGTCGGAGCCGTTGTCGACGACAATGATCTCTCCTCCAACTTGTTGCACCTGGCGGACCACTTCCGGAAGCATCACGCGCAGTAGCTCCAGGCCGTTGCGGGACGGTATCACTACAGAAATGCCGGCCGGACGCGGCTGGGAGGGGACTGGGGCGAGCGAGCGGGCGGGCAGAACGGATTTAAGCATGCCGACTTTTACGCCGGCCGCTTTTGCGAACAAGTTGAGCAATGGCCGGCCGAATGCGCTGGGATGCGCCAGCCGCCAAAAGAACGTATACGCGGCGCCTCCCGGGGAAAAATGCCAGACCAGGAAATTTCGCGTCCGCCAAAGAATGTGGCGAAGAATGATTCCGGCGGATACGGGCCGCAACATAAAGTGGCCGAAACTTTCGTTGAATGCAAGAAAATTCCAAGGCGCCAGAAAAAAAGCGATCCAGCGCATCCGCCAGTAGGGCATGCGCGGCTGCAGTATGACAGCCGAAATGCGAATCCTGCGGCCGCGAAAATGCCAACGGAACAGCGCCAAGTTTTCCCGGAAGCCACGGGAAACAGGAAACGGAATCCAGACTATCCCGTGGGGGGGCGCGAATTCGGAAACCACCACCAGCGGGATCTCCGGAAAGATGTTCCGCATGTGCTCGATGGCGGTGGGAATGAGGTCCTCGGACCCGGAAGCGAAAAGGATCTTGACGGTTTCGCTCAAATCAGTGCGTGGCGGCGAGCCTCGAACGCATTGTTCTTGCGGTCGTCCCACTGAGTTAGCGCTTGCACCGCGAAGGCGGTAGAAACCGGATTCACGTAGGGCAAGGCATCGGCGGCTTTGCGTCCGAACAGAAATCCGCCGTCCAGCCGCGCATTGGACGATTCTAGTTGAAAACCGGCGGCCTGCTCCGCTTCCCGCGCGGCAGCGGCGCGGTCGAGCGGAATCCTGGCCAGGCTCTCGCCATACAGCCGCGCCCGCAACAGTTGGGCGTAAACATCGGACCGCGCGAAGCTGGGAGCAATTTCCTCAAGATACGCCGCCACGCGATCCAGGCCGGCGCGGTAGGCTTGCGCGCAATCCGAACGGTCCAAAACCGGAAGCAGGCCTTCCAGGAAATAAAGATAGGCGTGCAAACGATCCATAACCTGCTCGCGGCTGGAGGCGCCGGGCAGAAAGTCGTGTTCACTGTGCAGCGCGGACTCCACGGCGGATTCGTAAGCGCTCCGAAATTCCATTTCCCCGGTGGTCTCAAAGAGTTCATACCAGGCCATGGCGGATTTCAATTGATAACACCCTGGGTTCGCCGACCAGCGTGGCTCATAAGCCAGCGGCAGTTTGCCGGGCAGGTGGAGAATGGGATGGATGGCGCGCGGACCGCGAAAATCGGCCGCCATGGACCGTCCGGCGGCGATGGCCGTGTCGCGGAACTCGGGCTCCTTTGAAACACGCCATGCGGCCAGCAGCCCACGCACAATTATGCCGCAATCGAAGAAGTAGGCCAAGGCCCTCGGTTGGTTACCATTGCTTGAGTGCTCAAACGGAAACGTGGCCAGCCGCGCATCCCAAGCCGTGTTCATCAGAAATCGCGCGGCGCGGAGAGCGGAGTCCAAGTATTCGGGCCGGTTGGTCTGTTGATGCAGATAGAGCAGCGTACTCACGGCGTAACCGGTTATTTCGGTGGAAACGCCGGCGTTGGCTTGGAGGTCGGACCGGTAGTATCGCGCCACTCCCCCGTTCGTCTCCTGAATTCCGGAGTCCAGAAACCAGCGGCCAGCACGTTCGATTAAACTATTCGTCCGAGTAGGCAAAAGAAGACTCATTGTATCATTCGGGCCCCAAAAACAGGCACCGGCTGCGTTGGAGACGACGCGTGGCGATGTCCGGGCCGACGCCGAGACGAGTCTCGGCGCAGCAGACTGAGAGTCCGCGCCACGGAGGCGTCTTCGTCAACTTCGGTGGGCCACCAGGCCCATGCCAACTCCGGTGATGGCAATGCTCGTGCAATGGGCGCGTGTTGTTCCGTGAAGTCCGAAAGAATTCGAGTTGGGACTGTGCGTGGATTTCACGCCTGTGGCGGTGCGTGCAACACCACGCCCTAAAAACGGTAAGTTCGAAACCGGAGCGCGCCTGAATCCGTCCGAGGTTGTTATACTGGGTCGTTAACCCGCGAAGTTCAATCTAATGAAGCTCTGTCTACTAGCATTCATCACATCTGGGATCATGTTCGGGGCCACCGCGATGGATTTCATGACCGGTCAGGCTGCCCGTATTGTCATTGGCCAAGTCAATTTCACCCAACAAGATATAGGAACTCCCAGTCAATACGTGCTGGGCGCTTGCAGCGGCCTGGCCTACGCGAACAACATGTTGTTCGTGGTGGACTCTAACCACATCCAGGCCACGCCGGTTCAAAACCGCGTTCTGATTTACCACGACCTTTCCTCTCTTATCCCGTCACCAACCGCGGAGATCCCTCAAGGAACCCGTTGTCCGGTATGCATCGGAAACCAAAACAACGGCAGCGCGAGCGTGGTGGTGGGGCAACCGAATTTCCAGGGTTTGAATCCTAATCTGTCGCAGAACGGATTTACGAATCCGAGCGCGGTGGCCACCGACGGCAACATCCTGGCGGTCGCCGATACCGACAACAACCGGGTGCTCATCTGGAAGAGCATCCCCACCACGAATGGGACCAACGCCGACATCGTGCTGGGGCAGCCAAACTTCACCACCCTAGCCGCCGCAACCACCGCTTCGGGCATGCGTGGACCCCAGGGCGTGTGGATTCAGGGAACGAAATTCTTTGTTGCCGATACCGACAACAGCCGCATCATGGTGTGGAATACCATTCCGACCAGCAACAACCAGCCTGCCGATTACGTGCTGGGGGAACCGAATTTAGACACCGCGCCTCCTATTACCACGCTGGATCTGCCTCCGACGTCGAGCAATCTTTTTTCGCCGGTCTCAGTGACATCGGACGGTCAGCGCTTGTTTGTCGCGGACCTGGGCCACTCCCGCATATTGATCTGGAATTCGATCCCGACGCAAAGCAATCAGCCGGCCGACGTGGCTATCGGCCAGCCGGACCTGGTCAGCGAGGTGGACGACAACTCGGCTGCTCTGTGCAAGTCCAACGGCGTCGATGAAAACAACAATCCGACCTATCCGATGAGCTGTTACGGCACCGTGAGCTTGCCCAGGTACGCGCTGTCGAACGGGACGCAGCTGTTCATCGCCGACGGAGGCAATGACCGGGTGATGGTTTACAACAGCATGCCCACGAAGAGCGGCCAACCCGCCGACGTTGTAATAGGGCAGCCCGACGAATTCACCGACAGAGTGACGGACAGTACCGACACTATCGATCCCGACGCCAATGTGCTGCGTTCCAGCCCGGCGCAGATCCGTACTCCGATGTCGTTGGCCTGGGACGGCTCAAATCTGTACGTGAGCGATCCGTACGACCGGCGCGTGCTGGTATTTACGCCGGATCTTCCGGCCATCCCGGTGAACGGCATCACCAACGCCGCCAGCCGCATCGTCTCCGCGCTGGGATCCATCACGTTCGGCGGAACGATCACAGCCACGGACGTTTTCACAATCACGGTCAATACCGCGACCTATACCTACACCGTGGTCAACAACGACACTCTCAACACGATCATTCTGAATATCACGAATTTGATCAACGGAGTGGCCAAGAACACACCCGATCCCAACGTCATCGCTACGGCGGACTTGGCTGTCAGCGAAATAGTTTTGACCGCCCGGGCGCCGGGCCTGACGGGTAATAATGTCACCTACACCGTGACGGTAGCAGCCGCGTCGAGCACCGGTACTCCCACTGAGACCGCCACCGCGGCCGGCGCCAATCTCAGCGGCGGGCAAGATGCGGGCTTCGTGGCGCCTGGAACGCTGGTCACCATTACCGGTCAGTTCCTGAGCGATTCTACCGCGACGGGAGTACCCAATGCCCAGGGTTACTATCCGAGCAAATTAGCGGGCGTGCAGCTGTATTTCGACGGCATCGTGGCTCCGCTCATGTACGTGTCGCCAACTCAGATCAACGCCCAGCTGCCCTTCGAAGTGAGCGATGCGAACGGCGTCACGGCGTTCGTCAGAACGGAGCGCACCAACGGCCCTACCACAGCCACGGTCAATATCGCGGTGCCGGTGGTGGAATCCAGCCCCGGCATATTCGCGAAGCCCGGTGTCGAGCCCAGGACGGCGCTGGCTTACCACACGTCGGACTACGGACTGGCGGTGGTGAGCGTGGACGGATCCGTCCAAGCCGGCGATACCGCTACCATCGGGATCGAGGATCGCACTTATAGCTACACCGTGCTACCTACCGACACGCTGGCGACCATCCGCGATGGTTTGATCACGTTAATCAATGCCAACGGGGATGAGAAGGTCACCGCGCAACCAGCCGGCCAGTTCACGCGCATCATTCTAACCGCCAAAATCGCCGGACCGATCGGCGACGGAATCCCGATTACGGGCACCGTCAGCTCGGGCGCCTTGGTAATTATCACGGTGTTGGCCACTCAGACCACTTGTTGCTCTAATGTTGCTGGTGCGCCAGTGACTCCGGACAATCCGGTGGTGCCGGGTGAAGTGATCACCATTTACGCCACCGGAATTGGCCTGGTACTCGATGGAGGCGGGAACCCGGTTTATGTGACCGGCCAAATATATAACGGACCGGCATACAATGTGCCGGTCACACCGGTAGATAACGCTCAGGTAGGCGGTCTAAGCGCGAATGTTCTGTTCGCCGGCCTGGAGCCCGGCACCCTGGGAGTCTACCGGCTGTGGGTGCAAACTGATCCGAGCACGCCCACGGATACCAACTCGCAGATGTTCGTCGCACAGAGCACGTTCACCAGCAATATCGTGCTGCTTTCGGTTGTATCGCCGCTACCGGTAACGAGCACGTCGTCAGCGCAGGAACGGCGCTGAGGCTCCGGGCAATCGTGGGGCGGACCCCCTGGACCGCTCTTGGGTGATCTTTAAAGGCTGAGCAGGCCGACGTGGGCGTCGGCTGCGGACCAGGGGGTCCGCCCCACGTTACCGGCCGAAAATAAATCTTGCCCGGCGCGGATCGGCTCCACCGTTTAGCACTCCATCGTGTACCCAAATCACCGTCGGGGCCGAGGAATTGCTCCACTCGCCCGCCACCGTCACGCGGTGGCCCAGCGCCGTTAGCGCATCCGCGGTGGCGCGTGGAATCCGTCCCTCCAGATTCAATTTGGCCGGCACAAATTCGTGACTGCCGAAGGAGCTGTAAAAATGCTCAGTCTGGAACCGCGGCGCCTCCACGGCTTCCTGCGGCGTCATGCCGAATTCGATGATATTCAGGAAAACCTGCAGCAGCGCCTGATCCTGATTATCGCCGCCGGGAGTGGACATGATCAGCTCCAGCCTACCGCCGCGCGTGACCAGCGTGGGGCTCAGGGTAACGCGCGGACGCTTGCCGGCCAGCAGCTGATTGGGATGGCCGGGCGTCATCACGAACGATTGCAGCCGGCTGGTGAGGGGAATTCCGGTATCGCCCGCGATCACCGATGGCAGCCAGGCGCCGCTGGGCGTAGCCGAAAATGCATTGCCCTGTCGATCCACTACGTTGACGCAAGTGGTGTCGTTCACCGGGCCCGCCGCGCCTGATGTTGGTGGAACGGTGATGCGCCGGCCGAAGCCGCCCGGCCGATGCTCAATGGAAGCATGGTCCGGATCGATCATCTTGCGCCGTTCCGTGGCGTAGTCTTTCGACAGCAGGATTTCTTCGGGGATCTTGCTGAACTTGGGATCGCCGTAGTATTCGTCGCGATCCGCAAACGCCAGTTTCACCACTTCCACCACGGTGTGCAGATATTGCGGGCTGTTGTGGCCCATGGCTTTCAGATCGAAACCCTCCAGCATATTCAAGGCTTCAATCATCACCGGGCCCTGCGTCCAGAAACCGGGCTTATAAATCTCGTAGCCGCGATAAGTGCCCATTTTCGGCTGATCCACTTCCGCGTGGAAATTTGCCAGATCGCTGTACGCGATCAAGCCGCCGTTCTTTTCGGAAAAATCGGCAATACGATGTGCGATGGAGCCTTTATAAAACAGATCGCGGACCGCGTCCAGCTTGGCTTCGCGCTTTCCGTGCGCTTTCTTCTCCGCGGCCACCAGCTCGCGCAAAGTTCTGGCCAGGGTGGGCTCCCGGAAGATTTCGCCGCGCGGGGTAGGCACGCCGTCGGGATAGAAGAACTTCATCGAATCCGGCCAGAGGGCAATGATGCGCTGGTAGCCTCGCAGCATATTGCCGAATTCTTCCGGCATTGCAAAGCCCTGCTCGGCATCCTCGATGGCCGGCTCCGCGACTTCGGCGAAGGATTTGGTGCCGTATTTTTCGAGCGCCAGGATCAGGCCGTCGAACACGCCCGGCGTGATGGCTGAAAGAATTCCCTGCATCGGCACCGGCGGCATGTGGCCGGAATCCTCCCAGGGCTCCGGCGATCGGCGCTCATAGAATTCGACAGTGGCCTTGGCCGGCGCCACTCCGATGCCACTGACGGCCACCACCGGCTTTCCCGCCATTTTGATCAGGGCCGGCATCTCGCCGCCTAATCCGAAGCGGCTCAATTCGGTGACGCTGGCGGCCAGCACCGTCGCTACCCCCGCATCCACGGCGTTGCCGCCTTGAGTGAGGATCCGGTAGCCAGCCTCCACTTCGAAATTGTTGGCTGCCCCCACCATTTCATGAATGCCGCGAACCGGCGGCGCCATGGTAGGCGGCGGCTGTGCGTCAACTAGAGCCGTAGTCAGCAGAACCAGAAACGAGAAACCAGAAACCAGAAACAATCTCATCTTTTAGCATTGTCCAACATTCGCCGATACTTCCGCAGCAGCTCATAGATCACCACGCCGCCCGCGGTGGCCACGTTGAGCGAATGTTTGCGGCCCAGCATGGGAATACGCACGTAGGTATCGCACAGCTCCAGCAGTCCCGCGCCCAGGCCGTCGACTTCATGTCCGAACAGGATGCACACCGGAAATCGCGGCTGCCAGTCAAAAAGATCCACCGCGTGGAGGCTGGTTTCGACAGCTGCAATCTCATAGTTGCGTTGACGCAAGCACTGAATCACCGAGGCTGCGTCAGATTGGTGCTCCCAGGGAACGTTCTCTTCGGAGCCCAACGCCGTTTTGGCGATCCCGGGCTTGGGCGGACGGCCGGTGATGCCGCACAGGTATAGCTTTTCGCATCCGGCGGCATCCGCGGTGCGGAAAAATGCTCCGACGTTGTAGAGGCTGCGAACCTGGGAAAGCAGTATGGCCACGGGGATCGGCGCGATGCCTTCGTAGGGAACCGCACTTTGCGTCGCGAGATAAGGGAGCCGGTCAGACATTTTCAGTGGGGCGGACCCCCTGGTCCGCGGCCGACGCCCACGTCGGCCTGCTCAAAGAGCGGGTCCAGGGGGACCCGCGCGGACCTTGGGGTCCGCCCCACTGGCTACGCATTAGCGGACCATTTGTTCAGGCGCTCCAAGCTGCGGCAGAACGGCTTCAATCCGCCGCCCAGCAGGAGGGCAGCTAACGAAAGCGACACCAGATGCACCACCAACAGCGAGTAATTCACGGCATCGTCGCGCCGGAAGATGTACTGCGTGCAAACCGCTACCGCGGTGGGACCCAATCCCAGGCCAATCATATTGATGATGAACAGGTACACGGCCGAGGCCTGGCCGCGCATCGGGTTGGGCATCATTTGCTGAATCGCCGCCGCGGAAATACCGAAGGGGGCGGCAGCCATAAGGCACGCGGGCGCTAACCAAAGTGTTGCCCAGCCGGCCGAGGGCGCCAGATACAAGAGGCAACTTACGGGAATCCCGATCAACGCGACCCACATCCCCACCAGCATGTTGGCGTGCAAGATTCCCCGCGCCCGCAGCAGGTCGGCGATTTTTCCCGCGCCTACAATGCCGATGGATCCGAAAATGATCACCAGCGTTCCGTACACAATCCCGGTATGCGGAATATCCCAATGATAATTGCGGCGGAAGAATTCCGGCACCCACGCGCCGCTGGCGTAGGAGGTAAGCGAGAGCAGTCCGAATCCGATGGTGTGGCAGAGAAACGTCCGCTTATTTTCGAGCATGTAGGCGAACGCCTCCGAGGCCGGCACCGCGGACGCATGCCTGGCAATGCCGCGGCGTAGCGGCTCGCGGATGGAATAAACTAGCGGCGCCACTAGAATGCCCGGTAATCCCACCGCCAGGAAAATTACCTGCCAGGGCCGCACCGCGCCGACCAGCGGCAGAATCCAAGCCTCCTGCGCCGACGCGAAACGGACCACGATCCCGCCCAGCAGGTAGGACATCCCTGCTCCGATATAGATGCCCATGGAATAGACGCTGATGGCGGTGCCCAGCTTTTCTTTCGGAAAATAATCGGTGATCAGTGAATACGCCGAGGGCGAAAGCGCCGCTTCTCCCACGCCCACACCCACGCGAAAGAACAGCATTTGCGCGAAGTTCCTGGCCAGGCCACACAGGCTGGTGAAGGCGCTCCAGAAAACCAGGCCGGCGGCGATGATAGATCGCCGGCTGCGAGTATCCGCCAAGCGGCCCAGTGGAATCCCGCAGAAGGTATAAAACACGGCGAAGCTGAAACCCATCAGGATGCTCACCTGGGTGTCGGTGATTTCGAGATCGCGGCGCAGCGGCCGGACTAACAAAGAGAGAATCTGGCGATCGATAAAGGAAAAGACGTACACCAGCGTGAGCACTCCCACCACGTACCAGGAGTAACGCGGGGGTGGATAAGGCGCCTCGGTTTGCCGCGAGGCGGGAGCGGGCGCGGGTTGGGCGGGCATAAGTAGTGCAATTCTATCGCAGTTTTATTGGCCCAACCGCGGCCGGAGGGCGCTCTTGACGGGTCTACTATATCGTAGTAGAATCTAACTTCAGATAGTAGATGAAAACATGAAACCGCCGAAGCTTACCAAATTGGAGCTCCAAATTCTGGATGCCCTGTGGGCACATGGAAAGGCGTCCATTCGCGAGATTCAGGAGGCTTTCCCGGAGCCCCGCCCCGCTTACACCACCATTCAAACCACGGTGTATCGCCTGGAAGGGAAGAAAGCCGTGCGCCGCGTCCGTAAAATCAGTAACGCCCACATTTTCGAGCCGATGATCGCCAGGGACGTAGCGCGTCACCGGCTGCTGGACGAGATTCTGAGCTTTTTCGGAGGCCGCGCCCAACCGATGATGGCGCAGCTGGCCGAGGCCGGCAAACTTACGCAGGACGACCTGCGAGAGTTGGAAAAGATCGTCGAGAAAGTGGATGTGCAGCGTAAAGCAGAAAGGATGCGGAAATCGAAATGATCGCAGCTTTGACTAACCATCTCTGGCAGTCGACGGCTTTCGCGCTCGCCGTGGCGCTATTGGCGACGCTTTACCGGAGCAACGGGGCCCAAATCCGATTCAGTTTGTGGCTCACTGCGTCGATCAAATTCCTTGTTCCGTTCGCAATGCTGATGAGTCTGGGCAGCCAGGTGGGATCGGCTCCGGTGGCGCGAAAGATTGCAGCGCCCGCTATCTCCTCCGCGGTGGTCGAGTTGAGCCGGCCATTTCCATCAACGCCTTCCACGCCGGGCGCCCGCGATTGGGCGGTTATCGCGATCTTCGGAATTTGGGCGTGCGGATTTGCGGGTATTGCGCTGCTGCGATTGCGCGGCTGGCTCAGCATTCGGGTCGCTTTGCGCGCCAGCACACCCCTGAACATTCAATGCGGCGCTGAAGTTCGCTCTGCTCCGGGTCTCGTGGAACCGGGCGTGGTGGGATTGTTTCGCCCAATTTTGCTTTTGCCCTCGGATATCCGCGAGC
>Ga0210388_10003672_pt1 | contig 11996 bp, 8 predicted proteins | sample IncBWC19OmetaG_FD_155485 | JGI IMG/M metagenome (GOLD analysis project Ga0210388, IMG submission 155485) | Forest soil microbial communities from Barre Woods Harvard Forest LTER site, Petersham, Massachusetts, United States - Inc-BW-C-19-O ... | reverse complement strand
CGTCTGTGAGGTATAAAGAAAATAGGCGAGCGCGGCCTTTGTCGCGGTATTCGGTCCGAATAAACTGAGTGGCTGACATCCGGCCGCCACCGCGGTTGGATCCGCGCACATCGGGCCGTTCGGCCCCTCGATCACGTCAATGGCCTGCAGATACCGGCTCTGGATGCGTTCGTTCTGAAATTGACTATCGTTGTTGTATTGACCGTAGTCATAGAACGCCATCCACTTGAAGTCGCTGCCAATATTGCCGTCCAGGCGAGTCACACTGTCGAAGGTGTAGCGATCGTTGACCCGCGTAAATTGACCTTGATCCGTATCGGTTCTCCCGACCGAAAGTGTGGTCTGGTCGTTTTGTTGCATTAACGCCAGGGCCTGCGCCGGAATATAAGGGTTATTGCCGTTGATCGTCAGGCCGTAGTCAAAGGCCGGCTGCACCGGGAACCACGTATTGGTGTACGAAAACTGGAAGTCCTCCGTGAGCTTGATACCAGCGCCGACGTCGTAGCCGAAGTGCATTTGCGATGCGAGCACGGAAAATTGCGGCCGCAATAACAGGAAATCCTGATTGTTGAACCCATCGCCGCCGCCGGTACCAAGATACGATAAAGGTCGTGCACCGTTCTGCACCGGCCTGACGGTGCCGTCTGGATTGACCGTGTACTGCGTGTTACCGATGTAAAATGCGGACCCGTAGGTCGTGTTCGGAAAACGGCAGCCGAAGTATTCGATATTGGTGTAGGGATTGGCAGGCGTAACGTTGGCATTCGGAAAATCACAATTGTAGCTGACGTCCCACGGCCGGCGTTCCGCTGATAGTGCCGTTTCGCGATTCCAGGACACCCCAAAGGTAAACTCGCCGCGATCCGACAGGGTTTGCCCGTAGGTGGCGCTCACACTCTCCGTGGCATTGTCGCCGCGACTCGAAATTCCAGAGCGCGCGCTCAGCTCCAGACCGTCGGCATTGTGCTTCAAAATGATATTGACCACGCCGCTCACCGCATCGGCACCATAGACCGAGGAAGCACCCCCGGTAATGATCTCGATTCTATCGATCATATTGGCCGGAATCGTGCTGAGGTCCACCGCTGATGAAGAGCTGCCTCCCGACACACGGCGAAGTCCGTCCACCAGCACCAGAGTGCGATTGGTTCCCAAACCCCGCAAGTTGAGGAAAGTCGCGCCCGCATCCGTGTTATAGCCGGCTTGGTTGGTCGACAACCCGGTCCCCACGCCGAACTGAGAATACTGATTGAGAATATCGCCGGCATTCGAGAAACCGCTTTCCTCGATGGCTGCGGAATTGATCACGGTGATCGGCGTCGGTTGTTCCAGGGCACCGCGCGCAATGCGCGAGCCAGTGACGACGATCTCATCGAGCTGGCTGTCCTTGAGCGATGGACCTGCTTCAGACCGGTCTTTGACGCTGGCGCTGTCCGTGCCTGGACCCACCGAGGAGGTCTGGTAGTTGACCAGACGGAAGCTTTCCGGCTGCCCCGCTTGAGCGATCACGGGCGCTTCCTCATGTGATGAGCCGCTGAGAACGTCGGTACCGCTACCTTGTACGGGGCGAGTGATGAGCATCGCGCCGCTGGAATCGATAGTGACCTTGAACGAAGTACCCTTGAGCAGTTTCTCTAAGGCCTCGCGAACCGTCATCGATCCGCTGACCCCTCGCGTGCGAAGCGCACCCACTTGTGCCGAGACATAGACGATTTCCGTGCCGGACTGCCGCGCCAGGGTTTCAAACGCTGCGGCGAGATCGCCCGGCGGAATGTGTATTGGCTTTGGATCGTCGGCCAACGCCAAGGATACAAAGGCCATCGAGCACGCGAAGAAGCTGGCGGCACGCCGCCTTACTCGGTTCTGCATGTTTCATCCCCGTTTGATCTTTTTCGAAAACGCCGACAGTAACCGGGACGAAGAACGTCCTCAGATCCACCCCTCGGTGTTCAAAAATTGTTCACCGCGAGGCAGCCGGCCGGAAGAGAACCAAGAAGTACTAACAAAGGTTAAAAAAAGGCAGAGCGGGCAGCACTGTGCGCCTGGCCATCGATGCTCATTGGTGATGTAGGACGATTCGACCCTCGTTTTCTTCGACGCGGATGGGGAAGGCGTCGGCAAGAAGGCGCACAAAGCCCTCGGCATTGCGGGTCCGAAAGTGCCCGCCGATACGCATCGATCCCAACGTGGGATCGTCAATGAATATTTGGCGCGTGTTGTAGCGATTGAATTCCGCAACGGCATCGCTTAACAGGGTCTCTCGAAAGACCACGACGCCGTCGCGCCAACTTAAGCGTTCTTCGGCATCTGACAGCGATTTGTCTTGCACCAGTACACCGGCCGCGCCCGCCACTGCAACGCCGCCCGCCGAGACCAACGCGATCTCGGCAGGGTGTTGCGGCTCCGAATGCTCAACTCGCACCCGCCCTTCCGTGACGATCACACGAACATGGTTAGATTCGCGCCTGACAGAGAATTTTGTACCGACCGCAATGACGCGCCGATCGCCGACGCGGACGATAAAGGGGCGCTTCGGGTCTTTGGCCACCTCGAAAAATGCCTCGCCTTGCTCCAAATCGACTCGCCGTTCCGTTTCGCTCATTGCGACTCGGATATCGCTATTGGTATTGAGCGTCACGGTAGACCCGTCTTTCATCGAAATCGCAGTCATTCCGCCGATCGCCGTACGATAGGAAGTCTCTTGACGCGGCCAAGCAATCCAGCCCACAACGGCGGCCGCAAGACAGGCTGCGGCAAGTGAAGCACCGAGTAGGCGGCGCACGGATATCCTGAAGCGCCGCGGAACCCGCGCTGCAGGTTTCTCCAAATCCTCGTGCCGCGAGAGCCGTGCCGCGTTGTTGGCGGGCTTCAGCGCCCCCAACGGGTCAGCCGGAAGGAGCGCACTACCAGTCGTGCCGGCCGCTAGAGCTTTAAGACGTCCCGCCTGCTGCCAGGCAGCCTGGAGCCGGATAAATGCGAGACGATGGGCTGTGGACGCCGATAGCCATGCCTGAAACTCAGCCTGGTCAGCGTTGTTCCACTCTTCCCGATCGCGGCGAACCAGCCAAGCCGCCGCGGCTTTTTCAATTTGTCGATGCGGTCCCATGTTCTATCGCTATCAGCCCTACACCAAGCCGCAATCCCTTATCGAGCTTCTTCACCGAGTGAGCTTCTTGTCGGGTGTTGAGGCTCCTTGTTCAATTCCAATCCCCGCTCCCCAAATAACGCGTCTGCAAACCGAACCATCGCCTTCGCAATCTGCTTCTCGACCACCGTCTCCGCAATGCCAAGCCGGCTTGCAACCTCTTTTTGAGACAGATCCTCGATTCGTCTCATCCACACGACTTGGCGGCAACGCGGCGGCAATTGATTGAACGCTCGCATGAGCGTGCGCAGATCCTCGTGTGCAATTGCACGATGCTCCGGTGATAACTCATCTATATGGACGTTTAATGACTCCAAATCCGCCCTTGCTTCGATGGAAACCACTCGACTTCGGCGCAGCCGATCCGCCATGAGGTTGCGCGCGGTTGTGAAGAGAAACGATTTAGGTGCGCGCGGCCGCTCCCGAGCCGCCGCTTCATAGACTCGAACATACGTGTCTTGGCGAAGATCATGAATGTCATCGCGATGATGCCAGCTGCGACTGAGATACCGCACCAATGAATCCTCGTAGACGAGAATCTCGCGGGCAAACCACTCGTCCAGGGAATCGAGCATGACAACTACACTACACCACCTGCAAGGGCCTCGTTCACTCCATGGTCTTTTTTTCTGCGCGGTCCATATTTGATCCAACAAGAAGGGTGGAAATAGGGAGCTGGTCCGTCTTATACCGAATCGGGTCTCAAACGGGAGTGGCTATGAGGCGGAACATCGCGATCGCAGTTGCATTGGCGGCGAGTGTTTCAGCGCTCCAGGCCGCGACGCCTCAAGAGCCGGATCAACTGACGGCGACGGTGAGCCGTATGGCTCGCGTCGGCTCCTGCTTCTACCCCAGCTTCTCGCCCGATGGGCAGCGCCTGGCCGTCATCTGTGACCTTAGCGGCACGCCGCAGCTGTGGATAGTGGCGGCCGACGGCGGTTGGCCCACTCAGGTGACGGCACTCGAGGATCCGGTCACCCGGGTCGACTGGTCGCCGATGGGCGACTGGTTGGCGATATCCGTCGCGCCCGGCGGCGGTATGAACACCCAAATCTATTTGGTTCACCCCGATGGAACTGGGCTAAAGCGCTACAGCCGGGGCGGTAAAGACAATAACTGGCTCTCCGGTTGGGACAAGGGCGGCGCATCGCTCTTGATCTCCTCCAATGTACGTGACGGCGCCGCCATGGACACGTACTTGGTAGGTCAAAAGGACGGCCAGATGCGGCTGGTGTCGAGCAGCCCCGGGATGGACCAAATCGAGGACGCGAGCCGTGACGACGGCGCGGCCCTCGTGTCCCGCGTCCAAAGCCGTAGCAACAACAATGTGTATTGGGTCGACACGCTCAAGCACACCGAGGTCAATCTCACGCCGCATGACGGCCCGGGTACGTTTGGTGGCCGGTTCGCTCCGGACGGGCATACGGTCTATCTGATTTCCAATAAAGATCGAGACCGTACCGCCTTCGGAAAGGAACGTCTCGGCCCTCAGGGCGAAGCCGGACCTATCGAGCTGCTGACGCAACGACCGGACGCCGAAGTCGCGGATTTCGAAATCAACCCGGACGGTACGGAGGCAGCGCTGATCTGGAATATCGCCGGGCGATCCGAGCTCGACTTTGTGGACTTGCGCAGCGGTCAGCTCAAACACGGACCGGCATTGCCGAGCGAGATTGCTTCTCATCCAAGATATTCGCCCGATGGCGGTCGGCTGGCGCTGGTCGTCACCGGTGCCGCGGCTCCCGATGACGTGTGGGTCCTCGATCGCCGCAGCGGCCACTTCCGCCAGATTACTTTCAGTCCGCACGCAGGCGTGAATCTGGACGAACTGGTCCACCCCAAACTCGTGAGCTACAAAGGCGAGGATGGTGAGCCGTTGACCGCCTGGTTATGGCTTCCCAAACGCTGGCCGGCACCGGGTCCCTGCGTGTTGAGTTTTCATGGTGGACCTGAGGGCCAGGAATTACCGGATTTTCGGAGCGACTACCAAGCCCTGCTGGGTCAGGGCATCGCGGTGCTCGCGCCCAACGTGCGTGGCTCGGGCGGCTTCGGCAAAAGGTTCGTCAACCTCGACAATCAACAACTGCGATTCAACGGAATCAAGGACATCAAGGCCTCGGTGGATTACCTCACGAACAATAAGATCGCTGATCCGCACCGACTCGGGATCATGGGCGGTTCCTACGGCGGCTATATGACGATGGCCGGCTTGACCGAATATCCGGATCTGTTTCGCGCGGGGGCTGATTTATATGGCGTCGTGAACTTCGAGACTTTCTTTGCCCATACCGAGCCTTGGATGGCCGCAATATCCACCATTAAATACGGAGATCCGAAGACCCAGGCCGATCTGCTTCGAAAATTATCGCCAATCAATAAAATCGACCGGGTCAAAGCCGCCACCATCGTTCTGCACGGTGCCAACGATACGAATGTTCCCGTGGTGGAGGCAGAGCAAGTGGTCGATAACTTGAAAAAGCGCGGCGTGCCCGTGAAATTGGTGATGTTTCCAGACGAGGGGCATGGTTGGCGTAAGACCCCAAACAGAATTCGTTCAACGGTCGAAGTAACGCAGTGGTTCGTGAAATATCTCGGTCAGGAGAAAGTGGCTAACCTGAATTAACGGCGCTGGCGCCGCGAGCGCCTGCGCGAGATCCTCGAATCAGCGTTATTTCGAAGCTCCCCGCTACGCGCGTCTGCCTGGCGGCGACCTGCCAGCACCGAGCCTGCGGCGGGCGTCCTGTTTGATTTTAGAATCGGCTCTTCTGGATCGCGATTGCTCTTACTCTTTAGACTTCAGCCTCACCTTCTTCCAGTGCTCACTCCACTCTTTCCAGTAGGCCTCAGCCACCCCTGAAAGCTCTTCGAGCGAGACTGCCCGCCCGCTATCAAGACGAATAGCCCCAACCGCCGCGACCACCTCGAGCGTGCCGTCCGAGCATTCAACTTCGCACATCCCGTCCTTGATCGCTGCGCCTAAAATCTCTGGCCGCATGGCCGCGATCTCCCTAACGCAGTCGAAAAATCGCTCTTCTCATATTGCCGATAAGCAAGGCGAGTACATCCAATGAGAAGAACTTGGATCAAAGTACCGGCGTCGCGAATGCGCTTTCGCAAATACGCGATCTCGATATCGATCCGTAGATCACCGGGTACGGTGCCTTCCACGGCGACGATCACCCCATCATGCAGAATGTTCCAGATCGCCGGAAAGAAAGTCTCCACAGATTGATCCAGTTCAATGTGCAGCTACGGGTGCCGCAACGTCACCTTTCCCGGAAGCCTCAGCAGGCGTGAAGTACAGCAGCTTTTCTTTCGTCGCAATATAGAAGTGCAGCTTCGATATCACATTTTGCCCGAGGGCAAGTGGATGTATTCCAAGGCAGCCCTCATACGTCGCCGCGCCCAGGTGACTGCTGAGATGGCACGGGTTATCAGCGGGAAGATCAATCAATGAAATGCGTGCGTTGATGATGTCAAGACCCTCGCCGCTTAACTTCATCGCGCGATAATGAGCGGTCGTTCTACCGTCATTATCCGTTTCTGTCTCTATATCTGCGGAATGGCTATCGAAGTTGAACAGCTTTCGCGTGGCATCCGTGCTCAAAGTGGTCATCGGCTTACTGGTTGAGAGCGTTGTCTCGAGTTTCTTGCCTTCCAGCTCCATGGGAAAGTAAAACTCGCCGAGTGGGCCAAATCGAATCGGTGCGGAATCGTACTTGGCGGACCAATAAACCGCATGGCCGGGACAATGATCCTGGGAAAATAAATTCAACTTTCGATGCGCCGCATCGAGCTCGATATCGAATCCCCTTAACACATCCATCGCGAGAATGCCGACCACCGGAGCGTCTGCCGAAGTTTCTTGGAAGTGATAGGGCGGGAGCATCGCGAAAGTCGCACTCCTAAACTGTATCCCGCCAAACTCAAACGGCGTCGCCGTGGCCATATGCTGATCTGGGTTTTTATCAACGCTCTTCCCAAACTGAGTGGCCATTGGCTTTACCTGAAGCGAAAGGCTATCAACGGCACTCTGTGTGACACTGCTAAAGGGAGTCGCCATATTAAGGACCATGTATGCGCGTGTTCCCTGCATGGTGACGGGGACCAGAAGGTAGCCATCAGCGCCGACAAGGTCGATCGACGCGTAGCGCTTCAGGCCGCAATCCTTGACCGCTGCCGCAATCGATACGTGCGCCAGCAATGCGAAGCAGATGACAAACATCCCCGCGGCGAGAGACTTGTGCAATACGCCTCCTGCTTATTCTTCGGCGACCGGATTATTCGCCTGATGTCCTTTCCGGAATCATATCGCTGATTCTAACGCAGGGCGGCCCGCAGGAGCGAGCCGCATCGTCGGGAATTCTTCGTCGGCCGGCCCGTTCGTCCGTGTCGCTGCGCAGTCCTGCTACGCGCGTCTGCTCCGCTAGCGGTCCGGCCTCTACGTCCTGTAGTGGCGTTCGTCGCATGCGACGCACCCTGCCCTCGGCCGGCACCCCGGCTTCCGCCGTCCCTCTTTTCTTATCTAACTGTCACGCACACGACGCCTTTCCTATCCTCCATCTCGACTCTCCGGCTCACGAACTTCTCAATAATCTCCACATGCGACTCAAAATGCTGCGTGACCGGCATCGTCGTGAACTCTCCTCCCCCCGCCAGCGCCATCGGCAACAACAGCTGATCCGCTAAATGCCGCCCAACCACCGCCTCCGACGCCAAATAACTCCTCGCCGCATCAACGGCTCTTTTTGCCACGCTCTCTGCTGACACGCCCTTCTCCCCGAATCCCGTGAACACCTCGGTGATGTGCTCGTGCTCCACTGTGATCGTCAGGGCATTTCCCGGCCCAAACTCCCCGGAGAGTCCGCGAATATGCAAATTATCGGCCGTCCAGTTCAGCATCTTCCCCACGATCTCCAACTCCCGGCTCGCCACATGCATCGGAATCCCCGAAATGTACGCCTCCGCATACCCGCCCGTCCGCGCGCCGCGATCATTGAGCGTGATCGCCGTCAGCCGCGCCGACGGCGTGACGCGCGCCAAAATCTCTCCACCGCCGCGCGGATAAAACCCATGCCGCACCAGATCCAACTGCACCGTCGGCCCCATGCGCTCCACCAACGGCAAATACGCGCGCTGCAAAAAATCCACCGGCGGGCAAGCCTTGTTGTGCGTCCCTCCCGTGATTCGTACCGTGCTTGGAATGGATGCAGTCAATAAAGCCGGCAACACGGTCTGCAGCACCAGCGTGGTGCTCCCTGCCGTGCCGATTGCGAACTGGTAGTCGCCCGCCTTCACAGTCCCGGGTCGAAACGTGATTTCAGCGCAGCCGACCTCCGCTCCCGTAACGCGCGCATCGCACACCGCCGCCGCAGCCTGCAAGGCCGTCAGATGCTGCCGCATCAATCCCGGCTTCTCGCGCTTGGCACGAATGTTCTTCAGGCGAAACGCCTGATCGGTACACATGGACAGCGACAGGGCAGATCGTAAGATCTGCCCGCCGCCCTCGCCTTCCGATCCATCGATCTCAATCATGACTATCCCTTCACGCAAACCACTTGCTTCAACGTATACACAATCTCAACCAGATCCCGCTGCGCATGCATCACCGCATCGATGTCCTTGTACGCCGCCGGCGTTTCGTCGATCACGCCCTCGTCCTTGCGACACTCCACACCCTCCGTGGCTGCCACGTGATCGGCCAACGTAAACTGCTTGCGCGCCGCCGTACGCGACATCGAACGTCCCGCGCCGTGGCTGCAGCTATCGAAACTCTCCGCGTTACCTAGCCCGCGCACAATGAACGAGCGCGCGCCCATGCTGCCCGGAATGATGCCCATCTCGCCCTTGCGCGCTCGCACCGCCCCCTTACGGGTCACCAAAATGTTCTCGCCGAAATGGTTCTCGCGCGACACATAGTTGTGATGGCAGTTGATCGCCTCGACCTGCGCTTCGAACGACTTCGTGATGACCTCACGCAGCGCCCCCACCACATGCTGCATCATCACCTCGCGGTTATGCCGCGCGAAGTGCTGTGCCCACTCCACCGCCTCGACATAGTCATCGAAGTGCTCCGTGCCTTCCGGAAAATACGCCAAGTCCTGATCCGGCAGGTTGATCATCCAAGTACGCATATCCTTCTTCGCCAGTTCGATGAAATGCGCGCCAATGGCATGACCGACCCCACGCGAGCCACTATGCAGCATGATCCACACAGCTCCGGCCTCATCCAGGCACACCTCGATGAAGTGGTTGCCCGTACCCAACGTTCCCAGATGGGCATGGTTGTTGGTGTTCTTCAAGCGCGGATACTTCGCAACCAAGCGCGTAAACGGCTCGACCAGAGTCGCCCACGCGGCATCCGCCGCGGCAGGCGCCCTGTCGCCCCAGGCGCCCTTGTCGCGCTTACCCAGCGTTCGGCCATGCGGAACCGCGCGCTCGATCGCCGAACGCACACCGCTCAAGTTATCGGGTAGGTCCGCCGCCGTCAGGTTGGTCTTCGCCGCCATCATGCCGCAGCCGATATCCACGCCGACCGTGGCCGGAATCACGGCATGCAGGGTCGGAATGACGCTACCCACCGTCGATCCCTTGCCGACGTGTACGTCCGGCATCACCGCCATGTGTCGAAAGATGAACGGCATGGTCGCGGTGCGCGCCAATTGCGCGCGCGCTTCCTCTTCGACCGGCACGCCCATCGTCCACATCTTGATGTGGCGGCCGCCCTCGACATCCATCACTTCGAAAGTATTCTCGCTCATTTGCCTACTCTCCATGCTTTCAGCAATCAAATCAGAAACTGCGACAACTCGTTAAGAAACGCTATTGCTCTACCCGCTGAGCTACAGCCTGTGCTTTCGCTTGCCAGTCTGGCGGGGTTCGAACCCGCGACACATGTAGTTCCTTCTGCATTCCCAGTTTCCGAAACCAAAATATCCAAAAGCGCGACAACGTTTTAACAGGACGCCCGGTTTTTACACCGTGAGGGATCGAACCTCTAGTCCTTAAGAAGGACGTTACCAATGTAGTCCTGTCGGCATTCGCGCCAAACCCTCAAGAGCTAAGTTCGAGACAAGTGGTCCGGTGACGTGAACATTTGTGGATGTAGTCACCGATGCATTCTCGAACCCGCCCAAAACTTATAGATTTACCTCTTCAATAAGACTAATCCAATGCGCCGAATGCAGCGTTCCGGAGGCGAAGCGCTCCACGACCGTAAACACCTCGTCGGAGAATCCCCCGACATTGAGCACGTCCTCCCGTTCCAGCGCCTGGGTGGTGCGATTCGGCTGCAAGTCGATGCACACCAACTTGGCAGTGGGGTTCTTTACCTTGAAGACCTCCCACAACCGCAACGTCTCCGTCGGCCCGGTCGGCCGATTGTCGACCCACGACTGGTTGTCCGAGACGAGAATTACCAGCTCCGCACGCTCACGCCGCTCAATCATCAGCTTCAAGGGCGCGCTACAGCTCGTTCCTCCTCCTCCCAAGGCGGCGAACTTCGCCGCATTGCTCATCACCGAGTCCCGGGCATTGATCTCGATCTCCTTCACCTTCTCGGCAAACGGCAATACCAGCGCCTTCCGGTTCGCACGCACAATCGCCGCCGTCATTAGCGCGGCCACCTGAATACAGCTGATCGCACTGGTTCCTCCCTTCCGAGACCCCGTAACCGCCGAGGCCATGGACCCGGAAACGTCCGGACACACCACCACCCGTCCCGAGAAAGCCGCCACCTGCGTGACCGCAATCTCCATCGCGTCCTGCAAAGCCTCCTTCACCTCGCGCGGCACATTAGCTCCCGCTGCGAAATACGCCGCCATCAACTGGTACGGGAACACCCGAGACTTGGCGATCGCGACCGGATCCCGCAGACGTTCTGCAACGATCTCAGTCATTCCCGCAATCTCGAACACCCCATGACGCGCGAACGTATTCAAGTTCATCCGCAGCATGTGCCATCCTGCCGACCGTGAGATCTGCGCCCACGCTTCCGCATTCAAGTTCAACCCCGTCAGCATCTGGAACGGCACAGCCGGCACTTCCGCGGAAGGCTCAGCCTTATACTTCGCCAACGCCTTCAACGCCTCCGGCAGCAGCTCGGTCGTATAGGGCTTGTTCAACACCCAGGCGAACAGCGCCTCGCGCTCCGCGGACGTCGACTTCGGGTGCACCATCCGCACGATATCGCGCAAGGACGGATTTGCTCCCACCGCCGCATCGATCAACTTCGCATCGCTCGCCGTGTTCAGCCACGCCTCCACCAGACGTTTAGGGCTAGATCCCAAGGACTTGCGTCCCGTCACACCGCTGCGCATGATCTGCACGAAATTGCGCAGCATGCGTCCGTTGTCGACAACCTTCGGGAAAGCCGCCTTAAAGACTTCCCGGCTCTTGGCTGAAAGCACCGCCAACAGCAAGGCCGGCACGTCCTTCATCGATCCCTTGGTACGCGCATAGATCGCCGTCTTCGCGATGAACTCCGCATCCAGTTCCCGCGTTAGCGCCAGCACGGTCTCCAGCTGTTCCTCGGCATTCGCGTAGAACGTATTGCTCAAAGTTCCCGTCGCCGCGTACTGCGCCAGCGCCTGCTTAGGCTCGAACGCATAGGCGCGAGCCCCTTCCGAGTTGATTGCAGCCGCCGCTAGCAGCAGCTTTCCGCGTGAAGACTGAAACAGTGCCTTGTTCGCCATCGCCGTTCTCCTAAATCCCACTGACCTTTGATCGGAATCGACGGCGCCCCCATGGCGCCGCCCGGATCTCTTTCTCTTCTTTGTGATCTAGATAAAGCACGGGCTGTGCCAACCGCGCGACGCTCGAGCGTCGCGCAATCTAAGGTCATGAATAGACG
>Ga0210388_10003670_pt1 | contig 12000 bp, 10 predicted proteins | sample IncBWC19OmetaG_FD_155485 | JGI IMG/M metagenome (GOLD analysis project Ga0210388, IMG submission 155485) | Forest soil microbial communities from Barre Woods Harvard Forest LTER site, Petersham, Massachusetts, United States - Inc-BW-C-19-O ... | reverse complement strand
AAAACTGCCCGGGGCGAGGCACCGGAACAGGGGTTTCTCTAACTCACCATTCCCCTGGTCCAAAGTTTTGCTCGGGCAAGGTTATGGAATTTCCGAATTTCCCTTAGCGAATTGCTTAAGAGGGTAGATCGTCAGGCGCGGCAAGAGCCCCGCTCATTTAGGTTTGGCTTTTCAGCTTTGCCAGGGCATCTAATTGATCATCCGGAATTCCTTCACCACGGTCGAGTTGATCGATTCCAGTTCTAATATTTGCGTTAACCGCAGTTCGGTTTTCCAAAAAGCCAGCGATCCTGTTCTTCCTGAGTCTCCACCAAACGGAGCAAAACTTCCTCAATGCTGCTGGAACCGGTCACCTGGAGCAGCTTTTGGATTCTGGCCTCAAGGGCCGCGTCATGGATTTCGATGTTCATGACCTTATCCTCCAAAGTTTTGTCAAACCCCGTTCTTATCGTAACTGAAGAGTTCCAAGGAAGTAGCCTATATTAAACCGATGGTTACTTGCCCCTTTTCATTAGCCATACCCACAGGGCGAGATTGGTGGGGGATGGCCGGGGCCGGGGAGGAGTCACCCCTCAGCCCGGCCCCGCATCGCGCGGACATTGAAGGTGAAGCCGAGTGAACTGTTCAAGAATGTCCACTGAAACAAGAACTTTGCGCGGTACCGCGAGCGGGGCACGGTTCCCGATCTCATCGTTCCGGCAGCGGGCAAAATTGTCCCTTTGAGAATCCCCCGGATTCGATGGCAAATGTGCGGTTGAAACGCGCTCTGTAGTTCTCCCATGCAATAGCGGAACTCAGTTCCACCAGTTCGCGTTCCGAGAATACGGCCCGCAGGGCCGCAAACAGCTCGTCCGGCACGTCCGCAGGAGTGCGGGTCAAGCTGGTGACGAGGCCCAGCACCAGCTTCTCCCGGTTGTTGAAATGCGCGCTGGATTCAAATTGCGCCAGATCACGGAGTTGCTCCTCGGTGATGCCTGCTCTTCTGCCAACGGCAGAATGGATGTCGATTCAAAGTGGACAGCCCACCATTACGGCCACCTTGATTTGCGCCATCTCTTTCAGCACAAGCGGCACTGTTCCAGCCGAAGCGGTGTGGACATCCATCCGGCAGGCCAATTCAAGCAGCTTGGGATCGTGGGCGCGAAGCCTGATCCCAAGATGAACCCGGCCACGTCGCCGCTTCACAAGCCAATAGATGATACGGGTGCGTAGCCCCGCTTTTTTGTCAGGAACGCCGATTGCTCGATTCCTAGAACGCCCTCAGAGCAGGCCACGGTTGAATTCGTCCAGGCATTGTTGTCTCAGGGAGCTGCGCGGCGGTCAATGGACGTTTGCGCTTCTTCGTTTGTTTCTGCACAGCAGGGGCAGAATGTCACGCGGCCTGTTGCATCGTACAGGTCGGGGCCTTCCATACGGGTTCCTTCGCTGAACGTAATGCTAACTCATCCTGGCGTACCCAAATCGCGGACCTGCGACGTGTCGTGAAGGAGAGCACATCGAGGGATCAGGGGACACGACGCTTCATTCGTATCTGAGCGCCACGATGGGATCGACGCGCATGGCTCGCCGGGAAGGTGGGTAAGCGGCAAGCAGGGCGATGGTGAAAAACAAGAGGGAGACGCCGACGAAGGAGACGCCATCTACGGTATGGAGTCCATAGAGGATGCCGCGCAGCAGATAAGAGGCTCCAACAGCGAGAACCATTCCGACAAGCAATCCAACAAGCACGGGCCGAATGCTTTCGCGGAGGACGAGTCCGAGGACGTCGCGCTTTTGGGCGCCGACCGCCATGCGGATGCCGATTTCGCGCGTGCGGAGGACCACGATATAACTGACCGTACCCCAGATGCCCATCGCGGCAAGCAGAAGACCGAACAGGCTCACCGTTGTGGCGACAGCGGCCGCAAAGGCGGCACCGAGAAAAGGCGGCGTCTGGCGAAGCATCTCCGCCAGAGTGGAAGTGGATGACACCAGGTCAGGATCGACGGCCGAGACCACGGAGTCAATCGCACGCGTGACCAGCATCGGGTCTGCGTGTGTCCGGATGAGGATCGGGTAGTCCTGCGGCCGGTCTTCGGGCATTGGCAGGTAGACTTGCGCTGCGTCGCTGCCATCAAGCTCAACGCCGCGCGTGTCGCTAGCCACGCCGATGACCTGCCAGGTGGGCCCATCGGGAAGGAGTTCGCCCTTGGGGTGGAATTGCTCGTCGGTGCCCAAACGAAGAGTGCGACCGATTGGGTTTCGGCCGGGCCAGAGCTGTCTGGCCGCAGATTCGCTCAGAATGACCGAGCGCTCAGGCTGGCCGGTCTGCGGTTGAAAGCCGCTGCCGAGCAGCAGCGGGATGTCGAGGGTCTGAAAGTAGTTTGCCTGAACCCAGGTGTAATAGAGATTGCCCTGTAAGTTTTTGGATGAGGGCTTTTCTCCATTGAGCGAGACGGCAGCTGCTCGAACGCTGCTGTCGTCTGGCGCGCGTGCGCTGGTGATAGCCGCCACTCCAGGCAGGACAGCGACGCGGGTGCGAAGTTCATGGATGAGGGCAAGCCTCCGGTCCCGGCTATACTTCGACCCCTCGGGAAATCGGAAATCGAGATCGACGACGTGCTTGCCGTCGTAGCCGGTGGGCATCTCCAGGGCGTGAAGCGAGCTGCGAATCAACATGCTTCCGGCGATCATGAGGACCAGCGAGAAGGCGACCTGGGAGGCGATAAGGAAGTCGCGAAGGCGTCGGCTGCTAACAGTTGAACTTCCCAAGTTGCCCTTGAGTGCGGAGAAGAGTGCCGACCTGGAGCTCTCCAGGGCCGGGGCGAGGCCGAAGAGGAGACCAGCGAACACGGAAATTGCCAGGACATAGGCGAAGACTTCAAGGTCGGGACTTACGTGGAGGACGATCGTACCCACCTCGATGGGGAAAGCTTGGGTGAACATGATCGCGCCCGCCTTCAGAATCGCCCAGGTGCAAGGCAGCGCGATCAAGCCGGCGAGCAGACCGAGCAATGCGCTCTCCGTCAGCAATTGCCGTATGAGACGCCTGCGGCTGGCTCCCAGCGACAGGCGCATGCTCAGTTCGCTCTGGCGGGTGGTAGCGCGAGCCAGTTGAAGGCTGGCGACATTGGCGCAGGCGATGACCAGCACCATGCCGGCGGCGACCATGATGAGCAGAATGGTGAACTTGAGTGCGCCGGGCATCTTCCCGGGCAGTGGGGAGCCCGGCGAGAGTAGTGCAGTAGCGGGTCGGCTCAATTCCTTGTTGGGATCGTGCAGATTGCGGAGGCGTGAGCTAAGCAAGGTTATCTCCGCCTGCGCCTGGCGCACATCGACGCCGGGCGCGAGTCGGCCGAAGATGCGCAAGCGGAGGTTTTCGCGGTCATAAAGCGGGTTGGTGTCGGGATGAACCAGTGGCTCAAGGCTGAGCGGCAGCCAGAAATCCGGCACGCCAACGCTGGTGCCGACGAAGTCATGGGGCGTAATTCCGATGATGGTAAACGGCGCGCCGTTTAGACGGATGGTTTTGCCCAGCACCGCGGCGTCGCCGGCAAAGCGCTTCTGCCAGTAGTTCTCGCTGATGAGAACCGAAGGCAAAGCCGCGAGCTCGGGACGAGTTATAGACTCGAAGGTCCGGCCGCGCAGAGGCGGGACTCCGAGAACTGAGAAGTAGTTTTCCGAAACGACGAAGGTGCCAGCGAACTCGGCATTGCTGGAGGACGGAGGCAGCAGCCCCAATCTTCCGAGCAGAGAGCCAGCCGCGGCAGTGCGTTGGCTGATGATGCCGCCTGCGTCCCTGAGAGTCAGTTGATCATTGGACCACGCGATGAGGCCAGTGCAGCTATGGACGTGATCCCGGTAAGCTTCGTAGTCCGGATAGCTGAACAAGAAAGAGTTGGCGCCCGACTGGAGGATCAGCGCGAGGTTGACCATCCTGCGGGGATCGCGCGCATCGAGAGACCGGCCCACGAGCGCTTTGTATGCGGTGAAGGTGCCCGTATTGACCCCGATACCGAGCGCAAGCGCCAGAACCGAGACGGCGGTGAACCCGGCATTGCGGAAGAGCATGCGGACTCCGTAACGCAAGTCTTGGAGTACGGTCTCAGGCAGGATCATCCGATGGACATCCCCGTGTCCTCTTGCTACTCAAGTTCATTCCCTGGATGGAAGACGTCGCCAGGCGGCGACTATTACAACGCGCCGCCATGCAACACCCATTTTCCAAAGCGCATAGAATCAGGCATGGGGTTCGGCCTGAACTCCCACTATCGAACTGTTGGTTCGGGATTCCCCGCAAGAGACGCCGTAGTGTTTACCGGAATTGGGCCGTAAAGCCCCGGCACTTCAGTCCGGGGCGTGGGCGTGCCGCTGATTTGCAGCATGGCAGCCCCACGCGCATCCTTTTGTACCTCCCCTTTGTACTTGTCCGAGTGCAGGCAGGCCTGAAAGGCTCTGCCGTTGGGCGACAGGTTTTCTGCTGTCCTGGGCGCGGAGCAAGCGGCGCTAAGAACTCGACAAGGGATTTTCGTGCCCGCTTCAGAAGCTGAGCACAGGTGCCATCGAGGACTTCCACAAAAAAGCGTGGATTCTCGGTACGGTCGACCTGCATCCAAGCGTCGGCGAAGGCTGTTGATGGAATTGGAGTATGCGTCAAGCGCTCTGGCTTTGCCAATCGAGGTCGTCCACATTTCCTCTGTTGCGCCGGTTGCTGCCATAGCGTTTCGGGACATTGTGTTTCGATCACCCACGTCCCCTGTTCCCTGTCGCCGTACGGAGGAGTATGGTCTGTCCGACCGCCAATCGACCGATGCGAGTGACCGTGCCGTAGATTCCCGCGGTGTTCTGGTTCGCACGAACGACCGCCTTCAGTACTTCCGGCGCCGAACTTGCTGAATCGGGATCAAGGTTCACCATCGAGCAACGCTCGTCGCGCATCGTGATCGTGATGGCGGGGGCGTCGTCCCCCTCGCCGAAGGAGAGCACACCGCCCACCCACTCGTCCTCCTGGAAGGGAGCCGATCGCAGTAAACGAACCAGAACATTCGGGCGAAATCGTCGCACGTCCAGGCTCCGCCCTGCGAGTCGTCCGATCTCGCGCACCGTATCGGAGGCGATCAAGGAGATGCTCGCTTCATCGAAGATGCCATGCCTCAACTGCATCATCTCCACAGGAGCCCCGTACCGACGCCCGACCTCCTTGGCCAGATCCTTCCCGAAGACGGGCATCTCTACGCCGTCCGGCGTGCGAATATGCGAAGGTAGAACAATGTCTCCCTGAGCGCCGTCTTCAAGGCGCTGCGGAGCAAACAGGACCAGGTCGGGGAGCTTGCTTGCCGTTAGCCACGGCATCCCGCTGCGGTCATCCATCCGCCGGAATGCCAGGCGTCTGTCACCCTCGAGGCCGTACCAGCCCAGGTTGGCTTCCTCGATCCGTTCGCCGCCCATGGACTTCACGGGGTACTGGTAGATCGCCTCCACATGTCCGATTTCTATGAGCATGAGCGATCCTTGTGACCAAGGTTCTTAGGGCCACTCCGGGCGGATAGCCGTTACCACTGCTATCGCGAGACTCAGAATGGTTCGGTGATTCCGCTTTTACCTTTTCGATCGCCATGGTCTCGGACATGAGATCGGTCTGCTTCTCGCACGTGGAGTAGAGTGATAGCGCAGGCCTTCATGCCAGGACCTTACGGATTACAAGTGGTATGAACAAGGTCCACTTGAATACCTGTTAAGCAGACCATTTTCGGGGGCGCGAAGCCGAACCACCCGGAAAGCGCAACCGGCCCATCGTCCTCATGACGTGAGATCAGGCCTACTTTACTTATGTGAATGGGGTGGGTCGAAAGGCTTCATTACGCGATCCTTCGAAACCTGTAAGTGGTATTTGCAATAGCAACCATGCTAACTTGCAGCAGACCACTTGTGAGGCGGCAATGTCGAACCGCACGGAAGCGCTACTGCCCATCGTCCTCGATAAGGCGAAGCGCGTACCGCTCAAACGGCAACTGTACCTTGCGATGCGCGACATTATCGTGGCGGGGACGCTGCCTGCGGGTACGCGCCTACCATCGACGCGTACGCTCGCGCAAGCACATAGGGTGTCGCGCTCGACGGTGGTCGAAGTCTTCGAACAGTTGTTGGCGGACGATTTAACGGTGGGAACCATCGGCTCCGGAACCTATATCAATAGGGTGACGGCAATCGGTAAACGCGTTTCGGCCGTGATTCCGCGGGTGCGCGATAAGAACACGCATCTCTCGGTCCGTGGACGGCGCATCGCTGGTATACCGCTCACGTATGGCGTGTACCGCAAGCGCATCATTGGCGCGTTCCGGAACGGCCTTCCGGCGCTCGATTTATTTCCGCGGGAAAGCTGGGCCCGCCATCTGGCGAAAGCCGCGCGCCATGCGTCGCCGGCCTTGCTCGACTACGGTGATGCGGCTGGATTCGCGCCGCTGCGAAAAGAAATTGCAGAGCGTCTCGCGATCACCCGTTCCGTGCGTTGCACCCCGGAACAGATTTTTGTCGTTGAGGGCACACAACACGCTCTCGACACGATCGCGCAAGTACTCCTTGATCCGGGTGATGAGGTCTGGATTGAGGACCCGTGCTTTCCCGGCGCACGCCTTGCCTTTAGCGCCGCCGGCGCGAAGCTACGCCCAGTTCCAGTCGACGATCAGGGAATCAATGTGGAATTCGCGGTGCAGCAGTGGCCCAAGCCGCGCGCGATCTTCGTCTCGCCCTCGCATCAATTCCCGATGGCAGTCGCGTTATCGATGTCGCGGCGGCTCGCATTGTTGGCGTGCGCGCAACGCGCCGGAGCATGGATCATCGAAGACGATTTCGAGAATGAATTCGAATACGCCAGGCGGCCTCTGCTCTCGCTGCAGAGCCTCGATACCGCCGACCGCGTTCTCTATGTGGGGACGTTCACCAAGACCATGGCGCCATCGTTGCGCATCGGGTATGTCATTGTACCCGAGGCCCTCGTCGATGTATTCGCGGCCGCGCGCCGGACCGGAGGGCGCAGTTGCAAAGGGCTCGAGCAGGCCGCCCTCGCAACGTTTATCGCCGAGGGCGCGTTTGCGCGCCACGTGCGACACATGCGCGATGTCTACCAGGAACGGCAATCTGTACTCATCGGGGAGGTGGAGAGGCAACTTGCCGGCGTCGCGACGATTGGGAAAGCAGCCAGCGGCATTCACTTGCTCGCGCGCCTCGCTCCAGCGTTCGACGACATAGCCGTTTCCGAAGCCGCTGAAGCTGCGGGCATCGACGCGGCGCCGTTGACGCCTTTTGCGATGGTACCACGCGATGCCGGCGGACTGACTCTCGGTTATGCAATCGCCAAGCCTGAGGAGATTCGAGCGGGTATCGCGGTTTTGGCTCGCTGCCTTTCAAAAACTCAATATCGGCGTAGAGATAGAGATCGATGATTTCCTTGGTGGCGACTTGCAGAACGAATTGGCAACGCGCGGGTTCTTTGCCAGATCGGGCTGCCAAGGGAGTGGATATCGAATTGCCCGGAGGTGTCGCAGACCTCCAGTGCCAGGAAGAACAGACTAGACTCCGCCATCTTGGACACTCCTCCACAGGCGAATCTGTTCTAGCTTCAACTGCCTCTGAACACACACGCGGGGGACTCTAGGATGCCGCCGCATTGCCGGCGAGGGCTCGAACCGCCTTGGGCTGAGGACGCAACAGCAAATAGAACGCGACCACGTGCGTAATCATCAGCACGGGCACGTAGATGATCGGGATCGCATACGAGGCGCCCAACTGCCCCGCCAGCGCAGGAAGGCCAACCTGGATGGCGTGGTAATAGTCGAGGATGAGCTCAATCGTCCCAACGAGATTGAAGGCGACGACGAAAAGCCAGAAGAGCGGAGCCATCCTTACCAGCAGGTAGGACAATTAACGACGCGCCAGCCTGTTGACAACTCCCTCATGGCGGACGAGAATCTAGCGGCAGGGGAACAAAAAGCGAACAACAGCGTACTTGACTCAAATTAGACTGCGCGTTAGTCTCTGCGGCAGATTCTGTTGCACCAGAGCATTCGTCGAAAACGACTCCAACTACCCGGTGATTTCAATCGCGGGTCCCTCAGTCGGTGTTATTGATTCGGTGGTTACTTCAGGAGGGCTTCCATGAGCCGCAAGCGAGTCCAAACAATATTGGCGATATTGGTTGCGACGGTCGCCGTACTTTCTTTGCAAGCTTCGCTCGCTAATGGTCAAGATCCGTCGTCAAAGCGAGATGGGAGCTCGGCTCCGCAGATCCGCATGCGGTGGCAAGACTTCATCGGCGGAGCCGATGGCGCGAAGCGCCTCGCGAGCCTCCAGGCTGCGATAACGAAAATGAGGTCTCTCGACAAGAGTCCGCACAACTCAGCGGACTACCGCCGCAGCTGGGAATATTGGGCAAACATCCACGGCTACTATGGGAGCAAAAGCCCGGATGGAACGATCGCTGAGCAGAAACAGTATCTTACCGATCATGGGATGGCGGGTTCTCTTTCTTATTTCACCGGAATTATCGATCAGTCGGCTCCGGACGCAATTGCCGAAAAGATTTGGGCAACCTGTGAACACTCCGGTGATACCCAGGCGCTGAATTTCTTTGGCTGGCATCGTATGTATCTCTACTACTTTGAGCGGGTCTTGCGGTGGGCAGGTGGCGACGACAAGTTGCGATTACCGTATTGGGATTACACCGACCCGGGCTACGAGCTGCTGCCGGCTGAGTTCCGAAGTAAAACGTCGGCCCTTTACGATTCGCGCCGCGATCCAGGATTAAATACGGGCGCTTCACAGCTGAACTCGAACTCCACCAATGCAGATTCGTTCTTACGCAAACGGGATTATTTTTCCTTCGAATCTGATATTGAGAAACTCCTACACGGATATGTTCACTGTACCGTTGGACCAAGTTGTCCCGTGGCTCAAATGGGTGATGTGCCGGTTGCGGCCAACGATCCTATCTTTTATTCGCACCACGCGAATATCGATCGACTCTGGGCCTGTTGGCAGAATGCACATTCACTGCCGGCCGGGACTTGGCAGGATCAGACCTTCAGTTTTGTCGACGACACTGGAGCCTTGCAGACGCAACCCGTCAAGAATTTCTTGGATTCCACGGCGCTGGGATATGTCTACGACAATGTCGACAACTGCACTCGAGCCGGTGGTCCGCGCATTTCGGCTAACGCAGCGCTCGAACAGGCATTAACAGAAGGCAAGCAACTGCAGAAAACCACGCTTGGCACTAGCAACCGTATTGTGATCGATCACCCACAAACGACCGTGGACATCGACGTTTCTGAGCTCAATGCGAAACTCTTAGTGGCCCCTCCTGCGGGCACGGTTGCTACAGAGCTGGTATTGCGAGACGTTACAGCCGAGAGCCACCCGGGAGTGCTCTTTGATGTGTACATCGCTAAGAAGAGTCAGCCTCAAACGCGAAAGTTCGTTGGCACTATTTCGTGGTTCGGCGCGTTTCGTCATCACGGCAGCAAAGGTCCCGAGAAGAAAACGTTTGAGTTTTCGATTTCAGACCAGTTGCGTGAACTGGGAGAAATCGCCGGCACCTCTTTCACGGTGACGGTTGAGGCCACGGAAGGCAGAGTTCCAACAAATCCAGACCAAACGAAGGCCACGCAAGCCGCGGCCGCTAAGGCATTCAGGCCCGACGCCAAGATGGAGATTGGCGCCATCGAGTTACAAACGAAGAGTATTCCGACCCAATCTGGCAACCGCTGATCCGGAATGTTGGACGTCGAACGCCAGGCACCCGAGGGGATGGTTCACTTTGTGGTCTCGCGGCTTATCTCATTCAACGAGTAGCTATCTGTGGGCAAAGTGATGAAAAATACAAGCGTACGAGAAGTCGCGGTTCTTGGGGTACTATCGATGCCGGGTCCGCGTGGTCAAAAAACTCGTTGGGCGCCGCGTTAAGGTAAGGAGCTTCTTCTTGAGAACTGCAGAATGCTGAACCTCAATCCAACAGATGCGCAACTCTTCCAAATCGTTAATTCCGCCGCCCCGGCGGCGATCGCCGATGTTCTTGCCGTAATGCAGAATATTGATGGAGTATTGCCGGGTAGCGACGGTCTGAAATGGTTTAACAAGCTTTATTCAATGGTAACCCAGCAGGTCGACCTCAAGCCTCCGCCAAACGGCTGGGAAGACGCCACATGGCTGACGCGCCTCGCCGTAGTATTTGCAAACTTCTACTTTACGGCGATTGCAGCTGCGCTGGAGCAGAATCCCGATGTCGCGAGCTCGTGGCAGGCTTTGTTTGAGGCCAGGAACAAAACTGGTGTCGATCGAATACAGTTTGCTCTGGCAGGGATGAATGCTCATATAAATCACGATCTGGCGTTGGCCCTGCTGCAAACCAATGATGAGTTGCATATGACGCCAGCGCTCGAGAGCCCCGAGCATGATGATTATGAGCGGGTGAATGGTTTGCTGGAGCAGGTGCTCCCTTCGGCGTTGAACCTGCTGGCCGCCGGGATAGTGGGTGAACTGGCGCAAGATACGGGGAAGGTGGGGCGCCTGCTGGCGATTTGGAACGTCCGCGCTGCGCGCGATCTGGCTTGGGACTTCGCGGGACACCTTCGGAATCTTGAAGGCGCGAGCCGCGACTCTGCCCTGGAGGCTCAAGACAAGCTCAGCGGAGTGATCGGGCGTAGCCTGCTGCTTCCTGTCTAACTGTCCGCACCAAAAACTTCGTTCCACTCATTTGGCTGCGTCGAAGTGCCTCCGATAGTCCAGGCGGGTGGGTTCGGCGCGAACCTATTCGGTGCGTGCGTCCGACGACGCAAAAAACAGCCGAACGACATATCCCGGTCGAGAATATGCCAAGCGTGGCGTCACGAGAACAGTGTCCGTTGGGCGACGATTGGCTTACGAACACCGGGCGTTTTCCTGATCTCTGGAAGGCCCTTGTTGTGCCAAAGCTCGATGAATTGTTGAACTGTTGCCGGGCCGTGACCTTGATAGTGGTTGTTAGCGTAAGCGTAGACCGTGATGCCTCGTTTCCTGGTCTGGTAACAGAAATCGACCCAACTGCTCAACTCCTCCGTACGGTCTACAACAATCTTGTCCCAAATCTGGGTGATGGCCTCGATTTCTTTGCGATTACCGAGCCACCGAATGTAGGTCCAGTCGGCTGTCACCGGATCGAATTTCAATTCCGAGGGATTCGGCATCCAAGAGCGATCTTGAAGCACTTGGGCGATCTTGTGATCTCGTAAGAAGTTCGCAAATTCAACGTCGAGCCAGTTTCTGTTCCGCACTTCTACCGCGAACTTGTGATCTGCTGGGAGCTTCTTCAGAAACGGTACAAAACGATCCAGAAATTCGTGACGATCTTGGAAAATGCCGCGACTGAAGAATGGAAACTGAAAAACGATTGGGCCGAGTTTTGCCCCGAGAATACTCATGGTGTCCAGGAATTCCTTCCATTCTGGCTGACAGTCAACGAGGACCTTATCGTGCGTGATCGTCTGGGGAACCTTGACCGAGAAAATAAAGTTGTCCGGTGTTTTTGCAAACCATCCACTGACGGTATTCACGGAGGGGCAAGCATAGAACGTCGAATCGACTTCGACCGAATCGAAATGTTCGGCGTAAAAACTCAGATAGTCCCGAGGCTGCATCCCAGCAGGGTAGAACGATCCGTTCCAGCCGGTGGCCGTAAAAGAAGAGGTACCAAGATGAATCGAAGCTGTCACGCCAAAGAGTATAGCCGAGCCTTGGACGGATAAGGTCAAGGTGATGGACCTTGCCAGTGACTGGATAGAGCTGATTAAACCGAAACGATGTAGGAAAATGCTCTGGTGTTGCCGGAACCCGGAACGTAGAATCGCCAGCCGCCGGAGCAAAAAGTTTGCGCGTAGAACTCGACGCTTGGAAACGCGGGGCGGCTGACGTTTCCCGCGAGTTGAGGTGAAGTCGCAGGAGAGTGTTTCGATGCGTACCTTCGAACCAGAGGGGTCACCAGTTCGAGTC
>Ga0210388_10003668_pt1 | contig 12005 bp, 10 predicted proteins | sample IncBWC19OmetaG_FD_155485 | JGI IMG/M metagenome (GOLD analysis project Ga0210388, IMG submission 155485) | Forest soil microbial communities from Barre Woods Harvard Forest LTER site, Petersham, Massachusetts, United States - Inc-BW-C-19-O ... | reverse complement strand
GAATTGATCCACAACGCGACGGTCTCCTACAAGGATCTGTTGATGAAGGTTGGTGCCCCGGTGACCCTTGCAAAGAGTAGTGGAAATTATTTAGCAGAGGTCGCTGAATGGTGCGATTTGAGGAGCTTCCCGCCGGTAAACGCACTGGCCATCAATGGTGCGCTCGGCATGCCCGGAACGGGCTATTTCACGGCAGCAGGAGCAACTGAGAAATGGGACAACGACGTGCGAAAGTGCATCGCGTTTAGAGGCTATCCGTTGCACATGTCAGGCTGACCCGCTACCTGACCATTCGCCTCGTGACATTGATTGCGCACCAAGCTGATTGAGGGTAACGTTGCATGGCCGAACTGCATCACCAGAGAACACATCCTCTCAGCGATCCTCGATCTTGACCAGAATGTCGCCCATGGTTACGGGAGTCTGTCTCCTGGGACGCGCTGTACGAGGGACATAGGTAAGATCCAAAGGCCGTTAAAGGCATAGCGGCAACGAAGGTGACGGGACGCACCTATGGTCCAAACGATTTCAAGGGAGGCGTCAGAACAATTTATCTTGACTTCGTCAGGCGCATCTTTCACGATTGATGTGCGCAGAGCTGCCGTCTTTTTTTGCCAAGTGTGTCGAAGTCGACATTGCGGTTTTGGTCAAACAGACGGCCTCTGTGCATTTTTTAAACCCGTCTTTCGTAAACGCTGTAAAACGAAGCACCAAGAACGCTGTCTTCGTCAACGAACGTCTTTAGCTCTATAACCACAAATACCCAGATGTCCGCACGGAACGGCTGTTGGCTTCGTCCACGCAATACATGGAGATCCCTAAGAACGAGTCTGCCACTTGCATCCACGTAGGGGACTAATTTTCGAACCAAGACAGCTTCGCGACAGGTCTCTATCACTTCCCGCGCACAAGGAAGAAGACTTAGTTTATGGCAGACCTCCGGTTGAGGGCGACTTCTCCTCGTCACGTGCTTCCACCCTTTGACGGTCACTGCTACGTTTCTCTTTAATGCCGGACTATATGTCGTTCCCTGCTTCCAGTTCGAATAAAATTCCCACGCTTGCGCCTTGACGTCTGAGACTTTTGTGAAAGCAAAAGGGACCGTTTTGAGCCTTCCGCTTTGATATTTGGTTTCAGATAATTCCAGAAGTTCAGCAAAAAATCCTCGAAGCTGTCGATGCTCGCGGTAAGGAATGATTTCAATTCCTCTCTTGCGCCAAGCAATGCGCTGCTCCGGAGAAACTCCTCGGATCAACGCATACGCTGAGGGAAATCCATCTTGGAATACAGCATGCAGACTATCGACTACACCCAGAAAGTCGGGGTCGGTGAGAGAAAATCCGACGATCAGAATCGTGTGTCCAAATATCAAAGACTTTATGAGCTGTTGGTACTTCTTGTTCTTGGCTAGCTTTTGGTAGTCAGACTTCGCTAGAACCAGGTTCTTTGCGGGGTTTGGTGAGCTGATACACCCATGGATCTTAGCGAGGAACCCTCCTCGTTGTAGCCATGCTGTCTCTTCAAGGAAGTAAGGATAGGACCAGGGTCGAAACCTGTCCGTGTGAAACTCTATGATCCGATCAAAATTCGTCGTAATTATGCCCCTAAACTCAATAGCCAGCGCGATGTCGTGTACGTCACTTCGGACAAGATCCGGTGGATCAATCTGTCTTCTAAGAAATGATGCATAGGCGTCACCACGTGTGGAGTTCTTAAATTCTTCCGCGATGTCTAAGAGTTGTGATTTCTCCAACATTGAACGCAGTCGAGCCGATGTAGCTCTTGTGACCCTTCCGCGAAGATCATGGATCATCATTTCAGCAAGCGTAGACCAGTCTGGCAGCCTTCTCCCGCGAGCACGGACGACAAAATTTGAAAATCCAGCACCGACGAGAAGTATGCAATTGCGCGTGTCGTCATCAATCTGCCGTCGAAAATCATCTGGCACACCTAAAGATCGAGGCTTTGAGGTCGCAACATTCTTGAAGTGATCGGGCATTCTGTTCATTTGGCACTGATATTACAATACGAAGCTGTACGCGCGCTTCGGCGCAAAAGAAAAAGCCCGATGGAAGGTTATGTGTCTGGTGGAGTATGTATTTACGGGCGCAAGAGCGCCCTGTCCTGTTGCGCTGCTACCGCGAAGTATGTGGATCATAGCAAAATACTGAGGGTGGTGCGGGAGAAGGTCGAACGGTTAACGAATCTGGCTTGCGTCGAAGTAGAATTTCCAGTTCGCAATCTTCTCGCCCAAGAGCATGAGAAGCATCAGTCCTCTTGCGGTGGGACGAGCACAATAATTCGATATCGGGACCTCCCGCGGCGATACCTCAATCACCTCAGCCAAGCCAAATCCTTGTAAGCGGTAACAAATCTGTAGACCCTCTTCTCGGCTATAGGTGTTTCCTTCAATATAGGCTTTACTTCCTCGCAGCTCGCGCGCCATCTCCTTCGATAATTCCTCGGCGCGATGAGTGAAGGTGTTTGGGTGTAAACGAGTCGGGCTATATGCGGGGATTGAGCCAATGTTCTCTTTCCAATCGCCCTCCTGATTCATCGTCGTGTTCAGAACTTTCAGCCCGACGATGTCTCGCTCACCCAGCTTTTCGATGTCTTGAATGAACGTTGGAAGATCAATAACTTTCGTTCCGCTCGATATCGCCTTAGTGATCGCTGAGATGTAGCGCAAGCGCTTGGCGTCGTTAAACTCGTCTACGTCGAACTGGATTGACAGGCGCATCGCGGCCTGAACTTCACGGATATCAGTACGCATCTTCGCAACATCATCCTGCATCTTCTGCATGTCTTCGACGAGCAGACGAATGAAGGCAATTCCACGTTGCTCCCGTGCTTCGCGCGACATCGAATCCAGGACGCTGAAGAACGCGGAGAAAGGGTCCGGAATGGGTATGCCGAGCGCCTTGACGGAGTCGATACCTCTGGTGATCGCCGAGACAACGCCGCCTTCGTCTTCAGGATATTGCTTGTCGGTGGCGTCGTATTTGTTGTCGATTGCCATGTGTTCTCGATTATTTTAAGCGGTACAGTCCCCTGCTGACCTGCACGAACACCTTCGTATTTCCGCCGGGATTGCCGACACGATGCTTCGGAAGGAAACAACCGGCGAAGTCGATCTTGAGGATGCGGTTCACGTCTGCAGGGCGAAAGGGCTCGACCAGGCGACCGCCTGCAACAGCTTCTCGGATGCGTCGGATGGTGTCACGCTCAAACATGCGAGCGAGTATATCGCAAGCGAAAGTGATGCCACCGAGGAAAGCCTTATCGGCTTAATCCTACATCCGCTTCTTGAAGATGAACGTTTCATCCGAGGTAACGCCGTTAGCTGCCCACCCGTCTGAAACCTTGGCATTCAATCTCCGTGAATAGCCCGTGTCGGTAGCAAGCTCCCATCCTTGTGAGCCGAGCTGCTTTATTTTTCCTCTGAGGTCTACTTTGCCATTTTCGATGGGCAGAATGACTCCGTCCTCTTTCCACTCCGTAACGGCGGATATCCAATGGTTCTTTCTTGCATCTGAACACCCGGAGCTGAAGCCCTTCATATTTTCGAAAACAAGTCTTGAGAAGCAGATCGAGCTGAACAGCGGCCCCGAATGGCTCAAATGGGTAAGAAAGACTGTGGAGGAATCGCAGCGTTCGTCATATGAGATTGCGCAGAAGGAGATGGAGCGCAAGCAGTCGGAGGACGGCGACCTGGATATTGATAAATGGAAAATGAGGATCAAGCTGAAATCGTGGTCTCATTCAGTCCGGCAAAGTCAGCTTGTGAAGTGGAACGAGGGCATTGACAAGATCAAGCTTCAGAAAGGAAGTGAACACAACGACCTCACGGTCGATTTCATTGTTCCCAAAAGCGTGACGCTTGATAATTTGTGGAATGCAGGCATGCAGAATAATGTGCTTTTCGTTTCATGCTTGAACATCGCATCGTTGGGATTCTTTTGGTGGTACCTGCCCGTATTCACTTCGCGTTTCCATGATTCAATCACAGACCTCGAAAACAATACCCAAGTTCTCATAGATCGGGTTCCGGAATTGAAAATCGTTTGGCCCCGGCAAGCTTTAAAAGACGATGTACTTCAGCAGAATCTTCCGGTGATATTCGGTTTTGTTGCTCGCGCTCGTGACCAGCATGTCGGCATTTACCACAAGTATTTTGGCGCTCTCGCTCTCATGGCGAAGAACGATATGTTTTTCCAGTTCGAACACCATCTCGTTGCCAATTTCATAGAATGCTTGGAAATGGCAATGAAAGGCTACGGAGATTGGGATGGTGATGAGTTGACATTCGAGAGCGTTGTAAGAGATTTTGTTCCGAATAAAGAAGGAGCTGACGACTTTCTGAAGATGGTCGTAGATCTCCGACGAATTGCCGGAGATGTGAAGCGGCAAAGTCTAAAGGAGCCCGTTACGCTCGAACACGCGATCAGTGCGAAGCTGGCCTTTGATACCTACATTCATGTCAAAGCGCGCGCTCATGTCGCTGCTGAGATCGAGAGGGGCAGTATCAGACCGGAGCAACCACCAGGCTGAGATTAGTGCAATAATCCATTCGTCTTGATCACGCTGTAGGCACAATTCGCGACAACATTGTTCAATCATCTGTTCAATGATCACGAACCCAAATAACGGTAGATACCCCACTTGTTGATCTTGACCGTTACGGTCGCCGATCCCGCACTTCCTGAAGCATCGAAGTTAAACCAAAGTTTTGATATAAGCGCCGTTTCAGTAGAGGGGATTGCAATCGGCGTAGTTTTCAGCCTGATCTTTCCATTGTTCGGCCACGCAACCGGCGCGCCGGATGAAGGCAATAAATGTTGTCCTGCGCCGGGGCTGTTGGGGCCAGCCGTTTCAATGAAGTATGAACCCACTATCTGCGTATAGATGCTCGTTAAGTTCGCAGCGCCTGAGACTTCCACTTCTGCCTCTATAAAATATTTTGCCGTGCCAAGGTCAGCAGAATTAATTCCGTACCAAGCTGGCGTGACATTGGGTGTGATGAGAATCCATTGTTCATTGCTCGTTCCAGAACCCAAAGAAAATTGAAGGGTCTGACGCTGCCCGGCTTGACCGCTCGACCAAGGACTCTCAATCGCTTCGGTGATAGTGCCAGCCGCGCTGCCGTTGTTGCGTAGTAGCTGATAGCCGCTTGCGAGGCTGCCGCTGTAGACGATGCCTGTCTCGGCTGTGTTCGTTCCTGCCGTTCCGCTTGCGAATACTGACATATATGCGGGCCAGCGATAATTCCATTTTGCCGTCCCATCTGTGATGCCTGTACTCGTTCCTGTCGGACCGCCGCTTGACGCAGAGGTTCCGGCTTGGGTGCAATAATAACTTTTACCGCCGTTATCAACGACACTTCCAAGCGCATAAGAATTTGATGCAACCCACAAAGTGCCTTCGAGCAAATTACCAGCAGGATTTGTTCCGTTGACATAATCGTATCCGTCAAGGGACGTATAGCCAGCCGATGGATAATCAGGAATGCCTGTGCTATAGGCATTCTTTATCGCATTCCAAATCACATAACCCATGATCATCATGCCTGCGCTATTGGGGTGCAAACCGTCTTCTGTAAGCGCTGCAGCCGTTCCGCCGCTTCCGCCGACAGCATTATTTACTGACGTCGTAATCGTTCCGTCGGTGAAATAGGGTGTCGGATCGGCCAGAATAACATTGATGTTATTCGGATTCGCCCATACCTCTTTTTTGGCATAAGCCCTGATCCATTTATTGACGCGAAATGCCGTGAGAGCTTGCGTTTGAGTTAATCCTGTGCCTCTCGGAAGAATTGGCACAACAACCACGCGTTTGCCAGCTGAGCGCAACGTTTCATAAATAGTTTGGAGATTTGCAATGATCGTCGAATACGGAATGTTGCTCGGAATATCGTTCGTGCCGTCGTGCACGACAATGATGTCTGCCCGTGACGCGACAACATCGGGAAGGCGAATAACGGCATCAGAAGTCAAGCTGCTCGGAACGCCGAATGTTCCGCCTGCTGAGCTTACTACGGTATAGGTTGCGCCGCTGCCGGTTGATGTATTGATCGTGCATGTTTGCCCGACACTGCCACCTCCTGGACTCGTGATCGTACCAGAAATAAGATGACCGCTTGAAAAGACTGGCGTTACTGCCAGCCCGTTGGTGCACGTCATCGTATCGGAATTACTATAATTCGCACCTTGGTTTCCTACGTCAAGCTTTACGCCGCCGCCGATGACGCCAGCATAGCCATCGGTCTGATCCCAGACGAGAGAGCCCCCACTAAACATTTCTACCCAAGTAAGATAATCGCTGCCCTTGATCGATTGCCAAGGTTGATATGACCAATTAACAGTGTTGTCGGTAATGCTTCCGCTGTTTCCTGTCGGGCCACCTGAGCCCGCGGAAGTACCGCCCGAAACAGTAAGATAAACGAGACTGTTATTTTGGACATATGAGTATGCGCCATAGACATGGCTCGCTTGCCATGCCGGAACGATGACGCCGCTTGTGACTCCATTGCCTGTAGGAAAATATGTCGAGTGACGTTGCGTAATGCTATCGCCATCGCCGTTGATATACATCGGTCCCATGATGCCGAAATTCGCTTGTGCGCCGCCGACCGTTGAGGCGTTACTACCTCCGTTCGCGATTGGAAGTATGCCTAATACCTGCGAAGCGAGATTGATCGTCAGGGCTTGTGCGTTGCCCCACAGCTTCTCGACAGCGCTGAGTATGCTGTCAGATGCAGTTACGGAACCGGTCGTCGAAGCAAAGCCGGTCAGTTGCTTGCCGGTGACGGTCGCCGCGGCAATTGCTGTTGCATTGCCGGTACTCGTGACATCGCCAGTCAGGTTGGCATTCGTCGTAACCGTTGCGGCGGTTCCGGTTATGCCTATGGACCACGTCCCCGTCGCGCCCGTGCCGGTCGTAGTCGGCGCACCGATGGCGGAAGGTGTGATCGTCACATTGCTGCACGATGTCGCCAAGCCCTTTCCGTTGATGACGCATTGAGCCGTTTGGCTGGCACTCCCATAAGTTCCAGGGCTCGCATTCACCGCCGCAAGCGTGGTGGCCGTGCTTCCGGTAGAAGTCGATATATCGCCGGTCAGCGCGGGCATGCGAGCGGCGGCGAGCGTCCCCGTCGAGAGATCCGATGCACTTCCGCTGGTCGCAACGGGAGCAAGGCCCGAGATGTCGGACAACGAAGGTTGCGCGTAATGCTGAATGCCGCTCGTGTCGATATAAGTCAGATATTCATGCGGCGTAGCAGCTGAGAGAGCGAGTATCCCACCAAGGGCGGACGGCGCGGCAGGGGAAAGAACGAGATTGCCACCGGAAGACGCGAGACCTGCCCCAATGCCGAGAGGGGCGATGGGGCCGACAGCGACGCGGTAGTTGCAGCCGGCATAATTGCAGCGCGCGATGGGGATCATATCGGTGGTCTGGACGAGGCCACCGTTCGGCAACTGACTGGTCGCAGAATCCGCCCATGCCTCATGCAATCCGACCGTCAGCAGGGCCAAGGCCAGGAATGCAGGTATCAGTTTCCTCATTTTCCGAGTTCCATTTGTTGTTGTGACTGTGCTTCAAGTACCGGCGGGATATGACGGGCGGGAAGGTATCGAGACTGACGAGGAATCCGAGCCATCGATGATTGCGCGCAGAGCGCGCCGCCAATTCACCCATGCGACGACATCCGTCCCAGTCCACGTGTTTAAGCCGAGCGAGACGGCTTCCGCGATTCGGTGCATCGTCGTGTCAGAATCGTCCAGAAGCCCGGTTTCGCGAATGACAACTCCCATCGCCGCATTGACGCTGTCGATGTTTGTTGGTGTGTTGCCGGCCGCTAACCATGCCGCGTAAGGAGTTGATGTGATCGACACAAGGCCGTTCGTCGCGCTCGACCAGACTTGAGCGCTGTTGCCTGCAATCGACCAATATCCGCCAGAGATGTTGTAACTCAACATGATTCGGCTGCCCTTCCGTTAGAGATATAGACCGTAAGGCGATGTGCCTGAATTTGTCCCCGTCCCTGATGTACTGCCGGGGAAATAGCTCGTGCCGCCGCCGCCCGTATTTATCACACCGTTGTTTAACGCTGCGTAACGACTACCCGAAGCCGCACCGCTGAATGTATTCCCACTGACGAGGAGATAACCTCCATCGCAATACGCGAAGGCTGACCCGAAGGAGGGCGTTCCAGTGAGAGTGATCGTCTGACCGACACAGGAAATATGGGCCCCGGCGTATTGCGCGACCCAATGGCCGCCCGCAGAACAACCTCCGGAAATTGTGTAAGCTGCGTTAATGCCGATAAACGAACCCGCTTCAATGGCATTCATATGGTCGTTAACGCAATTCCCATAGTTCATCGCGCCATCGAGATAGATTGCTCCGTTGACGCCAGCCTTGAGGCCGTTTCCGGCCGTCGTCGTCTGGATTTTGAAGCCCTGAACATGCAGCGCCGCATAGGCGACTGCAATCGCGTCAGCACTCGTGGTCGAGATGATGCAACTCGCCGGTGACGAAGTGTTTCCATTGAGAATTACAGTTCCACCCCCTGTAAACGGACCATTGATGAGCGCGCCGCCTGTGTATGTGCCATTGGCGACGTTGATTGTCGCCGTATAGCCAGCGAGGTCAATGGTGGATTGAATGAAATTGATCGCGTGCTGGATAGTCAGCCACGGCGAGCCGGATGTTCCGGCGTTCGAGTCATTACCGGTTGTTGCAACGTAGTAGTTGGTGTTGGACGTCAGGATTGTGCGAATTCCAGTGCCAAGGCGCAGATATCGTGCGTCGCCGGTCGGAATGCTGATTTTGTCATTGAGCTTTTCTGATATGAACGGAGCACCAGAATCGAGCACGATGTTCGGACTCGTGATTGACGTTTGCCCACCCTACTCCATTCCTCCGTCTGACGAGGTGGAGTTGAGCTATCGCGGCCTTCCCTACGACTTGTTGGAAGACCTGCTGCCGCAATCGGGCGCATGGAAACAGGCCGCGCCACTACTGATGCCGCATGAGGACGTTGCAACTGGCGGGCCCCGTCTGCGGTGGGATGCGGCATCGGATCCTGGCAAATATCAGACACTGCAACGGCGAGAGCAGGCCAGTGTGCAATGGCTCCGCAAGATGAAGAACAGTTTTCTTCAGATGTTTTTCTACTGGAACGTTACCAGATATCAGGTTGGACAGTGGGAGCCGTGTAAATCGAGAGATTTACGCACGGTTCTGCGAGGGGCTTGGGGTGAAACTCGTCACTTCTTTTGCATACAGGTATCGGGACTTTCACCACAAGCTGTGAAGGGTGGGAATCGATAAGGACAAACCCCTTTGCCGCCCGGTTCCGCAAGATCGTGGGGACGGGGCCCATAGAGTACCTGCTGCATTGGAGGATGGCCCTGGCCAAGGATGAGCTACCCCGTGGAACGCGGAGCATCGGCGAAATCGCCTTCGCGGTTGGCTTCTTGTCGTCGAGCGCGTTCAGTACGGCATTCTCACGAGCTGTTGGATGTTCGCCGAAGCGTTTTGTAGCCCGGCATCAGCCGACTTAATTTTCATACCAACGCAGAGCGCAGACGTTCAATGTCTTGCATTGGAGGAGCGCCGAAGAAGCGACGGTATTCCCGGCTAAACTGGGAGGCGCTTCCATACCCCACATGCCGGCTCACCGTACCGGCATCAAGCGACCCCGCGATCATCATGCGACGAGCGGTTCCATCGTGCCTCTTCTAAGTGAATGTGGCATTCTTCTTTCAGGTTCGCACGGTCGAAAACAGGGCTGGCCTTGACTTCTACGGTTAACGCGGCCATGATAATTACCACGGCCACGATAATTAACGTGGCCAAGGTAAAGCCATGGCCTCCCCGCTTTCCAATCCGAACTCTCCGGGCGCGCACAGTGGGCGCGAGTTCGAGGACCTCATCGCCAACCTCTTTCGCCAGCACGGCTGGCGGGTGAAAAAGGAGCCTATGCCCGCCGACAAGGGTGCGGACATCGTCGTCGCCCGCGGTAACCTGCGCTACATCATCGAATGCAAAGTTGCCTCTGAGGGCCGGCCGGACCGGCTTGTGCCCTTGCTCTCGCAGGCCATTCTCCAAGCGCGGGCCTATGCCCAGGCATTTCCCGAACCGGCAGCGCCGCTCGCCGTCGTCGGCGCCCCTGCCATCTCTCCGAGCGCCGCAAAGAGCCTGGTCAGTTTTCTCTCCCAGTTCGCGCCCGACGTCGCAGTCGGCATCCTCGACCGCGAAGGCTTCCGGCACTTCGTCGGGCCCGGTCTCGAAAAACTCAATGCCGCACCTCCCCGCCGGTCGCATCGACAGAAGCTCCCTCCTCCCGAGTCGGCGTACCTGTTCTCCGATCTCAGCCAGTGGATGCTGAAGGTCCTGCTCGCGCCCCTGCTTTCCGAGGATCTTCTTCGCGCGCCGCGGAGAGAATATCGCAACGCTTCGGAGCTTGCGGCCGCGGCTGAGGTCTCCGTGATGAGCGCCTTCCGTTTCGTACGCCAGTTGCGGCAGGAAGGTTTTCTCGACGAACGTGATGGGCCGTTGCGCCTGGTGCGCCGCAAAGAGCTGCTGCACCGATGGCAGGCGGCACACCTGCGCGGCTCACCCGAGCTGCCCCTGCGCTGGATCATTCCGGTCAAGAGTCAGCGCCAGCTGCCGGCGGCGCTTCACTCCTATCGTGTTCAGCCAAACGTAAAGAACGAGCCGGCGCCACGCGCCTGTCTCGGGCTCTTCGCGGCAGCCGATTCCCTCGGATTCGGTTTCGTGCACGGCGTTCCGCCTTACTTCTATCTCGAAAGCCTGGACCGGGAAGTCCTCAGCCGCATGGGGCTCTCACCGGAGGGCGCGGAACAAAGACCGGACGTTTATGTGCGCATTCCCGCTTTCCGGGAATCCGTCTTCCGCGCCGCAGTCGTCCGCGATGGCGTTCCGGTCGCCGACATTCTGCAGGTCTGGCTCGATGTTAGCTCCCATCCGGCCCGCGGCGAGGCACAGGCCGAAGAGATCCGTCACCGTGTCCTTGCGCCGATCTTCGAGGAGAAATCGTAGTGGCCGTCCAATCGGATGTCGAGTATTTCGCCTGCCTGGTCGACGCCCTCGAACCGTGGCTAGATCAGGTCGTCATCATCGGTGGTTGGGCACACCGCCTCTACCGCCTGCACCCTCTCGCGCAACCGCTCGAATACGAGCCTCTCGGAACCTTCGATACCGACATCGCTGTCCCTCTCGATCTGCCCGCTACCGGCGGGCAGATTCGCGCGCGGCTGCTCGAAAGGAACTTCCGTGAAGAGCTGATGGGCGATATGCAGCCTCCGGCCGCGCACTACCGCGTCGAGACGGGAGACAACAGCTTCTACGCTGAGTTTCTGACGCCGCTTGAGGGCAGCGCAGTCAAGCGCGGGGGCAGGCGCGACGTAACGACCCGTGTCTCCGGAGTCTCAGTCCAGAAGCTCCGTTACCTCGAACTGTTGCTCCAAAATCCCTGGGACGTAATGATCGCACCGGCCGTTGGCTATCCGACGCCGGACGTGCGGCGCATTCTTATTCCCAACCCAGCGTCGTTCCTCGTACAGAAGATATTGATTCACGAGAAGCGTGATCGCGACAGGCGCGCCAAGGACATCCTTTATATCCACGACACGCTCGAGACCTTTGGCGGCAATTTCGCCGCGATTCGCGAACACTGGCAAACAAACGTTCGGCCCGCGCTGCACGCGAAGGCTGCCCGTGTGGTCGAGCGCACAGCGGAAGAGTATTTTCGCGAAGTCGATGACACGACCCGCGAGGCAGCGCGCATCGCCACCGGGCGGAACCTGACACCGGAAATGGTCCGGGAAGTGTGCGGGTTTGGATGGCAACAGATCTTCAGCGCCTGAAAAGGAGCCCCGATGTTCCTGGACACACTCAGGCTTAACAACTTCCGCTCGTTTGAAGACGAGCAAATCTGCTTTGGGAAGGATCTGACGATCCTAGTCGGAGAGAACAAT
>Ga0210388_10003667_pt1 | contig 12006 bp, 17 predicted proteins | sample IncBWC19OmetaG_FD_155485 | JGI IMG/M metagenome (GOLD analysis project Ga0210388, IMG submission 155485) | Forest soil microbial communities from Barre Woods Harvard Forest LTER site, Petersham, Massachusetts, United States - Inc-BW-C-19-O ... | reverse complement strand
TCTCACTCTGTTGATGGGCGGAGTTTCGCTTGGAAGCTTTTCGCTCACGATGCCGGCTTCGCCGACCGCTTTTCAGCTCGAGTTTTACCTTACCGAGACAGGGTTAACGACTGCTTCTGGCGGTGGCTGCCTAACGATCTATGGCGGTACGATGGCCGGCAGTTGTCCTTCGAGCGCGTCCATTACTGGCCTCAATTTTGCGACCAACCAGACTATCGATTTGCAAGTCACGTGGGGTGCCCTCAGCGCCTCGGACACCATTACCGTAAACGAACTTTCCGTTCATCCAGCACATTCGATCTAGGAGACTTACAGTGAAGAGACTATTTTTAGTTTTGGCGTACTTGTGTGCCTTTGCGAGCGCATCTCGCGCGCAATCCCCTAGCGCCTATCCCTACGCGAAGCCGTACCCGAATGACCCGTCGACGGGCACAACGCAGTTCACACTCACGAAGCTAAACACCTCGGGGAATGCCGTCATCATGTCGACGTCAGACTTGGATGGATTCATCGGAGTTTGCGTAGTTAACTGCGGGAAGACCGGGACAGCATGGGTAGCATTTGCTGGGCTCGTGCCACTAACAATGGACGGTACGGCCTCGGCAGGAGATTACGTTATTCCGTCGACGGGAACGGGTGGTGACGGCTCTGATAGCTCTTTAGCGACACTACCATCTTTCGGCGCTATCGGGCGTGTTCAGGCAGGATGCACGGGCGCTGCCTGCGCGGCGATGGTAGACGTGTTTCCAATCACGGCGGGCTCTCCCGCTGGCCTTGGCGTGGATCCTCAGTCCGGAACCACCTACACAATCAACCGCACAGATCGAAACAAGTTGGTAACGGAGAACAATGCGAGTGCCGTGGCTGTGACGCTGCCGCAGGCGGGTACCTCAGGCTTCGGATCGAACTTTTTCCATGCCACCAGGAACCTGGGCGCGGGCCTCGTGACGTATACACCAACGACCTCGACAATCAACGGCGCGTCTACTGAGATCATCCCGAAGTATTGGTTTGCGCCAATTTACAGTGACAACACGAATTACTACGCGCCGGTGATGCCTACCCTCGAGGCATTTCCGTCCTGCTCCACTGCGGCAAGCGCCCTAAACTTTACAACGGGGACGGGACTTGGTTGCAACACTTCCATCACGGCTGCTGCGATGTCGTTCTCCGGTCTTTCCACGGGCACGAATACAATCGCGGCAATGACCGTGGGCTCTGGGGCTTCGATTGCCCTTGCGGCCGGCGGAGTCCTCAATCTCGGGAGTGGTACGCCAACGACCGCTTTCACTCTTCCGACGGCTGGCGGCGCGGCGCCGACCAGCCAAGGTGTCATGGCCTACGACAGTACGGCAAACCAAACCGTGGTTGGTGATGGAACAACGACCTGCGGTGTCGGCAAGCATCAGGTCAACGCACAGTCGGGTGCTGGCTATGCAGTCGTTAATGGAGACTGCGGGAAACTCGTTACCGTCAGTAATGCGAGCGCAGAAACGCTTACCCTTCCCTCGAGCGCGCCTCCGAAGGGCTGGTACATCGACGCAGAGAACACTGGTATGGGAACGTGGACGGTTTCGCGTAACGGTCTTAACATTGACGGTGGAACGACAAATCCGACCCTCACGACAAATCAGGGTATCCGTATATTTACCGACGGCACCAACTATTTCACCCAGCGGGGGGTGGGTGGCGGCGGTGGTGGTAGTGGCACAGTAACGAGCGTCGCACAAACGATGCCAGTGCAGTTCGCGGTTGCAAACTCTCCAGTCACAACAAGCGGCACTCTGGCGGACACCTATGTCAACCCCAACACAAACGCGACGATCGACCCGTGGACTCCATTTGCGCAGCTTCCGAATCAACGCCGCGTGGTGTATGCCGTGGCAAACGGACTGGGATCATTTGGCGCAATTGGTGACGCTCCATCCTCCGTAGCCGGAACAGGTGGTTCGACTGGAAATAATACTGCTCCGGGCGCCTCCAATCCAGACCAAGCAAATTCTAATACTGGCGTTACGACTGGAACCGCAGCTGGATTTTCTACTTCTACAGATTTCCGCACCGGCCAAGCTAATGGGATGATGGTGCAGTTCCAAGGATCTTTCTCGTGCTGCACGACCTACCGAGCGGCAATGGGGATGTCTGACCAGACGTACACCACAATGGTTGGGTCCGATACGCCAGCAGGGAATTATGCCGTTTTCATGGCCTCCTCGACGGGGACCTATACGGGCCTCACGGACACGACGCACATCGTATGTTTGACGAAAAATGGCACGACGCAAAACGCAGTATCAAGTGGAATCGTTGCAGCTAACGTAGGCAATCACAAGTACGCTTTGTGGGAGGACGTCTCGAACTCGGAGTGGCACTTCTACATCGACAATGCCGAGGTTTGCGGGACCGGAATTACGGCTGACATTCCAAGCACCTCGACGAATCTGCGCTTCGTCGGAGCGATTAGCAACACCACAGGAACGTCTTCGATCAGCTTCAACCTTGGCTGGTTCTATGCCGTTTCGAACCTCTAAGAACATGAAAAAACTACTTGCGGTTTTCTTTATTTTGGCATCCGTCGCACGTGCGCAAACGGGGAATGGCCAGATCGTCGGGACGGGAACTATTCTTGTGGTCCCTTACCCGACGGTTTCTGTTATTCCACCATCTCTGGCCTTCGGCAGCGTCCAGCAAGGAATCTCGAGCAGCTCGCAAGCGATTACAATTCAAAACACTGATACGACGCCGCTGAGTATTCTCTCGATCGTCTCGTCTGCCACATCCTACACATTCACCACGAATTGCCCAGTCTATCCTTCAACCCTGAATTCGAGCGCGTCCTGTACAGTGAATGTGACGTTCACTCCAGCGGGACTTGGGTCTATTCCGGGCACGATTACGGTTACGGACAATGCGCAGTCGAGCCCGCAACTCGTGACTTTGAGCGGCACTGGCGTGGCAGGCGCACCAATCGCAAGCGTTTCGCCATCCAGCTTAAATTTTGGGAATCAAATCGTTAACTCAAGCAGCGCCCAACAGACGGTAACTCTCGAGAATACCGGCAATTCAGCGCTCATCATTTCCAGCATCGTAACCTCGCCATCGCAGTTCACGCAGACGAATAACTGCCCAGCCTCTCTTGGAGTCCTTGCAAGTTGCACTATCAATGTGACGTTCACGCCGAATTCAGTCGCCACATTCAATGGAACCCTATCGATTTCCGATAACGCTAGCGGATCGCCGCAGGTAGTAACACTGACCGGCGTTGGCGTAAGCGCCGGCGGCGGTGGCCTCGCGACACTTGTTCTTTGTCCGAACGCCGGAGAAATCGGGAATAATGCGGACTGCGTGTCCTCGCCGGCGTTGACTTTTGGGAAACAGGGCGTCGGAACAGCTTCGATGCCGTTAACGGTTAGCGTGAACAACTGTGCGCCAGTTCAAATGAATGGTGTGAATCAGATCGCGGCATGCACGGGCAGCGGAAACCTGTCCCTGAACGCGAGTGGCGCCATTTCGATTACGGGAAGCACCGACTTTGCGGTTACCGGGGGAACTTGTGGCAACGGCTCAGTCATTGCCTCGGGCGGCTCCTGCACCGTCATCGTTACGTTCTCCCCGACGTCCTCTAGTGGGACGAACGAGAACGCCACTCTCACAATCGGAAGCAATGCCGTTAACGGAGCTTCGCAAACAGTCGCTTTGAGCGGCGCGAGTGCCACAGTTACCCCTCTCTCTGCTTGCGGGGCGCTCTCGGCCAACGTCAATTACCAACTCACGGCTAATGTGTCCGCGGCTACAAGCTGCTTTACGGCGGCCAGCGGAGCCGACTTGAACTTGAATGGTTTCACGGTTACCTATTGCGGCACGGCTTCTAGTAGCATGGCTCAGGGCGTTACGCTGCCGAATGGTATCGGTCTCGTAACGGTGCACAATGGTACGATCACGGAGAGTGGAACTAATACCTGCACCGGTCTTACGCCCAGCGGTCTCTACGGTTCTTCCGACGTGGGAGCAACTAACGACAACAATTCTGGTCTTTCTGCGAGTTTATTCAATCTTACGCTTTCGCAGAACGACGCCCGAGGCAAAGCTTACTACGGTGAAAACGGTGGGGCGTCATCAAATCCGGCTGCTACCATTCACGATGTAATCATAACGGATAAGGATCCGGGGCCAGGAAGTTGCAATTCCATCGGTTGTCGAGCAGAAGACCAGTATTACACCGTCATCGTTGACCAGGGCTATAACCGCACGACTGGCATAGGCGATTCTTTTTACAATAATGCCGTGACGGGTGGTGCCCAAGGTACGTGGCAGTCGGCGGCACCGGATTCAAACTGCAGCAACAATCTTATCAATCTCGGAAACCTGAACGCCAACGGCTCTGCGGCGAACGGATTTGCCTGCCAGATGTGGGGTAGTCACACGACGGTGGCCAATAACCTGATCATTGGTAGTGGGACCTATGGTTCTATCACCAGCGGCCGCGGCATACAGATCAGTTCGGCTAACACGGTTATTCAAGGCGGCGTCACCAAGAACAACACCATCATCGCCTTCATTTCGAACAACGATCCGGAGTATGCGTGCGCAGGAGTGGAATACGGTTCGACGTATGGCATGCAGATGAACACCGCTGGCGATGGGCACGACCTTTCGGGTCAGGTGATCGAGAACAACAACGTGGAAGCGGTAGCCAGTCCTTGCGGCGGGTATGCCTTTTCACAGAGTTCGGCCACGATCGCCACGGGCATCAACACCAGCAAAAATAACAGTTGGATTTGCCGCGGCGCGCCGGGCTACGTTCAGACGGCCAATGTGAACTGCGCGGCCATGCGTTTTGACGCCAACCAGTATCCCGCCAGCGAGTGCGGGGGCGCGAACAACTGCGGTTACGGAGTGGAATCTTTCACCAGCGTAGCAGATTACTTCTCCGGTGACAGTGCCGACATCTATATTTGGTATGATGGCAACGCTGTTTGGCGCTGCGCGCAGTGCATCTTCAACAAGCCTACTACGGCTATCGCTGGCTGGCATTTTCTAGACGACTATAATGGCGGCGGTAGCGGTGGATCTTCCGGACCATTCTACTTCATTGACCCCACTTTCAGCGGCGGCGCTGCCATAACTTCCAACAATCTGGCCACCTGGGCGCCGAATAACACCAGCTTTACCTTTAGTTACTACGAGCAGTGGACGATCACGGTCACCGTGAAGGGAGCCGTAAGCGGCAACCCAATTAGCGGAGCAACGGTCACTTTCACAGACTCAGCTTCGACAGTGGAAGCTACGGGAACGACGAATTCGAGCGGGCAGTTCGTGGCCATTTTGAACGATACGCAGTACAAGGCCGCGAGCGGCTCTTACACGACGCCGACATTCAACCCATTCACTTTGGCAGTTACCGGCCCGAGCGGTGCGGGCTGTTCAGCGTTTTCGAATAGCGAAACTTACCATACGACAACAGCGCAGTCCGTCAGCCTGGGAGGCTGTTAGGTTTTCTCGCCAACACAGGCAACGAATACCCCGTTTGATTGGTGGATAACGGAGAGCCCTGACCGACGCATTTCTTGAGCAATCGTCCAAGCGTAATCATTGTGGCGAATGTACTTAGGATCGAATTTACCAAGGCGCATCCCAAGCTTTACGAGTAAGGGATGCGGATCGAGAATGATCAGACGGCCGCGGGCCATCAGCACTCGCGCCATTTCGTGAATCGCTGGCTGGGTTGATTTGAAATGCTTGCGAGCGGCACTGCAGATGACAGTTGAAAACGAAGCATCCGCGAACGGCATGGTCTCTGCATAGCAGCGATGAATCTCCAGATCTGTTGCCGAAAATGACGGGTCACTTTCGACGCCGACAGCGCGCTTTACTAAGGGCGCTAGGCGCCGAAGCATGGAGCCGTCAGCGCAGCCAACATCGAGCAGGGAATCGCCGATAACCCAGCGCGCGGTCAAGTGCGTACGGTATGCAAGACCCATGCGGGTAAATCCACCAGTCTGCAGTGAAACTTTGTAAGTCTCGGTTGTCACCATGATGTTTTTTGCTCCGATCTGAGCGACGCCCAATAGAAAAACGCGGCGACCACTGCAGCAGCTAGTTTTAGGGGAGTTTCTTCGAAGCCGACTATCCCGCCAGCTGCAACCGTAGCAACGGCGAAGAAAACGAATTCGGGAACTTTCGAAGCCATAACAATTTCGTAAGGCTACACCACAGGAGATGAAAAATGAAGAGAATTATTAGCATTGCGGTTCTAGTACTTTTTTCGGCAATGGGGGCAAAGGCACAGACAGCGACTGGATCCATTACCATAACTGCAGACGCATCGCTCGGAAACGTCACTCCGACCCCGACGCACTTTTACCAGAACACGGCATCGCCCGTTTCGTTTGCCAGCTCGACGAATGGGTTCAATTCATCGTGTACCCTGACGGTTGGATCAACGGCCGTTACGGTTACTTTCAGTTCGACCACAAACACGTTGACGGGAACAATCCCTGCTGCGGCGCTGTCCGCATCCCCCGGCTCTACCGTGAACTGGACAATCTCCTGTACGCCTACCGCCCTGACTATGAACACCCCGATCGTACTCCCAAACGCGCAGCAGGGGACGGCTTATATAGCCTCCCTTGCGAACCTAGCGCAGTTAGCGGGGGGTGTGCCACCGTACACATGGACGCTCAGTTCCGGGTCACTGCCAGCGGGACTATCGCTATCGTCAAGCGGCCTTGTCACTGGTACGCCTTCTGGTGCTGGCTCTAGCAGTTTCGGGTTTACCGTCACTGACTCGAGCGGCCTGGCGTTTAATTTCACTTCTCCGGTGCTCCCCTTTCGTAACCGGGCAACTCGCAGCCGGCTGCGAAGTTGATTACGAAAACGGAATGATTGGCTGTGCGGCACCCGGAGGGATGCAAGGGGTTGGCATCCTTTCGGTAGTGAACTGCCCATGCGTTTAGACGAGGTGCTTCATCTGCAACACAACTGGCCCGAAATACTTTTTCCAGCCTAACCAGCTTAGCTCGAGTGGCAATTACGCCGCGCCGGTCAATTATCCCAGCGCGCCACAACAGACGACGAGCGCCGGCAGCGGCGCGGCGCCAGCAGCGCCGACCGCGCCAACGCCAGGTGCACCGACTCCCGCAGCTCCAGCTCTCCCTAATCCGGGCGGCTTGCCGTCCATGGGTGGCGGCGGCGCAACCGGCTCTCCGCTTTTCGGAAGTAACAGCCCGCTCATGAGACTGCTCATGGGCACGACTCAATAATCAGGAGCGATGCATGACAGATTCTGAAAGGGACGTTCTCCTCACCCGCGTAGATACGACCGTTAATGATTTGAAGGAGGGTCTTATTGGCGAGCAAGGGAGAATCCCAAAACTTGAGGCTGCCAAGGACGAACATGCAAAGCAGATTAATTTCTGGCGCGGTGCCCTTGCATTAATTGCCTTTCTCTTGCTCACCTTCGGCGGCGTCCTCTTGGCCCACGTGATGGGCGGGAAATGACCTTTCCCGCCGACCTAGTAGCGCTCGCAAAGGCTACGGCCGCAAAGCACAACCTCGATCCTGCACTGGTGTGCTCCGTAGTCGAGCAGGAATCGTTTCCACCGTGGAATCCGTGGTCGATGCGTGCTGAGCCTGCATTCGACGCACGATACGTTCAAGCACTTCATAAGACACCTACGGAAGAGTGGGCTCGCTCAATCAGCTGGGGGTTGATGCAGCTTATGGGCGAATGCGCCCGGGAACACGGCTACACGGGGTATCTGCCGGAACTCTGCGAGCCAGCGACGGGACTTGAATGGGGCTGTGTACACCTCGCGGCAAAGTTGGCGTCTGCGGGTGGCGACATTTCTAAAGGTTTAGAAATGTGGAACGGCGGCGCGAACCCGACGTATGCATCCGAGGTTCTCGCGCGCCTCAAGAATTACCAATAGAGGAGGGTTCTTGGACCTGTTCAATGAAGTCAAAAAGGATTTGGACTTGCGGAACCAGCTGGGTCACCAAAGTTATGGGAAGGCGATGGAGCCACATGATGGCCGGAACAGTTTGCTTGAGGCCTACGAAGAGGCGCTTGATCTCGTGATGTATCTCAAAAAGGCAATCGTCGAGCGTGACGGCCTCGGGCAGCCGGTGAATGCCGTACCTAGGATACAGGCCGTCACGGGGGTGCGGCCGTGAGCAAGTTCAGGCTGAACGGAGAACCGTTCGAAATGAATCACATTAAACCACTGATTTTAAGGGTACGGGCCTTTGTCTCGAAACTACCGGACGATGAATTGCTCACAACCCAAGAATTGTCGGTACGCCTCCGAATGAACTACAGCAATTTCAAGAGTATTGGGCCTTCAGAGGCGTCTCTTCTGCCATTTCGCTGCCGTGTTCGATATCCGTGCGCCCGGATTGTTTGGGGCAACAAGAAGACAATTTTGGCGCTTTCGAGGCACAAGGAGATCCTTGCATGAGAGCAGGCCAACTGATTGCCGCAGCGAAGAAGGCACAGGCGGAAGACGTTAGCGAACTCGAGAAGCGGGCGCGGAAGCTGCTCCACGGTCGTATCGTGGGTTTCGTGACGCTGTGCGACCGACTTGATATTTCGCCGGCCCGCGGACGTCAGTTGGTCGAGAAATTGAAGTTGGACGGATATAACCTTCACATCAAGGAAAGCGAAGTTTCGCTCGAATCGGAGATTCCCGTACTCCCTCCGATCGAGATTGACTCCAATCGCTTTTTCGATGGGAAGTGGATGCGATTCGGTGCCATGGGCGACACCCACCTTTGCAACCGGCATGCCCGCTTGGACGTCCTGAAAGCGCTGTACGACATTTATCTGCGCGAGGGAATAACGACCGTCTTGCACACTGGGAACATCGTGGACGGGGAGTGCCGATTCAATCGCCACGAACTGCTGACCAGAAGCGGCATTGATGCCCAGCTCGAATATCTCATGAACGAATACCCTGTCCGGAAGGGAATTGAGACATGGTTCGTTACCGGTGATGATCACGAGGGCTGGTGGAACCAAAGGGAGGGCATCAACATCGGACAGGTAATGCAAGATTACGCCGACCGGTGCGGTCGCAAAGACCTAAAGTGGATCGGCCATATGGAAAGAGACATTTACCTGAAGGCTAAAGCCGGTCGGACTTGGTTGAGAGTTACGCATCCAGGCGGCGGCACAGCTTATGCGATCAGTTACGCAACCCAGAAGATCGTCGAGAGCTACCAAGGAGGCGAAAAGCCCCACATCGGCCTGTTTGGGCATTACCACAAGTTCGAGAGAGGGTATCCGCGGGAAGTCCACGTCGTCCAGACGGGCTGCGTCGAGGATCAAACGCCGTTCATGCGAAAGAAAAAGCTTCAGGCCATGGTTGGGGGCTGCATCATCGAATTTCACCAAGCGCCGGATGGTGCGGTACATCGCTTCAGGGACGAGTGGATTCCGTTCTTTGACCGCAAGTGCTACGAAACAAAGGACAAGTTTAGGACATGGTGAGCGATGCCGAGAGTCTGTAACCGGTCAGGCTGCGGAATAGAACTCAGAAATCCGGACGGATCGCCGTCCTACCGGAAGCATTTCTGTGGGCGCGAGTGCCTCAATGCGGACAATCGGGAAAAGAAGCAGGCAATGCGAGCGCGGGTGCCGGGAAAGAAGTGCTCGAAGTGCGGTCAGAGGCTAACGCAGAATGCCGGTGTCTGCGCAGACGCGACACCAAGAAGAGAGCTAACGCCGCAAGAGATAAGGATAGTCCAAGACGCCATGGACCTCGGCTGAGAACCTAAACTTTAGGTTTTTGCACAAGCATCAAAAATAATTGAAAATAGTTCTTGACACGTTTTGATGAATTCTGATAGTTTCCCGTTATGGCGGCGAAGTCCAAAGTCATTCATGTGGCAGTCGAAAGGGCGACAGACCACCTCTTGAAAGAGCAAGCCAAGCGCGAAGACTCCCCGGTAAGCGCTATCATTCGCCGTGCCATCCACGCCTACCTACAGGCAAAGCAGCAAACCTCTCAGGCAGGAAACTAGCTATGAAACCTCAAAATAGCCCGAAGATTCCTCTTGACACTGCGTCTGATAAGTACATATCCCGTATGGTTAACAGAACGCCGGGATTTGCAAAGCTTCCTGAGCGTATCCGCGAGAGAGTAACCTTCCAAGCATGTGAAAATACATCACTTAATGGTGATTGCTGGATTTGGTGCGGGCCGCTATATTCTGGTTATGGAAGAGTTTCTATAGCCGGGAACCAGGAGAAGGCGCATCGTGGCGTTTATATCCTTCTGCGTGGGCCAATCCCTTCCAGTCTAGAACTCGACCATTTGTGTCTCCATCGTAATTGCGTCAATCCCGACCATCTTGAACCTGTAACGCGACTTGAAAATATCCGTCGATCTCACACAGTAGGTCTTGGTAATGGCACTCGGACGCATTGCCGTTCGGGCCATGAATTTACGCCCGAAAATACAATGCGGCATTACGGTAAGCGATATTGCCGAGCGTGTCAGGGCCGGAATGCCAGGGTCCAGCGCGAACGGGGCACGGCATGATTCAAGCCGTCTTTCGTTCCGGGAACACGAGAACGGTCTGCCCTTCCATGGTTTTCCTAGCCATCTCAAGAATTCCTCGGCGTTCCTCTAGAAAATATTGCGCCACCGTAGCTATGGCAGCTTCCCGAACCGCCTCACCCCATGCAATTTTTGCAGCTTTTAGCTGGCGCGCACTTCTGTCCAGGCTTGATAGCTGCAAATCTTGTAGCGTCATTTCTGACACCTCGAACAAATATTCCGGTTTTGGAATTTCATTCATCAAGGGCTCCCGGGCTGGATTGGGACGGCGCACCATGTCCCTTTTCGCAGCAATTGTCAAGCTGGTAGTTAACTCCAACACGCAGTTTATCCGCAGGGAAAAGGGTAGTTATGCAGTTCACGGGCAAGAAAACGCAGCGGCTTTGGCTGCCTACGCAGATTTGCGAGGACGAACAGAAAGCGGCGGCAATCAAGAACCAAGCTGCCAGGGCAGATCGCAAGTTGCAAGACCACATTCGGCGACTCCTCACTCTTGGTATGAGATGCGAGGAAGAGATTTTGAACAAGGAACAAAAAATCACATTTTCGCGGGAAGAGTGATGGCATGACCGACGAAAGATGGGATTTGCGGCCGGTACGAATGTCGGAGTTTATTAAGGGATTTGTTGCTGGCGCTTGTTTTGTGCTGGCGACCCTACTTTTCTTTTACCTGATTTTGGGCAATCAGCGGGAGGACGCATGTGCAGCCATTGTGCAGGTGATTACCAGGATCCGGGCGTAACGACGGAAGAAGCGGAGTTTTCTGACGTGGGCCGTGCGCCGTGGAACGTAAAGCTGGTTGCGGTGTGGGGCGTGATTCTGGGCGCGTCAGGCTTCGTTCTCGGATTCTCGCTTGAGTGGATTTACCCGGTAGTGGACAGGCTGATCCTCAAAGTCTTGCGATAGGGCGAAAGGAGCAGTTATGGAATTGGTTCTTCGGACGTGCAAAGCGGATATGACTTCATCGCCGTACCGGTTGATAAACGGTGCGCGAGTGGAAGCGGAACCGTTTATTTGGCCCAAAGAGGGGCCAATTGAGGCAGCCGATTGGGACCCGAACCCATGCTGTGGCGGTGGCTTGCATGGCCTTTTGTGGGGAGATGGCGACTGGAGTTTGTTGAGTGGCGACAATACGGCCCTGTGGCAGGTGGTAGAAGTCGATGCCGCGGATTTAGTGAAGATTGATGACGCCAAAGTGAAGTTTAAGAAGGGCAACGTCATTTTCACCGGGTCGATGGGCAAGGCGATAACGCAAGTCCTCTGCGCACAGGTTCGATTTGAACGGCTTTACAAGGAAGCCGAAGAGAAGAGCAAGGCTTCCGGGGACTACTCCAAGGCAGCGAGCAGCGGGGACTACTCCACGGCAGCGAGCAGCGGTTACTCCTCCACGGCAGCGAGCAGCGGGGACTACTCCACGGCAGCGAGCAGCGGTTACTCCTCCACG
>Ga0210388_10003666_pt1 | contig 12007 bp, 10 predicted proteins | sample IncBWC19OmetaG_FD_155485 | JGI IMG/M metagenome (GOLD analysis project Ga0210388, IMG submission 155485) | Forest soil microbial communities from Barre Woods Harvard Forest LTER site, Petersham, Massachusetts, United States - Inc-BW-C-19-O ... | reverse complement strand
GTGGGCTCGCCTACCTCCGCGCCGCGGTCGCCACCACCCGCGCACACGATCCGGCGCGCCTCCGGCGCGCGCGGATCGCCGCGGGCGCCGTGCTGGTCTCCGGGCTGCTCACCCTCGGATTGAGCGTCGCCGGGCTCTGAGCGCCGCGCTAGAGAGCGTGCGCCGTCGCGATCGCGTCCGACAGCCGTGCTGTCTTGCCCTCGCTCTGGCCGTCCTGCGCCTCGACCTCGAGGTAGACCGGCTCTGTGACCGGCGCGGCGACCTGCAGCTCGACAGATTCGCCCTTGCTGTGGCCCGGTCCGACCAGCGCGATCTTGCGCGCCAGGACCTGATGCGACGCCGTGACCAGGCGGAACTCCACCTGCCCCGGCCGCGCCGCGTGCGGGACCTGCAGCGCCACGCGCCCGTCGGGCGACAGGTGCAGCCCCACCCGGCGGCTGCCGCTGACGTAGATGGCGCCGCTCGAAAAATCGACCACCAGCGCGATGACGCCGGGGATGATCCCGGGGATCAGCCACAGGATGTCCATGACCATCGTGGCACCGTCGATGATGCCGCTCTGGGTGCCGCGCCGCTCGGGGTGAAGGATATAGCCACAGCCGACGGAGCCGCTCCCCACGGTGAGCATGGTGCTGGCGGCGATGGCGCGAACGAATCGATTGGTCATTCAGATCTCCTCGCACGAATCAGAGGTGCGTGACTGGTAGATTAAGCACGTGTCCCCCGACCTGCGAGACCTTTCTCCCGGCGCCCCGCGTGGCCTCCCCATCACCATCGACTTCGAAGGGACGCCCGTCCCGGCCTTCGCGGGGGAGCCGGTCGCCGTGGCGCTGCACGCCGCGGGGATCGAAACGCTGGCGCGCTCGGCGAAGTACCACCGGCCGCGCGGGTTCTTCTGCCTCGACGGCCACTGCGCCGCCTGTCTCCTGCGGATCGACGGCCGCCCCAACCAGCGCGCCTGCCTGACACCGGCGCGGGCCGAGCTCGCCTGCGCCCGCCAGAACGCCTTCCCCAGCGCCGACGTCGATCTGCTGGCCGCGGCCGACTGGCTGTTTCCCGAGGGGATGGATCACCACACGATGATGACCGGCAGCCACGCCGGCAACGCCCTCTTCCTGAAGCTGGTGCGCGAGATGGGCGGCGCGGGGACGCTGCCTGACTCTCCCCCGGCGACCCGCCTGGCGCCGCGCGACGAGACGCTCGACGCCTGCGTCGTCGGCGGCGGTCCGGCGGGGCTGGCGGCGGCGCGCGCGATCGCCGAGGCCAGGCCCGGTGCGCGCGTCGCGCTCTACGACGAGCAGGCGGCTCCGGGCGGCTCGCTGCTCGCCGAGGCTGGCGGCACGGCGCGGGCAGCGGAGATGGCTGAAGCGGCGCGCGGCGCGGGCGCCGAGCTGGTCGCCCGCGCGACGGCCATCGGCTACTACCCCGAGGACGAGGCGTCGGACGGCGGGCGCGGCCTCCTGGCCCTGGTGGCCGGCGATCGGCTGCTGCGCGTACGGGCGCGGCGCACGCTCTACGCGACGGGCGCTTATGATCAGAACCTGCCGTTCCCCGACAACGATCGCCCGGGCGTGATCTCCGCGCGCGCCTGCGGGCGGCTGGCGTTTCACTGGGGCGTCCGCCCGGTGGCGCCCAAGGAGCTGGTGATCATCCTCGACGGCGCGCCGACGGCGGCGACGCTCGAGCGCGCGCTGAACAGCGCCGGGGTGCGCACCGCGCGCGTCGATCTCGCGCGCGAGACGGTCGCCGCGGCGCGCGGCACGAAGCGGGTGCGGGGGCTCGAAGTCCGCGCGGCGGACGGGACCACCCGGAAGATCGCCGGCACGCTGGTGGCGGTGGCGACGCTCCCCTCGCCCGCCTCGGAGTTGCCGCGGCAACATGGCGCCGCCGTCGCCTTCGAAACCGCCCGTGGTGGATTCGCCGCGGTCGTCGACGCGCGGGGTGCCACGACGGTCGCTGACGTCTTCGCCTGCGGCGACGTCACCGGCTACGCCGGCCCCGAAGCGGCCGCGCGCGCCGGCGCGAAGGTCGGGCGCGCGCTGGCGGCGACGCTGGCCCTGCTGGTGGCGCTGGCGGTGCTGCCGAGCGGCTGTGCGACGCCGACGACGCCACCGGCCGCGACGGTCTCGGCGCCGGCCGCGACTGCGCCGTCTCTGTCACCGGGCGTCGTCGAGCCGCCCCCCTTCGCCGAACAGCCGCCGGCCACGCCGGACAGCGCCGCGGAGGCGCGCAACAGGCTGCGGCGATCGATCCTCGACGCTGCCTGGACGACGGTCCGCGACAAGCACTATGACAAGACGCTGGGTGGCCTCGACTGGAACGCCGTCCGCGCCAAGTACGAGCCGCTGGCGCTGGGGGCGCCCTCGGAGGCCGCCTTCTACCGCGTGCTCAACCAGATGATCGGGGAGCTCGGGCAGTCGCACATGATGATCACCGGCCCCGGCGCCGAGGACGAGGTGGCCGCCGACGAGACCGCGAAGCCGGGCGACGCGCCCGCCGAGGCTCCCGTCGACGAGCCGGCCGGTCCCGCCGGCGGAACGATCGGGGATCCGGGTCTCACGGTGCGGATCATCGAAGGGCGCCCGACGATCACGCGCGTCCGAGCCGGCTCCTCCGCCGAGAAGGTGGGCCTGGCGCCCGGGTATGTCGTCACCCAGATCGGCGGCCGTCCGCTGCAGGCGCCGCACAACTCGACGCGCCCGCTCCGCCCGGTGGAAGAGCGGTTCGAGCTGCGGCGCGCCGCCGCCCTCCGGCTGGCCGGACCGGTCGGGACGCGCGTGACCGTCAGCTATCTCGACGATCGCGATCACCCCGGCAAGGCGGTGCTGGTTCGCGATCCGCCGCGCGGCCAGGCGGTGCAGCTCGGCTTCCTGCCGCCGATCTACCCCGAGGTGCGCGCCTACGAGATCGGCGACGTCGGCGTCATCGCCTTCAGCATCTTCTTTCTCGACCCCGTGCTCGGCGACATCAAGAAGGCGGTGGCGCGCTTCCAGGAGCACCACGTGCGCGCCATCGTGCTCGACGTGCGCGGCAACCCGGGCGGCCAGGGGGCGATGTCGATCCCGGTCGCCTCGCTGTTCGTGAACCGGCCGGTGCAGCTGGGGACGCTCACCTTCCGCGACATGGGTCAGAAGTTCGAGGCGCGCCCCGAGCTGGGCGCGACGCCGTTCCTGGGTCCGCTGGCGATCCTGACCGACGAGGGGACCGCCTCGACGTCGGAGATGTTCGCGGCCGGGCTGCAGGAGGCCAAGCGCGCGATCATCGTCGGCGATACCACGCTCGGCGCCGTGCTCCCCTCGGTGGTTCAGCTGCTGCCGGGCGGCGCGGTGATGCAGTACGTGGTCGCCGACTTCAAGACGCCGAAGGGTGTCATGCTGGAGGGGCGCGGCGTGCAGCCGGATCGAAGGGTGGTCGAGACGCGCGCGGCGTTCCGCGGCGGGCGCGATCCGGTCCTTGACGCTGCCCTCGCCGCCGTCCGAGCATCGCGCGGCCCGTAAAGGATGACGATGACAATGACGATCACGATGACCACCATGACTGTGATGACCACCAAGCGGCGTGTCTCGATCTTCCTTCCCTTCGTCTACCCGCTGGTGGCGGCGCTCGCCGGGTGCGCGGGCAAGCAGCCAACGGCCCCGGCCACCGCGCAGGCGGCGCCTGCCGCCGCGTCCGTGACGCCTGGAGCGCGCACGCCCGACGCCATCCTGGCCGACGCCGTCGCCGCGACGGGAGGCGTCGCTGGCTGGGCCGCGCACAGGACGGCGCACATCAAGCTGACGGTCAGCCTGCAGGGGATGGGGATGGGCGGCCCGGCCGAGCACTTTCAGACCAACGCGAACCGGTCGCTGACCCTCACCACGCTCCCCGGGGTCGGCGCGATCCGCGAGGGGTCGAATGGCACGGTGATGTGGGCGCAGGATCCGATCAACGGCATCAGGGTTCTCGAGGGGGCCGAGGCCGAGCAGGCGCGCATCGAGGCGGCCTGGAACCCCGACCTGCAGGCGCACGAGCTGTTCCCGAAGATCGAGACCGCGGTCGATTCGCCCGCCGGGCTCGAGTGCCTGGCGATGACCCCCAAGGTCGGGCCGCCGATCCGCAACTGCTACGACGCCCGCACGCACCTTCAAGTTTCACAAGAAGGAATGCGCGCAACTGCGCAGGGGGACGTCCCTTTTCACTCTGCGGTGAAAGACTGGCGTCCGGTGGGCGGGGTGAAGATCCCGTTCGACTCGGAGACGCAGGCCGGGCCGGTCACCGTGGTCACCACCATCAACGAGATCGTCTTCGACGAGCCGATGGACGACAAGATGTTCGAGCCGCCGGCGCCGGGCGCGCCGTAAGAGGGTCAGGCGCCGCCGTGTCGCGCAAGGTGATCCTCTGTCGTTGCGAGGACGTCACGCTGGCCGACGTCCAGCACGCGGTGAAGCTCGGGCGCGCCGATCTGGAGGAGGTCAAACGCTACACCGGCTTCGGCACCGGCCCCTGTCAGGGGAAGGAGTGCCTGCGCGAGGTGGCGCACGCCGTCGCCGAGGCCGCGGCGATCGATCCCGCCGCGCTGAGCCCCTTCACCGCGCGTCCACCCCTGGTGCCGATCGAGCTGGGGGTGCTGGCCGCCGCCGGGCGAAGGCCGGCGCCCTCCACGCGCAAATGAGCGCGCGGGGGTCGAGCAACCGTGCCGACGTCGTCATCATCGGCGCCGGGGTGATGGGGCTGGCGATCGCCTACAACCTGGCGGCGCGCGGCGGGCGGCGGATCCTGGTGCTCGACGAGCACTACCTGGCCTGGGGCGCCTCGGGGCGCAACGGGGGCGGCGTGCGCCAGCAGTGGTCGATGGAGATGAACGTCCGCCTGATGCAGGAGTCGACCGAGATCTGCGCCCACTTCGCCGAGGAGATGGGGATCAACGTCTGGATGCGCCGGGGTGGCTACCTCTTCCTGGCCCGCACCAAGGCGGCCGCCGAGCGGCTCGAGCGCAACGTGGCGCTGCAGAACCGCTGCGACCTGCCGACCCGGATGATCTCGCTCGCCGACGCCCAGGATCTGGTCCCCGAGCTCGACACGGGCAACACGGGCAACAGGGGATCGACCGCTCCGGGCGCGACCCCCGGCGCGGATCGCTTCGTGGCCGCCTGCTACAACCCCACCGACGCGATCGTCTTCCCCTGGCCGTTCCTCTGGGGCTACGCACGCGCGGCCGAGAGGCGCGGCGTGAAGATCCAGACGGGCGTGCCGGTGACGGCCATCGAGCGGCAGGGCGACGACTTCGTGCTCACGACGCCGGCGGGGGTGCTCACCGCCGGGCGCCTCGTCTGCGCGGCCGGCGCCTGGTCGCCGCGCGTGGCGCGCCTCGCCGGCGGCGGGCTGCCCGACCGCCCCGTGCGCCACGAGATCCTCTCCACCGAGCCGCTGAAACCGTTCCTGAAGCCGATGGTGTCGGTGATCGAGAGCGGGCTCTACGTCTCGCAATCGCTGCGCGGCGAGCTGGTGGGCGGCGTGTCGATGCCCGAGGAGTCCAACCCCGACGGCGAGGTCCGCCTCGGCTCGCGGCTCGACTTCCTGACCACCATGGCGCGCGGCCTCTGCGCGCTGATGCCACGGCTCGGGCACGTGAAGGTGGTCCGCCAGTGGGCGGGTCCCTACGACGTCAGCCCCGACGGCAACCCGATCGTCGGCGAGCTGCCGGGCGTCCCCGGCTTCTACGTGGTCTGCGGCTTCGGCGGCCACGGCTTCATGATGGCCCCGGTCGTCGCGCGCCACTACGCCGCCTATCTCGACGGCGGGCCGCCCCACCCCTTCTTCACCGCCTGGAGCGCCGATCGTTTCGGCCCGGGCGGCGCGCCGCCGGCAACGGACCGCGAAGAGATGATCATCGGCTAGCGACGGACCCTAGGTCTTGGCGAAGCGCCGCTCGGGCGGAATGGCCTCCAGCCGATCGCGCGACTGCACGGTGACCATCCACCCGGGGTACTCCGCGGGGAGCGCGCTGGCCCGGTCGAGCCGCTCGAGCTGGACGGCGGAGATCTTCACCTCCGAGGCGGCCAGGTTGTCGCGCAGCTGGTCGTCGTTGCGGGCGCCGACGATCACGCTGGTGGTGACGCTCTGATGAAGCAGCCAGGCGAGCGCCAGGCGCGGCACCGAGATCTCCAGCTCGCGCGCCACCTCACCGAGCGCGTCGAGCACGGCGTAGCCGCGCGTCTCGTCGACCGGCGGGAAACTGAAGCCGGCGCGGCGGGTCCCGGTGGGGCTCTTCTGGTCGCGCCCGAACTTCCCGCCCAGAAAACCACCGGCCAGCGGGCTCCAGATGAGGAGGCCCACCTGCTCGGACTTCATCAGCGGGACGAGCTCGCGTTCGAGATCGCGTCCGACGATCGAATAGTAGGACTGGATGGTCTCGAAGCGTTCCAACCCGTGCCGTTCGCTGACCCCCAGCGCCTTCATGAGGTGCCAGGCAGCGAGGTTCGAGGCGCCGAGGTAGCGGACCTTCCCCGCGCGCACCAGATCGTCGAGCGCGCGCAGCGTCTCATCCCACGGCGTCAGCGCGTCGTAGCCGTGGATCTGATAGAGGTCGATGTAGTCGGTGCCGAGCCGCCGCAGGCTCCCCTCGACCGAATCCATGATGTGCCCGCGCGAGAGCCCCACGTCGTTGGGGCCCGCGCCGACGCGGCCGCGCACCTTGGTCGCGACCACCACCTCCTTGCGCCGGGTGCCGAGCGCCCGGCCCAGGATCTCCTCGGCGCGCCCCATCGAGTAGGTGTCCGCGGTGTCGAAAAAATTGATACCGGCGTCGCGACAGGCCCCGACCAGACGATCGGCCTCCGCTTGCGCGGTGCTGCCTATCGCCTGGTAGATCCCCTCGCCGCCGAAGGTCATCGTCCCGAAGCAGATCTCCGAGACGCGCAATCCGGTCCTGCCCAGTTGACGCATGTTCATGGCCCCAAAGATGACGCCGGGGCCGTCGATCGGCCAGCTCAACTCGGCGACAAGTCAGCTTCAAATCTTGGCGGGCTTCTTCACGAGGCGCGAGTAGATCAGCGGACCGAGGCTGTCGATCATCATCTTCTCGACCAGCTCCTCCAGCGCCTGACGCTGCTCGTTCCCCTCGTAGACGAACCGGATCCCCATCCCCGGCTCGTGGTCGGCCGGCATGTCGGCCGGCGGCGGCGAGCCCTCCTTGATCACCCAGCGGACTTCGCCACGGAGGGCGAGCGGCGCCTCCCGCGAAGGGACCTGCAGCTTGAACAAGAAGATCGTCCCGATGTCGAGCGGCTTCTCCGTCTTGATGAACGTCCCCCCCTTGGAGATGTTCTTCGTGTAGTCGTAAAAGAAGGTGTTGAGTCGCTTGTACTCCACCTTCAGCTCGATGGGGGCGCGTGCCTCGCGGCGTCGTTCTTCTTCGGTCATGATCCGCTGTTCTGGACGCAACCCTAGGTCGTTGCGAGCGTGTCGCCCATGTTAGGCCCCGCCGGGAAAACCGTCAATTCCGCTCACCCGCTCCGGGAGCGCTGGCGCCGGGCACGCGCGGTCTTCAAAAAAACGCGCGCGCGCTTCGGTCTCCGCCCGTTCATCTGGGCCGGCGCCCTGGCGCTGCTGGCGCTGGCGCTCGACTTCGTCCCGCTCTACGACCTCCTCGGCTACGACTTCGCCTTCGCCATCGGGTTCGGCGCCGCGCTCGCCGGGGTCGACATCGGCCAGGGGGTGATGGCGCGCGCGCGGGCGTCGCTCGGACGGGCGCCCGCCGGCGGCGAGCTCGCCCGCGTCTTCGGCCAGGCGGCGGCGCTCTCCGCGGCGACGCTGGCGCTCCCCTTGCTCTTCGGCCTGGCCAACGCCGCGCGCGTCCGCAACTGCAGCCTGTCGGTCGGCCTCGCCTTCTTCGCGCTGCTGCCGCTCGGAAGCGCCCTCTTCGCCGCCACGGCCGGCGTGCTGGCCGGCCTCGGGTCGGCCCGGCCGCGCCGCGGGCGGCTCGTCGCCTTCGCGCTCCCGGTGCTCTCGATCCTCTGGACGCTGCTGCGCCTCTACCGCGATCCGCCGGTGTTCGCCTTCGATCCGTTCGGCGGCTATTTCCCCGGTCCCATCTACGACGAGGCGCTGCGCCCGCCGCTCCCGCTGATCCTGTTCCGGATCGCCAATCTCGTCTGGGCCGCCACGGCGATCCTGCTGGCGCTCGCCGCGGTCGGGCGCGGCCGCGATCCGCGGCGCTGGCACCCCGGCGCCACCGCCGCGGCGATCCCGCTCCTGGCGGCGTCGCTCCTGCTCTACGGGCTCGGGGGCCGGCTGGGGTTCCACATCACGCACGACGATCTGGCGCGCGAGCTGAGCCAGACCGAGACCACCTCGCACTTCGTCGTCCACACGATGCCCGGGACCAAGAGCCGCACCGAGCGGGCGCTGCAGATCGAAGATCTGGAGTTCCGCTACCAGCAGCTGCGAGAGACGTTCGGCGTCGAGCCCAGGCTGCCCATCACGGTGTGGGACTTCCCGAACGCCGCGGTGAAGAAGGCGCTGGTCGGCGCCGGGGAGACGCTCTACGCCAAGCCCTGGACGCGGGAGATGTTCGTGCAGGAACATTTTCCGTCGTCGCGCCTGCGGCACGAGATGGCGCACGTGTTCGCGGGCAGCTTCGGCGATCCACTCTTTGGGGTGGCGCTGGCCTGGCGCTGGGGCCCCCTGCCGCACCCGGCGCTGGCGATGGGTCTCGTCGAGGGGGTCGCCGAGGCGGCCACCGTCAGCGATCCGTACGGCGACGCGACCATTCATCAGGAGGCCGCGGCGATGATCGCCGCCGGGTTGGCGCCGCCGCTCGCCGACGTGGTGGGGGCCGGGTTCAGCGCGCTGGCGGGCGCCCGCGCCTACACGCTGGCCGGATCGTTCTCGGCGTTCCTGCTGGCCTCACGCGGCGCCGACAAGCTGCGCGCGCTCTACCACTCGGCCGGCAACTTCAGCGACGTCTACCGGGTGCCGCTCCGCGATCTCGAGCGCGAGTGGCTTCAGTTCCTCACCAAGCAGCCGCTCAGCAGTGGGCAGCGCGCGCACGCCACCGAGGAGTTCCGCCGCCCCGCGATCTTCAGCCGGGTCTGCGCGCGCGAGCTCGCCGCGCGGGTCGCCGAGGCGCACGGGATCATCGGCGTCGATCCGGCGCGCGCCGTCGAGCTTCTGCGCTCGACCTGCCACGACGATCCGAACGAGCCGCTCTATCGCCTGGCGCTGGCGCGCGCCGAGCTGGCGGCCGGCGCCGAGGGGGCGGCACGCTCGGAGCTCGGACACCTGGCGCTCGACGGGACGCTGACCGTCCCGCTGCGCGCCGAAGCGGAGTCGCTCTCGGCGGCCATCGATTTTTCCGCGCACGACTACCCCAACGCCGAGACGCACCAGCGGCGCGCGCTGGAGCTGGCGGCGACCGAGGCGGATCGCCGGCAGGCGCTGGCCAAGCTCAAGGCGCTCGACAGCCCGCCTGCGCGCACCACGCTCGGCCGCGCGCTCTTCGCCGAGGTGATCGAGCCGGACATCGATCCGGTGCTGACCTTCTACCTCCTGGCCGAGTACGCCCGCCTCTTCCCCACCGACCGGCTGGGGCCCTACCTGATCGGGCGCCAGCTCCTCGGCCGCGACGCGGCCCGGGCGTTGCCGCAGCTGACCCGCGCCTGCGGCGACGAGCAGCTCGCCGATGTGCCCGAGCGGTCGACGCTGGCCCCGGAGTTCGAGCGTGAGTGCCGCCGCATGATCGCCGACGCGGCCTACCGCGTGGGCGACTTCGCGCGCGCCCGCGCGGCCCTGGCACGTCTCGCCACCGACGCCACCGAGGCCGATCGCCTGCGCGCCCTCGACATGCGGGCGCGCGTCGACTGGGCCGCCGGCCAGCGCGCCGGCGCGGCGGGTGCACCGCGGTAGCTGCCTCGCCGCGGTGAACTGGACGCCAGCACACCCCCGGCGCGACAATGGCCCCGATGCGACACCCGCGTCTCGGCTTGCCCCGGTTGCTGTTTCTGGCGACGGTCATCGTCTGGTCGGGCCTCGCGCGCGCCGAGCCGCCGGCGACACCGCCGTCGACAACACCGTCAACAGCACCTCCGTCGGCGGCCACCCCGCCCGCGCCACCGGCCGAGCCCGCCCCGCCCCCACCGCCGGCCGACGCGCCCACCGCCACGCCTCCGCCGGGCCAGCCGCCCACCCTCGCGCCGCCACCCGCACCCGCACCTGCACCGACCCCGGCGCCGCCGCTGACGTTGCCCCCCGAAGAGCCCCCAGCGCCCCCGCTGGAGCTCGATCGGCGAACGGCGCAACCGCCCTCGGAGCGCCCGGTGCCGTTTTATCGAAAGAGCTGGTTCTGGGGGACGGTCGGGCTGGTGGTGCTGACGACGGCGATCATCCTGGTCTCCGCCTCCACCTCGGGCTCCTCCCCCCCCACCACCACGCTCGGGAACATGCATGCGTTTTAATCGCCTCTGGTGGCCGGCCCTCCTGCTCGGGGCGACGCTCGGCTGCTCGAGCCCGCAGTCGTACATCATGCTGCTGCTCCAGTCGTCGTCGACGCCGATCGCGAACGTCGCGCAGATCAGCGTGGTGGTGTCGCAGGGGACGACCGAGATGCAGACGCTGACCTACCCGGCGGCCAACCTGGCGATTGTCAGCGACGCGAGCGCCGACACCGACGTGGGAACGCTGTCGGTCAGCTTCTCGGGCAACCAGGCCGGCGACATCAAGTTCGAGGTCACCGCCCTCGACGCGCGCGGCTGCGCGATCGGCAACGGCGCCGCGCTCATCAGCATCATCAAGGGCGCGACCAACGAGGGGACCGTTTTCCTCAGGCCCGAGCAGCTCTGCTCGGGCGACGCGGGCGCGCCCGATCTGCCGCCGGACGCCGCCTTGCCCGGCTGCGATCCGACTGGCCTGTCTTGTCCGGCGGCGCAGTCTTGCCAGGTCGACTGCCAGACGCGGTCGAACGTCTGCGCCACGGCCGGGAGCAACGCCGCCGGCGCTGCTTGCTCCGCCACGGCGGGCTGCGTGGCCGGCTCGCAATGCTTCGACTACGCCATGCTCGGATGCGGAACGCAGCTCTGCCTGCAAATTTGCGCCACCGACGGCGATTGCGCGGCCTTCGGCAGCGGCGGCGTGGGACCGGGGAGCTTCTGCCGCGATCCCATCGCTTGCGGCGGCGCCTTCCGCACCTGCACGTTCAGCTGCGATCCGACCGCGGCGGCGGCGACAGCGGCCCGCACCGGCTGCCCGGCCGGCCTCGCCTGCCTGATCCCGTCCAGCATGGACCATGTCGACTGCGCCTGCCCGGAGCCGACGCGCAGTGGAATAGAGAACGTCCCCTGCACCAGCACCGCCCAGTGCGCGCCGGGGTTCCTGTGCGAGCAGACCTGCCGCGCCGTCTGCCGCTGCGACGCCAGCAGCGGCGTCTGCACCGCGCCCAGCGACTGCCCCTCCGCCGAGACGACCTGCACCCCCGTCCCCGACCAGACGATCTACGGGGTCTGCTTGTGATGGCCCGTCGTTCTATCGCGAAAGCCAGCGGCCGCCGGTCTGGATGACGCCGCGCCGGCCATTGATGCGCCAGTCACGATCGGCGGCGTCGAGCAGCCTCGTCTGGTCGGCCGGTAGGCCGACGATGGCGTCGCTCTTCAGCGTCCGCAAAGCCACCACCGGCGCGGGGAGGTAACCCGTGGCCTCGGCGAAGGTCGTGTCCGGGGGCCACAGCGCGTCGCCGACGGCGCGCCGATAGTTGGCGTCGCCCTTGAGCACGACGGCCGTCGCGGCATCGAGCTCGCGCGCCAGCCGCAGCGGCCGATCCCAAAGGAAGCGCGGACCGTTCCAGAAGGGATCGGGCAGCACGCGCAGGCGCTGGTCGCGCCAAGCTCGCTGCAGGCGATCGCCGAGGGCTGCCTCGCCGCCGGCGCGCGCGGAGAAGGCCGCGAGCAGCGACCAGACGTCGGCGGCGACGGCGTCACTGACGAAGGTCGGATGCATCTTGACATGCAGGCTGACACGCGCGCCGGCCAAGGCGATC
>Ga0210388_10003665_pt1 | contig 12007 bp, 8 predicted proteins | sample IncBWC19OmetaG_FD_155485 | JGI IMG/M metagenome (GOLD analysis project Ga0210388, IMG submission 155485) | Forest soil microbial communities from Barre Woods Harvard Forest LTER site, Petersham, Massachusetts, United States - Inc-BW-C-19-O ... | reverse complement strand
CGTCGGCCCGCTCTCGCTGCCGGGTCAGCTCGCGCCGAAAATGACGCCCCGACGAGGCGGCGCAGATGGCGGACATCCCGCGCTCGACCTGAACCTCGTGCAGCAGCGCCGCCATCGCCGTGACCAGGCGCGGGAACAGATCGCGCGGCGGCGGCCGCGTCGGCTCGGACGTCGCGCGCCCGTCGCGCCCCTCGCCGGCGTCGCGGCTCTGGCGTGTCCCGGTCTTGGCCCCGTCCCTGGACAGGAAGGCGATCTGCTTCTCCACACAGGCGGCCTTGAGCATCCCGGCGTCGGCCGCCTGACGGAGGGCCGCGTCGAAGGTGGCTGCCTCGAAGGTCCGGACGGCCGCCCCCCCCGCCGGCGCCTCCGCCCGCGCCACCGTCACCAGCGCCGCGCCGTCGTCGGCCAGATCGACGCTGCCCGAGTCATCGGGGCCGAGACAGAAGTGCAGCAGGCGCAGAGCGTCTTGTCGGGTGAGCGGCATGCGGAGCCATCGATCAGCATGGCGCGCGGGCTGTTTCACCCGCGTTTCCGCCCCACCCAACCTTGGTTAAATCGACGGCTAGACCTCGGGATCTTGCGCGGACTCTTCCTCGGGGTCTTGCTCGATCTCGATCTTGACGTTCCAGGTTTGCGCCAGCCAGTCGAGCAGACCGGTCTCGGAGCTGTCGAGCGCCCCCTCCCCCGCTCCTTCCAGCACCGTCCCGAAGATGAGGTCGCGCGCCTCCTGCCGGCCGATCGTCTTCAGGAACTTCTTGAAGCTCTCCTCGTCCTGAAAGCGCTTCTCGAAAGCGTCCAGCGTCCGCTGGTACCCGTCGTCGCCGAAGGCCGCTACCAGCGCCTCGACGTCCTCCAGCTCGTCCTCCGACACCTCGCCGTCAGACATGACGATCAACTTCATGAGCCCGACGAGGGCCGTCCGCTCGTCCTGATTCAGATCGGGGAGTTCCATCCCGTTCGTTTACCGTGCCGGCGGCCGTCCGCCAAGTCCGTCGTACGCGATGATGAGGCAGGCCGGATCGCCCGGGGGCATCACCGTCCGCCACAGCTCTCGCGCCCGTCCCTCCGCCACGGCGCGCAGAGCCGGTTCGTGCCGTCCGCTGCGGTTGTTCAGGATGACGTAGGCCGGCCAGCCGGCCGACTCGCGCACGATCCGATAGGGGCCGAACCCGGGTCGCGCCTGCGGCCCCGCGCGCAGCCGCGCGTACTGGATGAGCGCGGGATCGAGGGGGCCGGGGACGACGACCGGCGCGCCGACGGGAACCCGATCGGCGAGCGCGCCGACCGCCAGCGGAATGCAAGCGCCCCAGTAGTCGCCCATGAATCGCTCGGCATGGCGATCGCCGATGAGCGAGCTCTTGTAGACGTAGGCGTAGCGACCCCAGTGCGCGTACGAGCTGCAGGCGCTGGCGACCGCCAGCACGGCCAGCCCGTACTTGAGGCGCTCGCCGAGATCGTCGAGGCCCAGCGCCGCCAGCACCAGCAGCGGCGGATAGAGGAACAACAGATGTCGCTCTTCGTCGTAGATGGTCGGGTGAAGGAGGATCACCCCCAACCAGAGCAGCGCCGTATGGATCGTCAGCCAGCGACGAAGCGACAGATCGAGCGACAGATCGATCGCTTCGCCTTGCGCCCCACGCCGCCGGATCGGCAGCAGGAACGACTGGGGCGCCAGCGAGCGGCGGAGCGCCCCTCGCCCGAGGCCCCAGAGGAACAGCAGGAACGTCGCCGGACTGAGCATCACCGGCAGCCAGATGAACGGATACCAGCGCGGCAGCGCGTTCGACATCGTCGACCGCCCGAAGTACTGGATGGTGTCGCGCCATCCGAACTGCGCGAAGGTCGTCAGCCCCTTCCACAACGAAACGGTGCGCCCGTGCGCCCAGAGCGCCGGCCAAACGGCGACGGTGAACACCAGGGCGGCGGCGAGGGGGATCGCCCACAGCTCGACCCGGCGCATCCGGCCTGCGTCCCGCAGCACCGTCCACCCGTAAAGCGCCAGGAACGCCGTCAACGTCACCAGCTGGAGCGCCACCGGCGGCCGAATGAGGAACGGTGCGATCGCCACCACGCCCAGCCAGACCAGCGTCGACCGCGGAAACCGACCGGCCGCACGGGCGCGCGCATCCACCTCGCGCAACTTGGTCCAGAGGTAGAGCATCACCAGCAGCGACAGCATCGCCATCGGGAAGTCGTTGACGTTGAGGAGCGCGTGCCCACCGAGCCGGATGGCGCCGAAGAGCAGCGCCGCCGCCAGGAGCGCCGTCGAGCGCCGGACGCCGGCGCGCTCCAGGAGGCGCTCCGTCGCATAAAGCCCGACCGGGAACAGCGCGAAGTTGAAGGCGTGCTGGACCCAGGTGGGATCGTGGACGAAGGCCAGCGCCACCTCCGACGTCAGGCCGAGAAACAGCGCCCAGAGGGGCCCGTACCACTTCATGGTCTCGGCGAGGCCGTCTGCGCGGCCCGATGACGGAAGACCGTAAGCGTGCAGCAGCCACCGGCTCCGATCGTAGTTCGCCAGCGAATCCCACGTCGCCACCCCGCCCGCGGTCAGCGCAAACCCGAGCGCGATCGATCCCAGCACCACCACCAGGACAATGAGGCGCGCGCGCGTCATGGGGGGTGAGGGCCCCGAGAAAACGGCCAGGCTGTAAGCTCGGCCGGGAGTTGGCGCAAGCTCGGACGGATATGCGGACCCACGGGCAGAGGCAACCGCGCCCGAACAGGCCCGGGCAGGCGCCTGCGACGGCGCTCCTGCACCTCGGCAGGCGCCTCTGGCAACGCCGCTTCGCGCTCGTCTATCTGGCGTGCGTCTGCGCCTTCGCGCTTCAGGTCGCGCGTTTCGGCGACCGACACACCGGATACTCGTCGTTGATCCTGTTCGGCGATCACTTCGCTCCCCAGCGGCTGCCGCAGCTCGCCGACGTTCCGCTCTACACCTATGCGCGACAGATCGGTTACGACGGTCAGTTCTACGCCCAGATTGCCGTGGCCGGAAACCCGTTCAATCGTGAGCTCGGACATGCGCTCGACGCCCCCGCCTATCGAGAGCGACGCATCCTGTTGCCGCTCGTCGCGCACGCGGTCGGGCTCGGGCGTCCGGCGCTGATCATCCAGCTGTTCGCCGTCGCGAACCTGCTCTCCCTGGTGCTGCTGGCGGCGCTGCTCGCCCGCTGGTGGTTTCCACCCACCGATGTCGACAACCTGATTCGCTGGGCCGGGATCCTGTTTGGGGCCGGGCTGGTGGTCAGCGCCACGCGCAGCCTGACCGACGGCCCGGCGCTGTTGTTGATCGCGATCGGCGCACGCCAGCTCGAACGGGGGCGCACGGCAGCCGCGGCGATCGCGCTCGGCCTGGCGGGCCTGGTGCGCGAGACCAGCGTGCTCTGCGCCGCCGCGTTCTGGCCGAGCGAACGGGACGGGCCGCAGAGTCCGCAAGACCAGAAGGATCCGCAGGGTCCGAGTGTGGCGGCCCGGCGTCGCGCGGTGCTGGCGATGATCGTCTGCGTCGGGCCCATCGCCTTGTGGACGGCGATTCTGTTCAAACACTACGGGCGGATCGGCGGGCTGCACAACATCGCGCCGCCGTTCTTCGCGCTCCCCAACAAGGTGCGCGAGCTGGCCGGTGTCTGGCGAACGCGCGGCTTCGACCCGGCGATGCGTGACGAGATCCTCTTGGCGGCGGCGCTGGCCGTTCAGATTGGATTTCTCATCGCCCGCCCCCAGCCGCAGCAACCCTGGTGGCGAATCGGAGCCTCGTTCGCCGCCTTTGCGGCCTTCCTCGGCTGGCCGGTCTGGGAGGGATTTCCCTCGGCGGCGGCCCGTGCGCTGCTGCCGGTCTCGCTGGCGTTCAACCGCCTGGTGCCGCGCACGCGCCGGGGGCTCCTGTTGCTGGCGGTCGGCAACCTCGGCGTGCTCACCGTCCCCGACCTGGTCGACTCGATCGGTCCCACCGAACAGCTGACCTTCGTCGACGGCGTCGGCGCCCGTTACGAGGCCGGGTGGATGGTCCCCGAGCACGCCGGGCGTGACACCTGGCGCTGGGCCTCCGGCACCGCGACGCTCACGCTCGACAACCCCAGCGTCAGCCCGCGCACGGTCACGCTCGACTTTCAGCTGCGCTCCGTTCTGGCGCGATCGGTGACCGTTTCGGCCGCAACGAACCCGGTACGTGCTGACACGTTCACGCTGTTGCCCGATCGAACGGTGCCTGTTCACCTCGGTCCGTTTGCCCTTCCCCCGGGGAAGACCACCGTCGTCTTCTCGACTGATTGGCCCGCCTGGATCGAACCGGGGCCCGCTCGTCGTCCCCTTGCCTTCTCGGTTCATCGCCTCTACGCGAGCGTGGCGCCCGAACCGTAACGGCCATTGCTGTAACGGCCATTAGCCGTAAGTTTTTTATTGGTCGTTTGCATTTTGGCCGTGACTCCCTCCATTGAATGGGCGCTAATCAGCCCGTTTCACCCCCAGTTCTTTTGCGTGGAGGGATTGTGATGGCGCGTACTGGTCGGTTGACGTTGGTGGTTTCGGTGTTGGTTGTGCTGGGCGGCTGCGGTGGCGGCGGCTCCACTTCGGGCACCGGGGGTGGCAGCGGCGGCGGCGCTGCCGGCGAAAAGGGAACCGGCGGTGTGACCGGCACCGGAGGCGCGCACACAGGCGGGAGCGGCGGAGGCGCCGCGGGCGCAACGGGTGCCGGAGGCGCTGCGGGCGCGACGGGTGCCGGAGGCGCTGCGGGTGAATCGGGCGCGACGGGCACCGCCGGCAAAGGGGGCTCGGGTGGCGCTGCTGGCGCAGGCGGCACCACCGGCGCAGCCGGCAAAGGAGGCTCGGGCGGCGCGGCCGGTACGACCGGCGCGGCCGGTACCACGGGCGTTGCCGGTACCACCGGCGGAGCCGGCACCACCGGCGCGGCCGGTACCACGGGCGGAGCCGGCACCACCGGCGCGGCCGGCACCACGGGGGAAGCGGGCACCACTGGCGGGGCGGGCACCGCGGGCGCGGCCGGGGGGCCACCTGGCACGTGCGGTGGGACGGGCCAGGCCTGTTGCGCCGCGAACAGCTGCGACGGCGCCGGCTGCTGCGTTCACGGGAATTGCGTGGCGTCGGGATCCACCTGCGGTGCGAACGCCGGCACGTGCATGACCGGCTCCTGCAAGATGACGGGTGGAGCCAGCTGCGGAGCCTTGACCGAGAACTGTTGCACCGCGGGCGGAACCTCCTGCACGGCCTCCGGCACCCGCTGCGACACCACGACGGATATGTGCATCACCTGCGGCTCCTCGGGCGGGCTCTGCTGCAGCGGCGCCGCGGCCACCGCCTGCAAGACGGGATTCTCCTGCCAGGCGGCGACCGGCGGCGGCGCGATGACCTGCCAGGCCTGCGGCGGGAATGGCAACGACTGTTGCTCGGGCAACATCTGCACCGGCAGCCTCGTCTGCGCCAACCCGGGCGGGGGAGCCGCGCGGACCTGCATGAATTGCGGCGCCACCGGGACAGCCTGCTGTCCAGGGGATCTCTGCCAGACCGGGAACGAGTGCATGCCGGGTGCGGGTGACGCCGGCGGCACCTGCGCGGCCTGCGGCGGAGCCAATCAGCCCTGCTGCGGGGGCGGCGTCGGGAACGGAACCTGCGACGCCGGCTTCAGGTGCGCGGCGACGACCGCTGGGGCCGGCGGAGCGGGCGGAGCCGGTGGCGCCGGCGGAAGCGCGAGCTGCAAAGCCTGCGGCGCGAACGGGGAGGCCTGTTGCACCGGTCGTATGTGCACCACCGGCGCTTGCATGGGCGGCGGCGTCGGCATGTGCATGTAGCTTCGGGTCCGCTCGTTCTATGATGGCGCGTGCGCAAATGGATCGCGCGTTCGCTGATCATCACCTTCGCGACTCTGGCGGGGTGCGGGCACACGACGGTGGGCCCCACTCCGACCGGCGCGCCGGCGCCTTCGCCCGTTGCCGCCTCCGGTGGGGGTGACAGCCAGATCGTCGTTTCGGCCGACCTCGGCTCGCCGGATCTCATCGCGCTCTGGTCGGTCTACGGTGTCGCGCTGGCCGATGCGGCCGAGAAGATCGGCCGCGCCGACTACGCCGGTGAGGTGTCGGCCCGCGCGCTGCTCGCCGATCGCTGGAAGGAGCTGCGCGCGGAAAAGCGGCTCCGCGATCCGTATCTCGATCGGCTTGCCGAGGTTCGGGACGCCGGTTTCATCGGGGAGTACGTGCTGGCCTTTCTCGCCCATCCCGGCTGGACGGTCTCGGGGGACGAGCTTGCCAGACTGAACGCGGCCGCCTTCCAGGCCTGGGCGGCCAGCCACCTCCCCAAGGACCACCGCGCCGTCACGGCGGCCACGGTCCGCTTGCGGGGCCTCCCGCCGACGCCGATCCCGGGCAGCCACCTCCCCACCACGAGCGATATCAACCCGGCCGAGACGCCCTGCGCCAATCTACAACCCGCCATCGATCGCGCCGTCGCCGACTGGGATCGCGAGGCGCGCGCCCTCCCCTTCGTGGCGCTGTCGATCGAGCTCGCCGAGCAGACGCTCCCTGCCCTCGCCCGGCTCTCCCGCGACCCGCGCGCGCGCCGCGACGGCGTCGTCTTCGTCTCGCCGGCGGCGCTGGAGATCCTGTTCGACGCCGGCTTTTGCGCGGTCGATCGCGGCGATTGGCCAACCGCCGAGAAGATGCTCAGGCGCGCGGTCGAGCTCTCCCCCGGCAACGCGAACGTCCGCGGCGAGCTGGTGCAGACGCTCATCATGGAGAAGCGTCCGGACGAGGCGGACAGCCAGCTGGAGATCGCCCTGGCGTTCTCCGACTCGCCCTGTCGGACGGCGATGCTCTGGCGCAAGCGCGCCTACATCCTCTTCGATCGAGGCAAGCTGGTCGACTCGTACCGGGCCTACGCGCATTCGCTGGAGTTCGATCCGCAGAGCGAGCTCGCGCGCACCGAGATGAACCTCATCGTGACCACCCTCCAGCGCGCCGGGACGTACGACGAGAAGGTCCTGGCGCCTCTCATCGCCGCCGCGAGCGGGAAGATGCACGTCATCAACTGCCCGCGCTGACGATGGTGTCGGCCCTGCCGCGGGCGCTCAGCCGAGGCGGCGTTGCGCGGCGAGGCGGGCCTGGCGCTTCTGGCGGGCGATCCGCGCCAGGCGCAGGCGCTTCTCGCTCATGGCCAGCTGGTTGGTGATGGTGCGGTCGGGCGGCAGCACGAACGCCGAGAGGAAGCGGACCGGATCCTTGAGCTCGCCGTTCTCGTGAACCTCGAAGTGCAGGTGGCTGCCGGAGACCTTCACCCCCGAGCGCCCCACGGTGCCGATGATCTCGCCGGCGTGCACGGTCTGGCCGGCGACGACGCGGAAGCCGGTGAGGTGGAAGTAGCCGCTGCGGATCCCCCCCTCGTGCATGACGCGCACGAAGAAACCGCCGGGGCCCATGGTGCGGTTGCGCCAGCGGCGCAGCTGCCTCGGAAGGAGGCCGAGCGCCGGGTGGTCGCCGGTCAGGTCGACGCCGGCGAACTGCACGACGCCGTCGGCCACAGCGCGCACCGGCTCGCCGATCGTGGCGTCGATGTCGAGCCCACGATGCGACCGCGCGCCGTCTTCCCGATCGGCGCCGAGGCCGCTGGTCCCGAGCCGCGTCCCGCCTTCGAGCGGCGCCACGATCGTCAGCCCCAGCGACGAGGCGCGGAACGTCGGCGGCGGGTTCGCGTAGGCCTCGAGCAGCCGGCGGCGCGCCGTCAGCGTGCGATCCTCGGCCGTCGTCCCCCAGACGCGATCGCCCCAGAAAAAATGCGCCAGCGCCGTCCGGTGCGGCGTGCTGCCGAGCGCGCGATCGATCGCCAGGTGCTCCGCCTCCCACATCTTCAAGAGCGCGATCCCGACCCGCAGGTTGTGGGCCGGATCGAGCAGCGCCTCGCGGTCGAGATCGGCGCGGGGAAACGGCAGCGTCGCTCCGGGCGCGAACATCGACGGCTGAATCTCGAGCAGGCCAATCCCCGCAGAGCCCGTCGACGACGGACGGCAGCGGCTGGTGCGGTAGGCGAGCGCAGCGACTAGAAAGGGATCGGCGCCGGTCTCGGCGCTGACCTCGCGGACGAGCGCGGCCAGCGCTGGCAGCCCGGCGTCGGGCGCCACCTCGCCGCAGACCTTCTCGACGGCGGCGTCGAAGCGCGCGGCGTCGAGCGGCCCGGCCTCGACCTTCGGCTCGGCCGGCCAGTCCGACGGGTCTTCCAGCTCGTGGATCCCGCGCCGCTCGGGCCCGGTCCCACGCCGCTGCCGCTGCCCAGCCCGCGGCATCTGGAAGGACGGCGACGGCGTTGATGAGGGCGACGGCGAAGAGGGCAACAATGACGGCTGCTGCGCCATCCCACCGCCCGAAAGATCCGCCGCCACCAGAACAAACGAGAGCGCGAGTGAGCCGAAAACCATGTTCTTTCCGTGTCCTATCGGCTGAGCCAGCGAATCTTTGAGGACTTATCCACAGGTCCTGCGATCGACCTTAACGCGGCTCGACAATCGGGCGGAAGCCCCAATCGCAGCCCAAGCAGCAGGAACGGCGCCTCAGGCAGCCCGTCCGTCGACCAGAAAACCGCCCACCTGACGGTTCCAGAGCGCCGCGTAGACGCCGCCGCGCGCGAGCAGCTCGGCGTGGGAGCCGTCCTCCACAACGGTGCCCTTCTCGATCACCAGCAGGCGATCGAGGTGCGCCAGGGTCGAGAGCCGGTGGGCGATGGCGATGACGGTCTTGCCGGCCATCGCCTCGTTCATCCCGGCCTGGATCAGCGCCTCCGATTCGCTGTCCAGCGCCGAGGTCGCCTCGTCGAGCAGCAGGATCGGCGCGTTCTTGAGCAGCGCCCGCGCGATCGCGATCCGCTGCCGCTGGCCGCCCGACAGCTTCACCCCCCGCTCGCCCACCAGCGTCTGGTAGCCCTCCGGCAGCGCGGCGATGAACTCGTGCGCGTGGGCCCGCTCGGCCGCCCGGAGCACCTCGGCGTCGCTGGCGCCCGGACGCCCGTAGCGAATGTTGTCCATCAGCGTGCGGTGAAAGAGGATCACGTCCTGCGGAATGAGGCCGATCGAGCGCCGCAGGCTCGCCTGGGTCACCTCGGCGATGTTCTGCCCGTCGATCCGGATGGCGCCTTGCTGGACGTCGTAAAGGCGCATCAACAGGGTGACCAGCGTGGTCTTGCCGGCACCGGAGTGTCCGATGAGGCCGACCCTCTGCCCGGCAGGGATGGTCAGCACCAGACGATCGAAGATCGGCTTCTTGTGATCGTAGGCGAAGCCGATGCCATCGAAGACCACCTCGCCCCGCGTGACCAGCATGTCGGTCGCGCCCGGCCGGTCGCGGATGTCGCGGGGGACGATCAGCATCGCCAGCGAGTCGCGGATGCTGCCGATCGTGTCGTAGGTGTCCGGCAGGCCGTTGGCCATGTCGAAGACGTTGCGGATGAGCTGGATCATCAAGGTCGAGATCAGCAGGAAGTCGCCGATGCTGATCGCCCCGCGGACCAGGCGATGGAGCGCCAGCGGCAGCAGCAGCGCGTAGATCGCCAGGTTGAGCGCCTGCAAGACGAGGCGCATCCGGACGAACGCCCGGTACTGCGCGCGCTGAGCATCGAAGGTCTCGCCGATCGAATCGCCGACGATGCGGTCCTCCTTCTCGTGCGCGGCGAAGAAGATGACGTTCCTGATGTTGGTGATGGCGTCGACGATCCGTCCGGTCAGCTGCGCCTTCGCCTCGCTGTGGACCGCGCCGAGGCCAGCGATCCGGCGCCCGAAGGTGGCGGTGACCGCCACGTAGACGACCAGCCAGGCGGCCAGAATCGCCGCGAAGGTCGGCTGGGCCCGAAAGAAGAGCACCAGGAGCAGCCCACACTGCGCCGCGAGAGGAACGTAGTCCCAGTTGGTGCGCTCGAAGAGCGTGACGGTCTGTTCTGGTAGCAGCATCGCCCGGTGGGCGACCTTGCCGGTCAACATGTTGTCGAAGTAAGTCGGGCTGTGGCGCTGGGCGTAGGTGAAGACCAGCTGCCGGGCGCGCGCCAGCACCGGGATGCGGCTCGAGTAGGAGCAGTACCAGACGCCCCACTCGAGCACGATGAAGACCGCCACCACCACGAAGAACTGAAACAGCGGCGCCCGCACCACGCGCCAGGCGCCGGGCGCGTGCAAGTCTGCGCGCACCGCCGTGTCGACGATCCGCTTCATCGCGTAGAACTGCAGCACCGACAGCGCCCGCAGCGACAACGCCATCAGCATCATCAGGAGCACGGTCACCCGCCGGCCCCGCGCGAACAGCCAGAACAGGCGGACGATGGAACGGGGGAGCTCGTCCGGCACCTCGGTGGCGGGGAGCGTGGAAAAGGAGGATGGGGTCACGGCTCGGGCGCGGCCGATCTTAGCCGGGAAGCCGCCGGGTGCAGCACGAGACGCAGGCCGGCGAGGCGAAAATGACGGTCGAGGTCGCGCGTGCTTCAGGTGCCGCGGGTAAAGAGCTGCCGCTGCGTCGCCTGGAAAGCCTGGGCGCGAATGAGCTCTCGGACCTCGCGCGGATTCTCGATCCCCAGCAGGCGGAATCGGCTCAGCTTCTTGTCGGCGGCGACGATGGCGATCTCACCGATGCCGAGCAGCCGCTCCAGGAATCGCTGCTGAAACTCGATGTCCTCGACGGTCCGCATGTCGACCTCGTCGATCCGCTTGGAGAGCGCCCCGCTCTCGACCAGGATGCGCTGGTTGGAGATCCGGTAGCGGTGGCTCCGGAGCACCGCCACGTGCGCCGCCAGCTTCAGCACGCGCAGCCCGACCACGACCACCACCAGGAGAATCACGACCGTCTTGATCGTCGGGCGGTTGGTCTCGACCAGGTCCCGCGCCGGGCCGCCCAACCCCGCGACGAGCGACAGCAGCGGGTCGAAGGCCAGCACGGCGACGATCGGCAGCGCGAGCGCGTAGAACGCGGTGACGGCGAACTCCACGATCATCGCCTTCAGCGACGGGACCCCCTCCCAGACGATCTGCTCCGCCGCGGGCGCGGCGGGCGTCCCGGGAACGGGGGCCGTGAGCTGCGGCGCGAGCGGCCGGTTGCACTGCGGGCAGGTCGCCGCCGCGGTCGAAACCTGATGTCCGCAATCAGGGCAGGTCACGAGCGGCATGCCGCGCCAGACTACACCCGGTCGACCGCCAGGACACCGGTCAAGGGTGCGCCGCGAGCCAGTCGAGCAACCCCTGGTACTTCGGCGACGCCGAGGCGGCGTCTGACGTCTTCACCTTCATCCCCCAGCACGATCCCGAGTGCGTGTACTGCATGAACGGCCCCTGCAGCCCGTCGGCGACCAACGCGTCCAGATACGACGTGTAGACGTCGTGCATGCCGGGGTCGGTCTGGACGGCCTGACAGTTGGTCGCGGCGTAGGAGTCTGAGCCCCCCTCGTAGGAGACGAGCGGCAGCGAGGCCATCGCGGCGCAGGTCGCGTTCGACTGCAAGCCGCCCTTGATGCCGGTGATGGCGCCACTGACGGCGGCCACCGTCGTCCCCGAGAGGTAAGGCGCCACGGCGTAGACGTCCGGCATCGTCCGGTTCGGGTTGATGGTGGTGTCGGAGAGCGCCTTGACGTCGTTCGTGCAGGGTCCGTCGTAGGCCGCTTGCCCGGAGAGGACCTTCACCAGCCGCGGGCTGCCGGCGCCGAAGACCGCCTCGAAGGCCTCGTACAGACGCACCGCCTGGTAAACGTAGAACGAGGCCGCCGGGTCGCTGCCGGCCAATCCCAGGCTTTGGCCCTGCGTCATGGCGTAGGCGTTCTGCGGGAACGAGCCGTTCCAGACCTCGTTCGACCATTCGAGGTAGACCCGCAGCGACGGATCGAGCTCGCCGGACACGAGCTGGGCCAGCTGCGTCCAGTAGGCGGCAGACGCCTCGTGCGGGACGTTCAGCCAGTAGTCCTTCTTCGTGCGGTTGCACAGATCGATCTGCCATTCGAATGCCACCGGCTCGCTCTGCGAATCGGTCTTCTGCTTGCG
>Ga0210388_10003664_pt1 | contig 12008 bp, 9 predicted proteins | sample IncBWC19OmetaG_FD_155485 | JGI IMG/M metagenome (GOLD analysis project Ga0210388, IMG submission 155485) | Forest soil microbial communities from Barre Woods Harvard Forest LTER site, Petersham, Massachusetts, United States - Inc-BW-C-19-O ... | reverse complement strand
GCGATCGCGACCACGACGGCTTCGTCGAATACAAACGCGGCAAGGACCAGACGGGCCTCGACAATCAGTGCTGGAAGGACTCCTGGAATTCGATCGCCTTCGCCGACGGCACCATCGCGCCGCTTCCGCGGGCCACCTGCGAGCTGCAGGGCTATGTGTACGACGCCAAGCTCCGGACCGCGCGCCTGGCGCGCGAAGTCTGGAACGATCCGGCCTGGGCGCAGCAGCTGGAAACGCAGGCCGTCGAGCTCAAGCGGCGCTTCAACCAGGAGTTCTGGATCCCCGAACGGAACTTCTTCGCCCTGGCGCTCGACGGACAGAAGCGGAAGGTCGATTCGCTCACCTCCAACATCGGCCACCTGCTCTGGAGCGGCATCGCCGACGACGAGAAGGGCGCCAGCTGCGTCAAGCACCTGATGAGCGACGCGCTGTTCTCCGGCTGGGGGATCCGCACCATGGCCACCAGCGAAAACTCTTACAACCCGATCGGGTACCACGTCGGCACGGTCTGGCCGCACGACAACTCTTTCATCGCCTGGGGGCTGCGCCAGGCCGGCTACCGCGCCGAGGCGGCGCGCATCTCGCGCGCCATGCTGGAGGCGGCCAATCTGTTCGGCGGCCGGCTCCCCGAGGCGTTCGGCGGGTACCCCCGCTCCGAGACGCACTACCCGGTCGAGTACCCGACAGCGTGCAGCCCGCAGGCCTGGGCGACCGGCGCGCCGCTGCTGCTCATTCGCACGCTGCTCGGCCTCGAGTCCGACGGAGCCCACCTGATCGTCGACCCGGCCATTCCCGAGCCGCTGGGGCGGATCGAGCTGCTCGACATCCCCGGCTGCTGGGGACGCATGGACGCCTTCGGCCGGGCTCGCGCGGCCGACTGACGGCGCCCGCGTCTGCCTTTCAGCGTTCGACTCACAGGCGCGCCGCGCGGGGCGTGAGCCGAAGGAATTACGTTGTTCGAGAGGTGTGACATGACCAGCCGGACGAGAAGAATCGGGACGACGTTCGCGCTCGCAGGTGGACTGCTGGCGCTCGCAGTCTGGAGCCACCTGTCGCAGGCGCAATCACCGCTGCCGCCGGCGACGGCGACGGCGCGCCGGGTGCACGAGACCGTGGTGGTGAGCGCCATCGATGGCACCACCCGGACGGTGACGCTGATGAACGCCGAGGGGGAGGCGCGGATGGTGGGAGTGCCGCCCGACATGACGTCGTTCGACACGCTCAAGGTCGGGGATCACGTCGACGTCGACTACTCCGAGGCGATCGGCCTGGCCTTGATGCCGGCGGGATCGAAGGCGAGCATGAGCGAGACCACCACCAGTGCCCGCACCGGTGACCCGGGCGTCACCGCGGTCGGCCGTCAGGTCACGGCGACGGTCGAAGTGGTCGGCGTCGACGAGGTGATGAACAAGGTGACCTTCAAGGGACCGAAGGGGAACGTCCGTACGGTGACCATCTACGATCCGGCGATACAGAAGAAGCTGACCGCCCTGCAGCCTGGCCAGATGGTGCAGATCATCTACCGAGAGGCGATGGCGGCGGCGATCAAGCCGACCGTTTCACCTCAGTAGTCGCGTGGGCGTCGACGGGCTCAGCCCGGCAACGCTCGCCCGCGGGGGATCCCAGGGACCCTTTGAGGGTCCTTGCTCAATAGGTTGATCCCAGGGTCGGCGGCGAACGTTCAGGTGGTGCGGGTGCGCAGCACCTGACGTCCGTGGCCGCGCAGAGACCAGAGCCAGTGACCGAGGAGGCCCATCAAGAGGCCGATCAGCCCGGCGGCGATGAGCAACGGCCAGCCGATGGACTGGCGCAGACCGGTCGAGAAGCCGGCCGCCGCCGACTGGCTCATGACCGCGATCTGGCGGTTGACGCAGGCGACGGTGTCGGGGCCCCGGCAGCCTGGGAAGAGCTGGGTGAGTTGGTCGAGGGCGCTTCCCACCACCGCTGCCGAGACGTTCTTCCCGGTGCTGGCGATGCTGGCCGCCAGCGGCCCTTCGCCGCCGCCACCGAGGTTGATGACCAGTTGGTGGACCGCGTCCTCGACCGCCGACCGGGCGGCCTGACCCATGAGCAGCGCGACCGGGCTCACCCCACGCTCGCCGGCCAGCCCCGCGCTTTTGCCTTGCGGAACCTCGGTGGCGGTCCGCAATGCGCTGGCGACCGCTTCGGTGACGGCGGCGTTGACGACCTGCTGAATTCTGGCGCGCTGCTCGGGCGCGTCCAGGGCGGCGACGGCGCCTTCGACCGCTCTCTGGGCGAGGACACGGGCGATCTGTCTGTTCGGGTCGTCGGCGTTCGCCTCCTGACCCTGCGCCACCTGTTGAGCTGCGCCCGAGACGGCGCCCTTCCCCATCTGGTGCGCGCAGGCACTGGCCAGCAGAGCGGCCGCGCCGGCCAACAACCGCGTCGCGATTCCGGCTCCGCGATGCGATTTCATCGACACTCCACGCGAGCGAGCCGCAGCTCCAACTGGAAGTCTCTGCGGAGATCGGCACCGGTGGCAGGTTCCATGAAACGAATGGTGGGCTCACCGACCAGAAGGCGCCCATCGGGAAACGCCGCAATCGCCGCCGCATCCCGCTGGCGACGCGCCTCATGATGTACGGCGGTTTCGTATTCGATCCGACCTCGGCCCGTCCGGTCCCACATTCGGGATCAGGGAGGTATGAGCACCATGCGCAACAACGTCAACAAAGTGTGGCGAGGGGTCATTGGAGCCGCTCCGCTCTCGGTCCTGGTGTTGGGCGGACTGGCCATGGCAGAGCCAATGGAAGGGGCGAGCTCCGAAGAGACCTCGGCCGTGCCGGTCTGCAAGGATTCGGGCGTCACGGTCAACTTCGGCATCGGATCGTCGGAGATCGACAGGAACGGAAAGGGCGCCTTGAGCGGCGTCGCCACCTGGGTCCAAAACGGCGATCAACGCACCGTGCACCTCGAGGGATTCGCCTCCAAGACCGGCGGAGCGACGGCCAACCAGCGTCTCAGCGAACGGCGCGCGCAGGCGGCCGAGGACTTCCTGGTCGGCAAGGGGGTCGCGGCGGATCGCATCAGCGTGGTCGGCCACGGCGAGGACACCGCGCCGGTCAGCAACGCCGACGCGCGTGTGGTGAAGGTCAAGACCTGCGACGTCCCCAGGAAGATCGCCGAGGTGATGCCGCCGCTGCCGCCGCCGGAGCCGGTCGCGCCGCCAGAGCCGGTCGAGCCCACGCCCCCGCCGGTGGTCATCGTGCCGCCGGCCCCGGCGCCGCCGCCGGCGCCGATGTACGAGCCCGTGCCGCCGCCGCCCGCGGAGGTGGTCCGGCACGACACGCCGGCCTCGAAGATCGGCATCGAGGCGTTGGTCGGCGGTGGCGCCGTCGGCTTCATCGACAGCGCCGCCCGAAACACGGTCAACACCGGTGGGTCCTGGGATGTCCGATTGACCTTCGGGTCGCGGCTGCCGATCGCCATCGAGGGCGCCTACGTCGGCTCGGCCCAGAGCATCGAGGCGCTGGGGCTCTCCACGAACTCGCGCCTCATCGGGAACGGGGTCGAGGGTGATCTCCGGCTGAACTTCACCAACTACATGGTGCAGCCGTACATCTTCGGCGGCGCCGGGTGGACCCACTACCAGATCACCAACAGCGCGACGAACACCTCGAGCGTGCTCAGCTCCGACGACGTGGGGACTGTCCCGCTTGGCGCCGGCATCTCGATCCGGCCGGCAAAGGGGTTCCTGGTCGACGTGCGCGGAACCTACCGGGCGGTGTTCGACGACACGATGTTCGACCGCATCACGAACAGCAACAACTCGATGCAGAACTGGAGCGCGCTCGGCCGCCTGGGCTTCGAGTTCTAGAGCGGCGCCTGCCTCGGGCGGCACGCCAGCCGGTGCTCCAGACGCCGCGCGGAAATGCTCCCTCACGCGGCGACTGGGGTCTCGGCTTTCTTTCTTTTCAGCTGCTGCGATCGTTGCGGGAACCTTTGCGGCGTGGCCCGTTGGCGGCCACCGCCGCTCGCGGCGCATCTGGTGACCACAGATTGAGCGCCTCGCTCGCCGAGACCGTCGCGAAGTAGTGGAGCAGCGAGGCGATGAGACCCGTCCATCCGGTCTGATGGCTGGCGCCGATGCCGGCGCCGTTGTCGCCGTGAAAGTACTCGTAAAACAGCAGGTGATCCCGCCAGAGCGGATCGTCTGACAGCTTCGGCGTGCTGCCGAAGAGCGGGCGGCGGCCGCTCTTGTCGCGCAGGAAGATTCGCGCCAACCGCTCGCTCAGCCCCTTGGCGACCTCGTAAAGCGTCGCCCGGTGCCCGGAGCCGGTCGGATACTCCACCCGGAAGCTCGGCCCGTAATAGGCGTAGTAGTTGACGAGCGCCTTGATCAGAAGCGCATTGACCGGCATCCAGATGGGGCCGCGCCAGTTCGAGTTCCCCCCGAAGAGGCCGCTGTCCGATTCGGCCGGCAGATAGCCGACTTTGATCTCCTTGCCGTCGAGGTTGAGCGTGTACGGATGGTCGAGGTGATAGCGGGAGAGGGAGCGGATCCCGAACGGGCTCAAGAACTCGTTCTCGTCGAGCACATGAGCGAGCACGCGACGGAGCCGTCCCTCGCTGAGCAGCGAGAGCAGCCGGCGGTCGCGATAGCCGGCGAGCCGCGGGTCGTGAATGTTGCTCATCATGTGCGGCCGATGGCTGGCGAACCAGCGGGCGCGCTGCTGGAGCTCGGGCAGGGCGGACACCACCTGCTCGTCGACGGCGGCGGCGGTGCAGAGCGGAAGCAGCCCGACGATGGAGCGGACCTTCAGCTGCTGCGCCTTCCCGTCGGGCGTGCGCAGGAGGTCGTAGAAAAAGCCGTCCTCTTCGTTCCACATCTCGCCTGGCCCGCCGATCTGGATCATGGACGACGCGATCCAGACGAAGTGATCGAAGAACTTCAGCGCCATGTCGACGTAGGACCGATCCTCGACGGCGAGCTCCAGCGAGATCTGCAGCATCGCCTGCGCGTAGAAGGCCATCCAGGCCGTGCCATCGGTCTGTTCGAGGTGCCCCCCGGTCGGCAGGGGGGTGCTGCAATCGAACACGCCGACGTGGTCGAGCCCCAGGAATCCCCCCTCGAAGACGTTGCGCCCTTGGTGATCTTTGCGGTTCACCCACCAGGTGAAGTTGATCAAGAGCTTGTTGTAGATGCTCCGCAGGAAGTCGAGATCGCCGTGTCCAGAGCGGCTCTTGTCCAGCTGGTAGAGGAAGTAGGCGGCCCAGGCGTGGACCGGCGGATTGACGTCGCCGAAGTTCCATTCGTAGGCGGGGACCTGACCGTTCGGGTGCAGGTAGCTCTCCTTCAACAGCAGCAAGAGCTGATTTTTGGCGTAGGCCGGATCGACCAGCCCGAGCGGCACCGCATGGAACGCGAGATCCCAGGCGGCGTACCAGGGGTACTCCCATTTGTCCGGCATCGAGATGATGTCGGCGTTCACCATGTGCGTCCACTCGGCGTTGCGGTGATGGCCGCCGCCGTTCGTCTTGCGGGACGACGCGCCGTCGTGCCCCGTCAGCCAGGTGTCGACGTCGTAGTCGTAGAACTGCTTGCTCCAGAGCATGCCCGACAGGGCCTGGCGCATGACCGCCCGCCGATCGGCGGACAACGAAGAGGGGATGACCCCGGCGTAGAAGTCGTCCGCCTCCCGCTTGCGCGTCTCGATCACCCGCGAGAATCGCTTCCCGAGGAGGCCCTCGTCGTGCGGGATGCTGGCGCTGGAGAGACGCAGCCGCAGCGTTCGGCTCTCCTCGGCGGGGATCTCGAAAGAGTAGTGCGCGGCCGCCTTGGTCCCCACCCGCTGTGGGTTGATGGCCCCCTTCGCACCGTCGACGAGGTAGTCGTTGATCCCGTCCTTGAAGTAGCGGGGACCCTGCCCCTCACGTGGATCGCCCTGCCCGCGCCAGCGCGCGGGATTGGTTTCATTGTCGGCGAAGAGAAACGTCGCGCCAGGCTGACAATGGAGCAAGTATTCGCCGAGGGCGGTGCTGGTGGCCGACAACGCCGCCTGCTCTCCAGGCGCCAGACGGATCTGGGGGCGCTCGATTCGCTGCTGCCGCCAGGTGTTTCGAAACCAGAGCGTGGGGAGCAGGTGCAGGGTCGCCGCCTCCCGCCCCCGGTTGTGAGCCACGATCTCGATCAGCAGATCTTCGGGCCCCGCCTTGGCGTAGTCGACGTAGAGGTCGAAGTACTGGTCGTCGCGGAAGACGCCGGTGTCGATGAGCTCATACTCGAAATCATGGCGCGAGCGACCGGCATTGGTCTCCACCAGCTCGCGGTACGGGAAGGGCAGCTGCGGATACTTGTAGAGGTACCGCATGTAGGAATGTGTCGGCGTGCTGTCGAGGTAGAAGTAGTACTCCTTGACGTCCTCGCCGTGGTTCCCCTCCGGGTTGGTGAGACCGAACAGGCGTTCCTTGAGGATCGGATCGCGCCCGTTCCAGAGCGCGAGCGCGAAGCAGAGCGTCTGCTGGTCGTCGGAGATGCCGGCCAGGCCGTCCTCACCCCATCGGTAGGCGAAAGAGCGGGAGAGATCGTGACTGAGGTAGGTCCAGGCGTCCCCCTTGGCGCCGTAGTCCTCGCGCACAGTCCCCCACTGGCGCTCGCTCAGATAGGGTCCCCATTTTTTCCAGGCTGCCGCGCCCGCGGCGCCCGACAGTCGCCTCTCCTCTGCGGTCATCCGATGGCGCCTCCTCGGCAGTGAAGCTGACGACGCGGGCAGGCGCGGCAACCGATCGCCTCGACGGCCTCGCCCTGAATGCGCCGCGCACTTACAGCGACGGACGTTGCCGCGAAGGTCCGACGGATTCACGTTGTGGTGCGTGTCGACGGAACAGGAACCGGCGGCACGCATCTTGGTGGTCGAGGACGATCCCGAGGCGCGGGCCACGTTCGATCTGCTGCTGGGAACCCGTTGGACCGTGACACTGGCCGAGCGGGGCGACCAGGGTCGGGATCAGGCGCTCGGCTCAGCCTTCGATCTGGTGATCGCCAACGTGCAGATGCCCGGGTTGAGCGGCATCGAGCTGGCGCGGCAGCTGCGCGCCGAGCGGACCACGCAGGACGTGCCCCTCATCCTGATGTCGCGGACCGCCGGGCAACGGGAGACGATCGCCGGCCTCGAGGCCGGCGCGGACGACTTCCTGGTCAAACCGTTCTCGGGCCGGGAGCTCCTGGTCCGGGTCCAGACGCGCCTCGAGCTGACCTCCATGCGCCGGCGGAACGCGCAGCAAGAAGAGGCGCTCGCCAGCCTCCAGCGGACACTCCACGTGCGGGACGAGTTCCTCTCCGCCGCTTCGCACGAGCTGCGGACCCCCATCACCACCTTGAGCCTGCAGACGGAGAGTCTGCTGGCCTCGGCGGAGTCGACCAACGGACACAGCTCGCCGGTCAACGAGAGATTGCACCGCCGGCTGGCCGCCATTCGCCGCCAGGTGGTGCGCCTCAACCAGCTCGTCGACCAGCTGCTCGACGTTTCTCAGTTCGTGGAAGGACGTCTCGATCTCCGCCCGGAAGAGATCGATCTGCAGTCGCTGATCGTCGAGGCGATCGAGCTGATGCGCGACTCCGCGGTGAGCGCCGGCTCGCCCGTGCGGTTCCGGATGCGGAACGAGGTGGTCGGACACTGGGATCGGCTGCGCCTGGGGCAGGTGGTCACCAACCTGCTCTCCAACGCCATCAAGTTCGGGTGCGGCCGCCCCATCGAGGTGGAGCTGGACGCCGATTCTTCCGTCGCGCGCCTGGAGGTCAAAGACTCCGGCGAGGGGATCCCGACTCAGGAGCAGGAGAGAATCTTCGAGCGGTTCGAACGAGCGACCTCGGTCAGGCGTCATCCCGGACTCGGGTTGGGGCTCTGGATCTGCAAGCAGATCGTCGATGCCTGCCACGGCACGATCTCCGTGGAGAGCGAGCCCGGCCAGGGGGCCACCTTCAGCGTGCAGCTCCCGAGGGCATCGTGAACGAACGCCCCCGGCTTCTCATCGTCGATGACGACGTCGAGCTGTGCGAGAGCCTGGCGGACGCGCTGACCGACGCGGGGTACGAGGCGGTCACCGCCTACGATGCGCACGTGGCGTTGCGCCTGTCACGGAACGGACCGCCGCCCTGCCTCATTTTGTTGGACTTGATGATGCCCGAGATGACCGGATGGCAGTTTCGCGAACGGCAACTCTGCGATCGGCGAACCCGGGACATTCCGGTGGTCATCATGACCGCCAACCGAGAGGTCCGACGCCATCCGATACGGGCCGACGCGCTTCTGTTGAAGCCGTTCACCCTCGACGAGCTCCTCGAGCAAGTGGAGTCGTTCGTCGCTTCGGCCTGAAGCCGAACCGGTCACTTCGGTCGGCATCCCGGATGACCGCGCCTCCCGCCGCCGGTGAACCCACCGGCAGCGAGGAGAATCAGCGATTCGCTGTACAGACGCTCTGCGGGTCCGCCTTACCATCGCCCCAGAGGAGAGATGGCGTCAGTAGGCGATCCGGAGAGGAAGCTCCACGACAAACGTCGCACCCGATCCGGGACGACTGTCCACGCGGACGGCGCCGCCCAGCTGCTCGACGATCCCGCGCACGATGAAGAGACCGAGGCCGAGCCCGTCGCGATGACCGACCATCGTGCCGCGCTTGAACGGTTCGAAGATGCTGTCTCGCAGATCGGGCTCGATCCCCACGCCCTGATCGCTGACCGCCATCCAAGCCACGCCCCGCTGCGCATCGGCGCCGGCCCGAATCACCACCGGGCGACCCTGCCCGTATTTGACCGCGTTCGCCAACAGATTGGAGACAACCTGATCAAGTCGCCCACGGTCCCAGCATCCAACGACAGGTCCGCTCAGCTCAACGTTCAGGGTCGACCCTGTGTCGACCGTTTGTGCCTCCATCAGCGTGCTCACGTCACGTATGACGTCGCACAAATCGAAGGACGAGAGGTCGAGCGCCAGCTGGCCGGTGCGGATCCGGCCGAGATCGAGCAGATCGTCGATCAGCCGGGCGATCTTGCGTTCGCCTCTGGACATGATCTCCAGCATCCTGACGGCCTGGGGGGCCAGCGCGCCGCCGTTCCGTTCCAGCGTTTGCAGGCAGAAGCGAACAGAGCAAAGAGGATTGCGGAGCTCGTGAGCGGCGATCGAGATCAGCCGCTCGCGGTCGCCCAGCGCGGCCGCCATGCTCATATGTTCCCGCGCGTTGCAGATCGCCAACGACATGCGATCGCCCAGCTCCTGAGCGAGCGCCAGGTCGGCCGCGCTGTGAGCCACACCGTCGTTCTTGGCGAAGCTGAGCACGCCGAAGCGGTCTCTCCGCATTCCGATCGGCACGCTGATCCGCGAGCGATCCCCGTCCAGAGAGACCTCGCCCCGAACCGTCGAGGCGAGCTCGGCGGGTGCCTCCAACCAGGCGTCGGGGGAGGTCCGGACCTCCAGAATCCGGGTTGGGAGAGCCTCAGAGATGCGATCCACGGCGCAGACATCGCCCAGCACCCCCAGCGACGAGCGGCCGACCGCCTCGATCATCGGCTCGATCTCCAGAGAAACGAAGTGCCGGCTTACGTTGGCGAGAAACGCCGCATGTGTCGTTACGTTTCGGGTCGCCGAGATCCTTTGAGCGGTTCGCATGGTCCCTCCGTCGCCTCCGATCCTCACTCGGCTAAATGCCAGATCGCACCGTCGATCGCTAGCCTAGAAACAGAGCGGTCCGCGAGCCTTCGCTTGTTTGGGGCGATCCCTTACCGCCCTGTTTCGCGACGGACAACGTTTGGCCAAAATAGACAAACGGCCTCTCCCTATTGTAGAAACGCGTTGGACGAGATCGCGTCTCTCGGGTTTCGAAGGGGTGGGAGGGGCGGGACGGCGGAGAACGTGAAACGAATCTCAGCGGAGACGAATCGACGATGGCGGGTTCGGACGCCCGCGCGGACTCTGTCCGCGGGGAGCCGCTCGTGACGAAGATCTTTCTGGTGGAGGATCACCCGCTGTTCAGGATGGGGATCCGCCAGAGCTTGGCCGCGTATGCCGAGTTCTCGGTCATCGGTGAAGCCGGCACCGCGCGCGACGCGTTCGCGGCCATCGATGCCCATCCTCCTGATATCGTGGTGATGGACGTCTCGCTCCCGGGGATGGACGGCGTCATCGCGACCCGCGAGATCCGGCGGCGGGCGCCGAGGACACGGGTCTTGCTGCTCTCGGTCCACGATCAGATCAGCGACGTCCTCGAGGCCCTGGACGCTGGGGCCTCGGGATATGCGCTCAAGACGGAGGGGACCGAGGCCCTGGTGGCCGCGCTGCGGACGATCATCAGGAACGATCGGTACGTGGCTCCCAGCCTGGCCGCGCTGCTGGGCAGCTACGAATCGAGGCGAAAGAAGCCGCTCGACACGCTCTCCATCCTCTCCTTGCGGGAGCGGGAGGTCTTTCGGCTGGCGGCCGACTGCCTGCTCACGCGGGAGATCGCGCGCGAGCTCTGCATCTCGCGGAAGACGGTCGACACCCACCTCTATCGGATTCACCGAAAGTTGGGTCTGCGCACGTCCGCGGAGCTGGTGAGGATGGCTTGCAATCTGGGCCTCGTCCGGCGGGGCAACGTCCGGGATTCTCAGGTCGGCGACGCGCAGGCGCTCGTCAGTGAGGGGTTGGAGGGAGCATAGATGCGCAACGAGGGCGGGCAAGGCGATCAAGGCGGTGGAATACGGCGGCGCGACAACATCGTGAAGTTGATCCGACACGAGCTGAACACGCCATTGGCCACGGCGCTGCTGTACATCGGGATCGCCGAGGGCTCGGCCGCGGAACTCCCGGAGGGCGTTGTGCACTCCGCCTTACGGGTCGCCCGCACGGAGGTCCAACGGCTCAAAACATTGCTCGACACCGTGACCGAGCTCGAATGTGTCGGTTACGCGACACCTCGACCACGGTCAATCAATGTCGGCGAGACCGTTCGGGCGACCGTCCAACGATTGGTTGCCGTCCGCGACGCGGCGACTGTTCGGGTGGTCACAGTGGGAGATCTACATGGATGGTGGGATCGGTCGATGGTCGAGCAGATCGTGGGAAATTTGCTCTCGAACGCGTTGAAGTTCGGGCTCGGACGCCCGATCCGAATCGACGTCAAACCGGCGGAGTATGGCGTTCACCTCTCGGTTCGCGATCACGGGATCGGGGTCTCCGCCTCCGAGCAGGACTCGATCTTCGAACGCAACGTGCACGCCAGGCCCGAGGAAGGGGGCGGGCTGGGCCTCGGGCTTTGGCTGGTCCGGGAGCTCGCCGCGGCGCACGGGGGATGGGTCACACTGGAAAGCCGTAAAGGGCGGGGGTCGACCTTTACCGTGTTCTTGCGGACGCAGCGGCCTTTGGCCGACCTCGGTGGATTGGGGACGGGCATCGGCCTGCGGGAGAGCTGTTGGCAGGAGAAGGTGCCGAGGTCACACAAAAAGACGCCGTTGCTGGCCCGCGGGGCGACCGAAGAACCCCTGGGCTCCACGATTGCGTCTCCGTCGCTGAACGGGAGCCTGAACGCCCGCGTCCCCTCGAACGTCCCGTCCAAGCCCCGAAAGTCGATAGCGGTTCTGGCGCTCTGAAGCCCAGCCAGCTGCGGGCTGCGCGGTCCATCGACGCCCTGTCTTGTGAGAAACAATCGGGTCCCTGAGCGCCCGCGCATCGGCGTCTGGGTCAATTCCGCCCGTTCATGTCAAATTTGTTGCGAGGCCCGAGTGTAGGGAAATGCCTGATCTTCCATTGTGAGGCCCCCAAGCCCCCACGACTTGGCTATAAATTGCGTTCCCCAAAACTGCCTGCATTTCTCCCCTGGAGTCTTTCCGAACATGAAAATTGTCCTGGTCGACGATCACACGCTGTTTCGCGTGGGCGTGCGCCATGTCCTCGCCACGCCGCCCGGCTTCGAGGTCATCGGAGAGGCGGGCACCGCGCGCGGCGCGTTTCGTCTCATCGACGCCATGGTCCCTGATCTGGTGTTGATGGACATCGCCCTGCCGGGGATGGACG
>Ga0210388_10003662_pt1 | contig 12010 bp, 10 predicted proteins | sample IncBWC19OmetaG_FD_155485 | JGI IMG/M metagenome (GOLD analysis project Ga0210388, IMG submission 155485) | Forest soil microbial communities from Barre Woods Harvard Forest LTER site, Petersham, Massachusetts, United States - Inc-BW-C-19-O ... | reverse complement strand
GTTCTTGGCAGCTTTCAGCAACTTCTTGATCGCCGGCGAGTTTAGGATGTCAGAGCTGTTGGCGGGCCTAATTCGCGCTGAAGACGGCAGGAAGTCAAATTTATGCTTGGAGTCGGTGATGACTAATTCTTCGAAGGGGGTTTGATTTGCTACCATATCGAGCAGGCCCGGCACGCCAGCATAGCCAAGCATGTTGCTCATCGATGGATTACGCAAATCCGCGTCAATCAACAAAGTGCGGTTCCCGGCTTTGGCTAAAAAGTCGGCAAGGGCTGCCGTGACCGTGGTTTTCCCTTCGCCCGGAAGCGCGGAAACAATTCCAACAACCTTGCCGCCCTTTGGATGCAGATCGATGGCGACTTTGATATAACGTAACGCCTCGGCGGTTGCCGAGAACGGCGCGACGCTACTGATTTGCTTAAAGGCGGCGGCACTAGCGGAATGCGCTTTGCCAAGAGCCGGCCGCTGTACGGCAAAAGCCGGCACAACAGCAAGACAGCTGGTCCCAAGAAGACTTTCGAGTTCCGCACGAGTATGAATCTGCCGGCTCATTCGCTCGCGAAAGATCGCCAGCGCGGTTCCCAGGCCGAGTCCGCAAAGGGTCGCGAGCACAAATGTCAGGCTCTTTTTTGGTGAGCTTGGCCCGCTGGGCGCGCTCGCGTAAGAGACGATTCGCGCCTCGGTTGAAGGAAACGATTGTTGCTGAACCGATTGAGTGAAACGGGACAGAAAGGTCTCGTATATACTTCTATAGGTGTTCGCGGCCGTCTCAAGCTCGCGCAACCGCACCTGCGATTGTCGCGTTGTGGCGGACTGCTGAAACACTTCACCCATACGCCTTTCGATCGAGTCTTCCTGAGCCTTCGCTATCTGCACCTCGCTCTTATAGCTTTCAGCAATACGCGTGACTTCATCCCAGATCGCGCGCTGCAAAGCGGCCATTTCGGCCCTCAGATTTCTAGCTGCCTGGTGCTCCACACCGTAGCGGCTGCTCCATTCTGATTCTTTGTTCTGGTCGTCGAGAAATTGCTGCCGAAGCTTGGTAATCACGGGGTTGCTCAGAGCATCGGTGACGATAGGGTCGGGAATGTCGAGGCTTTCCTTTTTGGGATCCGGCCGTTGCTCTAGCACGTGCTGAATACGGTCCAATTTTGCCTTCGCCTGACTCGTTTCGGCGCGTGCCTTAGCCAAGGCTACCCCCAGCTGATCGAGCTCGACCTCGCTCGCCAACTTGCCGTCGACGCCGATGATAATCCCGTTCTGCGACTTGAAGTCCTGTACTTCCTTAAACGCGTCGCTGGCTTGCTTGCGCAGTTCGCCGATACGCTGTTCCAGCCAGACACTTGCGCGATGAGTAGCCTCGAACTTTGCCTCAAGTTGATCTTCAATGTACGCGTCAGCAAACGCATTGGCGATTCTTGCAGCCTTGACCGGGTCGAGGGAAGTGTATGAGATCTGCTCGATGTAGCTTCGCCCAATGCGCGTTACGTTCAGATTACTTCTCAGCTGACCGGTAACGCTGCGAAGAACTTCGTCGTCCGTGGGCTCTGGCACAGCGGCCTTTGAACCGAACAACGCGTAAATGCGTTGCTTAAGACTTGTAGTCGTGCCGATAAATTCGGGATCGGAGGTCAGGCTCAACCGCTTGGCGACGACTCCGGCAACCCTTTCGGATTTCGTCGTTTCGATTTCACTTTCGACTGATGCGTCTTCGACAATTCGACTTTCAGTCGCGAGCTCGGACTGAGTAAAACTGACTCGTTTGGTATCAATAATCATGTCGGATTGTGCGGTATATTTCCGCGGAGCAATAGCCAGATAGAAGACGCCAAGGATGAGGGCCAAACCTGCCACGAGTGCAATCAGGCGCCATTGCCTTTTCAGAAAATCACGAATCTGCAGGAGCGATAACGGCGCTCCGGCGGGATCGTTAGCAATCGACGTCGCATATCGCCCGAATTGGCCGGATATATTCATAAGAATGGTTCCTCGCACCCCAACTTTAGGGGAGGCTATCGCGTCGGGCTTACAGGACTGGCAGCGGTCGTGGTCGTTGAGGGGGTCGAACTCGAAGAGCTCGAAGTGGGTGCGTTCGCCGTAATCTGAACAAGTGCGGTAAAACCTCCGCTCGCCGCCGGATTTGTCGTCGAAGTTGGCGACGTATTGGGATTGGTAACTACGACGCTGCCCACTGCACCAGTTGCTGAGCTAGCTGCGGCATCAATCGCGGCCGTCGAAAGGTCTCCGGCAACGGCAGCAAATGAAGCTTGGAACTGCCCGTCGTCGAAGCCCGCGACTGCCTGCTGGATCAGAAGGGCCGCATGTTGGTCAACGTTGTTGCATGCGACCGCTGCTTGAGCGAGGCCGGCCGCGATGGCCGTTCGAAACCGCGGCGTCGTCCCGTGAGCAACGCGAACCAAATCCGCGGCCAACTCTGCGGAGGTGCCAGCAAGCTCTCTCACTCGCGCTTCTAGCGTACGTGTGTCGGTGTTCGGAGCAATAATTGCGGTCGGGTTTGCCTTGAACTGGCTAATTGCCTGTTCGGAGAGCGGTGGGACAGTACATGGCGCAGCATGCGCCAATCCGAAAAACGCCGGCACCATCTGTGCAACCAACGTCAGCACAACATAATATTTCCGCATCGTTACACTCCGATACAAACACTTTGTTAAGTCTCTAAAATGCTATTAAACCCTATCGTAAGCGCAAAGAGGTATCAACCAAACATGGTCGCCATGGTTATTCCGCGAATCCATGTGGACCAGGTGCTTGAGCTAAATTCAGCTAAACTATTGGAAAAATTGGTGTTTTCTAATCGGTTTTTGTCGGCTTGGGGAGCGCTCCAAGTAACTTGATCAGGGATCGTTTCGGGGGCCGCCTAGATCGAAAGTTACATGCAGCGGGGCGTAAACTTGTCACCTTCCTCCCGAACGGGTACGACAAGCATGGTAAGTTGATGAATGCGATCTTCCCTTCCTGGTATCGAGCAACTGACGGTGCAAGGACGACGGCCTTCGTTGGCTGCAGGCATACGCATTTATGCGGTGGGAGATATTCACGGGCGACTTGACCTGCTCGACGAACTCTTAGCTCGCGTTGATGCCGATCTTGCACTCCGTCCGTCTGCCAAGGCTATTTTCGTTTTTTTGGGTGACTATATCGACCGCGGGTCCCACTCGCGGGAGACGATCGATCGATTGCTTGAGCATCGCGAAACTAACGAATGCGTGTTTTTGAAGGGTAATCACGAGCAGATCGCAATCGACAGTTTGAAGGATCCCGGCCTATTTCAGAAGTGGATGCGCCTGGGAGGTGTGGAGACGTTAGTTTCATACGGCATTACTCCGTCCAATTGGACGAACGAGAAGAGAATCGTTGAGCTGCAAGCGGCATTTCATCGCGCTTTGCCGCATGCGCATTTCCGTTTTTTCCGCGATCAACCAACATCATTTGTCTGCGGAGACTTTTTCTTTGCGCATGCAGGGGTGAGGCCGCGAATCGAATTGCCGCGTCAAGCCGAAAGCGATCTTCTCTGGATAAGGGATAAATTTCTGCTTTGCCGGGAGGATTTTGGCAAGACTATCGTTCATGGTCACACGCCTACGCTCGAAATCGAGGTTAGACCCAACCGGATCAACATCGATACCGGTGCATTTGCAACGGGACGATTGACGTGCCTAGTGATCGAGGAGACGACGTTGTCGTTAATCGATACGTTCCAGCCCTGAGCTCCCTCTCGGTTTTGTATCGCAAAAAGAACAGGAGTCGGGTTCCGTCATGGCGATGAATGTGGCGGTTGCGCCGGATTATTGTGGGCGGCCTTTGCCTCAAGACATCTCGTACCCTGCTCAATGGTAAGCGGCGATCGTTGGAGTCGGCGGCACGAGTTCGCGGATAATTGCATTAGAAAGACCGACAGCGACAACGCCCTACCACATATTTCCATTAGCGTTAAGAAGCTAAAGAGGTCGAATGCCAGTGATTTAGATTCTAAATTTCACGCGGAAACGAGTCCGCTGCTCAAGCCGGACAACGGTTCTCGGCAAGTTCCGAATGGAGCATTCCTCTGAAGATTGCCTACCTCGTGCATGACCTCACGGATCCTGCCGTCGCTCGACGGGTCAGGATGCTGAAGATCGGCGCTGCGCAAGTTGTCATTGCGGGGTTTACGCGCGTCCCAGAGCCTCCCAGGTATATTGATGGATGTGAGACCATCAACCTTGGTAGAACCGAAGACGGCCGAATGCTTAAGCGGATTGGGTCGGTTGTATCAGCCTCCTTTCGTTTGGAGCAGCTACATCAGGCCTTGAGTGGTTGCAGCGTAGTGCTCGCTAGAAACTTGGAGATGCTCGTTCTCGCCACGAGAGCACGTCGTCGTTACGCACCAAAGGCCGCATTGGTCTTTGAGTGTCTCGATATTCACCGCTTGCTGTTGCGTAAAAATCTGGTCGGCCGTTTCTTGCGTGCAATCGAAACTGCGCTGGTTAACCAGGTCGATCTGATTTTGACGAGTTCGCCGCGGTTCGTCAGCGAATACTTCAAGCCAAGAAATTTCAACCGGCCGATCGAAATTCTAGAAAACAAGCTCCTTCTTTCCGACTACGAGGCTGGCCGGACGAACCAACCCGCTCAGCTTGGCGGGCCGTCCTGGAAAATTGGCTGGTTCGGTATGCTAAGATGTCGGAGAAGTTTCGAGATTCTAAGTTCGGTAGCTGGCCGTGCCAACGGAAATTTGCAAGTTGTCATTGCAGGACGTCCGTCTCCAAAGGAGTTTCCCGACTTCAGAAACCTCGTCGCCAAAGTGCCCCACGTTAAATTCTTAGGCCCTTATGGTTTTGACGAATTGCCGGCGCTCTATTCTCAAGTACATTTTAGCTGGGCGGTAGACTATTTTGAGCAGGGCTTGAACTCGGCATGGTTACTTCCCAACCGGATATACGAAAGTGTTTTCTTCGGCGCCGTTCCCATCGCATCGGAAGGGGTTGAAACCGCGCGTTGGCTCGCCGAAAAGAAAATCGGAGTTACCCTGGCCGGGGAGCCCGAATTGGCGCTTTGCAATATCGTGCGCTCGATGACAGATCAGCGCTATCGGCAATTGTTTGATGCTCTTCAGAACATTCCTATAGTACAATTGGCTGATACGACCGAGAGCTGTCGCCAATTGGTCGAGTCTCTTCAGAACATCAAAAACCCCGAGAGATATCGATAGATGCCGATCGATTCACGAGATGCTTTCGGGCAGCAGGCCTCCGTGGTCGTCATTATTCCGTGCCTCAACGAAGAGGACTATATTGCAAAAACAATTGCTGGGTTCTCCGCAGAGCCGTCAGCTATCGTTGGAAAGATAGTCGTTGCCGATGGCGGCAGTACTGATCAAACGTTGAGGATAATACAAGCGTGTGCGAACCACGATAAACGAATCGTGGTTTTAAAAAACGACCGTCGAATACAAAGTAGCGGTTTCAACAAGGCTGTTGAGCTGTATGGCGATCTCGCACCTTTTGTTATTCGGGCCGACGCGCATGCGGACTACCCAGGCGACTTCTGCGCAAAACTGCTTGAGGCTCAAGAAATGACCGGGGCAGATTCCGTGGTCGTTAGTATGATCGCGAAAGGAGTGACGTGCTTCCAGTCGGCCGCAGCCGCGGCACAGAATTCGAGGCTGGGTAATGGTGGGTCAGCGCATCGCAGAGCCGCAGAGGGGCGGTTTGTCGATCACGGCCATCACGCATTAATAAGTGTAGGCGCCTTCCGCTCAGCGGGAGGATACGACGAAGCTTTCTCTCATAATGAGGATGCTGAACTCGACCTGAGGCTTATCTCCGCCGGATACCGCATATATCTGTGTGCAGGTACCGACATTACCTATTTTCCAAGAAAGAGCCCGGTTTCCCTTTTCTACCAATACAGAAATTTTGGTAGGGGGCGGGCGATGACGATATTGAAGCACCACACAAGGCCGAAGTTGCGTCAGGTGGTTCCCGTCATGATTGCTCCTGTTGTTGCAATGTCGCTGCTATATCCCGTGGTTTCATTCCTCGCACTTCCCGCGCTGGTTTGGGCAGTGGCAAGTTTAGCCTATGGAGTAATGCTAGGTGTTCGCAACAGGAGCAGCTGTGTCTGCGGTTCAGGGTTTGCCGCTATGCTGATGCATCTTGGATTTTCTGTTGGCTTTATCTGGCAGACCGTCAAGCAGATATCCGTCGGAGGCCCGCGTCAAAAGTTCGGCCCGCAGATGGGCGCGCATTAGGTTGGAAAACATCATGGGTGAATGGCGTAACGGCGAACGATCCGAAGTCGACGCCAGCGTGATTATCGCAAACTATAACGGCGAGAACTACATTGCCGATGCCATTCGATCGGCATGCAACCAGAGCCTTCGTAGCATCGAGATTATAGTTTCTGACGATGCATCCACCGATTCCAGCGTCCGAATCGTGGAGAGCTTCATCGCGGAAGACAACCGTATCCGGCTCATCCCGTGGCGGATCAACGGCGGACCCGCTGCGGCCCGAAATCGCGCTCTCGATGTCGCGAAAGGTCAGTGGATCTGTATTCTTGACAGCGATGATCTAATGCATCCGGATCGGATCCGCTCACTGATCGAGGTGGCTGCAAAAACCGATGCCGATATTGTCGCGGACGACGTCCTGTTTTTTGACGACGGTCGCCGACAAAAGCCGAAAACGCTCCTCAGCGGAAGCTGGGCGAGGTCAGCTCACTGGGTGTCTGCCAAAGATTATCTGCAGACTAGCAATTTTTACGGGCGAGGTCCCTCGTTAGGATATCTAAAGCCGATCTTTCGAGCGTCGGTCATCGCAAAGCGAGAGATCCGTTATGATGAAAGACTGACAATTGCGGAGGATTTCAATTTCGTATTCCGATTATTGATGGCCGAAGCCAAATTCCGAATTGTTCCTCAGATTGGCTATTTCTACCGCAGGCACGGCGCCTCGATATCTCATCGGCTTAACTCCGACGTGTTGCAACGTGTCCTTGATGTTGAAAGCGGATGGAGAGAGCGGTGGCCGCTCGCTTCGTTGCAGCTTAAGTCTCGCGAAAGATCGGTCACGCGCGCAATCGCATTCGACAGACTCGTTCTTGCCATCAAGTCAAAAAAAATATTGAGCGCCGCCGTCATAGCGATCGCCAACCCTGCCGCGGCTTGTTTGCTCGTGCTCCCGATCGGTCAATTCCTTAAACGATTATGCTCCAAGCCAAAGTCCTTGAACCGTAAACAGCGCCAGTTGTGTATCCTTACCCGGCAGCGGGTGATCGGACGAACGAACGGGAGCTCCCGCTATCTGTTAGACATCGCCGCTTTTTTGGCGAGGCGAGGGTTCGATGTGCACCTTGTCGTCCCGTCGCCGTCGACTATGGGAAGGTGGCCATTTCTGAAGCTATCGGACGATATGGCGATCTTTGAGTCGATCAGATTTCGCGGCGCCATGCGTATTGGTCGCTATGTTGTCGCCTACGATCCGAGACTAATTCTAAAGGGCACGCTGGGCTTGTTGGATCGCTTTCTCTATCACAGAGGGCTGATCACCTATCCTCTGACAAAGCCGGCTCCCTATGCAATCGCGCAGCCCTTGACGCGAAGGGATCAGCTATTCATCGCACGGGAAGCTCCGCCTATTGCTGACGCTTTGATTGCAGATTATTGCTTTTTGACCGGCGCGTTTCCCTACGCGCTTAGGCCTGATGCAAGACGTATCGTTATCATGCATGATCTATTTTCAAGTCGACCGTCTCAGTTTCAGAACTTGCATGCGGCGGACTCCGTGACCTCTTTGTGTTTGGCTGAAGAAACGAAGATGTTGGCCGCGGCCGATACTATTGTGGCGATCCAGAAAGACGAGGCCGACGTGCTTCGACGCAGACTGCCCAATCACGAAATACTTGTTGCGCCAATAGCCGCCATTCCGGTTGAAGGTCCTCAAGTCGGAACGGCCGAGATCGTCTTGTTCGTAGGTAGTTCGGCTGCTCCCAACATCGATGGGATCAAATGGTTTATTGAATCTTGCTGGCCGGAAATCCAGCGGTCGCGACCCAATGCCTCGCTCTACATCGTTGGAAGTGTCTGCGATGCACTGGGTCATGCGCCAGCTGCGATAAAATTGCTCAACGTCGTAGAGAGTCTGGAAGACCTATATGCGATGGCGTCGGTCGTCATTTCACCTTTGCGGGCGGGGTCGGGACTCAAGATCAAGCTTATCGAGGCCCTGTCCAAGGGCAAAGCCGTGGTGGCGACATCCACGACTTTGCAGGGTGTTGCCGACATGCTTAGTGGGTGCGTGCGCGTGGCGGACAGTGCACCGAGTTTCGCATCGATGGTGACCGATCTATTAGCTGACGAAAGCAGTCGCGCGGAACTCGGAGCGAACGGAATTTCGGCGGTCTCTCAGCATTTCGCTCCGGAGAGCGCTTACGGTGCTATTGTGGCGGCGGTTGAGCGAACTGGTTCCGGGACAGTTGCAAGATCTTGCGTATCTTGATCGAAACGGTACGCCTTCTGGAGTGAGCCGACTCCAAGCCGGCGTTCATGCGAGTTGATGGAGCGGTTCGATGAAACACCACACAATCCGAGCGTTCAGTTCTGCAGCTAGTTTCGCCGTATAGAATTTACCGAACGGTTCTTTGACGATATCCAAATCACGAGCCCCGCGGGATTTCATCAGCGGATGTCCATGCTGGTAAATTTAGCGGAAGGCGGCGGCTGGCCTTGGCGTACCGGATAAAGCCACATAATTTCCTGCAAGATATACAATCGACTGGATTCGGGCCTATGCGCCGAGAGACGAGCAATAGATCAGCTTGCGTGGACGTGCTGGTCGCGGTCTTCAATAACGCGAATACGATCGAAAGAGCAGTCCAATCAGCCCTAGCGGAAGCGTGCGTCAAGAGCGTCATTGTCATCGATGATGGATCTACGGATGAAACGTGTTCCGTTCTAAGATGCTTGAAGGACGAGGTGGGAGGTAGACTTGTCTTTCAGCAGCTGGATCGCAATGAGGGGCCATCCGTAGCCCGCAATCGCGGCATCGAATTGTCCGACGCGCCCTGGATCGCGATCTTGGACGGCGATGACTATTTTCTTCCCAATCGCATCAGAGCTCTCTTGGAAGCTTCCGAAGGAGCCGACCTCGTTGCGGACGACCAACTTCAGGTGAACGAAGGAAAGGATGTTGATCCGCCCCCCTCAAGCGAATTACTGATAGGCCTCGACACGACGATTACAGTCGATCTTTCGACCTTCGTGGCCGGGAATCTAAGTCAGGGAAAGCGCCAAAGAAAGGAGCTTGGCTTTCTTAAGCCGATCATGCGGCGGGCCTTTCTGGATCTGAACCAGTTGCGTTATGACGCAAACCTACGCCTGGGCGAGGATTTTGTCCTCTATACAAGAGCTCTTGCCGCCGGCGCGGTTTTTAAGGTTATCCCTTCTCGAACATATGTTTCTGTCGTTCGATCGAATTCGATCAGTGGTCAACATTCGAAGAGGGATCTGGAGCAGTTGCGCGAGAGCAGTAATGCCCTCGCACAACTGCCGAGGCTGACAGTTGCGGAAAGAAGGCTCATTTGCAGGCACTGTCAATCCGTCGATGCGCGTGTTCAGTGGTTGAATGTCATCGATGCCGTCAAGATGAGAAGTCCTACGGCATTTCTGTCACCCTTCTTCATTCGCTGGGCGACGTCCTTGTTTCTGGTAGGTCGCCTCTGGGAACAGGTTATTCTGAGAAGCAAAAAGGCGCTTGGAGTCTCCTAACGATAAGAGGGCCTATGGTTCAAAGACGAGCAGAGAGGCGATGGCCCGCAACCCGTCGAAGCCGGGGCTCCAAGCAAGTCGACGCGGTGAACAGCAAATCCTCCAATTGCGCGGCTGGCATAGCTGAGGGCATGCAGAACGATCCGAGACCCTAACAGTCTGTGGGACAGGTGCTTTCATGCCGATCGCGAATTTGCTTCGCAAAGTGATCGCGGCGGTGGCGCGCAGGATGCGTCCACAATTAGAGCGAAGCGGTTGCTCTGCGCTAAGAGCTAAGGCGGCAGCCGGCAACGGCCTCGCGGTACAGATTATCCCAAAACCGTTGAGCATCGTCCGGCGCAAAGAGCGTTTCCGCCGTGGCGCGTGCCTTCACTCGCATACGACTGTAGGCCGACCGGTCTTGGACGCATGCTTGAACCTTCTGGAGGAGGGTTTCGGCCAGCCTGTCGACTTCATCGCGAAACATGCGCTCGTAAGCGGGAAGGTGCCTGTCCGTGCGGCCCTCGTACTTCCATTCCCCTATTTCGTTTTTGTCCATCGGCAGCAATATGCCGTTGACTTGATCTTCAACGAACTCCGGGAGCGCCCCTATGTCGGTCGCGATAACAGGCGTGCAGCGCGCCATGGCCTCTATCGCACTGTAGCCAAAAGTGTCGCTGAAGGTCGGCAGAAGCAGAAAATGCGATCGCCCAATCAAGTCCAGGACTTCGGAATTGGGCTGCGAGCCGTGCGACGTCACGTTGGGGAGGGTATCGAGAAGGCTTCGATATTCGTCGAGGAAGCCGGGGCGCGTCGGACCTATCCAGGAACTGGCGCCGGCTTGGAGCCCCGAGACGATATCGACTTTGAGCGGAAATCCCAGTTGGTTGGCGCATTGAGCTACGCGCAAGGCAACCAGACCGCCCTTCCGCACAAAATGATTGCCCACAAAGACCAACCTGATCTCTTCAGTTTGTGATGCTGCGAGGCCATCCGATTGTGGGGGGATGAGAATGTTTGGATAGCGAACAGTCAGTTTGGAAGCGACATCGTCAAACCACGGCTTGCCGGTATGCTGCTGCAGGAACTGGCGACGCGCGATCTGCGAGATCGCGACGATTTTCCGGCACCTCTTGGCGGCGAGCATTTTCGAAAACACGGTGAAGATTTTCCAGTCTTCACGGCCAAAGACGCGGGGAAGATGGGATTCGAAGCCGATGACGAACGGAACGAGACCGATCGGTATGCGATTGAAGGCATGTATGAGATCGAATTTCCGAAGCGGAAACGGATTGAATATCGTTACCCCTTCGATAGAAGAGTGAACGTAGTTCAACGGCACGAAATCTCGGATGGAAATGTTATGGGCGGAACGCCTGGGCGAGTTAAACAGCCAAGGATAACGCGTCGGCGCCAGTACATCGAGTGCGTGGTCCATCGATACACTGTTTATCGGTTAAACAGAGCACGCTCAACAGCGTCCTGTCTGCTAGAGGATGTCTAAGGCGGTAAGGTAACCGTTCGCGCGGATATTGCTCCCCGGCAGCGGCTTGCTGAAATGCCGGCCTAGCGGTAAATTGGTAGGCCAGTCGTCCGAAACATAATCCGGTGCCACAGCTCTTACGAGTCCGCGTGAAGAACAAGAAGCCGATGCCAATAACGTTAATCTTGGCTCCGAGCGGCGGAGAATTTGCGCTGAAACCGTTGCCGAAGGTTGCCCTGATGGCTAGCGTATCGGCAGCATGGTTACCCGCGATTGAGGTCTGCCCAAGGCACTGTCACGTTCTTTTCACTTTCTTATGAAGATCTCGGTCTCTTAAGTACGATGGGTTGTCGTCATTCCGGAGGATACCGCTCTGCTATCGTCGTGGAGTAACGTAATATGAGAGTTTGCGGCACGCTGGCGGCGGCTTTTTTTGTTCTTCAAGTCACCGTTTCTTTCTCTCAAGGAGTAAGTGGGACTGAAACGCCATCCTTGCTTGGCAGCGAGCTGTCATTCGCGAACACCTCGGAAATGCTCGACCAGCGCTTTAGCGAACTGCCCGTTTGGAGAGAAGGGGGCGTACAGGTCGATTCCCCGGCCTTGCCGTTCAATGCTGCATCATTTTCCTGGGCAGCTGGCTACATCTGGAATCATCCTTTGGCAGGACAGCCGCTGCAATGGCCGCCGCCCGTAAGGGATTTTCCGGCATGGACGTCGAATGGTTCAGCAGACGCCAGCCCGAACGGCGATATGATGCGCCGGATGGAAAAAAAGCTGGTTCC
>Ga0210388_10003661_pt1 | contig 12018 bp, 13 predicted proteins | sample IncBWC19OmetaG_FD_155485 | JGI IMG/M metagenome (GOLD analysis project Ga0210388, IMG submission 155485) | Forest soil microbial communities from Barre Woods Harvard Forest LTER site, Petersham, Massachusetts, United States - Inc-BW-C-19-O ... | reverse complement strand
TGCACCACCCGCTCGGGATGCTCTCCTTTCTGCTGCTCACGGCGGTCACGTTCAGCGTGTTCGGCTTCGTGATCGGCATCTGGGCGGGCGGGTTCGAGCAGCTGCAGCTGATCCCGATGCTGATCGTCACGCCGCTGACCTTCCTGGGCGGCGCCTTCTACTCGATCGACATGCTGCCGCCGCGCTGGCGCACGGTGGCCCTCTTCAACCCGGTCGTCTACCTGGTGAGCGGCTTCCGCTGGTCGTTCTACGACACCGCCGACGTGGCGGTGGGGATCAGCCTGGCGATGACCTCCGGCTTCCTGCTGCTGCTGCTGCTCGTCGTCGGCTGGATGTTCAAGACCGGCTACCGGCTGAAGAAGTAGCCGGGCGCGCCGGCCTCAAAGGCCGATGTCGAAGACGCCGCGAACCCCGCCCATGATCCAGCTGTGGATCGACTTCGGCGAAAGGTCGGTGTCGATCGCGCCGGAGAGGTGGCTGTACTCCGCCAAGGTGACGGCGAAGAACGGCCCGATCCCGAAGTTGGGAGCGATGGCGAAATCACCGCCGAGCTGAAGGTTGCCGAACTCGAAGCCGCGTGCGGTCACAGAAACCGAGAGGCCACCCCCGCTCTCGTCGAGCGCGAGCCATTCGTACCCGGCGCCCAGCCCCACCCAGGGATCGAACGACTCGCCCGGGCTGAAATGATAGTGAACGTTGAGGCCGAGTCGCAGATCCTTGGCCGAGCAGCTCACCCCGCTCTGGGCGCAATCGGGGTTCTGATTGTTGTTCACGAAGGCAAACCCGTATTGGAAGAAGACCCCAACGTAGACATTCGGGTTGGCGCGGAAGCCGGCGTCGATCCAGATGGGGATCATTCCTGAAACGTCGTCGTGAAGGCTCGCGTTCGGGGTTCCGGGCACCGCCCCTTCGTTCCCCAGTGGATATCCAAAGCCGATTCGCAGACCCACCTCGATCGCTCCCCGCGGCCCAATTCCAGCCACGTTCGACGCTGGCGTGGGTGCCGGCGCGGGCGCCGCCTCGCCGGGGGCCGGCTCCGCTTCGGGCACGGCTTCCTGGGCAAACGCGGTCGCGCACGTCGCCAACAATCCAATTGCCACACCACCGATGAACGTCGACTTGATCATGGTCTCGCTCCCCCCACAAGAAGTGATTGGAGCCGCATCATAGGTGCGAACGCGAGCTCCAGCAAAAACAGGAGCTCGATCAACCCTCAGCTCGGTCAACCCGTGGGGGCCGGTCCGATGCGACTCAGAACGAAAGGGAGAGGGAGACGCCCGTCGTTCCGGCGTCGGCGGATTGGTCGGCCAGCGTGGCGGTCAGGGTGCCGTGCGCCTTGTAGATGATCGAGCCCAACGTCCCCGCTCCCGCGTCAGGTTCGGCAGTGAGCGAGGTGAGCTTCACTGTCCAGCTCCCCATGGCGGTGGTCGAATCGCCGCGACAGTCCGACGCCGCGAGGGCGGCGTAGATGACCTGCGGCGGGATCGGCGTGCAGGGCTGGTTGGGCCCGGTCGACTCGCAGCCGTCCGGACAGTTGAAGCCCCCGGCGTCGGTTGCGCAGATGCTGGGATCGGGGGCCGGGAGATCGGCGATCAGCTCGGCGCTGCCGCAGGTGACATCCTGGGTGTAGGTCCCGGGGGCGGCGGCGGAGATCCCGATGTCGACGTCCAGCTCGCCATCAGTGAGGTCGGCCCCAGTCTGAAAGCGGATGCGGGCGGCGGGGTCGCCGGCCCCGAGGGAGGCGATCAAGAGCTCGACGTCGGGCGCACCGCCGTCGTCGGAGGGCGTGCTCTGGACGTAGGCGAAGGTGCCGCCGGTGCAGACGGCGCCCGTCAGGGCTCCGGCGAAGGTGCCGTAGGCGGCGGTCATGTTCGGGTCTGCCTGTTGACTGGCGTTGTCGACGCAGACGCCGCCGTCGAACGGCGGCAGCGCGTCGGTCGAGCCGGCGTCGGCGAGCGTGCCGCCGGTGCTGGTGCTGCTGCCGCCGCTCCCCGTCGCGCCGCCGGACGTGCCACCGTTGCCGTTGCCAACCTGACCCCCGTTGCCGCCGGTCTCCGGGCGGGAGCCGGCGGCGGGTGAGCTGCCGCCGCACGCGGGCGCCAGCGCGACGAACGCCAGCGCGCAGATCGATCTCCGGGTCTGCCAGCGCGATCTCGACTTCGGCTCTCCTCGCATGGGCGCCTCCTTCCGTCGGTAACGAGCGTCCTCATCATGGTCAGCGACGCGCGAGAGGCAAGCGGAGAAGTGTCGGTCCTGGTGGCGCGAAAGATTTTGCATCTTCAGCTGTTACGTTTCGCGATCCCGGTTATCAAGATTGCCTGAAATGGAACAACCACCCCCCGCCCCCGAAGGTCCAGTCGTCGTCCCGCCGCCGTCGGAGAAGGCGGTGCGCTACCACAGGAGCGGCAACGTCATCTGGGCGGTCGAGCAGCTGCTGGGGCTGGCGCTTCCGGCGCTGCTGCTGTTCACGGGGCTGTCGGCGCGGCTGCGGACGATCGCCGCCGGCGTGGCGCACGGAATCTTCTACCCGACGCTGGTGGTCTACCTGGCGCTGCTGTCGGCGCTGCTGTTCGTGATTCAGCTGCCGCTCGCGTACTACACCGGCTACGCGCGTGAGCACGCTTATGGCCTGTCGTCGCAGCGGTTCGGCAAGTGGGCGGGCGACGAGGTGAAGGGGCTCCTCTTGGGGGTGCTCATCGGGGCAGCGGTGCTGTGGGTGCCGTATCTGTTGCTGCGGGCGAGCCCCGCGCACTGGTGGATCTGGACGGGCGCGCTGGCGCTGCCGTTCTTCGGCCTGGTGCTGCTGGTGACGCCGGTCTTCATCGCGCCGCTCTTCAACAAGTTCGGCCCGATGAAGGACAAGGCGCTGGAGGCCGAGGTGCTGGCCGTCGCCGCGCAGGCGGGCGTCGACGGCGCGCGCGTCTTCGAGATCGAGAAGAGCGTCGACACCAAGAAGGTCAACGCCTACGTGACGGGCGTCGGCAAGACCAAGCGCATCGTCCTGTGGGACACGCTGCTCGCCCGCCTGACGCCGCGCCAGACCAAGTTCGTCGTGGGCCACGAGCTCGGCCACTACGTCCTGGGCCACGTCTGGGTCAACATCGTGATCTCCTCGGCGCTGACCGTGGCGGGCCTCTACGGCGTACATCGTACGGCGGACGGCTTGATCGCGGCGTTCGGGGATCGCTTCGGGTTCGACCGGATCTCGGACGTCGCCTCGATGCCGCTGTTGATGCTGCTGCTCTCGCTGTTCGCCATGGTGATCACGCCCGCCATGCTGGCGCTCTCCCGCCACCACGAGCGCGCGGCCGACAAGTTCGGGTTGGAGTTGCTGCGCGACAATGAAGCGGCGGCGACCGCCTTCGTGGCGTTGCAGGAACAGAACCTGGCCGTCCCGCGCCCCGGCCGCCTCTACAAGCTGTTCCGCGCCAGCCACCCTCCGATCGGGGAGCGGGTGGACTTCATCAACGGGTACCGGCCGCGGCCGGGCGGTGTGGATGCCTCCTCAACCCGAAGAACGTAGATGCCCGGTTGCGGCGCAACGCCGAAGGTCGATTGTCCCTACAGCGTGATCGCGATATCGACGAGGCACAGATTGAACGGCAGGTCCGTCAGCAGCCCGGGCACCAGGATCGACGCCTGCTCGATCGGCGTGCCGGCCGTGAGCGGGGTCTGAGGCGTTCCGCCGGTGTAGCAGTTGGTGACGAAGCTGGTCCACGGGTTGAGCTGGCCGCTGGTGAGGGGGACGCACCAGCGGTCGGTGGCGCTGTGCGGGTCGGTCCCTTGCAGTTGCAACCGAAGCGGCGTGTTGCCGGGGTTGCTGACGGTGACGGTGATGCCGCCCGACGCTGGAATGGGCCAGGTGCCCGCGGCGCCGCCGTCCATCTGGTTGACGTTCCAGCCGAGCATTGCGAAGCCGCTGTAGTCATCGCGGCCGGTGACCGTTCCTTGCATGCAGAAGCTGTTGCCCGCGAACGGCGGCACGCAGCCCGCGCTGCCGCTGCAGTCGGGCGTGATCGTCGCGGCGCCCGGATCGGTTGCCGTGAAGCCGTAGCCGGCCCAGGGGCCCGCCGTGACGAAGCCGTTGTTGACCACCTGGCTCGCCACCTGGCCGGAGCCGTCGGTGCCGGTGCTGCCTCCCGTGCCGCCCGCGTCGGTTTTCGATCCCGCGCTGCTGGTGCAAGCGACCGCGCAGAGCAGCGCGGTGGCCAAGGTCCAGACGAGGCGAGGGCAAGCTGTCTTCATGGCACCGATGGGGCCACACTCCCCGCCGGCTGTCCAGGTTCGCCCGGCGTGGGATGTTCCGGTACGGTGCTGCGCGCCGCCCCACCGGTTGAAACCGCGCCGAAGAGGGCGCTCAGACGTCGACCTTGAAGCCCAGCTCCACGTCGCAGGCCGCCTGCCCGCCGCGGATCCCCCAGTTCTCGCGGGGGAGCTCGCGGAGCAGGATCTTGACGTGGTCCTTGGGGATGCCGCGCGGTTCCAGGTTGGCGACGATGGCGCGGTAGAGCGCGCGCTTGGCGTCGAGGGAGCGGCCGACGAATGCGTCGATGGTGACGAGCGTGTAGAGCTCGGGCTGAGCGAGCTGCGGCGGGCAGGCAAAGCGGTGCGGCTCGTGCATGACCAGGCGCACGTTGCGATCGCCGGGCAGGATCCGGAACGCCGACACGAGCGCCTCGTGGACGGCGGTCATGAGCGCGGTCTCCTGCTCGCGCGCGTAGTGCTTTCGAACCTCGATGAGGACGCTGGGCATGGCGTCTCTATAGCATCGCCGAAGGGTCCCTCGTCGGGGCGTGGTCTTGCACCTGCCAGGATCGCGAATTAGAGACAGGGCATGAGCGACGGTCCTCGCATCCTGCAGAAGCGCCTCTACACGGCCACCGCCTCCGCAACCAACGGGCGCGACGGTCGGATCAAGAGCGACGACGGCATTCTCGACCTGGCGGTGGTGCCGCCCAAGGAGATGGGAGGCAGCGGCGCGCCCGGGACGAACCCGGAGCAGCTCTTCGCGGCCGGATACGCGGCCTGCTTCGGCAGCGCGTTCGCGCACGCGGCCCGCCTCAGGTCAGGATGCGTGAACAACGTCCTGAGAAGCCACATCTAGGGCGCGTGATCGCGCCGCCGGCGTACACCGAGCGTCGAGACCGCGAACAGGAGCAGCGCGACGAGACCGGAGGGCCCGTTGGTGCCGGCGAAGCCTGTTAAGGGCCGGTCCGCACGATTGTAGTGCGTTGTATAATCGCTGGACCCGCGTGGGGGTTCCATCCTGGACGGTCATGCTCGGCGATCTCCGGGGCGCGGCGCCGCTCTCGGCGGAGCTGTGCGCAGAGCTGGTGGCGTTGCGCACGGAGCCAGAGCCCGGCGAGCCGTACGGGCGGCGCGCCCTTCATCGCGACGAGGAAGGCGAGGTGATGCTCGCCGGGTGGGGCAGAGACGCCGCCTGCGCGCCGCACGACCACGCCGGCGGCGAGGGCGTGGTGCATGTGCTTGCCGGGGCGTTCACCGAGACCGACTGGATCTGGCGGGACGGGATCCTGGCGCGCGGCACGAGCCGTCGCTGGGAGGCGGGGCAATCGATCCCGGTGGTCGCGGGGGGGATCCACTCGATGGTCGCCGAGGGGGCGGGGACCACGCTGCACCTCTACCGCCCCGCGATCTCCGGGATGCGGGTGTTCGATCCGGCGCGGCGGCAGACGCTGTCGGTGCGCGACGACTGCGGCGCCTGGGTGCCCCGCGACGAGCGGCTGATCCTGGCGCGCGTCGACTGGCAGACGACGTGAAGCGGGCGCGATGATCTGGATCAGCTACACGACCCGCTACCGCACCGGGAGCGACAAGTTCGCGCGCGCCGCCGAGACGATGCGGGCGGAGCTGACGGCGAACCATCCCGGCGTCGAGGTTCGCCTCGAGCCGCTGGTCCGAAAAGGGGACTTCGTGGCGGCCCTCGCGCGCATCGCTGGTGAAGGGAAGCAGCTCGTCCAGCTTCACTTCCTCGGCCACTCGGGGATGTACGGGATCATGTTCGGCTCGGTCGACTGGCCGGAGCAGTTCAGCCCGCACGAGTGGCGGCAGATGCGGATCCCGTTCGCACCCGGCGCCCACGCCTATTTCCACGCCTGTCGGACGGGACGATGGTTCGCGCCCTTCTTCGCGCGCACCTTCGGGGTGCACGCCCATGGGCATCACGGCTACACCACCGTCTCCACGTCGGCCGATCGGTTCATTTGGGAGCCGCTCCGACTCGGGGGCGCGGGGCCGCTCTACCTCATCGCCTGTCCCGGAAAGCGGTCGCACGGGCTGCCCGGTGCCCTCAGCAAGTACCTCGGCGCGCGCGCCGTTCCGATGGAGGCGTACGGGCCGGAGGAGTCCGGCGGCGACGCCTCGTACGACGCGGTGGCGGCGCTCTATGACCGGGCCTTCGCCGACATTCGGGTGCGGCGCGACGAGTGGCGCTGGCTGAACGCGCGGCTCGATCGCGCGGCGTTTCCCGGCGGGAGCCCGCGCGTCCTCGACCTCGGCTGCGGGACGGGAGCGCTCCTGCGCGCCCTCGCGGGACGGATCGCAACCGGCGTCGGCGTCGACACTTCCGCGAAGATGATCGCGCAGGCCGCCGCGCGCTCCCCGCAATCCGATCGGCTGCGGTTCCAGAAGATCGAGGGTCCGGCGCTGCCGTTCGCGACCGGATCGTTCGATCTGGTGACGTCGTTCCTGTCGTTTCGCTATCTCGACTGGGATCCCATCATGCAAGAGATCCGGCGGGTGCTGGCGCCGGGCGGACATTTGATGATCGTCGACATGGTCGAGCGCGCGCTCGCCTGGCGCGACGCCCGCAAGCTCGCCGCGTCGGTCGCCAAGCACCTCTTGCGGCCGGTGCGCGATCGGCAGTTCGTGCGCGACGTGGCCGCGCTGACCGGCCACCCCGACTGGAAGACGATGCTCAAGTACAACCCCATCCGCGCGCAGCACGAGTACCAGTGGTACCTGGAGAGCCGCTTTCCCGGCCGCAAGCTGGAGATCCTGAACGTCGGCCGCCGGCAGCGGCTGGTGGCGTTCGACACCGGACCGCTGGCGCCGGGGGCGGTGGCGCCGCTCTCGTACCCGTGAGCGGATGATGGAGCGCCTGGGCTTTCTCGACTGGGGGATCGGGGGCATCGGGATCTTCCGCGCCTTCCGGCGGCGCCGGCCGGAGGTCCCCGTCCTCTACTGGTCCGACACCGGCGCCACGCCCTACGGGCGGCTCCCCGCGCCCGAGCTGACCGCGCGCGTGCGTCGCGTGCTGCGGGTCATGGTCGGGCAGGGGGTCACCCACGCGGTGATCGCCTGCAACGCCGCCTCGACCATCCTGCCGGGCCTCGGCGAGGTCGGGATCCCGGTGATGGGGGTGATCGAGCCGGCCGTCGCCATGGTACCGCCCGCACTCGAGGGGGTGCTGGGCGTGGTGGGTGGCGCGCGGACCATTCGGTCGGGCCTCTACCGCCGGGCGCTGGCCACGTCGCGGCGGCGGGTGATTCAGCGGATCGCGCAGCCGCTGTCCGCGCACATCGAAGCAGGCCGCGTCGACACGCCCGCCTTCGAGCGCGATCTGAAGCGCATCCTGGGGCCGCTCGTGCGCGCGGACGCCATCCTACTGGCCTGCACGCACTACCCGTCGGCGCGGGAGGCGTTTCGCCGGCTGGCGCCGCGCGCCTCGCTGCTCGATCCGGCGGACGCCGTGGTGGAGACGCTCATCGCCCGCTGGCGGCTGCCGCGCGGGCAGGGGGATCTCTTCGTGACCACCGGGCTGCCCGGCGAGATGCGACGCGCCGCTCGCACCGCCTGGGGCAGCGACCTCGGTCGGTGCGCGTCGGCTCGGATCAGTCAGGGCGCGCGGCGGTAGGCGAGCTCGCCCCGCTCGGGATCGATCATCACCAAGGTGTCACGACCGGTGAGGCGCAGCGTCACCGGACCCGTGGGCTTGTCGATTCGAAGCGATTCGACTGCCTCGGCCGCGAGATCGAGCGTCGTCCGGAAGTAGGGGACGCCGCCGACGTAGGAGATCAATTCGCCGGCGGCGGAGATCTCGAATGTGGAGCCGCTCGCCTCGCGTTCGACCTCCGCCATCGCCTGCTCCAGCGCCGCCGGGTCGCGGAGCTTCTCGGCCAGCCGCGCGCGGTGGTGCTGGCGAACCCGGTCGGTGAGCTCGAACTGCCAGCGTCCGATGACGGTCTTGGGGTCGAATGGGGAGGTCATCGCCCTCGGATTTTCGCAGAGACGACGATCGAGGCCACGGGTTTTTGAGGCGGCGACCGGGGCCCGAGCCGGGATTCGCGGCTCGGGTGGGGTATGGTTGTTGCTGGAGCTGGCCGCAAACCATGCGCCTCACTTATGCCTTCCTCGCTTTCGTCACGCTGGCAGCCCTTGCCTGTGACGGAAAATCGCTGACCACGCCCCAGGCCGACGCGCAGGCGGCGCGCGTGCCCGTCAATCACCGTGCGAGCGGCACCACCTGTCCCGCCGCGCGGGGACCGGGATCGACCAGCGCCTCTTTCTGCCCCACCGACGGCGGCCCATCCGAGGCCGCGCTCAACGGGCCGCGTCTTTGCGAGAGCGACGGCGACTGTGGGCAGGGGGTGAACGGTCGCTGTTTCCTCAACGGCGGCCCGGTGACCGACTGCGGGACGAATTGCTCGTACGACGCTTGCGCGGCCGACGCCGACTGTCCCGCCGGCGAGCCCTGCGCGTGCCGCGCCTCAGCCGCCGACTCGGCGGCCAACAGTTGTCTCACCGGCGGCAACTGCCGGGTCGACAGCGATTGCGGCTCCTCCGGTTACTGCTCGCCGAGCCAGGTGAACAACCTCTGTTTCTGCCCCAGTCCCGCGCTCTGTGCCGACGGCAGCGGCGCCTGCTACGCGGGGAACCAACAGGTCTCCTGCGCCTGCGGCGACAGCTGCGGCCACAGCTATTTCTGCCACACCAAGAGTGACAGCTGCGTCGACGACAGCGACTGCGCCGCCGGCCAGACCTGCAACTACGACACGGTGAACGCCCGCTGGGACTGCGCCACCTGCTGGCCGGCCATCTGACCGGGCGGCCAGGATCTACGCTCGGGGCGTTGCCGCGGCGGCGGCCGGCCCCACCTTGAGGTCGGGCCACCTCATGGGATTCGCGCGTCAGCCACCGCCGGGCGAAGGGGAATCCCTCCGGACGGTCGTCATCGCGCTCGTGGCCAACGCCGGGATCGCCGCCGCGAAGTTCGTCGCCGCGTTGCTCACGCGGTCGAGCGCCATGCTGGCCGAGGCGATTCACGCCACCGCCGACACCGGCAATCAGGTGTTGCTGCTGCTGGCCGACCGGCTGGCGCGCCGGCCGCCCGACGAGACGCATCCGATCGGGCACGGCCGCGAGGCCTACTTCTGGGCGCTGGTCGCCGCGCTGGGGATGTTCATGACCGGCGCGCTGCTGGCGGTGCGGCAAGGGATCATGGAGTTGTTTCACCCGGTGCGGGTCTCATCGCCCCTGGCGGCCTACGTGGTGCTGGGCATCGCCTTCTGCCTCGACGGCGTGTCGTTGATGCGCGCCTACCGGCAGCTCAAGACAGAGGCCACGCGGCTGGATCTCCAGTTCCTCGAACACTTCGACCGCAGCTCCGATCCGGTGGGGCGCGCGGTCTTCGCCGAGGACGCGGTGGCGATGGTGGGGAACGTCGTCGCATTTGCGGGGATCGTCCTCGATCAGGTCACCGGGTCGGCGATCCCGGATGCGGCGGGGGCGCTGGTCATCGGCCTTTGCCTGGCGATCGTGGCGCTGGATCTGACGCGGCGGAACCGCGACTTCCTGGTCGGACGGCAGGCCTCCACCGCCGTGCGGGACGCGCTTTGTCAGCTGATCTCGCGCCGCCCGGGCGTCACGGCGGTCGACGAGCTCTGGGTGACGTTCGTCGGTCCCCGACGGCTCTGGGTGGTGGCGCGTATCCAGACCGACGACACGCTCGACGGCCCGGCGTTGAAGCGCCTCTTGCGCACGATCGAACAGGAGATCCAGGCGCAGTCGACGTCGTTCGAGCGTGTCTATCTCGTTCCGAGCTGACGGCGTCGGCGCTACCGCTGGTAGACCTCTGGATCCCAGCGCTCCATGTAGCCGTCGACCTTGGCCAGCGGCTTCCAGCCGTAGCGCGCGTAGAGGCCGTGCGCGTCGCGGGTGACGAGGACCCAGCGCCGCAGCCCCTGCAGCTCCGGGTGGGCGACGATCGTCTCCATCAGCAGCTTGCTGAGCCCGCGACCCTGGTGCGTGGGGAGCACGAAGACGTCGGCCAGATAGGCGAAGGTGGCGCGATCGGTGGCCACCCGCGCGAACCCGACCTGATCGTCCCCGTCGAAGAGGTTGAAACAGAGCGAGTTCGCGAGCGCTCGCTCGAACACCTCGCGCGGGATTCCTTTCGCCCAGTACGACTGCGAGAGGAACCGATACACGACCTCCTTGTCGATCTTCGCCGGGTCGGTCGTCACGAAGCAGGTGCCCATGCAGGCGATTCTACTGGGGCTCGACGGCGCCGCGACCGCCGCACCGGACGATGAGCGCGCGCGCCAGGCGGCGGCGGGCGCGTCAGGAAGCCGACGCTCTCCCGGCCGCGATTCGGGGTAGGCCGAGGTCAGTCTGCCGCCTACGCGCGCCTGCAAGTTCGCGCTGCGAACCGTAAGCGGGACGACGTCTTAGGCGAAAAATTGCCGGACTCCGAATCTCTGCTCAATCGTCGAGGTTCCCGCGTCGATGATGAGTGCTCGCGGGGGATGGTGGAATCTTTCGAGATCAAGCCGGAGAGATTCGGTCGCTACATCCTTCTCGATCGGATCGGCGCGGGCGGGATGGCGGAGGTGTTCCGCGCGGTGATGCCCGGCGTGGAGGGGTTCCAGCGGACGTTCGTCGTCAAGCGCATCCTGGCCGAGCGGGCGCAGTCGCCCTACTTCGTCGACATGTTCGTTCAGGAGGCGCGCATCAACGCGCTCCTTCACCACCCGAACATCGTTCAGGTGTTCGACTTCGGCAACGTGGGCGGGACCTACTTCCTGGCGATGGAGTACGTGCGGGGGCGCGACGTCTCGGAGATCTTGCGGCGCCTGCGCAATCGCGAGCGTCCCTGCCCGGTGGGGGTCGCGGCGTTCATCGCGCGCGAGGTGGCGGTGGCGCTGGCCTACGCCCACACGCTGGCCGGCCCGGACGGCACCGCGTTCAACATCGTCCACCGCGACATCAGCCCATCGAACATCATCTGCCTGCGGGCGGGCGGGGTGAAGCTGCTCGACTTCGGGATCGCCAAGGCGTTGGGTGAGCCCGAGATCGAGAGGACGGGCCACGGTGTCTTCAAGGGGAAGCTTTCCTACATCGCGCCGGAGCGGATCAAGGACCTGCCCGTCGACGGCCGCGCCGATCTCTTCGCCCTGGGGACCGTCCTCTGGGAGATGCTGGCAGGGCGCAAGCTGTTTCGGGGGAAGAGCGACTTCCAGACGTTGAAGAACGTGGCGGAGATGGAGGTGCCGGCTCCATCGTCAATTCGCCCCGACGTCCCACCCGAGCTGGATCGCATCGTCGCTCGCGCGCTGGCGCGCGATCCGGCGGAGCGCTACCCGACGGCGCAGGCGCTGGCCGACGATCTGGAGCGCGTGCTGGAGGCGTTGCGCCACCAGCCGCGGGCGCTGCCCGATCTCTTGCACGAGCTGTTCGGCGCCGAGCTCTCGTCCCGTCAGATTCCGACCACCACCCTGACCACCGAGATGCTGGCCGCTTGCAGGGCCGATTCTTCGAGCGCCAGCGGCAGCGCCGGGGCCGTCGCTCCGGATTCGACGCCGCCCGCGCCGCCGCCCGAGCCCGACGACTACAGCATCTCGATCGGGGTGGGGGCGCCGGTCCGGCCGCCATCGCGGTGGCTCTCCTGGGTCGCCGCGAGTGTCGGGACCGCCACGCTGCTGCTGTTGCTGGTGGCGCGCGGTGGTGGTGGCCGGTCGCAAGGGGCGACGCTGCCGCCGCCGGCCACTGCTGTCGGCG
>Ga0210388_10003660_pt1 | contig 12019 bp, 10 predicted proteins | sample IncBWC19OmetaG_FD_155485 | JGI IMG/M metagenome (GOLD analysis project Ga0210388, IMG submission 155485) | Forest soil microbial communities from Barre Woods Harvard Forest LTER site, Petersham, Massachusetts, United States - Inc-BW-C-19-O ... | reverse complement strand
CCATCCTGCAGGTCGGCCAGTTCGACGCCCCGTTCACGCTGGAGAATCGGACCTCGGACAAGTACTTCGACTTCATGGAGCGTTCGATCACCGTGCGCGCCTTCGGCATCCCCGACAACAAAGAGATGGGGGCGATGCTGCACGGGTTCAACGACAACCGGAACTACTACTACTCGGTGGCCGTGCTGAACGGCGACGGGCAGAACTTCAAGAACGCCGACCGGGAGTTCGACTGGATGGGCAGGGCCTGGGTGGCGCCGTTCTCCTTCTCGGGCGACGGGCCGCTTCACGACGTGGAGATCGGCGGCTCGCTCTGGACCGGCGATCGCGCCAACACGCTGGCCCCGACCTCGCAGACGACGCAGGGCGGGTTCACCTTCCTCAACTTCGGTCAATTCACCACCACGTACAACGGCACCGCCAACACCGCGATGCAGCTGCGGCAGGTCGGGCGGATGAACGCCGCGGCCGGCGAGATTAACGCCCCCATCAATCACAGGTACGGCGTACGCGGCGAGTTCGTCTGGAGGCACAGCCCGCTCTCCGAGGAGATGATCGCCAGCAGCGGCGCCGGGACCATCGTGCGAGCCGCCGACCTCAAGGGCTACTCCTTCTACGGTGAAGCCTGGGTCTGGGTGATGGGCGACGATCGCATCATCGGTGATCAGCAGGGGCTGGAACCGTTCCTGCGCTACAAGAAGTTCGGGGTGCGGCCGATCCAGGACGGCCTCATGATCGCGGCGCGCTACGAGCACCTCGACGAAAACGTCACTGCTGACCCGACGCCGACCTTCATGCCGGACGCACCCGCGCTCGGCAAGACGATCGTCGATTCGGGGGAGCTGGGGATCAACTACTGGCACTCGAAGCGCTTTCGCGCGACGTTCAACTACGTCGTCAATCACTTCGGCCAGGGGAGCGACGCCAACGCCACCCTGAAAGCATTGTCGAGCCCCTGGGAGCAGGAGTTTCTGTTTCGGCTCGCCATAGCACTTTGACCAACACGTCAAAAGGAGAGAGACCAATGAAGATCAGAACTGGGGCAAAAATCGCGCTCGCGGCGGCAACGCTCGCGGCGGGCACACTGGGGGCGAAACCTGCCCTGGCGGGAACCGTGACCGTGAAGGGCTCGGACACGATGGTGGTGCTCGGGCAGCGCTGGGCCGAGGAGTACATGAAGAAGCACGCCGCGACGACCATCCAGGTGACTGGCGGCGGCTCGGGGACGGGGATCAGCGCGCTCATCAACGGCACCACCGACGTCTGCGAGGCCTCGCGCGCCATGAAGGACGCCGAGAAGAAGCAGCTGGCCGACAAGGCCGGCGCGCCGCCGGTGGAGATCACCGTGGCCAAGGATGGCCTCTCGGTCTACGTCAACGACTCGAACCCGCTCACCGAGCTGACGATGGATCAGCTCAAGCAGATCTTCACCGGCAAGATCGACAACTGGAAGGGGGTCGGCGGGGCGGACGCCAAGATCATTCCCTACTCGCGGGAGAACAGCTCGGGGACCTACGTCTTCTTCAAGGAGCACGTGCTGCAGAACGCCGACTACACGCCGCGCGCGCAGGCGATGCCGGGGACGGCCGCGGTGGTGAACGCGGTGGTGAAGGAGAAGTTCGGGATCGGCTACGGCGGCGCCGCCTACGCCAAGGGGATCAAGGTCCTCAAGATCAAGAAGGATGCGGCGGCGACGGCCATTGCCCCGGAGGATGCCACCATCAAGAACGGAACCTATCCGCTCTCGCGCCCGCTGTTCTTCTACGTGCGCGCCAACCCGTCGGCCGAGATCAAGGCCTTCACCGACTGGGTCCTGTCGGCGGAAGGACAGGGGATCGTCACCAAGGTGGGATATTTCCCCATCAAATAGCCCTGATAGCGGTCAAATGACGCAACTCGTGCCGGCAATGTTTCGCCGCCGGCACGAGTTTGAAGCGGGTGGTTCACCGACCGCCTCTAACCTGGTCGCATGAAACAGGCCGCGCGATTCGCGCACATTTCAGACCTTCACCTCGGCAGAAGCGAGGAGACTGACGCCAACGCGGGTCGTCTGTGCGCCGCCCTGCTGGAGTCTGGGATCGATCAGGTGATCGCCACCGGCGATCTGACCCACCGCGGCTTGCGCCGCGAGCTGGACCTGTTCGAGTCGACCTTCGCGCCGCTGATGGCGCAGGGGCGGATGATCGTCGTCCCCGGCAACCACGATTGCCTGGGCGATGACGTGTCGTCCAATCTGATGGCCGGCCCGCGCGTGCAGACGACGGCGCGTCCCGGTCTCTACGTCGTGCGCGTCAACTCGACCGCGCCGCACAACCGTTCCTGGATCAATGGTCACGGCAGTCTCGACGACGCCGATCTGGACGCTATCGATGCCGCGCTGGACGCGGCGCCGGCCGGCGTCCTGGTCGTCATCGCGCTTCACCACCACGTGCTCCCGATGCCAGATGAGCACGTGGCGGAGCGCCTGTCGTCGTGGCTGGGTTTTGTCTTCACCTCGGAGCTGTCGCGCGGGCGCGAGCTCCTGCGGCGGGTTCGCGGCCGCTGCGATCTCGTGCTGCACGGGCACCGCCACGTGCCGCGCGGCGCGCGTCTCTTCGGGCCGCCGCGTCCCATGCACGTCTTCAACGCCGGCTCGTCGACGGAGCTGGCGCGGGTGCGGGTGTTCTCGCACGACGGGCGGGGGCTGCTCCTCGGTGCTCCGCTCTGGCTCGACGTTCCGGCCCCCTGGCAGGACGCCGCCGAGGCCTTCGGGCCCGATTCCAGCTTCCCTGCCCCTCTCGCGGTCTAGTCGGGGACCTTCGAAGTCCGGGACCCTCGAAGGGTCGAGGTCAGTCTTTGACGACGACCTGGTGATCCGCTGACAGACGATAGCCGGTGCCGCGCACGGTCTCGACCAGCGCGCCGGCGTCGCCCAGCTTGTCGCGCAGCCGCTTGACGTGCGTGTCGATGGTGCGGGTGGAGACGCCGGGCTTGTAGCCCCAGACGTCCTCGAGAAGATCTTCGCGCGAGCGAACGCGCCCGCGATGCTCCACCAGGTAAGCGAGGAGGCGCATCTCCAGCGTGCTGACGTGGACCTCGGCGCCGTTCACGAAGACATGGTAGCCGTCGACATCCAGCTCCAGCGGGCCGACGATGTAGCGGCGGCGCTGAGGTGCGGCGGTGGTGGTGACGGGCGCCGGACGGCGCGCACGAAGGATGGCTCCCACGCGCAGGACCAGCTCGCGGACGCTGAACGGCTTGACGACGTAGTCATCGGCCCCCAGCTCGAAGCCGACCACGCGGTCGATCTCTTCGCCCTTGGCGGTCAGCATCATCACGGCCGGCTGGCGCGCGGCGGTGTCGCCGCGGATCCGCCGGCAGACCTCGGTTCCCGGGATGTCGGGCAGCATCAGATCCAGCAACACCACGTCGGGCGCGAACCGCGCCACGGCTTCCAGGCCGTCGGTGCCGTTCTCCGTTGCCTGAACCGTGAATCCGGCCGCGGTCAGGTTGTAGGTCAAGAGCTCGCGCAGATCGGGCTCGTCCTCGACGACCAGAATGCGTCGATCGACGTTTGGTTCCCCAGTCATCCGGGCACGACAGTAGAGGAACCCGGTGACGAACCCGTTACAGCCGGGAAAACCCTGCGAAAACTCCCCTCACCCTCAACTACGGCGTGACGTCGATTTCCGCGGGGGCGAAGTCGATGCCGCCGCGGTCGTCGCGGAGCACAATCCAAAAGTAGACCGTCCCCGGCGTCGTCGGCGCGGTCCAGGTGTTCTGGGTGAACGTCTCCGTCTCCGTTTGGCTGCGCCCGGTCGCGTCGTGCTCGAACGCGCCGCCCGTCGCGAACCAGGAGAGGCGCAGCGACTCGCGCTGCATGTCCAAGGTCAGCGTCAAGACGTTCCAGACCAGAAACGTCTCGGCCGAATCGGCGCTGAAGTCGGCTTGCAACGTGACCGTCTGCCCGGCCGAAACCGTCGCCGCGGTTTGAGAATCCGCGGTCTGACCTGCGACATAGAGCGATGTCGCCGCGCCCGCCGGATCGAGCACCAGATCCGCCACCATCGGATTGTTGTTGGGGACATAGTTGGCGGCGTACATTGCGGCGATGTCGGTCGGCGCGTTGGCCAGGCGGCAGATGATTCGCTCCTGCGCGAACGCCAGCAGCGGACCGGCGTCGCTCTGCCAGGTGGCGCGCACCGGCTGATAAAAGCCACCAGTGGTGTCGGGATCGGCGGGACGCATGGGCGGTTGCCCCTTCATCGGCGGGGGCGCATCCGGGCCGAACAGCGTGCAGGCGTCGGTCGCCAGCGTGGCGGTGAAGGTCGGGGCCGGGGAGGTGGTGTCGTCGGGGATGGTGAGACAGGCGTTGCTGACGTCGTTGCCGTTGGCCGGAGGATTCGGCTCCAGACACTGCGCCCAGCCGATCTGAGGCGTCGTGACGGTGCCGCTGACGTCGACGGTCAGCGCGTCGTAGGTGACCATCCCCCCCTCCGCCGCCTCGGGCGGCCTCCCGCGAATCGCCAGGATCGTGGGTCCGATGATCAGCGACTGCGGCGCGCCCAGGTCGGGTTTGCAGGCCGCGAGGGCTGCCGTCAGCAGAAGGAAGAGGGCGAACGAACCGGTGCGCGTCATCAGAACTCCACCCGGGCGCCCAGCACCGCCAGCGTCGGGAAGCCGGTGATGTAGGACTTCACCGTGAAATTGTAGTTGTAGATGATCTCCTCCGGGTTCTGCCGGTCGGTGATGTTCTGGACGTCGAGGAAGACGTTCATCTTCACCCGCCGATAGACGAACGAGCGCTCGATGCGCGCGTCGAGCTGATAGAACGCGGGGATCCGGATCGAGTTGTACGGCCCGAAGATCGGGTTGTATTGGCCGGTCACGGAGTCCTGATAGGAACCGACGACCGGCGTGCGCGGGAACCCGGTGGTGTACCGGAAGCGCGTGCCGACGTCCCATCCGTGGCCGAGCTGGTAGCTGGCCACCACGCCGAGCGCCTGCGTCTGATCGAAGTCGAACAGACGCCAGTCGGTGTTGGGGTGATCGCGCCGCTCGCTGCGCGTCCATGAGTAGGTGATCCACCCGAAGAACCCGCGCAGCAGCTCCTGGCGCAAGAGCAGCTGGCCACCGTAGGCGCGGCCGATCTCGTCCTGCGTCAGCTGGTCGGCCACGGGAGGCGGGACGTCGTTGCGCGACACCAGGTCCCACATCCGTTTGTAGAACCCGACGATCTCCAGAGTCAGGGTCGGGCGCAGCTTGTAATTGAAGCCAGCCGACAGGTGCGCCGCGCGCGAGACCCCGATGGTCGGGTTGCCGAACACCGGGCTCATGTCCTGCGGATCGGGCGGCTGCCCGTAGATGCCGGCGCCCGCGGTCAGCGTCAGCTTCTTGGTCGCGCGGAACGCCGCGGCGATGCGCGGGTTGGGCAGGTAGCGCAGCGCCTTCAGCGTTCGGGTGAGCTGGTCGTTGGGGAGCTCGTCGATGGGGTTCTCGGGGAGCGAGAAGCTGGCGTAGCCGTTGGGCGGCGCCCCCCCGCCGGCCGGCAGCGCCGGGCTCCCTTCGATCAGCACTGGCTCGAAGCGCAGCCCCGGGACCAGCGACAGGCGGCCGAGGTTGATCTCCGCGATGGCGTAGGGGGCAGTGTCGACGACCAGAACGTTCCAGTGATCGGAGGCGATGTCGTTCCGAGGGGGCTGGCCGAAGACGAAGGGGTCTCCTTCGCGCGCTGGCAGCGTCAGCGAACCGCTGCGGTCGAGCGTCGACGACTGCGCCTGCATGTCGACGCCGAAGGCGAGCGTGGTCGACGATCCGACCCGGCGCCGGTAGGCGGCGCGCAGCCCGTACTGGTAGGTGCTCTGTCTGACGTCGACCGGCGTGCTCCCGAACAGTTCTTGATTGCTGTTGCTGTCGAATCCGAACGACGGCGTCACCACCACCGACGCGCCGTCAGGGAGCAGGCGCGCGTAGCGGAGGATGACCCGCTTCCATCCGCTGTCGATGTTCTGCGCGCGCACCTCGCTCGGATCGTCCGAGGGGATGGCGCGCCGCAGGTGATCGTCGGAGGCGAGAAAGGTCAGCGCCAGCTCCTCGTCCTGCCGCAGGGAGAGCGTGGCCCGCGCCTGGTAGTCGTCGTAGCGAGGGATGGGGACGAAGTCTCCGACGTCGGCCGAGGTGACCAGCGGCAGCAGCTTGTCGAGGTAGCTGATACGGCCCGCGACCGCCAGCCGCAGGCGCGGCGTGATCGCCGTCGAGAGCAGCGCCGAGGCGTCGAGATTGTCGGCGGCGACGTAGCCGTGCGTCCCCTCGTTGGGAAGCTGCCCGAGATCGATCCGCACGAGACCGCCCAGGCCGCGACCGTAGTCGGCGCCGTAGGCGCCGGGCGAGAGGTTGATGGACCGCACCAGGTCGGAGTTGATCGTCGAGCGGAAGCCGCCGACGTGGTAGAGCGCCGGGATCTCCACGCCGTCGACGTTGACCTTGGTCTCGTTGGGCGCGGCGCCCCAGACGATGAGCTCGCCCGAGCCAAACGATGACCGGGCCACGCCGGGGAGGTTCTGCACCACCTTCAGGGTGTCCCCTTGGGTGCCAGGGACCCGCCGCGCTTCTTCCGTGCGGATGCGGGTCTCGACCGCCTCCTTCTTGATGCGCGGCGCGCGCACGACAGCGGCGTCGTCGACCCCCTCTTCCTTCTCCTCGAGGAGGTATTTCACCGTCCGTCGCTTGCCGGGCGCGATCGTCTCTTCGGTGGTCACAGTCATGAGGCGGGGATTGGAGATCTCGATCTTGTGCGGACCGGGCGGCACATCGAGGAAGGCAAAGTGGCCTTGGTCGTCGGTGATCGCCGTGAGGGCTCCCACGTCGACCAGAGTGACGGTGACGCGGGGAAGAGGCCGCTTCTTGAAACGCTCCAGGATCACGCCGTCGAAGTTGATCTGGGGACCGAGCTTGACGATCTCCTCGACGATCGTGAAATCGTAGCGGTAGGTGATCTTGACCGGCGCCGGTTGGTGATCGATCTCGGCGGGCTCGAAGATGAACTGCTTGGCCGCCGACACGGCTGCGGCGTCAAAGTCGGGGGCCGCTCCTTTGATCACCTCGACCTCGCCCACCTTGCCATCGTCGCCGATCTCGATCGACAGAAGGACCGATCCGGTGACGCGCGCGTCGTGCTTGTCCTTGGGGTAGACGGCGGGGACGAACTTGACCAGCTTGGGTGGCTTGGTGACGACGGGTCCGGACTCGGCCGCGTCCTGCGCACGGGCAGGACGACCGCCGAGACAGATCGCCAGCATCAACAACGTCAGAACGGAAGCGCGCTTCATCGACTCAGTCGCCGAGCTCGAACGTCCTCGAGACGACGAACGTTCCGCCCGCCACCGGTTTTCCACAGGCCGTCGCCGGCTTGAACCGCCAGCGTTGTAGGGCGGCCACGATCGCCGCATCGAAGGCGCTATCGATGCTCCCGATCACGTCGACCGACGCGACCTGACCGTCGGCGTCGATGGTGAGGCGCGCCTTGAACTTACCCTCCAGTCCGTCGGCTTGCGCCTGCGGGTAGAGCGTGTAGTTCAGCTCCGGCGTCTTGATGATCGCCTCCGGTTTGGTCGGCTCCTCCTGGCAGGGGGCGTCGGGGGTGCCGCCTGCCTCGTCGCGGGTGTGCTGCGTGCGCCGCTCGGAAATCGCCGAGGCGACCTTGACCGGCGCGGCGGCCGGCTTGGCGCGCCCCTCCAGGCCAATGCCGGGGCCGACGTCCAGGCCGGCGTTCGACATGGCGAGGTTCATCGCCACCGGGGCCGCCGCGGCGTGCGCCACCGGCGCCGCGCTGACGGCCTTGGGCGCCACCGGCTCCACCTTGGCCACGGCCGGGTGGACGATCGGCCTCGGCGGCGCGGGCGGTTTGGGGGGCTTCGCCTTCTTCTTCTCGTCCTGCACCGCCACCGAGATCGCCCGCCGCCGCAGCTCGCGCTTCTGGGCGACCGCGACCAGGCCGACGGCCAGGCCGACGTGCAGTCCCACGGAGAGGACGACCGTGGGCCACCGCAAGGACTACTCTCCGCTCTGCTGGACGTTGATCGCGAACTTGGTGATGCCCGCCAGCTTGGCCAGGTCGAGGATGTGCACCACGTTGCCGTGCATCACCTCTTTGTCGGCGCTCACCACCAGGCTCATGTCGGCATCGGCCGCCACGGCCGCCTTCATCTTCTCGGGGAGCGCGGGCTCGAGGACGTCGACCTCGTTCCACCGCAGCCGTCCATCCTTGAGGATCTCGATCTTGGTCGGCTTGTCGGCGGTGCCGTCGGTCGATTTGGCGCGCGGCAGCTGCACCTTCAAGGTCTGCGCGACGATGTACGTCGAGGCGACCATCAGGATGACCAGCAACACCAACACCACGTCGACCAGCGGCGTGACGTTGATCTGCGCGATCGTGCGGACGCGGCCCCGGCCGCCCCCCATCGTGCCGGCCATTACGCCTCGACTCCGGCCACGCGCCCGACGTGCTCGGCGGTGCGATCGGCGACTGGGTCGGTCGCGGTCGGCGCCGCTTCGGCGCGGCGGTGCGTGCGCATCGAAGCGATGACGATGTTCCCCAGCGCCGCGGCCTGCTCCTCGATGTCGCCGCCCTTCTTCTGGAACACGTTGTAGAAGATGACGGCGGGGAGCGCGACCAGGATGCCGACCGCGGTGGCGATCAGCGCCTCGGCGATGCCGCTCATGACGTTCCCCATCGCCCCCATCGAGTTGGCCCCCAGCTCCCGGAAGGCCGTGACGATGCCGAGCACCGTGCCGAAGAGGCCAATGAACGGCGCGTTGTTGCCGAGCGTCCCCAGAAAGAGCAGCCCACCCTCGAACGACTTGCGTCGCAGTCGCGTCGCCTTGGCCAGGATCTGCTCGACCGCCTCCGGGCCGTCGTCGTACCAGTCGAGCGCCTCGCGGACGATCGTGGCTTCCACCGACTTGCTGGCCGCGAGCAGCTTGCGCGCCCCCGCCAGATCGTCACGGCCGAAGGCCTTGCGCAGGCTGTCCGCCAGGGTGTCCATGTTGTCGCGACGGCGGCGGAAGTACCACCAACGCTCGATGATCACGCCGATCGACAGCACCGACAGCGCCAGCAGCACGTAAAGGACTGCCTGGCTGGCCACCGAGGCGACAAACACCAGCTTCTGCATGAGGACGTTGGAATTCATGTTTCCCCCTTCCAGCTACCTTTCATTGAATCGTGAAATCGAAGGCCAAGATGCCCGACCCGGCGACGTGGGCGCCGCGCGTGGAGGCGTCGGTCGACTCCCACTGCACGAAGCCGAGCGAGGTGCCGTCCATCAACGTGGCGCTCGCGGTCCACTGCGCGTCCGGCTGCCCGCACAGCGATGGGGTGTCGACGCGGACGATGTAGTCGCCCGGCGACGGCGCCACGGGGAAAATGACGTTCTCTTGCCGGCGGCCGTCGATCACGCAGTTGGCGTTGGAGTCGAAGTCGAGGTAGGGCGCGTTGGCGATCTGGTCCGGATAGATCGGTGGCCCGCCGAGCACCGGGGGCGGTAGGCCGACGGGGTGCTTGGCCCAGATCTCGATGGGCGTGGTCGGATCGGCGACGTTCGGAATCACGACGTGCAGATCGAGGTCGGCCTCGGTGTCCCACTGGAGCGTGACCACCAGCGGGAATCCGGTCGGGACCAGCGTTGCCGCGTTGAGCTTGTAGATCTGCGCCGGGCCCACGGTCCCGTCGGCGGCGACGCCGCGCAGGATCAGGGTTTGCGTTCCGATGGGCATGAGCGGCGAGAACGTCAGCTGCGTGGTGAAGTCGAACCCGCCGGCCGTCGTTTGATCGATGAGCGTCGCCGGCACGATCCAGTAGCCGGCGTCGTTTTCGAGGCCGACCAGCACGGTGGCGCCGGCGACCGTCCCGGAGAGGGGAAAGCTCTCCTCGCCGGGGTAGATGTTGGTGTTGTTGATGGAGACGCCGCTGATCACGGCCGTTCCGGTCGCGGAGGTATCGGGGGCCAGCGCCCCTTCGACGAACTGCGCGTTCGACACACGCAGCAACGCCGTGATGCCGGACTCGGGGCTGGCGCTGGCGGCACATCCGGCCACGGCGGCGCTCGCCGCGAAGCTCGTCGCCAACAGGCTGATCGCGGCGCGCCTCAAAAGCTGACCTCGCCGCGGATGGTGAAGGTGTTGGACGGCAGATTGACCGGGTTCCCCTCGGGGTCCAGGCCGTTGTGGTTGCGATTGAGGTCGTACTCGGCGATGAGCCGGCCTGAGGGGGCCCGCAGCGCGGCCGCGAAGGCGAAGGTCTGATAGGCCAAGGCGGTCGGCTTGGTGGCACCCATGATGGTGTTCACCGAGTCGGCGTCGGGATTGTAGAAGTCATAACGGAAGCCGGCCTGGAGGTGCGGCCCGAGATCCTGCGTCACCCCCACGTAGAGACCGAACTCGCGGTAGTCGCGTCCGAACGCCACCGGATCGGCGGGCAAGACGCCGCGATCGAGGTTCTTGGCCCAGTAGATCTCGCTCCAGAGGATGGTCGCGCCCAGCACCGGCTCGTCGACCCCGAAGCGCAGGTCGGCGCCGTACCCGAAGCGGGAGAAGTCCTGCGAGGGCGTCGCCGACGCGCCCGGGATGACCATGATCTCGCTCGGCCCGGAGAGGACACCGTTGCCGTCGCGGTCGGTGAACTGCAGCGTCGCCTTGGTCGCAGGCGTTCCGGGGTGAAAGCCGGTCCCGGAGAGCCCGGAGAACCCACCGGCCACCCAGACCATCGGCGCGATCGGCGTGTCGATTCCGACGCGGCCCACGAAGTCCTTGGCGCCGTTCGGATCGCGCAGCGGAAAGGCGGTCTTCTCGCCGATCGGCTCGCCGTCCATGAACGCGAACGCGTAGCGGGCGAAGCGCCAGCCGCCCTGGAGGCGGACGCCCGCGTCGTACTCGCCGGGAAACAGGCCATGCTCCGCCGTGGAGCGCTCGAGGAAGAGCCGCTCGCGATCGCTCTGGCCGACCTCGAACCCGAACGGGATCTTGAAGAGCCCGATCGTCGCCATCAACAACGGCAAGGGGTTGCCGCGCTCGGGCGGAAACTTCAGCGAGGCCTCGGCGCCGATGATCCGCGCCGTCGCTCCGTTGACGGTGTTGCCGTCGAACTCGACCAGCCCGGCCACCCACCAGCGGTCAACCGCGGCGCGCAGGCGGGCCCGTCGAATGAAGATCTCGTTCTGGTTCAGCGGCGCCCCCGAGGGGCTCAGCTGATTCTGCGACGACTGGCTGTTCACCACCCAGTCCGCTTGCGCATATCCCGTCAGGCTGAGGCCGAGGCGCGCGGTGAGCACCTCGGGGGGGGCCAGGGCCGCTTCGGCCCGAAGTGCCTCGGCGCGCGCGTTCAGGGCATCGACCGCCTCGGCGCGGACCTGACGGTCCTCGACCTGCTGGTTGCGCAGCGTCTCGAGGTCGGCGCGCAGCTGGGCGATCTCCCGGGCCTGCGCCGCTTCGCGTGCGTCGCGAGCTTCCCGCTCGCGCGCAGCCGCCTCAGCGGCCGCCTTGGCGGCGGCGTCGTCTGCCGGAGACTCTGGTCCGAAAGGCGCGGCGGCGTCCGACCCCTTGGTGGGCGGCGCCGCTGCTGGCGCCCCGGTCGTCTGGGCCGCGGCTGTCGTCGACGCCACGGACAGGAACCCAACGATCCAATACGTCGCCCATCTACCGAATGCTGTGTTTGACAAATTCAACGGTCATCGCGGTGAAGAGAAAACTCATTGCTGTCCCCCTCCGGTCTGGACGAGGGACAGCAATGAACGTGGTTGGATTACGACGGACAGGTCGAGGAGTTGTACGCCGGCACGGTGCGCGACGGCGTGACCGCCGTGACGCCCGTCGCCGGTGCGGCGTTGATGATCGCCGTGTTCACCTGCTGCGCGCTCTGCCCGCCTGCGCCGCCCGTGCCCGTGCTCCCCGCCGCACCACCGCCCGCCGCGCCGCCTGTGCCCGCTCCCGCGCCGCCGCCCGTGCCCGGTGCTGCGCCGCCCGTCCCCGCCCCCCCCCCCCCCGC
>Ga0210388_10003659_pt1 | contig 12028 bp, 9 predicted proteins | sample IncBWC19OmetaG_FD_155485 | JGI IMG/M metagenome (GOLD analysis project Ga0210388, IMG submission 155485) | Forest soil microbial communities from Barre Woods Harvard Forest LTER site, Petersham, Massachusetts, United States - Inc-BW-C-19-O ... | reverse complement strand
GGCGGTGCACGCGCAGGCGACTGGTTTGATAACGAACGATCCGGTGTTTGAGCGCGTGGAGGGTTTGGAGGCGCTGGTGCTGGACCAACTGGTATCCTAGGAGTTCGTGCTCCGTATTTTCCTTACCCTCATTTTGGCCCTCCCCCTGGCCGCTGCTCCTGCTCCCTCGCTGCTGGACATTCTCAGCGATGAATTGCAGCGCAACTTCACTGTCTTGAAGCAGAAGGCGGATCCGCCGCCTTACTACATGGATTACACGGTCACCGACGAGGAGAGCCAATCGGTGACGGCGATGATGGGCGCGCTTACATCGCAAAGCAAGAACCGTCTGCGCTATCTGGACATCACGCTGCGGGTGGGCGGGCCGCAACTCGACAATTATCATCAGGTGAATGGCCAGCGCGGGCGGTTCACGCGCGGCGACGTGCTGCCTATCGATGATGTGCCGGACGCCATCCGGCGCAAAGTGTGGCTGGATACGGACCAGACGTACCGGCAGGCTTCACGGCGTCTGATCGAGATCAAATCCAATCAAGAGACCAAGGTCAAGGAAGCGGACAGCTCGGCCGATTTTTCGAGCGAGCCGCCGTCGGTGTATCAGGAACCGCCGCCCGCGATGGGCGCGGTGGACAACGAGTGGGTGAAGCGCGTGCGCAAATGGTCGGCCGACGTGGCGAATTCTCCCGACGTGCTGTATTCGTACGTGAGTTTGTCCTCACAAAGAATCTCCAAGTACATGGTCAGCACGGAAGGCACGCGGCTGCTGCATGGGCGCGATTTTGCGAACCTTTCCATTGAGGCCCGGGGGAAGGCGACGGACGGCATGGACCTGATGGCGCTGGAGGATTTTCAAGCGTCCGATCCGGCTCACCTGCCGCCGCCGGCGGTGATTGACGCTGCAGCCAGCCGCGCAGCCGGGAATCTATCCAAGCTGGTGCAGGCTCCGGCTGTAGAGCCGTTCGTTGGCCCGGCGATTCTTTCCGGCCGCGCCGCGGCAGTCTTCTTCCACGAGATTTTCGGCCACCGCATCGAAGGTCATCGCCAGAAGGACGAAGGCGAGGGACAGACCTTCACCAAGGCGGTTGGCACGCCGGTGCTTCCGAGCTTCCTGTCCGTTTTGTTCGATCCGACGCGTAGGACGCTGGGTAGCGTGGATCTCAACGGTTACTACACCTACGACGATGAAGGCGTGAAGGCGAGACCTGTGACGGTGGTGCAGAGCGGAGTTCTGAAGACGTTCTTGATGTCGCGCTCCCCCGTTGATGGCGTGGACCATTCCAACGGGCACGGGCGGCGGCAGCCAGGATTGGAAGTGGTTTCGCGGCAATCCAACCTGATTGTGGAGTCGACCAAGCAGGTTTCAGAGCAAGCTTTGCGCGAGATGCTAATGGCCGAAATCAAGCGGCAGAACAAGCCGTACGGGCTGCTCTTCGACGAGGTAACGGGCGGCTACACCACCACGCAGCGCCGTGGCCTGCAAGCCTTCACGGTGATTCCGCTGATGGTATATCGCGTTTTTACGGATGGACGTCCGGACGAGTTGGTGCGAGGCGTGGACATTGTCGGCACGCCGCTGGCCAGTTTCTCGAAGATTCTGGCGACGTCGGACACGCCGCAGGTTTTCAACGGCTATTGCGGCGCTGAGTCTGGACAAGTCCCGGTGTCCGCCGTTTCGCCGGCCCTTTTGGTTTCCGAAATCGAGATTCAAAAGAAGCAGCACTCGCAGGATCGGCTGCCGTTCCTGGGCCGGCCCGCGGACATGCCAGCACGGCCCTTGGATCAGGGAGCTTCGCGGTGAGGCGCTTCACGAGGAGGCGCTTGGTGGGGAGCGGGCTTGCGGTTGCTGCGCTGCTCACGGCAGTGGCTTTAAGCGCCCAGCAGAATGACGACGTGCTGCTGCGGGCGATGAAGGACGAACTGAAGCGATCCAACCGGCTGACCGAACAGAAGTTCGCTCCTCCGTATTACATCGAGTACCGCGCCGAAGATACGGTGAGCCACGGAATCAGCGCGAGTTTAGGTGCGCTCACGGAATCGGTCGACAGCGCCTCTCGCGTTCCACTGGTGCACGTGCGGGTTGGGGACTACAATACCGACAATACCAACCACAGGTTTTCGGAAGCTTACAACGGTAGCCGCTTCGATCCGGATCGTCTTCCGCTCGACGACAACTACATGGCGTTCCGTAATGTATTTTGGCTGGCCACGGATCGCGCTTACAAGACCGCCGAGGACGCTTTGGCGCGCAAGCGCTCGTCGCTGAAGAACATGAGCCAGCCGGAGGCGCTTCCCGATTTTTCCAAGGCGTCGCCATCGCAATTGATCCTGCCGGTGGAGAGGAAACCGTTCGCGCTGGACGCCTGGAAGAAGGAAATCGTCCAGGTCTCGGCGGTATTCGGCGCATACCCGCAGGTATTGTCGTCCGGCGTTGAGCTGCAGGTCTCGCAATCCACGAATTATGTGCTGAACTCGGAAGGCACAGTGCTGCGCATTCCAGAGGACCTGTCGTACATCCGCGTGGCGGCGCGCGCTTTGGCGGCGGATGGCGCCAGTGTGCACGACGAGCACCTCTTTGAGGCATTCGAAGCGGACCGGCTGCCGGGCGAGGAAGAATTGACGCGCGCGTCGAGAGAAGTTGCCGAACATGTCATAGCCCTGAGCCAGGCGCCGAAGGGCGAGGCCTATGACGGCCCGGTGCTTATTGAGGCGCCGGCGGCTGCGCAACTATTTGGACAGCTGCTGGGAGACAACCTAAAGCTGACTCGCAAGCCGATCGCGGATCTGGGCTGGGTTTCTCCGTTGCCATCGAGCGAACTGGAGAAGCGGGTGGGATCGCGCATTTTGCCGGAATGGATGGACGTCGTGGACGATTCCACCCAGACCAAGTTCGGTGATCATTTGCTGCTCGGCCATTATTTATACGACGTTGAAGGTATCGCGCCCCAGCCGGTTACGCTGGTGGAAAAGGGCGTGCTGAAGACGTTTCTGCTGACGCGCACGCCGATGTTCAAGGATTTCCCCGGCTCGAACGGGCACGCCCGTTTCACCGGAGTGTTCGGCGATGCAGCGCCGGGTTTCGGCAATCTGTTTATTCGCGCATCCCAGACCACGCCCGCGACCGTGATGAAGCAGAAGCTGATCGACATGTGCAAGGAGCGCGGCAAGCCGTACGGGATTTTGATCCGCAAGCTGCAATTTCCGTCGGCGGCGACAGACGGGCGTCCCGTGGACGAGCCGCTATTGGTGTATCGCGTGTACCCGGATGGACGGGAAGAAATGGTTCGAAGCCTGCAATTTCACGGGGTCTCGACGCGCTCCTTCAAGGACATCGTGGCCGCATCGGACGAGAATTACGTTCTTGATTTGATCGACATCAATGCTCGTGGTAACTTCATCACCACGGCTTCGGTGATCGCGCCGGCGGTGCTGTTTGAAGAGCTGGAGCTGACGCCGGTGGAGCAAGAGACGCCGCAGCCGCCCATCGTTCCGGCTCCGGCGCTGAGCGCGCAGCCGGTAGCATCGGCGGCATCAGCCAGGTAGACATGGGCCTGCTTTCGCGTTCGATTTTCCGCGAAGTGTCCAAGAGCGCCCTATTCGGCGCGGTGCTATTCACCTTTGTGCTGTTCCTGCAAAGAGCCGGCAAGCTATTCGCGATTCTGGTGCGGAGCTCGGCGCCGCCGGCCACGGTGGCCCAGCTGTTTGCGCTGGCGATTCCATTCACGCTTACGTTCACCGTCCCCCTGGGCGTGCTGGTGGGCGTGCTGCTGGCGCTGAGCAGGATGTCGAGCGATGGCGAAATCATCGCCATGCGCGCGTGCGGAGTTCCCTCCAGCAAAGTAATCGCACCGGTGCTGACGTTCGCCACGCTGGCCATGCTGGTGACGGCTACCGCGTCGCTTTGGTTTACGCCCTTCGCCACCTGGCGGACCTACAAGATGCTGAATCAACTGGCGTCGGCCGAGCTGACTTCAGAAGTACAGCCGCAAGTTTTCGACGAAGGATTTCCCAATCGGATTATCTACATTAGCGACGTCGTTCCTGGCGCCGTGAATCGCTGGCGCAATGTCTTTATCGCGGACACCACTCCGGCGGAGGAACAGAAGAAGACCGATCACGATCGCGGCCAAGGTCCCACCGTTACGGTGGCCGCGCACGCCATCGCGGTCCCGGATGTGGCCAAGAATCAGATCCAGCTCTCGCTGCAGGATGGCGCCACTTACGACGTAGGCAAGGATCCGGCGGATTACTACACCACGTCGGCGCCCACCGGGGCGCAGGTTCTGGAGGCCACCAAACCCAGCGACATTCACGGCAAGGGCTACACCGAAATGGATACCATTCCGCTGTATCGCGAGGCTTATCGCGATAAGAAGCTCGATCCCGATTGCGTCCTGCAAGCCCGCATTGAGCTGCACTACCGGCTGGCGCTTCCTCCGGCCTGTCTCCTGCTGGCTCTGGTCGGGATTCCGCTCGGCATATCGTCACGCAAGGGCGGAAAATCGGGTGCTTTTGTTCTCACGGTAGCGCTGGCGTTCATCTATTGGATGGGCCTCATCGCCGCCCAGGGTCTGGCGAAGCAACGCGCGCTTCCGGTGGGCATCGCGATGTGGATCCCGAACGCGATTTTCGCCGTGGTCGGGTTGATCCTGTTGACGCAGTTGGAACGCCCGGGCGACCGGGACTTGATCGCCGTGGTGAGCGCCTGGATCGGCACTGCCTGGGCTCGGTTGCGCGGAACTCTACCGGCGGCGGCCGCCCAATTGCGTGCTCGCAGGCGGGCTTGGCGGATGTTCCTGGCTCCGCAGGTGGTGGACAGCTACGTGCTGAAAAGCTTCTTGTTCTGGTTCGCGCTGCTGTTGATCGGTTTCGTGCTGATGACGCACGTCTACACCTTCTTCGATTTGCTGAGTGATATCGTGAAGAATCACATCCGGATGGTCCGGGTGTTCACCTACCTGTTCTTCCTGACGCCGCAGCTCATTTTCGATTCGGCGCCCATCAGCGTGTTGGTGGCCGCGCTGATTACTTTTGGCATTCTCACCAAGCACAACGAGATCACGGCCATGAAGGCCAGCGGTGTGAGCCTCTACCGCCTGGCGGTGCCGGTGCTGGCCGCGGCGCTGTTGATGAGCGGCGGCTTGTTCGCCTTCGCGCACTACTACGTGCCGGACGCCAATCGCAGACAGGACGCCATCCGCAAAGAGATCAAGGGCAAGGCCGTCCAGACCTATCTGCATCCGGATCGGCATTGGGTCTTCGATCCAGGGACGAACAACGATCCGCGCGTGTTCTATTTCAGATACAACATCGACGGGGAGCAAAAGGTGATGTGGGGACCGCAAGTCTTCGAGCTGGATCCAACCGACTTTCGCGTTCAGAAGCACATTTCGGCGGAGAAAGCACGTTGGGAACCGGCTCTGCACACCTGGATTTTCGAGAATGGATGGAGCCGCCAGGATCCCGGGGGCCGGCACGAACAATTCAAGAATTTCGCGGGCCAGGCCACCACGTTTCAGGAGATCTATGAACGCCCGGACTACTTCCTGCAGGAGGTGCTCCAGGATCAGCAGATGAATTACCAGCAACTGGCGGCCTATATTCGCGACTTGAAACGCAGCGGCATCGACACCATCACCCTGCAGGTGAGTTTCTACCGCAAATTCGCGCTGCCGTTGTTCGCGCTGGTGATGGCGCTGATCGCGGTGCCGTTCGCATTCTTGACTGGAAATCGCGGCGCGATGGCGGGAGTGGGCGTGAGTTTTGCGATCGCGATCGCCTATTGGGCCATTGGCCGGCTATTCGAGCAACTGGGAGACGTGAACCTCTTGCCGGCGGTAATCGCGGCGTGGTCGCCGGACGTTTTGTTCGCGACGGCCGGGATGTACTTTTTCACCCGGATGCGCACGTAGTCGAAGAGTGCCACGCCGAGCCCTCTTTGGTTTGAATCATATGCGGGAACATCCTTGGAGAGCGGAGGCGCGGTTCGCTGCGGTCGCGCTAGTAGAATTAGCGGTTCTCGGGTTAATCGGCTGCATGCGGAGCGCGCGGATCGGGGACGCCGCACTGAAGCCGTTCGACAGTATGTATTCGATCGACCGAGCTCGGTACGGCTTCACTCCGCTGCCAAGGACTGGGCGTGTGTCGATCGAAGGCAGGTCGCTTCAAGGCGAATACGATGCGATGTTGCACTTCGAAGGGAATCCATACCGGACGATCGCGTTTCGTTGGGATGGGAAGGCGTATCAGTGGCTCGGTGAGCAGGAGGAGTTTGAAGGACCAGGGATTTACGAGACAGACGACGGTCGTTTCCATGAGCAGATAGCCATCACGTACTACAAGGAGGCGGTTTGGGACGAACCGAAGGGACTACTAATTCAATACTTCGGTCCAGAGCCAAGGAGCCTCAAGCTGGAAGAGGCGAGTCCGTTGATAAAGAAGTGGGGCTACGGCGAGTAGGGCTCGGCGCTACTGAGATCGCTTCGCCGATGTCCCGATCGGTGTGCCGATAATGTCGCCTGAAACCACCATCTCCACGCGCCGGTTCTTCTGACGGCCAGCGGCATTCTCATTCGGGGCCACCGGATTGTCCTTGCCGAAGCCCCTCGCCGTAATGCTGTCGGGAGCGATGCCTTCGCCGATCAGGTAACTGCGTACGCCACCCGCGCGCTGGTCGGAGAGCTTCAGGTTGTAGTCTTCGCTTCCGATGCTGTCGGTGTAGCCATCCACTTCGAGCGTCAGGCCCGGATGCGAGAGAATGATGCCCGAGATCTTCGCGAGTTTCTCGCGGGCAGCCTGCCGCAGACTGGATTTGTTGAAGTCGAACAAAACATCCGACATATTGACAATCAAGCCGCGGGCCGTGTCGCGGGTGTCCAGGATCAGGTTGAACTGCTGCAGCAACTGTTGGCGAAGCTGCTGCTGAGCTTGCTCGGATTGCGCGCGCAGGCGATCGGCTTCCTGGGCTTTTTGGTCGGCCTGCTGCGCCTGTAAACGGGCCTGATCGGCGAGTTGCTGCTGTTCCTGCGCCGATAACCTGGCCTGTTCTGCCTGCAGCCGTTCCGCTTGCTCCTGGGCGCGCGCGGATTCAGCGGCGGCTCGGTCTTCAGCGGCTTTTCGCGCCTCTTCGGCCGCTTGGCGGGCAGACTCGGCGGCCTGTGCATCGGCGACGGCCTTTTGGCGGGCGGCTTCATCCGCTGCCGCTCGGGCCGCTGCCTCGCGATCCGCCGCTGCCTGCTTTTCGAGCGCGATACGTTCGTCCTCTTGCCGCTTCAATGCCAACAGCCGCGCCGTCTCGGCGTTCTGCACGGCTTCACGCGCCGTCATAATCACTGGCTTGGAGCCCGCCTTGCGAGCCTGATAAGCCTCGGCCTGCCGAAGCAGATTGTCCGCGCTGGCAAACGTGTCCTGAGCATATTTATCCGCGTTCGCGACTTGCGCGATCTGAACGGCGTTCTGGGCCTCCAGCAGTTCCAAAGGCACGGCCTTGTCCGTTTTGACGGCGTGGAATCGTCCCGGCGTCCCTATCGTAGTGTACGAGCCGCGCTGCAGAAGGTCATATTTCACGCTGGTTTGCTCAATCTTGCCGACCGTGTCGTCGCGAATGATGTTCTCCATCACGACCACGTCGCTCGGCTGCGAAACGCCGAAGTATGGTTCGGCGGTCACGATGAGCGCGAAGGCCTGCAAGTCCGTGGTGACGTCCAAATGCGAGTTGCCATTATCGAGAACCACTTCGCCCAAATTCTTCGAGCGCCCCTCCGGCGTGATGGCCCACAGAACATAGGTCAAAAACTCCGGGCCGTATTGCGACGCCGGCAGCAGCTGGCGCATCTCGGTCTTCACTTCGATGTACCCGGGCCGGCTGTTGACGTCGGCGTGTCCGGTAGCGTCGGGCGCGAGAGGCGTGCCGCGCAAATCCACTTTCGTCCAACCGCTCCGATGGCGGTAGCTGACGGCGTTGGTAGTCCGCTCAACCACTGTGACGCGAAAGATCGGGGCTCCGCTGGATGGGGGCGGGGGCGGCGGTGGACCTTGCGCCCACACTGCTGCGGGAATAAAAGTAAGGGAAGTTAGTACGATCGAACTTAGTTTGCTCATGGTGCAATTCTCCTCTGACCCGGTATCGCCGCTGATACAAGTGAGCAACCTTGTTGCCAACGGCCAAGGACTTTGTTATGTACGAGATTAGTTTTGGGGCAGCTGGAAAATTTTTCAGGATCATGTCGTCGAGGCGATGGTATACTTGTAAAGAGTTGTAACCGAGCGGGTGAATTACGTGGCGCAGCGCTTAGTTCGGGTCCGCAGTTTCGGCCTCCTTCCTTCCTGTTTTGCTCTAGTTTGTTTGCTGCTTGCGTCACCCCGAGCAAGATCAGCGGACGACCCCGCTGTTGCGATTACGCCTCGCGTCAAAACCTCGGAGAAAGACCCGAAACCGGCCGAGCTGCGGTCGGATCGGCTTCGCATCGACACTACGTTGGTGCAGATCAATGTGACGGTGACGGATCCGTTGAACCGGTTCGTCACAGGTCTGGAAAAAGAGCATTTCCGCCTGTTTGAGGACAAGCTTGAGCAGAAGATCCTGGATTTTTCGAGCGAGGACGCTCCGCTTTCCGTTGGCCTGGTTTTCGATACCAGCGGCAGCATGGGGCCCAAGCTCCAGAAGTCGCGCCAGGCGGCGGTGCAGTTTTTCAAAACCGCGAATCCAGAAGACGAATTTTTCCTGATCGAGTTCAACGACCGCCCGGAACTGGTGGTTCCGTTTACCGGCGACACCGGGGACATTCAGAATCGGTTGGAGTTCGCGCAATCCAAGGGAAAGACCGCGCTTCTAGACGGTGTCTACATGGCGATGAACCAAATGAAGAAGGCGCGCAATCCTCGCAAGGCGATCTTGATCATCTCCGATGGCGGAGACAACAACAGCCGCTATACTGAGAGTGAGATCAAGAACGCGGTTCGAGAAGCCGATGTGCAGATCTACGGGATCGGCATCTTTGAGCCCGTTGGATCGCGCGGCCGGACTCCGGAGGAGCAGATGGGGCCCGGGCTGTTGAATGAGGTGGCTGAGCTGACCGGCGGCCGCAGTTATAATGTAGAGAATCTGAACGAACTTGCGGATATCGCGGCTAAAATTGGAATTGAACTTCGCAATCAATACGTGCTGTACTACAGCTCCACCAATCAGGCGCGTGACGGGAAGTACCGGCACGTCACCGTCAAGCTCGTTCAGCCGCGCGGGCTGCCTCCGCTTAAAGCGTTTTTCCGCCTCGGTTACTATGCGCCGTCGCAGTAGTTTTCTTGCGCTGTCTTGGCTCGCGTCTGCCTGCTTTATCTGGGCCCAGGCTCCCTCCACCACTCCGGCGCCCGCTTCTCCCGAAGAGCCCACCTTCAGCATTGGCACACGCTTGGTAGTGCTGCCAGTGAGCGTGCTGGACAAGAGTGGCAAGCTGGTCACCGATCTTCAGGAAAAAGCATTCAAGGTTTTCGAGAACGGAATCGAGCAGCCGATCAAGATCTTCCGCCGGGAGGACGTGCCGATCTCGCTCGGGATCATTGTCGATAATAGCGGCAGCATGCGGGAGAAGCGGCAAAGGGTGGAGGCTGCTTCGCTCGATCTGGTAAGGGCTTCCAATCCGCAAGACGAAGTGTTCATCGTTAATTTCAACGACGATCCGTTCCTCGACGTGCCGTTCACCAACGACATCAAGAAAATGGAAGAAGGCATCGCCCGCATCGATTCACGCGGGGGTACCGCGATGCGCGACGCCATCAGCAGTTCGATGGATTACCTGCGCAAGAATGGCAAGCGGCAGAAGAAAGTTTTGTTGGTAATCACCGATGGGAACGACAACGCCAGCAATATCAGCCTGGAGAAACTGGTAACCCGCGCTCAGCAGAACGAGGTTCTGGTATATGCCATCGGGTTGCTGAACGAAGAAGAGCGGCGGGAGGCGCGGCTGGCCAAGCGCGCCCTGGATGAAATCAGTCGCGATTCAGGCGGCCTGGCATTCTATCCGAAGGGCGCTTCGGAAGTGGACGCGATTGCGCTGCAAGTGGCGCACGAAATCCGCAATCAATACACCATCGCCTACTCGCCGACGGTTCCGGAGATGGACGGGAGCTTTCGCCAAATCAAAGTTACGGTGAACGGGCCGGGGCATCCGGTGGTTCGCACCCGGACCGGATATTACGCGACTCCGGATTCGGGATCCAAGAAGACGCTGAGCCAACTGCACTGATGCTGCTGTTCCTGTGGCGTGCTACACGCGGCTACCGGCTGCGTCCCTGGCGCAGCCCCTATTTACGCTGGCGCATGGAAACTTACTGGGGCGTTCCCGCGGCCCAGATCGGATTTGGCGATTTCTGGCGCTTTGCATGGGAGCATCGCGCGGATCTGGCGCGCTACCTGGATTGGGTAGAGCGGATGCAGTGAAGCTTCCGGGGATTGAGCGGTGGGTCGGGTCCGCCCCCTACTTGCCGAAGTATTCTTCGTTCAACGTCACCGGCGTCTTGGCCCTGATCTCCTCCATCGACTCCCGTGCCAGGTCCTTTTCGATGTCGGGTTTGGCTTGCTCAAAGGTCTTGGTGGTGCGCGATGAGATCTTGATGAGGTGATAGCCGAAATTTGTTTTTACCGGCTCCGTCACTTCCCCGATGGGAGCAGTGAACGCGGCCTTGTCGAAGGGGGGCACCATTTGTCCTTGCTTGAAGGTACCTAAATCACCGCCCTTGGCCCCGGAACCGGCATCATCGGACTCCGCCTTGGCGAGAGCCGCGAAGTCACCGCCCGCGACCAGCTTGGCACGGATGTCCTGCGCCTTGGCAAGCGCTTCCGCTTCGGTTAGATCCTTCTCGTTGGGTTTCAGGGGAACAGCGGATCCCTTGAAGCGGATCAAAATATGGCTTCCCTTGGCCTCTTGGAATTCGGCGGGATGCGCATTGAAATAAGCGCGAAGATCCAGATCGGTGAATTGAGACTTATCTTGAAGCTTCTTAGCGAGCGTGCTTGCCAAAACATTGTCGCTCTGGATGGCCATCATCTGTTTGGTTTCCGGAGATTGGTCCAACATGCGCTTGCGCGCCTCTTGTACCATCGTTTCGAGATCGGCGTACTGTTCGGCGACCTTTCGTTTGTCGGCGGGCGCCACCGCCTTGGGAGCCACAGTGGCGACTAATAGCTCGAATTCAGCTCGGGTAATCTTTTGTGCGCCGATCGTGATGACCACGGCGTCCGGAGCTAAAGTGCTCCCGGGCGCGATGGCCGGAGGCGCAGGCGCCGCGGGTGCCGCAGGCGTCACCGTGACTTTGGGAGCGGGACTGGCGGGGGAGGAAGGCTGCTGCGCGTTAGCGACAACCACAGCGCCGGCGGCGAGGCCGGAAAACGCAAGTATACGGGGAAATGCAGAAAATCTCATGGATGCTCTTATTGTAGCCGGTTGCGATTCTGGGCGCAGGTTTTCGAGCACACTCTCCAGCTAAACCTCCGTATAAAATGGACCCGTGCCGCGTTTTGGAGGGATCGAAGCTGGAGGAACGAAATTTGTGTGCGCCGTGGGAAGCGGGCCGGCGGACATCCAGACGTTCGAATTCCCAACCACGCAGCCCGCGGAAACGATCGGGCGTGCCGTGGATTTCCTGCGTGCCCATGCACCTGTGGCGGCGGTCGGGATCGCGTCGTTCGGGCCCATCGATCCGCACCCGGGATCGCCCACCTTCGGGTACATCACCTCCACGCCGAAGCGAGACTGGAGGAATTGCGACTTTGCCGGCGCGGTCGGCCGGGCGCTCGGCGTGCCAGTCGCATTTGATACCGACGTCAATGCCGCCGCACTGGCCGAGTTCCGCTGGGGCGCGGCGCGAGGGCTGAGCAATTTCATCTATGTGACGGTTGGTACCGGAATCGGCGGGGGCGCAATGGAAGACGGGCGCTTGCTTCACGGGCGCTCACATCCCGAGATGGGACACGTTCGAATCCCTCACGACCTGCTACGGGATCCGTTCCCCGGCAACTGTCCGTACCATGGCGATT
>Ga0210388_10003655_pt1 | contig 12037 bp, 1 predicted proteins | sample IncBWC19OmetaG_FD_155485 | JGI IMG/M metagenome (GOLD analysis project Ga0210388, IMG submission 155485) | Forest soil microbial communities from Barre Woods Harvard Forest LTER site, Petersham, Massachusetts, United States - Inc-BW-C-19-O ... | reverse complement strand
CTCCCGTCGCCGCAACCCGCGAATCAGCCGATCGGCCGCCAGTGCCACGAGCAACAGCCCGGCCACCTGTTTGAACAGCAAGGCGCAGGCACTGAGCGCGCCCACCGCCAAGAACGCGCCCGGGCGCCCGCGCCCCCGCAGATAGACCAGCACCGCCAGTGACGCCGGCAACACCGCGAAAAGCTCGGTGTTCGCGGCGAGCAGCTTGGGCTCGTAGGTCGTGGAGAAGACGGCGTAGAGCATCGCGGCCAGCCAACGGGCGCGTCGCGCCCCGTTCTCGTCGGCGCCGCGCCGGTTCGCCAGATGGGCCGCGATGGCGCCGACCGCGAGCGACGTACCGAGCGCGGCCATCGCCGCGACAGCGTGTATCGCTCGCATGTTGTAGCGACCGAACAGCCCGAAGACCGCCGTGTAGAGATAGAAGATCGCCGGGAACTTGTTTTCGACGCCGTCGCGGTAGGGGAGCCCGCCCGCCAACATCCGACAGCCGATCGCGGCATAGGAGCCTTCGTCGATATCCATGATTGGGTAGACGAAGCTCGGCGCCCGCAACACCACGGTCAGCGCCGCCACCGCCAGCAGCCCCCCCAGGTGGCTCTTCAATCTCACCCGAAGGACCTAAGCTCGCGATCGCAGCGAGTCCACGACCATCGTCACGGCCGGAGGAGAAGTCGTCGCCCCACTTCTAGGAACGCGGTCGTTCGATCCTCTGAGGGTCCATGTTCGTGGCCAAGACGGGGTGCCTTCTCCAACTTGCGGCGCACCCACGTTGGCTACCGCGTCGCCGGGAGAACTCCAACCAAGGCCGATGGCCATTACCATCCATGCCAGACGGGGCTTAGGAGGTGGCGCTGACCAGCTGCCCGGGCCGTTCCCCCTATAAGGACCGCGTGTCGGGGAAATACTCGGCTTGTACACTACGGAGGCGCCGGCAACCACGGCTCTACGTACTTCCACACTTCGTCGGGAATGTCTTCGAACTTGGCCTCCATGGCCGGTAAAGATCATGCCTCAGCACGCCGCGCAACTTTTCGACAGGCTCGGGAGGCGCTCTCTTGACGCCGTGATGCAAATCGAAGATCCGCGCCACGCATTCGCAGGACTGCGAAAGTCGTCGTGGGACGCGACGATGCGGCTGAAGTCGCGAGGCTCAGTGTCTCATCTCGGAAACATCGACGCTATCTCCCTGACTTCACGGACGACGAATTCCGCGCATGCCCGGGTACGATCCTCGAAGCGCAGCACCTCACGCTGCCCAATTGGCACGTATCCGACCTCGTACTGGCCAGCCTTCCCGACAATGTACCAACCCTTGGAGGCCCGCTTATTCATCGAATAGATCAGCCAGGGCTGGATCAGTTCCTGATGAAGGCCGAGGTAAGTGGTCGCTGCCTCGGTCGTGAGTAGCGCGGGGGCTTCTCTAAATCCCGATTCATTGACGAGCTGCAAAAGCGGCACTCTCTTGCGTTCCCGGTCTGCGAGGAGCTCACATGCACGTGCAACCACGTCCGTCACGACTTCTTTCCTTTCTCTGTCGTCTCGCCACGATCACATTCCAGGTATCATTCTCGTCCCGGTAGGATCGAGCACATATCCCTTCGACACAAGATACCCGATCTCCATTACGTACTGACTGGCCGCACTCATCTCCTCTAAAGGGGTAGCAAGAATAAATTGCGCCCCGCGCGCAATTGCAGCATCCAGGAATGCCTGATTGGCCGCCCACGCCTCGTCCATACTCTGCAATACTGTATAGGCCCAGTCGCCAACGTCAAAGTAGGTGGCCCCCATAAGCTGCGCAGTGATCAGATACTGCGGCCATTGACCGATGGACACCAACAACGGCCCGGAGCTCAGCAGGCTCGGTGCGACCAGCGCCCACCCGCCGATCGCGATCAGACCGGCCCCGGCGCCGATTCCCATGTACATAAACACGCCGCCGACGGTCGGCGCTGCCGGGGTAGCAGTCCCAGCGAACGGGGTATAGACCCCGGGAACGGGCACCGCCATTGCCAAAGGCCCGAGGAGGCTGGTCGTTGGCGGCCCCGGGGTCCAAGCCGCGATTATGCTTGCGTCATAGGCCGCACTGCCAGAGGCGAGCCCGTTCGCGCGGGCCATCATTGCGGTGGTCTGCGCCTGCGCCTGGAGTGCTTCCGCCCCCGCAACCATCCCCAGCGCCCTCACCTGAGCGACCTGATCTTGATAGGCCTTATAGGCCAGGTATTCGCTCTTCAGCGTTACCGCAATTGCCTGTTGAATTCCGTAGGTCGCCGCGGCGGTTGCGGCGCTGATGATCGCCGAATCCAACATGTCGGTTCCGAAGAAGCCGTGGCCGGCCTCCACGTTCTGCACGCCGGTCATGACGGCGGCTGATACTGATCCCGATACAATGCCTGCGAATGCCCCGAACTCGGCTCCTACTCCGCCCGTTGCTATTCCTACCCCGAGACCAATTCCTGCGTTCAACAGCGCGTCTTGCTCGGACTCTCCGCTATCGACGGCTATTCCATATTGAGCCATCGCCAGAATGAAACTCGCTGCGATACAGCCGACACCGGGTGCGAGAATGCACATCCCGGCTCCGGCGACAATGAAGAAGTCGTTTACCGGATTGCTTAATCGCTGTCCGAGTCCTTCGAAGAAACCGCCGATTTGGCTCCAGAAGTAGCCGGTCGGATCCGTATACCGCAGCGGGTTGTTGCCCACATAGCTGTACCGATTATAGCTCTGCAGGTCGGACGGAAACTGTATGTTGGGATCTGGAGATAGGAATCGCGCAAGCAACGGGTCATATAGGCGCCCGTTCATGTTCACTATCCCGACGCCCGGAACCTGCTCTTGCGAGGTGAACTCCCGATTCCCAAGGGGCAGCGTGAACGACGACGCATTGGCCGCGGTTTCATCGGGATTCCGCCTGGCGCCCCAGGCGTCGTACCCGAGCATCGTGGCGTTTGTACCCGTCGCTGAGACCCGACCCTCGTCATCGCTGATCGCCGTGATCGACCCGAGATGATCGAGGCTGTAGTAGCCGTTCGTAACCGCCCCGCCCTGGTCGATCATGCGCACCGCGAATGCGTTGCCCCCGTGCGCATTGCCGGCGTAGATGAAGTGCACGTTCTGCACCGTCGAGCCCCTGGTGGTCTGTTCTAGGAGGCTCTTCCCAGTCCCGCCCAGACCCACGTAGACCGTCCGGGACGCGACACCTCCCGTCGTGGCGGACTGGACAACCCGGTTTCCGTCCGCTCCGTACATAAAGCTCACAGACTCCGAAGCGCTTACAATGCTCGTGACCTTGTTCGACGGGTTGTACGTGAACGATCGCGTGCCGTCGCTGCTGACATTGCCGTCGTTGTCGTAGGTGAACTGTGGCCCGCCTCCTACCGTGCAGACGGCGTGCGGTCCAGCCGACCGCGCTCCCGCGGCACACCCGGTACCGTATGCATACGTATTGCCCCCCTTCTGGGTCAGGTTTCCCAACCCCGTCGGATCATACGCATAGGACTCCGTGGCCTTGTACCCTCCCGACGTCGTGGTGACCGCGCTCGTCAGTCGGTTCGTGAGGTCATAGCCGAAAGTCTCAGACGACGTTACAGCGTTCACTCCGTCTGCGCGGATTCGTGTGAGCACATTGCCGATCTCGTCAAAGCTGTAGGTCCAGTTCTGGATGACCTCGTTCTGATTGGTATGCGAAGTCGCCGTAGAATTGAGTAACCAGCCCGTCAGCGGGTTGCGGATGGATACCGTTTCGACGCCGTTCCGAGTCTCCTCGTCCGTCACTTGGCCGAGGGGGTTCATCGCCTTCGCCTGCCATAGGATCGAGGAGTCGACCGAGTCGTCGGTGAGGTACTGCAAGTACCCCAGGTTGGTGTAGTGGTACCCGACAGCTAGTTGTTGACCGTTGCCGACCACCGGATAGCGGATCTGACTCTGCCGCCCGAGTGAGTCATATTGGTACGACGTGGTGAACGTTGTTCCATCCGTACATTCGTCGACCTCTTGGACCTGGCCAAATTGCGTGTAGACGAAGAGCTTGACGGCGACCCGACCGCCGGTACCGGGCACGCCTTGCGGAATGGCACACGTCCCATTGAGTCTCGCGTCCGGCGCACTCACCATCACGGCCAACTTCCCTACCCCGGCCCCGTGCGCCGTGTCGTAGACCCAATGCGCGGTTCCGGTCGAATCAGTCTTGCTGAGCATTCGGCCGAGCGAGTCGTAGGTCATCGAGGCCGTCGGGGTGCCCGTCGTGCAGGTACTGCTCGAATTGTTCGAATCGATCTGACCGATCAGATCACCGAATCCGTTGTAGCAATATTGCCAGGTGCCCATGTCCGGATCGACGGCCACAGTCTTTCGTCCGCGGACGTCAAAAGTAGTCTGGACCTGATTTTTGGCCGGATCGGTTACAGCCGTTAGGTTGCCGTCGGCGTCATACGAAAAGGAGGTAGTAACCTGACCGATGTTCGTCTGAATCGTTGTTTCTGCAGCGACCTTACCGATTGCGTTCTTGGTTTCGACAAGCGTCTCCGTCTGCTCGTTCACCATTCGGTCGGTTTCGACCGCTGAGCCGTTGTACGTTGTGATGACTGTCGTCGTCTTCAAGCCTCCCGAGGCGTCGATGACGTCCAGGGAATCCACGAGGGTGCCGACACGGTTGAATTGGTCGTAGGTTGTCGTCGTGTAGAACGGTGAGCCGGGGTCGTTGACCGTGGCCTTGTGAAATGGTTTCGCCACCTGGGTGACTTGGCCAATCGCGTCGTAGGCAGTCGTCGTCTCGTTGAAACCGCCGTCAAAGGCATACGTCAGCATTCCCACCGCCTTGCCTTGGTCGTCGCTGTACGCCCAAGTAACGGCACCCGAAGGTGACGTCGTCACAGTCATCATGGCCGAATTGGGAAGAGAGAAGCCGGTCTCCGTCGCGCACGGAGGGAAGACGCAGAAAGGAGGCGGAGTGGCAAAATACTGGGTCGTAGTCACCAGCGGTTCCGCAGAGTTGCAACGATCGATCTGAGACGTCAGTCGACCGAATGAATCGTACGAGTAACAGGTCTCGACGTTATTCGGATCGACCGAGCTGAGGATTCTTCCGAGGTTCGGATCGTACACGACGGTCTGCGACTGGCCTGCGGCGTTCGTCGTCCGCACGGGGAACCGCCCAACGCCATAGGACACAGGGATGCCGAGAACGGACGGGTCGTAGGTTGCCGTCGTCGTGCGGAAGGCCGGGTGGTTGACCGGATCGCTCTGGGTATTCGGGTTCGTGGCTCCGGGCGCGCAGCTATCGAAGTCGCTCCCGCAGTCGGTCGTTGTCGTCACGTTCCCGAACTGGTCATAGGAGTAAGCCGAGTCGAGCCGAATCGGCCAGTTTGCTTCGGGTTCGACGTGCTTTTTGGAAAGCGCGAGGCGGGAGCTCACGCCTCCGAAAGCGCTGACCGGCGAATACTCGAAAGTCGTTTTGTGGGTGACACCGTTTGTTCCGCCTTGGCCCACGACTGTCGTGCTGTCGGGCTTGCCTTCCAGCTGTTCCTCGGCAGTGCTGTAGGTATTGAACACCTGCTTCTGGAATATCTCGACCGCACCACCTTCGGTCTTCGTGGTCATTGTGCCCGAGAACGTAACGTTGCCCGACGTATCGTAAGTGAACGTCGAGAGTGTCTGGATTTGGTCCATGAGATCGTCCTTCTCCGGATGAAGATAGGCCGAGTCAATGATCTCAGATGGAGATACGAAGGTCGTAGTGCCGGCGGGAACAATCGTGCCATCGGCTTGTGTTACCAGCGTCGTGGTCGCCGGCGCATTCGCTCCTGACGACAGCGAAGCGCACCCGAGACCCTGAGCCGGACTGAGTGCCGCGGAGTCGCAGTAGCTGGTGGTGGTCTTGGTTAAGAGATGGGATTGCGAGCCGACCACCTGATACTTGTCCACTTCGATCGGCATCCCCGTATACGGATATCCTTGGGCATAGGTCGTCACGGTCCGAGATCCCGAAGCCTGGTCGAACATCTCCACGCGGTGGAAACCCGATGGCCCGCGTCCGGAGGACTCTTGCCTCAACGAGTGATACCTGTAGGTCACGGTGTCCCGGGAGCCGGTTCCACTCGCGTCCTCGAGCGAGACGTTGGAGACCACAGTGACTGGGATCGCCAGCGGCTTCGTGTTGGCGTCCGTCGTGTCGTCATCGAGGTACGTCCCGGCCCCCAGGGCCGAGGTGGTCGAGACGTAGTTGACGTTGGTCGGCTGGGCGAGCCCGACTGGAAATCCCGTGATGAGTGGGCGCAGCTGCGGATTGATCCATGCGTTGGGCTCGATGACTTGCAGCCCATCGCTGATCTTCGCCAACCCCGCTGCATTGTCGTCAACTTGTATGAGGTCGGGGAGACCATCGCCGTCCAGGTCCAGGAAGGCGCTGCCAAAGTCTTGCGTTACCGAACTGGGGATGACACCCGGGATCGAGAACTGACCGGCAGCTATCTGCCAGGCGATCACGTTGCCGTCCGAAGGAACCCAGGTCGTGCCGTTGCTGAGGAAGATTTCCCCGCCGCCCTGGTTGGGCGCCGAGCCGACCGACCGCCCCTGATGATACTGGATGAAGTCGGCGAGCCCGTCTCCGTTGACGTCGAGGATCGCGAATCCGTTATCGAGCGGTACGAGCCCGGTGTCGGTGAACTCTCCGCTGTTGTCGTTCCCTTCGGGCGGCGTAAATTGCTTGAGCACGTTGGCGTACGGTGAAGCGTCGAACGCGGTTGCAAATCCGAACCCCGTTCCATTCCCGAACCCGACGGACCCGATGATCGCGGCCGGGCTGGTATTCCCATAAAGCTTTGCCGCGTTGTAGTACGCGACCAGATCGTAGAATCCGTCCCCATCGACGTCGCCAAATTGAGCAGGCGCGTTGAGGGTGCCCACCGCGATGCTGCCCGCTGGCGCGCCACCGGTCTGTTCAGGCGCGAACGTGAGCGGGCCATTGGGGGTGGTCGTATTGATCATCACATCTTGAATCGCGCCCGCCAGACCGTCCGTCGTGGCCGAATACGCCGACGCCACGAGGTCGGGCAGCCCGTCTCTGTTTATGTCCTGAAGGATGAAATTGGCTGGATTGTGCACGGTCGTGTAAATGCGGTTGGCCTGGGGGTTCGGTATCCAAGGGGCAGGTTCGCAGGTCTTCGTGGTGGGCGTGCCGGGCGAGGAGGAGACGCAGGGCTTTTGCACGATGAGACTATCGACGCGGGTCTCGCCGCGAATGGTGTCAAACACGCGGACGAAGTCAGCCATCCCGTCCCCGTTGACGTCGGCGACGATGACGGGCTCATCTCCGAAAAAGCCCGGGGCGAACACGACGCCGAAGCCCTCGCCCCGCAGTGACGGATCGGGCTCGGAGATCGAATTGGCGTTGTTCACATCCGCCGGCATGTTTGAGTACTCGGGATGGAACTCCCATCCGCCGCCCTGTTTGAAGCGATTCAGCCACACGGCGGGAGAGTAGTTCGTCGGGTTGATGCACCCTGGATTGCCTGGGCCCACGCCGACCGGGCAGGTGACGCAACTGGTCCCGGTGCACACCACGTTGGCGTCGTCCACCAGGACGTCAGTCATCCCGTCGCCATCCATGTCGGCAAAGGCGACGTCGGTGGGGTTGTCGTTGCCGTCCGAGAGGTAGATCGGGAAGGTCTCGTTCTGTCCCGTGATCGGGGCGCTCCACCCGGTCCCGGTATTCAGCAGGGTAGCGACCTCCGGCTTGTTGCTCCCTTGAATCCCGTTGGTGCGGGCCAGGATGAAGTCTGGAAGGCCGTCCCCATTGACGTCCATGAACTGCGTTCCCTTCAGGCCCTTCCCCATGGCGATGACGCTCTGGGGCAACGCATAGCTCGGTTTCGTGGGCCACGCGCGGGGGCTCACGTTCTGCCAGGTGAAGGTCATTGGCTGTTCGCACGTGCCGCCGGCGCAGTAACCGATGCTGCTGAGCTCGTTGATGAACCGCGAGTCTCCGCCTCCCTCATAGGTGAGGGAGTATTGACCGAGAGGTGTGGTGATGGTTTGAAGGAGCTTCGTCTGGGGAAGCTTCAGCGAGCCGAGGGTCGTCCAGCGAACGTCCTGCCGGCTCTGAGGAAGGTAGCCGAAGGTTATCTTGTTGAAGGGCGCGCTTTGCGGCAAAGCCTCCGAGCCCGTGTAGTCGATCTCCGACACCCAAATGCCAGACTTGGCGAAGCCATTGGGGTCTACAATGTTGGGTCCGACGTTGTTGTTGTATTGAACGTCCAAGTAGTTTCCCCAGGAATCGACGACGTGATCGAGGAGCCAGATTGCGGTCTGGTCGACAGGCCCGCCGATGACCCGTTCGTTGGAATGCAGGCCGTAGTAACGGGTCTCACCTGCTTTGGTGACGACCTGAAATTCCCCCGTCGAGTTGAGCGTGATGATGCTGAAATCTTGCTTCTCACCCGTGTAGCAAGGCACCGGCGAGGACGCTGGACAATTTCCTTGGCCGGGAGACTCCTGGAACAACTTGGCGCCGTCCAGGCAGAAAGCGTCCGTCTCGTGGTCCAGGTTCTGCGAGGGGTCCAGCAGATCCAGCTGCACGGGCCGCCCGAACCCGTCCTGTTGGCGAGTGCGCGGGCAGCGGGAGACCATCGAGAGGCCGTCCAGGCTCCAGCCTTGTCCGGCGATACCATCGGACCCCTGGCTGCTGTAAACGAGGCTCAGGTTGGGCGCGACGCCTGCGACGCCAGGAGGTATCGAAATCGGAACCGTGTACGTCGCCGCACCCGAGGGGCTGACCGAGAAGTTGCCGGCGAGTGCGCCGTTGAAAGCGGCGCCGACCGGCGGCCCGCTCGTGGTGGTCGGGTTCGCCGGCGGCGTCGAGTCGATGTTGACCTTGGTCCCGTTCGGCAGGGTCGCGTCGTGCGTCCCGTCCCCATTGCTCGTCACCGGGAGCTGCTGCGAGCTCGGCGTCGCCGTCGCGCTGTGACTGCCGATCGTCCAGGTCAGCAATGACCCCGACAGCGTCGCCACGAACGGTGCGTGCGTCGTGGACACGAACGTCGTCGGTGGAACCTCGGGTGGTGAGGCGATGAAGCCGTTCTGGTTGGTCAGCCCATTCGCCGTCCCGTATGGGATGTTCACCGGCGTCGACGATGTCGTCTGGTAGTCGAAAATCGCCTTCAGCGTGGCGCCGTCCTGCGCGATCCCCAGCAGCGACGGCACCACGTCAGGGGTCGATCGGATGTTGTCGAGCAGGTAGTGCCCCGTCTCGTTGAACGGGACGTTCAGAACCACCGAGAACGTCAAATCGGAATACACCCCGTTGGCGATCGACGCGGCGGTCGCCGCCGGCAGCTGGAAGGCCAGGGTCTGCCAGCTCCCGAGCGCCAGACCAGTCATCGGGACGTCGCTCAGGAATACGTTGAAGATCCCCAGCGAGGGACTGTTCACGAACATCTGGGCGTCGCCGTACCAGAACTGGTTCGCCTGGCTGGTCGGAAGCAAGACGTCGAGCAAGACTAGGGGACCGACACTTCCGATCGAACTCATGGGGGCGCTGTTGAAGCGCGCGAAATTCTGCGCCGTCACCTCGAGAGAGCTCTCCCCCTGAGTGCGGTTCGAATTGAGCCCGACGATCGCCGTGGTCCCAGAGTCCGACGGATCGAGGGTCCAGTCGGCGGCCGCCTCGAATCCGAGCACATCCGACGTCCCGCCGGCTACCGGGCAGGTCCCGGCCGCACCGCTGCACACAGGCGCCGGCGAATTGTTCGTGGCAGCCCCGCATGCCGTCCCGGCCGCCGCGAACGTATCCGTTGGGCAGGCGGTCGAGGTCCCGTTGCAGGTCTCCGCCAGGTCGCAGATGCTCTCGGCCGGACGACACACGCTCCCCGCCGCGGCCAACGCGTCCGGCGGACAGATGGCCGAGGTTCCGGTGCAGGTCTCCGCGACGTCGCAGCCGCCGGCCGCCGGCCGGCAGACCGTCGTCGCGGAGGCAAATGCGTCCGCTGGGCACGCCGACGACGTCCCGGTGCAGGTCTCGGCCGCGTCGCAGGTCCCCGTCGACGCACGGCAAACGGTCGTCGCAGGCGCGAATCCGTCGGCCGGACAGGACTTGGTCGTCCCATCGCAGGTCTCTGGGACGTCGCAAACGCCGTTCGCCGCCCGACAGACGGTCCCCAGCGCCGCGACCGCGTCGGTCGGACAGGTCAGCGTCGTCCCGTTGCAGGTCTCCGCCACGTCGCATGCCCCGGAGGCCGCCCGGCAGACAGTCCCGTTCGACGCCGCCGAGCAGGTCCCGACATGGCCTGCCAGGTTGCAGACGCCGCACCCGCCGTTGCACGCGGTGTCGCAGCAGACGCCGCTCACGCAGAATCCGGTGGCGCATTGGCTGTTCGACGTACACGCAAGCGAGAACGAGGCGTCGTAGAGATCCGCCGTCGCCACCGTCGTGGACCCATTCACGCCACCGGCGATGAGGACCATGTTGTTCTGGAGCAGCGTGACGGTCTCTGCCTGCACCGCCGTCGGCAGAGCGCTGGTGGCCGTCCAGGTGGTGGTTCCGTTCCAGAGCTCCGCCGTTCCGAGCGTGCTGGTCCCGTTGTTCCCTCCGGCCAGCAACACCTGACCGCTCTCGACGAGACTGGAAGGCAGAAGGACCGCCGCGTGCAGCTGGCGCGCGGTCGTCAGCGTCCCGGCCGACGACCAGCTTCCCGAGCCCGATGCCGCGTTGAACAGCTGCGTCGTGTTCAAGATCGTCGACCCGCTTTTGCCGCCGGCGACCAGCACATTCCCGTTGGCCAGCGCCGTGGCGGTGTGGCCCTCGCGCGCGCTCGAGAGCGCCGTCAGGCTGCTCCAGGTCGACGTCCCGTCGAACAGCTGGACGTTGGCCACGCTGGCGGTTCCCGAGTTACCGCCCACCACCAGCACCTTGTTGTTCAGCGTCCCGTTCGACGACACATTCAAGCGCGTGGCGGTGTGGAACTTCACAGCCTGGGGCATGTTCCCCGTCGCCGTCCAGCTCCCCGTTCCGGACGAGGGATTGTAAATCGCGGCCGTGTTCAGAACGGTCGTGCCATTGAGACCACCGGCGAGAAGCACGTTTCCACTTGCGAGAAGGACGGCCGCCTGCCCGTGACGGGCGGCGTTTAAGTTGGCCGCCGCCGTCCAAGTCCCCGCGGAAGGGGAGTAAAGCTGCGCCGTATTCTGGCTGGTCGACCCGTTGAGGCCACCGGCCACCAACACCATCCCGCTGGTCGTCGAGTTCGAGCCTGTATTGAGCTGAGTCGCCGTGTGCAACGTCCGCGCGCCCGTCATGCTGGCCGTCGCGGCCCACGTCCCGGTCGACTTGTTGTAAAGCTCCGCCGAAGCCAACGCCGTCGTCCCGTTGCTCGTCCCACCGACCACGAGGACGTTCCCCGTCGACAGCAGCGTCGCTGTGTGCCCCTGGCGTGGGGTCGTCATCGTTCCGGTCGTCGTCCAGCGCGGGTCGAGCACGGCCGGATAGACGACGTGATCGTCGGGCCATCGCACGCGGAGGGTGCAAGAGTCGGCGCCGGGCGGGGTCACGTCTCGTCCCCAAGGTGCGGCCGGATCGGTATCGACGGCGCATCCTTCCACCACCATCGTCGCGTTGGTCTTTACGCCGTCGGCGCCCGCGATGAACGGCGGCGCGGCGCGCAACTGCGGGGCCCCGTCCTCGTCCAACATCTCGAGAGTTCCCTCAACCAGCCGCAGGCCGCTCACTCCTTGCCCGAGGGTCAGGTCGTAGACGACCTCGGGTACCGCTGGCCTGGTTTCGAAGCTGACGAAATCTTCCGCGCCGTCGGCGAGCGCCCGATGAAGGAGCGTCCCACCTGACGTGTGCGCGTGCGGGTAGACGAAGTATCCGTCTCCCGACTGCGCGACGACGTTGTTCACGTCCCTCGGCGTGATGCCTATCACCATGCCAGTCGTTCCATCCTCGACTCGCAGCGGTTCGGTCGAGCGATCGGGCAACGTGACCTTCGCCCAGTGGTGCGCCTTGGGAGCTGGCGCATCCGTCGCCCGCTGCGCAAGGAGA
>Ga0210388_10003652_pt1 | contig 12043 bp, 12 predicted proteins | sample IncBWC19OmetaG_FD_155485 | JGI IMG/M metagenome (GOLD analysis project Ga0210388, IMG submission 155485) | Forest soil microbial communities from Barre Woods Harvard Forest LTER site, Petersham, Massachusetts, United States - Inc-BW-C-19-O ... | reverse complement strand
GGCGGCGCGGCTCGTCTCGTCCTGGGCGGTCATACCGCCCATAGTAGGTCGGCCCCGTCGCGGTGCCGAGGAAGGTGCCCGGTGACGGTCCCGGACCGAGAATTTTTTTGCCGAACGGAGCGTGGTGCTTGCCCCCGTCAACCGCTAGCGGTGCCGCCGCGGATGGGAAAGACTTAGGACCGAGCAATGTCAGACTGGGTAGGGCCGAAGGAGGTCACGATGGCATCTGATTCCTCCGCCACGAGTGAGCCTGAGTTTGTGAGCTCCGATGTGCTCGGAGCCGAACAGGGCGGCACCGATGAGCTGGGCGCCGAACAGGGCGGCACCGATGTGCTGGGCGCCGAACAGGGCGGCACCGATGTGCTGGGCGCCGAACAGGGCGGCACCGATGAGCTAGGCCCCGAGGCCGGCGGCACCGACGTGCTGGGTCACGGGCCGAGCTGAGCTCAGCGCAGGCTTAGCAGCTGGCGGTAGAACCGCCGTTCGATCTGCCATCCTCCGGGCGGCGGATCGCCTTCGGTGTCGATGGGCCAGAACGTGATCTGGTAGTCCTCCATCGCCGGTCGGCCGCGCACATCCCAGTCGCGGTAGCGGCGGTCGAGCTCACGGGCCAGTGAGGCGTCCTTCCACCATCTGATCCCGTCTGGTGCCAGGGCGGCCCAGCCGCTCGGGCCGTCGCTGAGCGCGGGGCCGTCCGGCGTCCAGCACGCCCGGCGGTCCTCCAGCCCCAGGAAGAACAGGAAGTCGGTCTCGTCGTCGGTGAGCTGCATGGGTTCATCGGGCGGCCGGGCGCTGAACCGCGATCCGGGATCGGGTTCACGCACCACGTCGGCCGGGTCGGCGACGTACACGCCCACCGCCCACTGCTCCCCGATGTGCAGCGGCCCGCGTACCGGGATGAACCCGGTCCGCAGCACCATCCGGCCGCGCAGCGCGCCGCCGTCTTTCCGGACCAGGACCAGCGGATGGCCATTGGCCTGCTCCAGCGGCACCAGCATCGCGCCGTCGTCGGCCAACTGCTCGGCCCAGTGCGGCGACAGGTCCGAGCAGCCCACGGTGGCCACGATCCGGTCGAACGGCGCCTGCTCGGCCACGCCCTCGAAGCCGTCCCGCAGCAGGACCTGGATGTCCGGGTACCCGGCGCGGGCCAGTAGCCGCCGGGTCTGCGCCACCACGTCCTCGAGCACGTCCACGGTCACCACCAGGCGCTGGTCGCCCGCGATCTCAGCCAGCAGTGCCGCGTTGTAGCCGGTGCCCGCCCCTACCTCGAGGATCTTCATGCCCTCGCCGACGTCGAGGAGCTCGAGCATCCTGGCCACCAGCGACGCCTGCGAGGTGGAACTGGCCGGCAGCCCGTCGATATGCCGCGTGGCCAGGGCGGTGTCGGCGTAGATGAGCGCGAGATCCTCCCGCCGTGGATGCCCGGGGTCGTGCTCGATCGTCCGGCGCCCCTCGCCTGTCCGGTAGTAGAACGTCTCGAGCAGCCGGTGCCGCTCGACCCTGCGCAGCGCCCGCTCCACCGCCGGCGAGTCGAAGGCGCCGGCCGTCTTGAGCTCGTCCACGTACCGCTCGACCATGATCCGGAGCTCGGCCTCGCTGGCCACGCCGCCGTGGTCCGGCAGGCCTTCGCTCACTAGGCGTCCTGCTCCAGGACCGCCTTCAGGGCGGCCATGGCGCGCGCGGTGTGACTCTTCACCGCGCCGCGGCTGATCTCCATCGCGGCTGCGATCTCCGCCTCGGACAGGTCCGCGTAGTAACGCAGGACGATGGCCTCGCGCTGTCGCTCGGGCAGGCCGCGGAGCGCGGCGATGACCGCGCTCCGCTCGAGCAGGGCCATGGCTCCGTGTTCGGCGCTCGGCATGTCCGGTGCGGGCTTCGGCGCGTTCTTCTCGACCACCATCCGGTGCCGCAGGACCGAACGGGATCGGTTCACCACGGCTTGCCGCAGGTAGGCGAGCGCCTTCTCAGCGTCCTTCAGGCGGTGCCATCCGTCGTGCATCGCGATAAACGCCTCCTGTACGACCTCCTCGGCGGTCGACGTGTCCCGGACCAGCATGGCGGCCAGCCGGACCAGCGCCTTGTACTGCACGGAGTACAGCTCGGTGACCGCGAGGTCCGCGCTCCACGCTCTGGGTTCCGTGGCGACGGCGCGCAGCGGCACGGTGACGTCAGCCGTGCTGGTCTTGCCGCCTTCGGCGGCTGTGCTGGTCTGGCCGCCTTCGGCGGCGGGCGTCCCGCTGGGTGCGGCCACGGTGTGCTCGCCCAGCCAGGCCCGGTACCGGTCCAGGCCCGCCTCGAGGTCGTACCCGGCGGCGAACTGCGGCTCCCGGACCTCGGCGATTTGCTGATACATGCGGGACAGCACCGCGTCCTCATGCCCGCTAGCATCGCCGCCGCCCCTCATGACGATGCTCCTTCCGGGTCGTCATGGGCGAATGGGTGGTCAGCCCCCAACCCTTCGATCAGCTTACGTCGCGCCCGGTGCACCTGTGCGCCCACCGTCGACTCGGCGATGCCGAGGACCGCGGCTATCTCGGCTTCCTTCATGCCCAGCTGCCAGCGGAGTACGGCCACCACGTGCTGGCCCTTCGGCATTTCCCGGATGATCCGCCAGCAGCGTTCCAGCGCGATTGCGGAAAAGGCTTGTTCTGAAGGGTCGGCCTGGGTTTCGCGATAGCGTGCCTCGATCTGCGGCAGCCGGTCGCGGAACGCGGCCTCGCGGCGGAAGCCGCTGGCCGCGATGTTGGCCAGCGTGCTCCGCAGCCAACCCCGGAGCTGTTCTTCGGCCAGACCCCGCAGCGTCTGCCAGACCCGGGCCGCGGCCTCGAAGGTGGCCTGCACCAGGTCGTCGGCCAGCGCCCGGTCGCCGCGGGCCAGCACGCAGGCGTGGCCGAACAACCGACTGGCGTGAGCCTTGAAGCAGGCGCCCAGCTCGGCGGCGTCGTGTGGCGTGATCCTGTGATCATCACCCACCACCCACCTCCGCGCCCATGACCACCAGTATCGTCGTGCCGGCTAGACTGCCGCACTGGTCACGGCCGCAAAGGTAGTCGAAGGTTGCCGGTATCGCCGCGCGAGAGCGAAGAATCACGCTGCTTAGTCGCACGGCGGCACCAAAACCTTTACCCGGACGGCTCCGCGATCTTCAAGGTGTCCAGGACTCGCACCACGTTCGCGGCCAAGTCGTCGGCCGCGTCCTGGTTCCCGGCCAGCTGATGCAGCAGCGCCTGCTGGAACAGGCCGTCGAGCATCGCATAGGCCACGCCGGGGGAGAGGGCCACGGTGATCCCGGCGAACTCGGCGTAGCGGCTGATCACCCGCCAGATCATCTCCTCGCGGCGCTGGTCGATCTCCAGCACATCGGCCCGGAAGGACTCCTCGAACAGGCTCTGGTTGCGCAGGTCGTACCAGAGCCGGTGCATGGGCGCGTCGGTGCGCAGGGTCTGCGCCATCGCCGCGCTGAACTCGCCCTTGAGCTCCTCGGCCGAGCTGGCCGTGGCCACGATCTCGTCGTAGCGGGTGACGCAGGCGGCCTCGTACTGGCGCACGCAGTGGGTGAGCAGGTCCTGCTTGTCGCTGAAGTAGTAATGCAGCACGCCGTGGGAGAACTGGGAGTTCTGCGCGATCTCCCGCAGGCTGGTCCGGGCGTAGCCGAGCTCGGCCAGCGTCTGCAGCGCGGCGTCGGCCAGCTGCGCCCGCCGCTCGGCGAACTTGTCGACCTGCCGCCGTGAGATCCGCTCCCGGTTCGTCTCAACCCCGCGGACCTCATCGGGCAGGCGAACCCCGCTAGCTACGCGGACCTCGTCGGGCAGGCGGACTTCGCCATCTACGCGGGTCTGATCGGCCAGGTGGGCCACGTCCGTCACAACGGTGTCCTGTCGGCTCTGCGCGGCTCGCACCGTGCGAGTCAGAACCCACTGTATCTCGGCGTCCCGTGCAGGCCCAGAACGAACTTGACAAGTGTCCAAGAAAGTCTTGACGACTGTCCAGATTTCGTTACGCTGTGACCTACGTCGCATGGCCTGGCCAGCGTCACCGGCCACCCGCCGTCTCGAGGAGGAGATGCAGCATGAGCGTGTACGACCTGACCGGACGCAGGGCCCTGGTCACCGGCGGGGCACGGGGGCTCGGTGCCGGAACGGCCGCGGCCCTGGCCCGCGCCGGAGCGGCCGTGGTCATCGGCGACATCCTGGAAGACCTCGGGCAGGCCACCGCCGACGAGCTCAAGAAGTCCGGCGCCTCCGCCTCGTTTCTCCCGCTCGACGTGACCAACGATGCGAGCTGGGAGCTGGCTATCTCCGACACGATCCGCGAACTGGGTGGCCTGGACATCCTGGTCAACAACGCCGGGGTCGAGATCACCAGCCTGATCATCGACCTCGACCCGGACGACATCCGCAAGATGCTCGAGGTCAACGTGCTCGGTACCTCGCTCGGGATCAAGCACGCCTTCCGTGCCATGCGCCCGGGTGGCCCGGCGGGCCGTGGCGGCGCGGTGGTCAACATCTCCTCGGTCGCCGCCACCATCGCCTTCCCCGGTATCGCGGTCTACTCCGCGACCAAGTCCGCGGTCGACCGGCTGACCCGGGTGGCGGCCATGGAGTCCGGCAAGCTCGGCTACGCCGTCCGGGTGAACTGCATCTATCCCGGGCTGGTCCCGACCGAGATGGGCAACCAGCTGGCCCAGGACGTGGTGACGTGCGGACTGTTCGGAAGCGTGGAGGAGGCCGTCGGCACCGTGGTGAGCCTCACCCCGCAGGGCCGCCTGGGCGAGGTCGCGGACATGGCCGACGCGGTGGTGTTCCTCGCCTCCGACGCGGCCCGCTTCATCACCGGCGCGGGCCTGCCCGTCGACGGCGGAATGGGAATGTGAGCGAGAGGAGACACCCATGAGCACCGACAAGCCCGTCATCGTCTACGGCGCCTCCGGCTACACCGGCCGCCTGGTCTGCGAGTACCTGCGCGAGTACAACGTCCCGTTCGTCGCGGCCGGCCGGGACAAGGCCCGGATCCAGGAGGCCATGGACAAGGTGCCCGGCATCGACACCGTCGAGCACGAGATCGTCGAGGTCGCGCACGACGTCGAGCCGCTGGCCGAGCTGTTCGACGGCGCGCGGGTCGTCCTCAACACCGTCGGCCCCTTCGCCCAGTACGGCCGTGAGGTCGTCGAGGCCTGCATTAGGAGCGGCTGCCACTACCTGGACACCACCGGCGAGCAGGACTGGCTGATCATCTGCGACGAGGAGTACGGCGCCCGGATGGCGGAAAAGGGCCTGCTGCTGGCCCCGGGCATCGCCCAGATGTACACCACCAGCGAGATCGCCGCCCAGCTCTGCCTGGAGAAGCCCGGCGTCGACACGCTGGACATCCTGGTGTTCTGGAAGGGCACGCCGACGGTCGCCTCGACCCGGACCATCCTGGTCAACGCGTGCCTGTCCAAGGCCTACTACCTGGAGCAGAACCAGTACGCGGAATGGCCCGCCGACGTCGGCCTGTACGACGTGGTGATCCCGGGACAGCACGAGACCGGGCTGGCCCTGCCGTGGGGCGGTATGTCGCATCCGGTGTGGTTCAAGCACGACCCGCGGGTGGCCAACGTCAAGGCCCTGGGCGGCGTGTTCAACCGCCCGCTCATGCTGGGCGTCCCGCAGATCGTCACGGGCGTGCTGGCCGCTATCGAGGGCCTGCCGGACAGCGAGAAGCTCCGGGTGATCAACGAACAGGCGGCCGGTGTCATGAACCAGATGCCGCCGCGCGAGGCCACCAGGGTCAACACGTCCCTGGACTCGGTGCACGCCTCTGGCCCGCTGGGCCGCGCGCACTGTGTGATCCACGGCAACTCCAACTACAAGCAGACCGGCCTGATGCAGGCCTATGGCGCGTACTCGCTGCTCCAGCAGCCGCCCAGGCGGGTTGGGTTCGCGTCCGGCTGCCAGGCCTTCGGCCACCATGAGCTGCTCGGCGTGCTGCGTAGCTTCGGCCTGGTCATGGAGCCGAACCTCACCGTCCACCACTGACCTATGCGGCTGACCGACTACCTCGACAAGGGCGCCTCCCTCGGCGCGGAGGCGCCCTGCCTGACCACGGCCGGGCGCACGCTCACCTACTTCGACGTCCAGCGGCTGTCCTGGCGGATCGCCCGCGCCCTGGACGCCTCGGGCATCCGCCCCGGCGATAAGGTTGCCATCTTGTCGGCGAACGACCCGGTGGCATTTGCCTGCGTGTTCGGTATCTCCCGGGCGGGCGCGGTGTGGTGCCCGGTCAACCCGCGCAACGAGGCGGCGGAGAACCGCGACCTGCTGGACTCCTTTGACTGCGGCTGCCTGATCTTCCAGGCCGCCTTCGCCCCCCTGGTCAACAAGATCCTCCCGGACCTGCCCAAGCTGACCACCCTGGTCTGCTTGGACGGCGAGCCCCCCGGCGCCACGCCCTTCGACCTGTGGATCGGCTCCGAGCCCGGCGAGCCCTGGCAGGCTGAACCGGCCGGCGACATGGTCATGCTGGTCGGCACCGGGGGTACCACGGGGCGCCCCAAGGGCGTGATGCTCACCGGCCGCAACATCGAGACGATGTCCGCGCTGACGCTGATGAGTTATCCGTTCCGCCCGCGCCCGCGCTACCTGGCCCTCGCGCCGCTCACCCACGCGGCCGGGGTGCTTTGCTTCCCGGTCATGACCCTGGGCGGCGAGATCGTCATCATGGGAAAGCCGGACCTCACCGAGTTCCTGGCCCTGATCGAGCGGCATCGCGTCACGCACACGTTCCTGCCGCCGACCCTGATCTACATGCTCCTCGACCATCCCGGCCTGGCCGGGACCGACCTGACCAGCCTGCAGTGCCTGTGGTACGGCGCGGCCCCGATGTCGGCGGCCCGCCTGGAGGAGGCCCTGACCAGGATCGGCCCGGTGCTCGGCCAGCTGTTCGGCCAGTCCGAGGCGCCGATGATGATCTCCACCCTGGCTCCGGCCGAACACTTCCGCGACGACGGCTCGCTGGCCACCGAGCGTCTGTCCTCGGCCGGGCGGCCTACCCCGCTCACCACGGTCGCGATCATGGACGAGGACGGCCTCCTGCTCGGCCGGGGCGAGCGCGGCGAGATCGTGATCCGCGGCTCGCTGGTCATGGCCGGCTACTACAAGAACCCGCAGGCCTCAGCGGAAGCCTCCCGGCATGGTTGGCATCACACCGGGGACATCGGTTACCTCGACGAGGACAACTACCTGTTCATCGTCGACCGCGCCAAGGACATGATCATCACCGGCGGCTTCAACGTCTACTCCGCCGAGGTCGAGCAGGTCCTGCTCTCCCATCCCGCCGTCCAGGACTGCGCCGTCATCGGCCTGCCCGACGACAAGTGGGGCGAGCGCGTCACCGCGGTCCTCCAGCTGCGCCCCGGCCACGCCGTCACCGGCGACGACGTGCGCGCCTTCGTCAAGGAACGCCTCGGCAGCGTGAAGGCCCCCAAGCAGGTCGAGATCTGGCCCGACCTGCCCCGCTCCAAGGTCGGCAAGGTGCTGAAGCCCGAGATCAAGTCGCAGCTGCGATCTGCCGGAACTCCTTAGCGGCCCCAACCTCCCACCCGTCGGAACTCCTTAGCGCAGCTAAGAGTATATACTTGCCATCAGGCAAGTAAATTCGACGATCGGGGGCCCGTGCACTTCACCTCTCCGGCGGGCCGTGTGCGGTTTCAGCCCCGGCAGATGGTCTCGTCGCTCCGGCAGCGCAACTACCGGCTGTTCTTCTTCGGGCAGCTCGTCTCCGTGGCCGGCACCTGGATGCAGACCGTGGCCCAGTCGTTTGTCGTGCTGGACCTCACCCACAGCGGAACCCAGCTCGGCCTGACCACCGCGGTCAGGTTCCTGCCGATGTTCCTGTTCGGCCCGTTGGGTGGCGTGTTCGCGGACCGGATGGACAAGCGGCGGGTGCTCTACCTGACCCAGACGCTGTCCGGGCTGCTTGCGGCGGCCTTCGCCGTCCTGGTCGGCACCGGCTCCATCCGGTTGTGGGTCGTCTACCTGCTGGCCCTCGCGCTCGGCTTCGTCAACGTGTTTGACAACCCGGCGCGGCAGGCCTTCATCTCCGAGATGGTGACCGCGGAGGATCTCCCGAACGCCGTGACCCTCAACTCCGTCGCGATGAACATGGCCCGCGTCTTCGGCGCCGCGCTGGGCGGGGTGATCGCCGCGGCCCTCGGCCTGGCCCTGTGTTTCGGGATCAACGCGTTGTCGTTCGGCGCCGTGCTGATCTCGCTCGCGGCGATGCGTGGGTCCGAGCTGTTCCCCGCCACCCGGGTTCCGCGGCGCAAACGGCAGGTCCGGGCGGGCCTGCGCTACGTGCGCTCCACCCCGGAACTGCTCATCCCGCTGGTCATGATCGCCGTCATCGGCACCCTGGCCTGGGAGTTCCAGGTCTCCCTGCCGCTCATGGCGAACAAGGTCTTCGGCGGCGGGGCCGCCGCCTACGGCGTAATGGCCTCGGTCATGGGCGTCGGCGCGGTCGTCGGCGGGCTGATCTCCGCCGCCCGCCCGCGCCCCCGCGGGCGGGCCATGTGCCTGGCCGCCATCGGCTGGGGCATCGCCATCCTGGCCGCGGCGGCCGCGCCGAGCCTGCCGCTTGAGCTGGCCGCGCTGGTCTTCGTCGGCTACGGGAGCATCACGTTCAACTCCCTGGCCAAGACCACCCTGCAGCTCGCGGCCGAGCCGACCATGCGCGGCCGGGTCATGGCCCTGTGGGCCCTGGCCTGGCTGGGGTCGACGCCCATCGGCGGTCCCATCGTGGGCTGGGTAGGCCAGGACGTCGGAGCCCGGTGGTCCCTGGTCATCGGCGGCCTGCCCACCATACTGTGCGGGATCCTGGCCCTGCCCGCCCTGGCCCGCATCGACCGCCGCGGCACCCGCAACGAAGCTGTCCCGGACAGTCCTGACCAGAACGCTCCAATAAGGGTCACTACTGGCGAACCACACATGCTTGGCCGCGCGTAATCGTAGGCTCGGAGCATCATTACAGTAACCGCCGGTGACCTTGACGCTGCGATGGCGTGCGTCATGAGCGGCCTGCTGCCCCTGACCGACCGGGACTGGTCGGTGCGGGCGGGCAGCCTGGAGTGGGACTGCTGGCATACCGCCGAGCACATCGGTGACTGCCTGCTCTCCTACGCCTGGCAGCTCGCCGTCCAGCCCACCGCCCGGTACGTCCGGGCCGTGGCCACAGCCGAGAAGGACGCCTCCCCGGCCGAGGTGCTGGAGTTCGCCATCACTGGCGGCCGGGTCCTGGCCTCGATGGTGCGCACCTCACCCGCGCACGTCCGGGCCTTTCATCCGGCCGGGACCGCCGACCCCGAAGGCTTCGCCGCGCTGGGCTGCAACGAGGCCCTCCTGCACGGCAACGACATCGCTCAGGGCTTCGGCCTCAGCCTCGACCCGCCGCGCGACGTATGCCGTCGCGTCCTGGCCCGGCTGTACCCGCAGGTCCCGACCGAGCTCGCCGACGCCGACCCGTGGACGTCGCTGCTCTGGACCGGCGGCCGCACCGAGCTCCCCGGCCAACCGCCCTCGGCCTGGCGCGCCCACCCCGCCCCGCTCACCAACTAGCCCGCCCTGCCCCCGTTAAGGCTGGTACGAGCCGGGCGTCCAGGCCCGGGTGCTGACCCCGATCGCGTTCCACGCGTTGATCGTGACGATGAGGCTGACCAGGGCGGCGACCTCCTGCGGGCTGAACTCCGCGGCTACGGCGCGGTAGGCCTCGTCAGGCACGTGCGTGTCCGCCAGCAGCGTCACCGCCTCGGTGAACGCCAGCGCGGCACGCTCGCGGGCGGTGAAGTACGGGGTTTCGGCCCAGGCCGCCAGCCCGTAGATGCGCTGCTCGGTCTCGCCGATCGCGCGCGCGTCCTTGGTGTGCATGTCGATGCAGTAAGCGCAGCCGTTGAGCTGCGAGGCGCGGATCCGGATCAGCTCGCGCAGCTTGGGATCGATCTGTGCCTTGTCGAGTTCCTTGGTCGCGGCCTGGTCCAGGTGCGCCATCGCGCGGGCGAAGCCCGCCGCCAGGGTGTCGAAGTCCAGCCGGACCGGTATCTGCGTGGTGTCGCTTGTCATCGTCATGACACCGACTCTATGGCGGTAAGCGGCCCAAGATAAGGTCCATTTCTATGTCAGGAACATGGGCCAAAGATGACGACGTTGCCCGCCAGGCCAGCGTCGACCTGCACCTGGACCTGCCCGGGCCCAAAAGCCCGAAGGGCATCCGCCTCGGCCTGGAGACGGCGCTCCGCGACGCCGTCCGGACCGGGCGCCTCGGTCCCGGCACCCGGCTGCCGTCCTCGCGGGCCCTGGCCGGCGATCTGGGCCTGGCCCGCAACACGGTGGCCGAGGTGTACAGCCAGCTGGTCGCGGAGGGCTGGCTTACCGCCCGGACCGGTTCGGGGACCTCGGTCGCCGAACGTCCCGCCGCCCAGCCCGGCCCCGGCCTGCTGGCCCGCCCCGAGGCCAGCGCGCCCCGCTACGACCTGCGCCCGGGCGTCCCCGACCTGTCCGCCTTCCCAGGGGGCGCGTGGCTGGCGACCGCCCGCAAGGTGCTGGCGACCGCGCCCCGCTCGTCGCTGGACTACCCGGATCGGCGCGGGCTCCCGCAGCTGAGGACGGTGCTGGCCGGGTACCTGGCCCGGGCCCGGGGCGTAGCCGCCGATCCCGGCCACATCGTTATCTGCGCGGGCTTCGCGCACGGCCTGGCGGTCGCCTGCGCCGCGCTGCGCTCGGCCGGCGCGGCCACGCTCGCCGTGGAGGCCTACGGCCACCGGGCCCACCGTGACCTCGCGCAGGCCCAGGGCCTGCGCCTGCGGCCGTTGCCGGTTGACGGCCGCGGCGCCATGATCGGCGCGGCCGACGGGGCCGATGCCGCGCTGTTGACCCCCGCGCACCAGTTCCCGCTCGGCGTGACCCTGCATCCGCAGCGCCGCCGGGACGCGGCGCGCTGGGGCGGGGTGGTGATCGAGGACGACTACGACGGGGAGTTCCGGTACGACCGGCAGCCGGTGGGCGCGCTGCAGGCGCTCGCACCCGATCACGTCATCTACGCCGGCACCGCGAGCAAGAGCCTGATCCCGGCCCTGCGGCTCGGCTGGCTGGTCGTCCCGCCGCGGCTGCTGGACGCGGTGACCGCGCAGCTCACCGCGGGTCCGTCGGGCCTGGACCAGCTCATCTTGGCCGAGTTCATCACCTCCGGCGGCTACGACCGGCAGATCCGCCGCACCCGCCTGGCCTACCGCCGCCGCCGCGACCACCTGGCGGCCGCCCTGCGCCGTCAGGAGCGGCACGTCACCGGGATCGCGGCCGGCCTGCACGCGGTCCTCGACCTGCCCGGCGCCGAGGCCGAGCGGCAGCTCATCACCCGAGCCGCCAGGGACGGCCTGGCCCTGCAAGGCCTGGACAGCTTCCGGGCCCCCAGCGCCAGCGCGGATCGGGCGGGCCTGGTCATCGGCTACGCCCGCCCGTCCGACCACGCCTACACCACGGCCCTGGCCCGGCTCTGCGCGGCGCTGGACCCGGAAGTGACCCAAACCGAGGTCAACGGCTAAGCGGGCCCGGCGGCTCCAGCGGCGGGCGTCTCGGCCAGCGTGTGGATGATGTCGTGCCGGTCGGCGCCGGAGGCAAACAGTCGCTGGGCCTCCCGGAAGGTCTCCTGCGGATCGTCGTCCCACAGTTCGGCGATGACGCGGTGCACTGCGGCCAGGAACTCCTCCTGGGTCAGGCCGGCGTGCGGGGCGCACGCGCCGAACTCGGTCTCGGCCAGCGCGCGGCGGACCGCCGGGTCGCTGACGTCCACCGGGGCGTCCACCGCAGTGCCGTCCGCGGCCGGACCGGGCAACGGCACCGCGAACATGCGGCGCGCCACATGGGTGGCCAGCTCGGACAGCTCAGCGTCGCCGACCGCCAGGTCGGCCTGGTAGCTGCGAGCGGTCGCCGCTTCCGGGTCGTCGTACGCCGCACCGAACCGGCCGAACACCTCAGGCAGGCTCTCCGCCAGCCGGGCGGTCGCGGCGTCGTCCAGG
>Ga0210388_10003650_pt1 | contig 12046 bp, 10 predicted proteins | sample IncBWC19OmetaG_FD_155485 | JGI IMG/M metagenome (GOLD analysis project Ga0210388, IMG submission 155485) | Forest soil microbial communities from Barre Woods Harvard Forest LTER site, Petersham, Massachusetts, United States - Inc-BW-C-19-O ... | reverse complement strand
GCTCGCGGTGATCGAGGACTGCCCGCCGATGGACGACATCCGGCTGGCCGGACCGCGCCGGGACGAGCAGATCGACTGGCTGTGCGCCCAGATCCGGGCGATGGGCCGGCTCGGCATCCCGGTGCTCTGCTACAACTGGCACGCGATCACCGCCTGGGCCCGCACCGACCGCGCGGTCAAGCTACGCGGAGGCGCGCTCTCCACCGGCTACGACGACGCGGTCATGCGCCAGCCGGGGCCGCTGGCCGAGCCGGGCAGCATCACCACCGGGCAGCTGTGGGACGCGCTGGAGTACTTCCTGCGCGCCGTGCTGCCGGTAGCCGAGGAGGCGGGCGTCCGGCTCGCGATGCACCCCGACGACCCGCCGATCCCCGAGGTCCGCGGGGTCCCTCGGATCTTGGGGACGCCGGAGGAGTTCGACCGGCTGATCGGCATCGTCGACAGCCCGGCGAACGGGATCACCCTCTGCCAGGGCAACTTCACGCTCATGACCGATGACCTGCCGGGGCTCATCCGCCACTTCGGCGGCAGGCAGAAGGTCTTCTTCGTCCACTTCCGTGACGTCGCGGGCGACCGAACCCACTTCATCGAGACCTTCCACGACGAGGGCCCGACCGACATGTACGCCTGCATGCGCGCCTACCACGAGGTCGGGTTCGACGGGCCGCTGCGCCCTGACCACGTGCCCGCGCTCGAGGGCGAGACAAACGACAGCTTCGGCTACACGAACCTGGGCCGGCTGTTCGCGATCGGCTACATAGCCGGGCTCCGCGAGGCCGCGTACGGTCGGCCCGCGACCGAGTACCGATCGGCCGGGCGTCCGGCCTGACCGACCGGCGCCTCCGACCTGCCCTACGAAGCAGGTCGGAGGCGTTCCGTCAAGGGCGCGGACGAAGAAATTTCGTGAATTTCGGGTCTTGACCCGAAGTGCGAAGATCCCTACAGTGCTATTAATTCCTCAGGGTGAGGATTTAATCCAGACATTGACGTACCGGAGGCCGCGTGAGGCTCAAGCTCCCCCCAGCGTGGGGTCTCGACCGCGGAGTCGTCGTCGGTATCGACATTGGCGGCACCCAGTGCTCGGTCAGCATCGGGGCCTACGGCGATAGTCACTATGAGCTCATTGACCGGAATCAGTTCGCCACTCGCCCGCATCGCGGGCCGGCCGAGATTCTGGCCGAGATCGAGAGCAGCGCCCGCGCCGCTCTCTCCGGTCATCCAGACACCAGGGTCATTGGGATCAGCTGCGGCGGCCCGATGGACGCCGCTAACGGGATTATCCAGTCGCCCCCTAACTTGCCCGGATGGGATGACGTACGTATCACCGAGCAGCTGCAGCAGGCACTGGGCGTGCGCTGCGTGCTCGAGAACGACGCCAACGCCTGCGCCATCGCCGAGTGGGCATTCGGAGCGGGCCGTGACGTCGGCAACCTCGTCTACCTGACCTTCGGCACCGGCCTCGGGGCCGGAATGATCCTCAACGGCTCGATCTACCGCGGCGCTGGCGACCTGGCGGGTGAAGTCGGGCACTGGCGAATCGGCCCCGACCTCGGGCCGGTGCACTACGGCAAGCGGGGCAGCTTCGAGGGGTACTGCAGCGGCAGCGGGATCGTCGAATGGTACGAGTACTTCGGCGGAAGCGCCGGGGCGGACACCGCCCTGTCGGCCGAAACGATCGCCCGCCGGGCCCGCGCAGGCGAGGAGCTGGCGGTGCGGGTCTTCGACCAGGCGGCGCGGGAGCTCGGCCGGGGGATCGCGATCCTCGTGGACGCGCTGGCGCCCGAACTGGTCATCGTCGGCGGGATCTACGGCTACGCCACCGACCTTCTCCAGGCCGGGATGCGGGCGGCCTTCGCCGAGGAGGCGCACCCGCGTCTGGCGGAAGGGACCAAGATCGTCCCTGCCCAGCTCGGCCGGGAGGTGGGCAGCCACGCCAGCTGCAGCGTCGCACTGCTCGACGTGGCCGCTCCAGCGCTCCGGGCGGAGGGAGACTCACGTGCCGCAGCGGTTTGACCAGGACGGTCCGTCCCCGCAGGCCAGGCTCCGCCGGGAACACGAGCGGGTGATCCTGCGGGCCATTACCGTCAACGAGACGGTATCGCGGACGCAGCTCGCCGCCGATCATGGCCTTTCCGCGCAATCGGTCGGTCGTATTGTCCGGGACCTGCTATCCGACGGATTGATCGAGGAGACCAGCACCGACCAGTCGGACGGGCCGGGCGCCCCGCGAATCGGCCTGCGCGTCCGGGCTGACGGCGCCTACGCGCTCGGGTTCGGCATTGAGCGAGACCGCTTTACCGGAGTGCTGCTCGACCTCGGAAGCAACGTTCGGTGGCACATCTCAAGGGCTCTGCTGCCAGGCCAGACGGCCGCTCAGGTGCTGCAGCGCATCGAGGAGGACGCCCGCCTGGCACTCGAGGGCACCGACTTCGGCGGCGACAGGTCCCGGCTGTGCGGCCTCGGGATCGCGGCCCCCGGTCCCCTCGACCTCACCAGCGGCACCATTGTCGGGGCGCCCAACTTCCCGAACTGGCAGCACGTCAACCTGGCCGAGGAACTTCACCGCGCGCTTGACCTGCCAGTTGTGATTGACAACGCCGCCACCGCCGCCGCTATCGGCACCAAATGGCAGCTGCGCCGCGGTCCGACGCCATTCCTGTACTGCTACTGGGGCCTCGGAATCGGCGGCGGCCTCGTCGTCGATGACGAGGCCTATCACGGGATGACCGGCAACACGATGGAAATCGGTCATGTCGTCGTCACCCCGCAAGGACGGCAGTGCGACTGCGGCGGAATTGGGTGCCTCGAGGCCGAAGCGTCTGTCGCCGCGATCCTGAAAGACGCGGCCAGCTATGGCGAGTTTTCCGCCATTGATGAGGTCGTCGCCGCGGCCGCGCAGTCGGAGCCCCTCACAGCTATCCTCTCCGCGGCGGCCGAGAAGATGGCGGCCGGAATCCTCACGGTCGTCAACCTCGTCGACGTCGACGAGGTCATCATCGGCGGTGAGCATTTCCGCGCCGTCGAGCAGATCTTCCTTCCCGTTATCCGCGAGCGCCTCGAGACCCGGGCGTTTCGCCGGCAGATCGCTCCGGTCCAGGTCACCGTCGGCGCCTTTGAAGGCGCTAGCGCGGTCGGCGCGGCCTCGCTCGTGTTCCAGACCCTGTTGCCTCCGCAGCCGCAGGCCAACCCCCTGGCCGGCCCGGCGGCCAGCCTGGCGGTCATCCGCGCGGGCCGCCGACAGCAGGCAAGGAGCACGTCGTGAGCGGCTCGTCGGCGGATGAGGTGGCCGGCATCCTGAGCGATCTGGTCCGGCGCAGGCCGGAGCTCGCGCCCGTCACCGACCAGGTTCAGGCCGCCTTCGACCTGCTCCGCACCGCCTTCGCCGGTGGTCACAAGGTGCTCACGTGCGGCAACGGAGGCAGCGCGGCCGACGCCGGCCACATCGTCGGCGAACTGATGAAGTCCATGTCAAGGCGACGCCCCTTGCAAGGCGATGAAAACGCCGCCTTCGGCGTGGTCGCCTCAGTCGAGCAGCGGGATTACCTCCTCGCCCATCTTGAGCGCGCTCTTCCCGTCATTGACCTCGGCAGCCATCAGACGCTGCTGTCGGCGATCGGCAACGACACGGCCGGCGATATGGGATTCGCCCAGCAGGTCATCGGCTACGGACGGCCGGGGGACGTGCTCTGGGGGCTCTCGACGTCGGGGCGGTCGAGGAACGTGATCCTGGCAGCGGCGACGGCCAGGGCACGCGGCCTGTCCGTCCTCGCCTTCACCGGCTCCTCGCCATCACCCCTGGGCGACCTCGCCGATGTCAGCGTGCGTGTCCCGGCCGAATCCACCCCGCAGGTGCAGGAACTGCATCTTCCGATCTATCACGCCCTATGCGAGATGCTCGAGGCCTTTTTCTTCTCATCCACAGCCGCAGCCAACTTAGGTACCGAAAACAGACAACGTAAGGGTTCAATCATGAAAACCTCCCCCATCAGAAATCGTCGACGCATCACGATGAGTGTCACCGGTATTCTTGCGGTCGCGCTGGCGGCCGGAGCGACCGCCTGCTCGAGTTCCTCCTCGTCGTCGGCCAGCGCGCCGGCGTCGTCGGCACCGAGCTCGTCGGCGACATCGACCGGCAGCGCCGCCTCGGCCTCCTCCTCGATCAACCAGGAGAACACCGCCGCGATGGCGCTGGCGGCGGGCGTCAAGGAGGTTCCGTCGCTGGCGGCGAAGCTGCCCTCCTCCATCGTCAGCAGCAAGCAGCTGGTGATCGCCGCCCAGCTGACGCAGCCGCCGGACGACATGTACGAGGCGGACGGCACCACCCCGGAGGGCTTCGAGGTGGCCCTGGCGACCGCGATCGGCAATGAGCTGGGCCTGAAGGTCAGCTACGTCCCCGGCGCGTTCGACTCGCTCATCACGACCCTCCAGGCCGGCCGCGTCGACATGACCATGTCGGCCATGAACGACACGCTCACCCGTGAGAAGACGATCGACTTCGTCGACTACCTGACCGATGGCATCGGCCTGCTCGTCAACGCGGGCAACCCGGACAACATCCAGACGCCGACCGACCTGTGCGGCAAGTCGGTCACCGCCGTGTCGGGCTCGACCCAGCAGGCCTACGCGGCTCAGCTGAGCTCGACCTGCACGAAGGCCGGGAAGTCGCCGGTGACGCTGATCCTGAGCAGCACCACCGCCCAGGAGACGATCTCGCTCGAGACCAAGCGGGTCGTGGCGGTGCTGAACGACAACATCACCGACGCCTACGACGTCGCCACCAGCCCGAGCCTGTTCTCGGCCGTCAACTACGCGCCGATCGAGCCGGGCCCCTACGGCATCGGCGTGAACAAGAACGACCCGGGGCTCCTGGCCGCCATCCAGGGCGGACTGCAGGACCTCATCGCCGATGGCACCTACGGCAAGATCCTGCAGGACTGGCAGCTGACGTCGGTGGAGCTCAAGAGCGCGACCGTCAACCATGGGACAGCTGGCTGATGCTCGGCCACCAGGGGAGGAGCGCGCGATGACCGCCACATCGACTGAGGCGGCGCCCAGCGCGACGCCTGATCCGGTGGAGGTCGTCCCGCTCCGCCACTGGGGGCGCTGGGTTTCCGGCGTGATCGTGCTGGTGCTGGTCGCGGCGGTCATCGTCGGGCTCAGCCGGGCGCAGATTAACTACGGCAGCGTGCCAGGCTTCTTCTCGGAGTCGGTCATGCTGACCGGCCTCGTGCACACGCTGCTGCTCGCCATCGCCTGCGAGGCGCTCGGCATCGTGCTCGGGACCATCCTGGCGACGATGCGGGTCTCCGCCAACCCGGTCGCGTCGTGGACCGCCTGGGCGTACATCTGGATCTTCCGCGGCGTGCCGGTGCTGCTGCAGTTGCTGCTCTGGTACAACCTGGCGCTCGTCGTCAAGACGATCGCCATCCCGGGATTGTTCAGCGTGCCGACGAACCAGATCATGACGCCGTTCGTGGCCGCGCTGCTCGGCCTCGGGCTCAACGAGAGCGCCTACATGGCCGAGATCGTCCGGGCCGGCTTCAACAGCGTCGACAAGGGGCAGATCGAGGCCGCGTACGCGATCGGGCTGACGCCGGGAAAGACCCTTCGGCGGGTGACGCTCCCGCAGGCCATGAGGGTGATCATCCCGCCCACCGGCAACGACTTCATCAACATGCTGAAGGAAACGTCCCTCGCCTCGGTCATCGCCTATCTCGAGCTGGTCCAGGCCGCGACCAACATCTACTCGCGGAACCTGGAGGTCATCGAGGCGCTCCTCGCCGCCGCGATCTGGTACATGATCCTCGTCACCCTGGCGAGCATCGGCCAGCACTACATCGAGCGGGCGTTCTCGCCAGATCGCCGGACCTCGTCCGGGCCGAGCATGCTGGCGCGGATCCAAGGCTCGCTGCGACCGTCTCTCAATAGGTCGGTGTGACATGAGCTCCGCTATCGAAACAGCCGGGCCGCTCCTGCGGGCGGCGAATGTGCACAAGCGCTACGGCGGCCGCGAGGTGCTGCGCGGCATCGACCTGCAGGTGAGCACCGGGGAGGTGGTGTGCCTGCTCGGGCCCTCCGGAGGCGGCAAGAGCACCTTCCTGCGGTGCATCAACCACCTCGAGCGGGTCGACGAAGGGGTCATCTGGGTCGATGGGCTCCCGGTCGGTTACCGGCTGGTCAACGGCAAGCTGCACGAGCTGCCCGAACGGGAAGTCGCGGTGCAACGGCGATCGGTCGGGATGGTCTTCCAGCGCTTCAACCTGTTCGCGAACCGCACGGCGCTTGAGAACGTCATCGAGGGACCGCTGTCCGTGCTCGGCACGCCGAAGCGCGAGGCCGAGGAACTCGGGCGGGAGCTGCTGTCGAGCGTCGGCCTGCTTGAGTGGGCGGGCAACTATCCGGCCCAGCTCTCCGGCGGTCAGCAGCAGCGCGTCGCGATCGCCCGTGCGCTGGCCATGAAACCCAAGCTGATGCTGTTCGACGAGCCGACCAGCGCGCTGGACCCCGAGCTGGTCGGTGACGTGCTCCGCGTGATGCGCGAACTGGCAGTAGGAGGTATGACGATGGTGATCGTCACTCACGAGGTGGGATTCGCCCGCGACGTCGCCAACAAGGTGGCCTTCATGTTCGACGGGCGCATTGTCGAGCAGGGCGCGCCGAAGGATATTTTCGAGCATCCCGAGCATCAGCGGACCCAGCAGTTCCTGGCGAGCGTCCGATGACCGCACCGGGCACGACGGACCGGGTCGAGGGCGCGCTCGCAGGGTACGCCGCGCACTTCATCGAGCCGGCCGGTTACGCCGACTTCGCCCGCTATGGGCCGCCCTCGCGGGACGTGGTCGAGCGGACGTCACGCGTCATGCACGACCTCGCCGCCGGCCGGGTCTCGGTCGATGAGCTGTCGCCGACCGAGGGGCGGGCGAGGGAACTGGCGGCGCGCGCCACAATGCGGCCGAGCGCCGAGCACGTGGCGATCGCCAGCAACACCAGCAGCGCCTTGTACCAACTCGCCTACTCGCTCCCGCGGGGCGAGCTGATCGTCTCGCCGAACGAGTTCCCGGCCAACGTGTACCCGTGGGCGCGCGCCGCCGACCTCCTGCCCGGCGTCACCGTGCGCTGGCTGGACACCCCCGACGGCCGGGTGACCCCCGAGGCGGTCGCCGGAGCGATCGGCCCTCGCACTGTCGGCCTGGCCGTCAGCGGCGTGGATTCGCGGACGGGCTACCGGGCCGACCTGCCCGGGCTGCGGCAGGTGCTCGGCGACCGGCTGCTCATCGTGGATGCGATCCAGGCATTCGGCGTGACCGACCTCGACTGGTCGTTGACCGACGCCGTTGCCGTCGGCGGGCAGAAATGGCTGCGCGCCAGCTGGAGCACCGGGTTCCTGTCGCTTTCGACGCGCGCGCTGAGCGTCCTCGGTCACGGCCTGACCGGATGGAGCGGGGTCGAGGACCCGACCCGCTACGACGGCCTGCTGCACGACCCGCTGCCGTCGGCCCGCAGGTTCACGGTGACGATGCCCGACCTCGTCGCGGCGACGGCGCTGGAAGCCGCGCTCGAGCTGGTAGAGCTCGGGACCATCGAGGCGATCGCGCGCCGGGTCGATCGGGTCGCAGGCGAACTGCTCGCCGTCGTCGAGGAATGCGGCGGGAAGCCGGTCGTGCCGCTCGCGCCCGGCGAGCGAGCCGGGATCCTCACCTTCACCGTCCCCTACGCCGACGCGTCGGCCGTGGGTTCCGCACTCGCGGCCCGCGGCATCGTGACCACGACGCGTGAGCAGTACGTGCGAATGTCGCCCCATGCCACGACGCCGGAGACGCTCGCAGACGAACTGCGAGCGTCGCTGACCGCCCTCCGTCGGTCCCGCTGACTCCTCCGGCTAAACTGGGCGACCGTGACGCACAGTAGTCGTGCGACTCTCCCGTCTGCCAGCCAGAGCGAGCCGGTCCCCGGGACTGGAGGGCCGCGGTCCGAGGGCGCCCGCCGGGCTATCCTGCGGGCCGCCCGGTCGATGTTCGCCGCGCGAGGCTTCGAGCAGACGACCATCCGCGCCGTCGCGGCGGAGGCCGACGTCGACCCGTCGATGGTGATGCGGTACTTCCAGTCCAAGGCGGGGCTGTTCACCGCTGCCGTCAGCACCGACCTGCAGGTCCCGGACCTGTCCTCGGCGCTGGTCGGCCGCCGGGGCGAGTTGCTTGTCCGCTACTTCGTCAGCCGGTGGGAGGAGCCGGCGGGCGACGACAAGCTGATCGCCCTGCTGCGGACCGCCGTCACCAGCGATGCGGTCGCCGAGCAGGTTCAGGCGACGCTCAGCCAGCGGCTCACCGGGCCGATTGCCGCTCTGGGGGCGGAGCAGGCGCCGGAGCGCGCCGCGCTCATCGCGGCGCAGCTGCTCGGCCTGGCTCTGTGCCGGTACATTCTCCGATTCGAGCCGCTGGCCTCGCTGCCAGCCGATGACGTGGTAGCCGCCGTCGGCCCATCCGTTCACGACTACCTGACCCGGCGGGCTATCGGCCGCGGCACACCAGGCTGAGCCCGGGCCCGCTACATTGCTGGTGTGCCTGGGGCTTGTCCGCATAGGAGTTTCGACGGCCGCGAGCCGGAGAGGAGGCGCTCATCGTGAGCTCGGACCTGATCGAGCAGGCGCTGCGGCGGTTCCTGGTGCTGGGCCAGGCGATGCGGCGTGATGCCGAGACGCTTCCTGTCAGCGTGGCGCAGAGCGCCGTGCTCGCCCGGCTGCGCGACGGGCCCAAAACGGTCGGGGAGCTGGCCACCGCGGAGGGCGTCAGGGCGCCGAGCATGACGCAGATCATCAACCGGATGGAAGAGGCCGGCTGGGTCACCCGATCGGAAGGCCCGGTCAGGGGCCGGATGGTGCAGATCACCGACGCCGGCCAGGCCGTCGCGGTTGCGGTGCGCGAGGAGCGCGCGGCCCGCCTGGCCAGGCGGGCCAGCGGACTGTCGGCCGATGACCTGGCGGCCCTCGAGGCGGTTCTGCCGGTGCTTGACCGCATCTTCGGCGATCCGCTGATCTACTGACCCGGCCCCGCGCCCGTGGCGGCATAGTCTGGCAGCCTCGCGTGTTAGCTTAGTTAGGCTAACTACATAGGCAGAGGGAAGGCGCCAGGCGATGGGACTAATGACAGGCGACGGCCGGCTACGCGAGGACCGCCAGACGCGGGACCGGCGGCGGCCGTCCGGCCGCGAACTCCGGCGGCCGGAGGGCGGTGACGGCCCGGCGGCAGGGGCCGGGGGCCGGCCCGGCCCGGGGTCGGGGGCGGTGCTGGCGGTGGTGTGCCTGGGGCTGCTGCTGTCGATGTACAACGCGACCGTGGTGAACGTGATGCTGCCCGACATCCGGGTGTCGCTGCACGCGTCGGGGACGGGTCTGGCGTGGGTGGCGGCGTTGTACTCGCTGGTGTACGCGGCCCTGCTCATGGCCGGGGGCGCGCTGGGGGCGCGGTTCGGGAAGCGGGCGGCGTTCTTGGGCGGGGTGACTTTGTTCACCGTCGGGTCGGCCGCGTGCGCGGCCGCGCCGGGCCTGGAGTTCCTGCTCGCCGCCCGGGCGGTGCAGGCGGTCGGGGTGGCGGCGCTGATCCCCCAGACGCTGTCGATCCTGGTGACGGAGTACGCGGACCCGGCCCGGCGGGCGCGGGCGGTCGGGATCTGGGCCGGGGTGGCCAGCATCGGGCTGGCGGCTGGCCCCGTCGTCGGCGGCGCTATCACCGACGTGGCGAACTGGCGGGCCGGGTTCTGGGTCAGCGTCGTGCTCGGCGCGGTCACCGTCGGGCTCGGCCTGCGGGTGATCTCGCGGTCCCGGTACGGACGCCCGGCCAACCCGGCGGCGCCCGACCTGGCGGGGGCGGGGCTGTCGGTGCTCGCGCTGGCCGCACTGGTGTACGGCCTGATCGAGTCCTCGACCCTGGGGTGGGGGTCGCCGCTCATCGTCGGCGCGCTCGCCATCGCCATCGCGGCGGCGGCCGGGTTCGTCGCCAGCCAGGCCCGGTCGGCCCGGCGGGGCCGGCACCCGCTGATGCCGCTGGAGCTGTGGCGCAGCGGCCGGTTCGTCGGGGCGAACCTGTCCGCGCTGGCCTACTTCATCATGCTGTACGGGATCTTGTACTTCTACAGCATCGATCTGCAGCAGTACGCGCACTACTCCACGCTGGGGGCGGGGCTGGCGTTCCTGCCGATGACGGTGCTGATGGCGGTGCTTGGGCCGGTCGCGGGCCAGCTGTCGGCCCGCTGGTCGACGACGCCGGTGATGGTGGCGGGGCTGCTGCTGGCGGCGGCGGGCGCGCTGTGCCTGGCGCTGGGGCCGGCCGGCGGGTCGGCTTGGGACCTGGGGTGGCGGTTCGCGCTGGTCGGGCTGGGGGCGGGGCTGATGAACTCGCCGATGAGCAACGCGGCGGTCTCCGGCGCCGACGCCCGCCACAGCGGCGCCGCGTCGGCCACCCATAACACGTTCCGGCAGATCGGCGGGACCCTCGGGGTCGCCGCGCTCGGCACCATCGTCGCGGCCGGCCACCACGGCGCCGCCAGCCCGGCCGCGTTCCAGGCCGGCCTCGGCCACGCCTTCACCGCCGTCGCCGCCCTGCTGGCGCTGTGCGCGATCACCGTCGCCATTCTCGCCAAGAACAAGAAGCGACCGCACGGCGGGCATTCAGCCCACTGAGGCATGCGACCGATCCGACCAGCCAATCCTGACCTCGGGACGATACGTTGAACGCACCCGCAAACCGTAGGGAGCAGCATGGCAGCTGAGATCACCGACGCCGACCTGGCGCACTTGCGCCGCTGCGTGGAACTGGCGGAGGAAGCCGTCGCGGCGGGCGACTTCCCATTCGGCTCGGTGCTGGTCGCCGCGGACGGGACCGTTGTCGCCGAGGACCGCAACCGTGAGGAGACCGAGGGGGATCCCACCAGCCATACGGAGCTCGCGCTGGCCCGGTGGGCGGGTCTGCACATGACGCCGCCGGAGCGAGCCGAGGCGACCGTCTACACCTCCGGCGAGCACTGCCCGATGTGCGCCGCCGCCCACGGCTGGGCCGGGCTCGGGCGCATCGTCTACGCGACGTCTTCCGAGCAGATGACCGGGTGGCTGGCCGAAATGGGGGTCGGTCCTTCCCCGGTCCTGCCGCTGGCCATCACCGAGGTCGTTCCCGGTCTGGCGGTGGCGGGCCCGGCCCCGCAGCTGGCGCCCGCGGTGCGCGAGCTGCACCGCCGATTCCGCTCGGCGCGGCGGTAGGCGCCTGCCCGCCGCCGCCCCGGCCGAGCGCCAAGCGGTCAGCTGGTGTAAACGCCGGTGGGCTTGTCGTGGTACCCCTTGGCGCCGATGGCCCGCGCGAGCGGGCTCGACGGATCCTCGCCCGCCTTGAGCGCGTCAAGCACCGAGCGGAAGTCGTACCGGGGCGTCCAGCCCAGGTCGGCGCGGGCGCGGGCGTTGACGTAGACGCGGCCGATCGACGGGAACATCCGCCACTGTCGGCGGGCGTACTCCGCCTCGTAGTCGGGGAACAGCCGCCCGACCACCGCGGGCGCGTCGCGGCGCAGCGCGGTCAGGTCGGCGGGGGTGAACGGCGTCGTCGCGCTGAGGATGTACCGGCCGAACCCGATCTGGGCCGCCCGCTCCATCGCCAGCAGGTGCGCGTCGGCCACGTCGGCCACGTCGACCCGGCGGTACAGGTACTCGTTGGCCTTCACGTTCGCGTCGGCGTAGGCGGCGCGAACCTGGTCGTCGTCGTCCTCCTCGGGAAAGAACCGCGACGTCCGCAAGACGATGACGGGCAGACCGTGCTCGGCGTGGACGAGCTCGCACAGGTCCTCGGCCGCCGTCTTGGTGACGCCGTAGATATTCCGCGGCCGCGGGGCCACGTCCTCGGTGATCCAGGCGGCGGGCTCGCCGGGCCGCGGGGTCAGCGCGCGGCCGAACGCGCTGGTCGTGCTGGTGAAGACGAAGCTGCTCAGGCGGGCCGCGACGGCCTCCTCGAGCAGCGTGAGCGTGCCGCTGACGGTCGTGTCCACAAACGCCTGCTTGCCATGCGAG
>Ga0210388_10003648_pt1 | contig 12047 bp, 15 predicted proteins | sample IncBWC19OmetaG_FD_155485 | JGI IMG/M metagenome (GOLD analysis project Ga0210388, IMG submission 155485) | Forest soil microbial communities from Barre Woods Harvard Forest LTER site, Petersham, Massachusetts, United States - Inc-BW-C-19-O ... | reverse complement strand
CGCGCCGTTGAAAGGCCGTGGCCTGCAGGTCCAGCGGAAGCTCCACCTGCGCAGGCTTTCCTTCAATGCGTTGAACAATCTCGCGAATCCACCGCTGCGCGCTGCCAGTGGCGGGCAAGATTTCCGCGCGCGGATATTCTTCGCGCAATTCCGCGACGAGCTTGCTTTGCACGTCTCCCAGATAGACCGCGGACACGCCGCGCTCTGTGGCAGCGACCAAAACTTTTCCGAGTGGCGACTTCGCAATCGTGTATTCGATTTTCATACCCTTTCCTCCCTTTTGATAAGTTGCCGGCGTCATTCCCAGTTGTGCGTTGCTTCGTTCATAGACGCGGCTGGACGAGCCGTATCCGGTTTCGTAAAGCGCGTCGGTGATATTTTTTCCTGCGCGGAGCAAACTCTTGAATCGTTTGACGCGCAGCGCTTCGGCAAGCTCGCGAGGAGCCAACCCGGTGACTTGCCTGAAAGCGCGGCGCAGTGTCCCGGCATTTGAATCCAGTTCTTGAGCGACCTCGGAAAGCCGCAGGCCTTCTTCTGACGATTGTGAAAGATATGCCGCAGCGCGCGCGACGAGCGCCGCCGAAGCGGCAATCTCGTTTGGGCGGCAGCGAAGACAAGCGCGGAAACCCTGTTTTTCCGCTTCTTCGCGCGTGTGAAAAAAAATCACGTTTTGCCGCAGCGGCCGGCGGGCCGGGCAGGACGGCCGGCAATAGATGTTCGTGGAGCGCACGGCCAAAACAAATTTTCCGTCGGCGCGAGCGTCGCGTTCCAAAGTCGCTCGCCAATACTGCGCGGCTTTGCGCGGCGAGACTTGCACTGCTGCATCTGCGCTCGAATTGTTCATCGTTTCCATGCTACGAAAATAGCTCAGCGTCCGAATCAAATCTATCCGGAAAGGCTCGCCAAAGTGAATTCAAAGGAAAGGAACCACGGGGGCCGTCAGCCAGACGCGCAGAAAGGCCGCCATTTGTAGGGGAGGGGCTTGCCCCTCCCTCTGCATCAGCGCCGGGCATGCATTCAAGACCCGGGCTCAAGCCTCTCCAGGATTGGGCAAGACTTCAGCAGCTTCCACGGCAGTCTTATGCGGAGCGGTAATCACTAATAAAACCGCAGTGAGGATAACGGCTGCAGCCAGCGCCGTACGCAAAGTGATGGTTTCGCCCGCTCCAAGCCAACCGAGAAAGAGCGCCACGACGGGGTTGACGAACGCATACGTCCCTACTCGGGCAGCGGTGCTTTTCTTTAAGAGGTAAACGTAGGCGGTAAAACCGATTCCCGTGCCAAAAACCATGAGATAGGCAAGAGCGATCCAGGAACGCGCAGTAACCGCCGCGAAATGCAGCTGGCGTCCTTCGCCTGCAACCAAACCGACAACCCAAAGAGCCGCCCCACCGACAAGGCTTTGCATTGCAACTCCCAGCAGAGGCGAGCTAGGCAGATCGTTGTGCTTGGAATAAAGGGAGCCCCAAGCCCACGCAAACGTTGCAATGAGTAGAATTCCCGCACCGGTGGGATTTACGCGCTCAGAGCCTCCCAGATGCGCCGGACCCACCAACAGGGCCAAGCCTCCGAATCCCAGGATGAGACTGCCGACCACTCTGGGTGCAGGCCGCAGCCCACCTGGACGAAGCCAATCGAGCAGCACCATCCAGAAGGACACTAGCGCCACGATCAGGGCCGCCACACCGGTTGGAAGGGTCCGCTCCGATAGGCAAACGCCTCCGTTTCCCACAAGAAGGAGGAGGAGCCCCGTAATGGCGGCAGTACGCCACTGAACGGGAGTAGGCCGAATCCCGGTCTTCCAGCGCAACAGTGGATAAAGCACGAGTCCTGCCGTGAAATGGCGGCAAGCCGCCAGCAAAAGCGGAGGAAACGATTCGATCCCCACCGCGATGGCGAGATATGTCGAACCCCAAATGACGTAGACAGCGGCGAACGCAGCGATCAGAAGTATAGCGTCGCGCTTCTCAGGGTCATGCGACAAGGAGCCGGTTGCAGGTTTGTTTACAGTCCGATCGAGCGTCGGCGTGGGCATTCCTTGGAACCTGAAAAATTGAGAGTAGAGGCAGCGGGCTGCGCTGTCGAGCACCATATTGGACGAAGATATTCACAATGCAGCGAGAGAACCGCCGGTCGTACCTGGTACTATTACCAAGTGTTTGACGTTACGACACTTCGAACGTTTTCCACAGGTTGACGTCCGGGGCCTTAGATGGCATTTTATCCACCCACTCACCGAGTTTGGGAACCGGGGCAAGTTCAAGGGCAAGTGTAGTCGGGGCATTTGCAGTCGGGCCAGGCATGGCAGCGACGAAGTGGTATCTCTGAGGGTTAGATGGGCGCGACGAGCCGCGCAACATCCATTCGGTCGGGGGAAACAGAAACAGTCAGGGCCAAGCTGGCGCCGCCGTTGCAAGAAGTAGCGGCCCAACCGGTGCGAGTCCCTGCTCTGCGCGTGACGCCATTGCTCACGCCGGGACAACCGCGCCGTTTTGTGCGCGTCCCGACGCACGCCGTGGGCGTGAACCACGAGCAGCGCGAATATCCGCGCGCTTCCCTAAAACTTCCTTTGCGTTTGCGTAGCGTAGGTGCCGTCGCGGAAGATTTCCCTGTAACGCTTGTCACACGGGATATCAGCTCTACAGGCGTCTTTTTCCTGTGCCCCAAAGAGATTGCAGTTGGCGCGCTGGTCGAGCTGGAAATCGTACTGGTTAGCCGTCCCATGGGCCACGGCAGTGTGGTCATAGTCAGCACAGCGCGCGTGCAGCGTATCGAGCCCGCGGCTATGCCCGGATGGTACGGCATCGCTGCCGCTTTTGACGATGTGAAGTTCGACCGCGACGATGGCCTTCCTTCCCGATTTCTCCGTCCCTGATTGCTATTTTCCCTAAACGCAAGCAGATACACTTCCGCAGGCGAATTACTTCGTTCAAACGCAAGGGAATGCTGCTGCACGCTCACTAAGAAAACTCTTAAGCAGATGCTCCACGCTTAGCGGGGGATAAAAAATAGATCGGGGGATGTCCTGCTCCATCCATGAATGGATTGAGGGCTTATCAGACTGGGAGTGTGGCTCTCGGCTCTGTCGCTCATGTGAAGCGAATAGCCGTTCGCCAGGTAAGAAGGGATGTCGCGGGAGTCGGTGACCGTGAATATACGGGCCTTCCTTACCCAGTTGGACGTGGTATCGGTCGTCTTTGAAGCGATGCGGAAGCAAACGAGTTCCGCGCTTTCTACCCCGCGAGACGGTAGCAAACAGCATAGAAATCCTCCCAGAGAAATAAAACCATGCCTATTCTACAAACCGCACGCTGCGCGAGTAAGTGGTCTATCTGTGGAAATATGTGCATCGTTTTTTGGTGGTGATATTGTGCGCAGCTTTCCGCGATCTGCTATAGGCTGAGGCTTTGCTACTCTAGAGATTGATGGCTTCCGTGAAAAATAAAAATCTGCGAGGAGTGCTGTTTGATTGGGACGGCACGCTAATTAATTCTTACGCGGCGGATTCTTCGGCGTATCTGGCGATGTTTCGCGAGATGGGGATTCCGTGGGGGTTGGAGGAATTGGCGCAGCATTATTCGCCGAATTGGTATCGCGTGTATCGGGCTGCGAAATTGCCGCGCGCGCGTTGGGACGATGCCGATCGGGCCTGGCGTGCACAATATGCGAAGCATTCTCCTCGCCTGATTACGGGAGCACGGCAGGTGCTCGCACGGCTCGGGCGCGCGCATCACTTGGGTTTGGTTACCAGCGGCGACCGTGATCGTGTGACACAGCAGTTGCGTGAGTTTCGCCTCACGCGGCTGTTTGGAGCGCGCGTGTGCAGCGGCGATACTCCTGAAAAGAAGCCGCATCCCGCTCCGCTCCGGCTGGCTCTGCAGAAACTTTGTCTAAAGCCATCGACGTGCGTGTACGTGGGAGATTCGCCGGAAGATTTGGAGATGGCCAAGAGAGCCGGAGTGCGTGCAATCGCCGTGCTTGGGCCGTTCCCGACGGAGAAACGCCTACGAGCGGCGCAACCAGATTTTCTGCTTGAATCGATTCGCGAATTACCAGAATTGTTGAAGCGGCTGCACGGATAGGGAGTGAGTCCGCGCCTCGAAATTTCCTTGTAGGGGCCGGGCTTGCCCGGCCCGCAGCCACAACTCGGCAAACCTCTATCTTCAGGAATTTGGTTTTGGCGGAGTCACCGGTGCGGTGGCTGGTGAGCTGGGTGCACTTGCAGGTGTTGCGGCCGATGGCAGTTTGTACTCGGTCCATTTGATCACCAAGCGGACCGGGATATTGGCATCCTTGAGATTTAGTGTGTCGTCAGATCGCATGTAGTTTGGCAGCCAGTATTTGCCGTCGACATTTTCACGATAGGTTTCGAAGATGTTGAAGGGCATCGTTGCCGAACGCATATCACCCATATCGTTGACCCACTTTCCATAGGTCTTCACGACTTCGAGATACGCAGCATCGACCCAGACGATTCCGTCAAAATAGAAATGCGCGCGTTCGACGGTTTTGGGCTTCGCCTGAAAGATATAGCAATCGACTTCGTCGACGAGTTCCTTACCCAGATATTTCAGGTCGTATTTGGCAAGCTGTGCGGTCGTGAGTGGGTATGCCGGCATGCGCGCCAAAGACTGAAAATCTTCGGGGCCCATCTCGAGGTAGTGCAGCGTGGATTGCGGCCTCTCCACGGTTTTTTCATACATTTTGCCGTCCGGCCCTGGCTTTGCTTCGATGACTAACGAAAGCTCTCCAGCAGGTTTGCCATCTGGCCCGAACTCTTGCAGGCGGACTGTTTTTTTATACGAGTATCCGGCGCGCGCCGCGATGTACTGGTCTTCCTTTTGGGAGAAGCGTTTGATGATTTCTTCAGGGGCCATGGAAGGCGGAGCGGGAGGAACTGGTTCCGTGCCGACGCGATGAATGTCATGTTCCGGGGGCGGCGTGAGGGGGCCCTGCTGACCAGCGTGGGCGCGGTAAGGTGAAAATGCGAATACAAACGCGCAGAGAAGAAATGCATCGCGGAGTGCGGCTCGAGAAAAGTTGCCGCAAGAATGTTGGGCGTTCCGGTTCATAGTAAATAGGATGCGCCTGGAGCGTCGAAGAGCAGCTTCGAGAGCATGGCGAATCTGATTGAGTTTAGCGCAATTCGGTGAGAGCGTCTTGCGCGTCTCGGTGTTGCCGACCTAACTCCTCTGCGGCTTGCGGTTTCAACAGGATGGGGGAGGCCTCTGCTACAATTTCGAAGTTTGTGGGCGACGAGAAACAAACCAAGCGCTATTTCGTCTCTGGCATCGTGCAGGGTGTGGGATTCCGCTTTTTTGTGCAGCGCGAGGCGGAAAAACTGCACGTAGGTGGTTATACGAGGAATCTCTTCGACGGTAGAGTCGAAGTTCTGGCCGTCGGATCTCCAGCACAGCTGGATGGGATGAAGAAGGCGCTCGAGCGCGGGCCGCGATTTTCAAGTGTCTCGGGCGTTCGGGAAGAGGAAGCCCAGCACTCGCCGCAATATGCCAAGGAATTTTTGATCGAGCCAGATGCATAAGAAGAACTGTTATTAATAATTCTTGCCAAGAAAAAACCAAGGGGAACCGTCTGAATGGATGATTTAAAAAAGTTGATTCGCGAAGTTCCGGATTATCCCAAGCCAGGTATTCTTTTTTATGACCTGACGACGCTTTTGAAGGACAAACAAGGATTCCGTTTGCTGATTGACCGGCTTTGCGATCACTACAAAGGCCGCACCATCGATGTCGTAGCAGGCATTGAAGCACGTGGATTTATTTTTGCGCCAGCACTCGCGTATCGCCTGGGAGCGGGCTTCGTCCCAGTGCGAAAGCCAAAAAAATTACCCGCAAAAACCGCGAGCGTTTCCTACTCTCTCGAATATGGCACGGACACGCTGGAGATTCACGAAGACGCCGTCAAGCCAGGCGATCGTGTGATCATTTGCGATGACCTGCTAGCAACAGGTGGTACGGCCGCGGCCACAGTAAAGCTTATCGAGAAGCTTGGTGGGAAAGTGGAAGGCGCAGCGTTCGCGGTCGAGCTGACGTTTCTCAACGGTCGCTCCAAACTCAATGGCCTCGATATTTTCTCGCTAATTCAATACGACAAGTAGGCTGCCCCCTCTAGTGAGGGACCCCGGGAGCCGGCGATAGAAGCTTCCAGAGAAATACCAAAACAAAAAGTGCTATGAAGCCGAGAGAAATTCGCAACATCCATTTGGGGTAAGGCGAAGCAGAAGCCATAGTCGGCGGTGATTCGATAGGTAGAGCCCGGATACGTTCGAGAATCTCAGGTGGAAGGACATCCGCGCCAAGTCGATGCGCCCAGTAGACTGGTACCACTTTTAGCGGGTTCAGCAAGAAGACGAGCACGCGCTTTCGCTTACGCCCGCTTTTGATCACCGCTCTCAGCTTGAAACCTATCCACTGTATTTCCAGGACATCTGCCCAATCGACAGTCTTGAAGCGAAAATAAAGGCGGTAACGGATGCCTCTGCAATCCACAGTGCCGGTCGCGATTCTTCCGAGAACGAGACAAATCATTAAAAAACATCCGATCATGGAGTAGAGGTTCTCTGAAAAATATGCGGTCCCCACGCCCAGGTAGATCGCCTTGGCGGAAATGACACCCAGAAGCAACTGAGCACCGCGCGTCAGAACCCAAAGAGCCGGAAAATCAATTTGCTCAGGGCGACGTCCACCAGGCTGGTCACTCCCCACGGTCCCTCCTCTTGTTACCTTCTGCTCCCAGTATTTCGCTGGCGGAGAGCTTCAAACAGGACCACACCTGCAGCGACGGACACATTGAGCGATTTTACGGGGCCGGTAGTCGGCAACGAGACGACGAAGTCGCAGCGTTTGCGCGTCAAGTCGTGGAGACCTTTGCCTTCGCCGCCGAGGACGATGCCTACCGGGGATGTATAGTCCGCTTCGGTGTAGCTTTTGTCGGCGCGTTCATCGAGGCCGATGAGCCAGTAGCCTGCTTCCTTCAGCTCTTCCATGGTTTGCGCGAGATTGGTGACTTTTGCGACCGGCATGTGCGCGATGGCGCCGGCGGAAGCGCGCGCGACCGTGTCCGTCAGGCCAACGGCGCGCCGCTCCGGAATGATCACGCCATGCGCGCCAGCAGCAAGGGCCGTTCGAATAACGGCGCCCAGATTGTGCGGATCTTCCACCCCATCGAGAAGAACAATGAGTCCTTTGCTTCCGTGGCCTGGGCTTTTATTTGCCGCGGCGAGAATGCTGTCGAGCGTGGCTGGTGCGCTCGCCGCGGCCAGAGCGACGACTCCCTGATGATCTTTCGTATTGGCCAGGCGATCGAGCTGTCCGCGGTCTTCAAAGCGGACCGGGATGTCGCGGGCGCGGGCGAGCTGGACGATTTCTTCAACGCGCGTATCTTGACGGCCGCGCGCGATCAGGATCCGATCGAACGGGCGGCCCGCGTCAAGAGCTTCGCGAATGGCGTGGATTCCAGTGAGTTTATCCATCGGCCAAATAGTGTACAGCACGTAGGGGCACGATATATCGTGCCCCTAAAACTGAATCGCAGCGGCAATCAATCGAGCGCTGCGCAAAATTCCAGGATGCGTTCGCGAGCCGACTTGACTGGAACGGCAAAGGAAGCGGTCGCGGCCTCGTCGAGCAACAAGATCACTCGGTCGAGTTCGCCTTCGCCAGCACGCCCGGTGAGCGCCAAGCGAATGGGATGAAAGATTTCCCGGCTGCCAATGCCCACGCGGTCCTTCAGAGTGGTAACAACTTCTTTGAAACGCTCGCTGGTGAGAGGAGTTCCGTCGAGCAAGAGAAGGGCGAGATGGCGCAGCACGTCGCGCGCGGCATAGCGAGCTAGGACTGCGTGGCTCTCCACTTTGGCTAAGATTTCTTGCGCGTTGTAATAAAAAATTGGATGCAGGAGATCGGAGAGCGAACGGCGTTCTGTGACTTGTGGGCCGAGGAGTGCTGCGGCACGTTCGCACCACGCGAATTGTGCGGGAGTAGCGTCGGCGACAAGCCAAGTCTGTTCGCGAAGAATTTCGACAACATCGCGAGCCGTGAAAGTGCGTGCGGCGGTAGCTGACGAAACCGAGTTCGGAGTTTCTTGCGGAGTCATGCAAAATTTTGTCGCACGTTGACCAGATGGCTTGAGCGCAACGGCATGATTATTTCCGCGAGAGTGTGGCGACCACGTGGGCGGCGATCGCTTCGCCGCGTCCAACCGCGTCTACGCCTTCGTTGGTCTTCGCTTTGAGATGAATTTTGTCCGACGGGACGCCTAATGCGCCAGCGAGGGCTTCGCGCATTTTCGGGAAGTGCGGACCCAGCTTAGGCTTTTCCAGGATGACGATGGCATCTACATGCTCGATCTCAAATTTCTTTTCGTCGAGCAGTTTTCGCGCGTGCTGTAAGAAAACCAGGCTATTTGCGCCTTTCCATTTCGGATCTGTATCCGGAAAATGCGTGCCGATATCGCCGAGACCCGCCGCGCCAAAAAGCGCGTCGCACAACGCGTGCGCCAGAACGTCTCCATCGGAATGTCCAACAGGCCCTTTATCGAAAGGAACCTGAATTCCGCCGATCATTAGCTTTCGGCCTTCCGCGAGACGGTGAAGATCGTAGCCAATGCCGCAGCGCACGCTCATGCCTTGTGACGCTCTTGTTCGAGATAGAAGCGGGCGAGCTCCATGTCAGCGGGCTTAGTGATTTTGATGTTGCGCTCCGAGCCGAGGACGACGTGGACATCGTGGCCAATGCGCTCAACAAGGCCGGCTTCGTCCGACGCGTTGACGCCATCGCCTTGCGCGCGCGCGAAGGCTTCCTTGATAAGTTTTGTTGCAAACGCTTGCGGCGTCTGCGCCAGCACCACACGCTCGCGCGGAATGGTGCCGATGATGAGCGCAACGTCCTCTGGCAAACTTGCGCGCTTCACTTCTTTGACAGTGTCCATCGCGGGAATGCCTAGGATGGCGGCCTGACAACGGCGCGCTTCTTCGATTACGCGGGCGATCTGTTCGCGGGTGACAAAGGGTCGCACGGCGTCGTGCACCAGGACGATTTCCGTGTCATTGGAAACTTCGTTGAGCGCCAACGCCACCGAATCCTGGCGCGAATCGCCGCCGCGCACCACGCGAACTGTCTGCATGAATCGTTCGCCGCGAATGCGTTCTTCGAGCGAGTCAACCACGTCGGCGCGCGTGGCGACAATAATATCTGTCACCAGCGGGCAAGAGGCGATGCGGCGCACGCTGTGGATGACTATCGGCGTTCCGTCTAGTTCGAGGAATTGCTTCGGCATGTCGGCACCCATGCGAGTGCCGAGACCTGCAGCAGGAAGAATGGCGGCTATGCGGCTCATTTTAGGCGCGACCCGCCTGGATAAGAATAACGATGGGGCCGCAAACTTTAGAGTGTACCTCAAGCTGCGTTGACTGGCGAATCACGCGGGTGTGCGATTTGAACGATAAGCGGGCACGATTTGGCTGTCGATTATTTTAGATAGACGCGTGGAACACGCTGGCTTACAGCGCAGAGAAGATCGGAGGTCACGGTACCGATGCTGCGCGCGATGACGTTGGCTGGCCGGACGTGCTTGCCGTCGCTGCCATAGATCGTCACAGCGTCGCCAAGCTCGGCATCTGGCACGTCAGTGATATCAATCATCGTGACGTCCATGGAAATGATACCCACTATGGGGGCGAGTGTGCCGCGCACCAGGACGCCGCCGCGATTTCCGAGCGAGCGGTGGATGCCGTCGCCATAGCCCGCGGCGAGGACGGCTATACGCGTTGGCCGCTTGGCTATGAAAGTTTCGTTGTAGCCGACGCCAGCGCCCTCGGGAATGTTGCGGATATTAATGATGCGCGTGCGAAGGCTCATGACTGTCTTGAGCGGTAGCCGCGCTTCGATTTCGGGGCGCTGCTCAACGGGATCGTAGCCGGGATGGTAGCCGTACAAAATCGCGCCGGGGCGGACCATGTCGGCCCACGTCTCGGGGCGCGTCACGATGGCGGCGCTGTTCGCGAGGTGTACGATGCCCGGGTCAATTCCCAGCGCACGCAAACGATCCAGCGCGGCGTAAAAGCGCTCTTCTTGCTGGCGTGTTTGCTCGCCTACGCGTGTGTTTGTAAGAACTTCGGACGATGCAAAATGCGTGAAGACTCCGCCGAGTTCCAAATGCTTGCACTTAGCGAGCTGGTTGGCGAAACATTCGACATCGCCGGGCGCGATGCCGAGGCGGTTCATGCCGGTGTCCATCTTGAGGTGGAACGAGACGCGCGTGCTCCGTTTTGAGCTGCCCTTTTTGCCCCTTTTCTTGGCAAGAAAGCGCGCGGCGGCGCGATCGAGTTGCTTGAGTTGTTCGCAGCGATGGATGACTGCCGTTAGATCGTGTTCGATTAAACGTGACTCTTCGCCAGGGCAGAAACTTGTCAGGACGAGAATTGGCTTGCGTACGCCGGCTTCGCGGACGGCGATGCCTTCCTCGGTGCACGTGACGCCAAACCAGTCCGAGCCGGCTTTTTCGAGCGCTTTCGCTACCTGTGGCCCGCCGTGGCCGTAGCCGTTGCCTTTGACGATGCAGAGGATTTTTCGCGGCGTCTTGCGCTTCTCTTCGGGCGGATTCACGAACTTGCGAATCGACTGGAAATTTTCCGCCAACGCGCCGAGGTCAACTTCTGCCCATACCGGGCGTCTTGCTTCTTTGCGGGGACTTTTCTGTGTGCGAGCCATGACCCTTCCGAAAAATTTAGTTTACGACATCCAGACGCTCCAAGCAGAGAGCCTGATTGGATGCCGCGAGAATGACAACCCCTTGCTATGCAAGTGCGAGACCTGCGGAAGTCTGGGGATGACTTGTCAAAAGCCACCCCCGGTTTTCTTGTAAACATTGCTGATAAAGGACTTACGGCGCTTGTAAGTCATTTAGAATCAACACCTACGAGGAGCGCACGTAAACATTGATTCTAAAGGATTTAACCTCACTATGGCTTCCGGCAAATCAGGGAGAGGGCTAGGCCTAGTCCGAAGGGGTATCGCGAAACGTAGCGTGGGGATTTTTACACAGAGTTCACGGAGTACACAGAGTTCACGGAGAGCTGGTGCAAATTGCGCAGAAAAGTCAAAGACCGCACCCTTACAAAGAGCGTAAGACTACGCTACCCGGGCGGCCTCACCAATCTGCTTTCCGAACCAGCGTCGAGGCGGCCCTGAGGAATTGCTCAGCTTCGTGCGTTATCTTTTCATGGACACCCCGGGGTTGCCTATTCGGCAAGGGTGACCCCAGGATGCGTTTCACAGAGTATCTTAACGGTCGGAGCACAACCTTGCGGCCGTTGAAGAATAGCTCCCAAAGGGTCTCGTAAAGCCAACTCAGAAACGCGAATAACTGCTGAAGCTCTCGCGTGCTCGCATTACTGAACAGCGCTCTAATCTCCGTTTGCTCTGACACCACCTTATGCGCAAACCACTTATGTCGAATATCGCGATAATTCTTTTCATAAATCTTTCGACGTTTTCGGGCATGGGCCCGAATGCGGCGAAAATCTCTCGTCGTGGGCTCGTATGAGTCCCGGAGGTATTCAGGTAGCCACGCCGGAGGCTCTGAACTATCGCCCTGTTTACGCCGGCCCAATGCTGCCTTGGAGAAAATCTCTGGGTGGGCCTGCGTGATTCGAAGAAGCTTGCCTAGATTGTGATTGGAGTCGTTGTCAAAGATTCGACCGAGCGCCATGAACGACGCGGCCTGAAGGCCTGCCAAACAGGTGTTCCAAAATAGGGGCGCTTCATTTAATAGCCTGTGAACTGCCTTGTGTTTAGAAGCCACAGCATGTACGGCGAGGTACGCGGAGAGGAATTGAGTGCCCGCCTCGGCCTCCGTCCGAAATATTTCAAGCTCGCGCTCGAATAATTCCTCTTCCGTTGTCACATGTCGCTCCGTCTCTTCCGTTACATATCGCCGGGGGAGAATTGGGAGAAGGCGTCGGGGGCGGCTTCCTCGAAACGCGTGAGGCGGCTGCGGAAGACGAATTTTACGTTGTCGGTGGGGCC